>Ga0335085_10001678_pt1 | contig 45151 bp, 28 predicted proteins | sample Lox_Sample_45_FD_206712 | JGI IMG/M metagenome (GOLD analysis project Ga0335085, IMG submission 206712) | Soil microbial communities from Loxahatchee National Wildlife Refuge, Florida, United States - Lox_Sample_4.5 | ecosystem: Environmental > Terrestrial > Soil > Wetlands | place: USA...
CACCGTCCCCCTTTGGTCCGTGGTAGCGGGGTTCGTCGTTGCCACCAGCGTGGGCCTATTTTTCGGGCTCTGGCCGGCCATGAAGGCGGCGCGACTCGATCCCATTGTGGCACTACGATACGAATAGCCTGCCCTGCCGAAGGCGCGACGGCATAAGGTCCCAGCTTGAAAAACTGATACTCTACAGCGAGGAGGAGTTTGGCTATGTCTGACGTGGTGACCTTTGGGGAAGCCATGATCCGCCTTTCGCCGCCGCATTTTCAGCGTCTCGAGCAGGCGCACTCGCTCGACCTGAATGTGGGCGGCGGCGAGCTGAACACCGCGGTCGGCGTCACCCGCCTCGGGCTCAGCAGCACGTGGGTATCGCGCCTGCCGAAAAACGCCCTGGGGCGAATTATCGAAAATCGCGCCCGGCAGGCCGGCGTGGATACCTCGCACATCGTCTGGGCGGACGACGGCCGGCAGGGTCTGTATTTTCTTGAATTGGGCGCCGCCCCGCGGGCGAGTTCCGTCCTCTACGACCGCGCCCACTCGGCCATCAGCGCCATCCGGCCCGGCGAAGTCGACTGGGCCAGGGTGTTTCAGGGCGCGCGATGGTTTCACACCAGTGGCATTACTCCTGCCTTGAGCGACACGGCGGCGGCCGTCACCCTCGAAGCCCTGAAAGCTGCGAAGCAGTCGGGCCTGACCGTGAGCTATGACCTGAACTATCGGGGAAAGCTGTGGAAGCCTGACAAAGCCCAGGCCGTGCAGGAACCGATGATGGCCTTCGTCGACGTCCTAATTACCACGGAAGAAGACACCAGCGTGGTTTTTAAGATCCGTGCTGGGGGCGGGGGTGATGAGAGCGGCTTCACCCGGGTTTCCTCCGAATCGTACCGGGAGGTGGCGCAGCGCCTCCAGGAGAAATTCAAATTCCGGGCGGTCGCCATCACCTTGCGGGAGAATCCGTTGGTGTGGCGAAACACGTGGACCGCCATCGCCTATGCCGACGGCCGCTTCTTCGACGACGTCAAGTATGAATTGGAAATTGTCGACCGTCTCGGCGGCGGGGACTCGTTCAGCGCCGGATTTGTGTACGGCTACCTGGCGAAGCGGAGCTGGGCCGAGGCTGTGCGCTACGGGAACGCTTTTGGGGCTCTGAAGCATACCAATCCTGGAGATTTCAACTGGGCCTCGCTAGCCGAGCTGGAAGCGCTGCTGAAAGGCGGCAGCCTCCGGGTCGCCCGGTAATTCTGCCCCTCGGATCGTCCGCGCTTTCACAAGGAGAGGTTTATGTCCTGGACCCGAGAAAAGGCCTTGACGCTCATTCGCGAGGTCGGCCTGGTTCCGATCGTCCGCACGCCTTCTCCGGCCGAAGCGCTGCAGGCCGCGCAGGCGATCGTCGACGGCGGGGTCGGCGTCGCCGAGATCACCATGACGGTGCCGGGCGCAATCCGCGTCATTGAAAAGGTCGCGGAAGAGTACGGCGGCAAGGCGCTCATCGGCGCCGGCACGGTTCTGGATCCCGAAACCTGCCGTGCCGCCCTGCTGGCGGGAGCGGAGTTTATTGTGACCCCGGCGCTCGACACACGGGTGGTTGAAATGACCCGCCGCTACAGCAAGGCGTGCTTTCCAGGCGCCCTGACGCCCCTCGAGGTCCTGACCGCGTGGCAAGCCGGCGCCGATATGGTCAAGATTTTTCCTTGCGGGCCCGCCGGCGGCCCCAAATACCTCAAGGCCCTCAAGGCGCCCTTCCCCCACATCGAGATGGTCCCGACCGGCGGGGTCAATCTGGAGAACGCGCCCGAGTTCATCCGCGCCGGGGCTTCAGCGCTGGGCGTGGGAGGCGAGTTGGTGAACGCTCAGCTCTTGCGCGCCGGCAAGCTCGACGAGGTCGCTGCCCTCGCGCGCCGCTACGTGGCGGCGATTCGCAGCGCGCGCTCCGCTTCGGAGTGAGCCCCAGATATCTACTTGCGAAGAGATCAGGGCACCGGCGCGGCGCATAGGTCGCAAGCGCCCTTCAAGCGAGCGCCGGGCGGTGAACTTGTACAAGGTGTGCCGCATGGCTTCGCGATTATTCGGTCCGCAACATCGTCGCCGGATCGATCCGCACTGCCCGGATCACCGGCGGCAGTGCAGCTACAATCGCCGCTGCCAGAATGATCAGCGAAGGCAGGGCCAGCATCTGCGGATCAGTCGGCCTCACCTCGTAGAACAGCGACTCGATGTAGCGTACTGACCCGAAACCCAGGGCCAAACCACCCAGCGCGCCGGCAATCACCATGACAAACACGTTGGAGGTGACACGCCGGGCCACGTGTCCAGCCTGGGCTCCCAGCGCCATGCGGATGGCAACCTCGCGCCGTCGCCGCAGCACGGAATAATCGAGGACACCGTACAGCCCTACGCCCGCGAGCACCAGTGCGACGATCCCAAAGAAAAACGCCAGCCTTGCCAGCAGCCGCTCGCGCACCGTGTGCGACTGGTCGATCTCGAGCTGCGTGCGGACATTGCTGACGCGGAATTCAGGCCAGGCCCGGGGCACCTCGCGGCGTAGAGTCGACGCGAGAGCCAATGGGTTTGCGGTGGAAGTGCGGACGACGAATGTAGCGTCGGCCCTCGCCTCTAATGTGCCCTTGGCGTCGACCGACTGGAGAGGGAAATAGGCTTGGGGTAACATGGGCCCGCGTATCTCGTTATAGGCCACATCTCCCACCAGGCCCACGGCCTCGAAGTGGAGACGCGTCCCTCCACTGAACACTACCTCGAAGGGTTTCCCGACGGGATCTTCACCGTTGAAGTACGCCTTCGCAAATGCTTGGTTAACCAGCGCGGCACCGGGATAGGTGTCGGCGGCCCGGAAGTCTCTACCGTCGACGAGCGGAATCTTCATCGCATCGATCCATCCCGGCGAAACCTGCAGCAAGTAGACGACAATTCCATTGGGGGGTGCGCCGCTAACAGAAACGAGATTATTCCAACCCAGCCCACCCAGCAGCGCCCCACCAGCCACTGCCACTGATTCCACACCCGGCAGGGTGCGCAGATGCTCCGCCACCTGATTCCAGTAGACCGGCGATTGGGGGCGGTGGGTCACGGTCTCAAGCGTCAGCAGGCGGTCCGTGGAGAAGCCGGTGGGGCGATCCGAGAGCCGCTTGAAGGTGGCTACGAAGAGGCCCGCGACAAAAAGCACGAGGAAGCAAAAAGCCGTCTGAACCGCGATCAGACCATGCATCAGCCGTCGACGAGCGTGCGGGTCTTCCCCGCCCTTGAGCGCGCTCGCCGGTTGCACAGCGGAGGCTCGCAGGGCCGGCGCGAGGCCAAAGAGCAGCGTGACGGCCGCCGTAAGCGCCAGGCCAAAGCCGAGTACTCTCCAGTCGGCCGGCAGCAACAAGCGCGCCGGATTGTCAGGAGGATTGATCATGCCGACCACGAGCGGCGCGGACCACCACGCGAACAGGCCGCCCAGCGCGCCTGCGAGCAAGGCGAGCCAGGCGCTCTCCACGAGCACCAACTGCACCAGGCGTCCGCGTCCGGCGCCGATCGAAACGCGCAACGCCATCTCACGCGCACGAGCCGAAGCTTGAGCCGTCATCAGATTCGCCACGTTGGCGCACGCAATCAGCAGCACCAGCGCCACCAGCACACCGAGCGCAACCAGTGCCATGCGATAGCCGCTTTGCATGTCCGATTCGCCTCCAGCGGCGGGCAGGAAGACCAGAGGGTGGTTCAGGTACTCATCGATCTCCTTTTGCGACATGCCGTGGAAACCGTTGGCACGATCCCGCTCGAAGGCGCGCGAGGTCGCATCGAGCTTGGCGCGCAGCGGTTCCATGGCGATGCCCGGATTCACGCGGGCCAGCGTGCGCATCCACGTCCAGTCGGGACGCGTCACGCCGGGGTGCATCATGGTAGGCAGAAAGATGTCGATCATGGTACCCGGCTCGGTTCCGGTAAAACGCTCCGGACCCACACCGACAATCTCATAAAGATCGTTCCCGGTCCGGAAAGTCCGTCCGACCACCTTCGGGTCGCCACCAAAGCGACTCTTCCAGTAGTCGTAGGAAAGGACCGCGTAGGGATGAGCGCGGGGCGTACGGTCGTCATCTTCCGTCAGCAGGCGGCCCGCCGCCGGTTGCAGTCCGAAAGCGCCGAACATCCAGCCGGAGACATACTGGATGTAGGCCTTCTCCATCTCGTCGTCGGACTGGTAGGTGAGATCGGCGCGCTCGGAATACGAGACCGCGACGAGATCGGCCTGGTCCTTGGCGGCGGCGCGCATCAGCGCGAAGTCGGGATAGGCCCAGCCGTCGAAGGTTCCGTACTTGCCTTCCGGATCGACGCCTGACCGGGCGAGAGCATACAGTTGTTCCGGATGATCAATGGGCAAAGGGCGCAGCAGCAGAGCGTCGATCAGCCGGAAGGCGCCGGTGCAGGCGCCGATCCCGAGCGCGAGCGAGAGAATGGCAGCGGCGGACGCGACCTTGTTCTTCATGAGCTGCCGCCAGCCGAAGACGCCGTCCGCGCGCAACGAATCGAGCCACGTGATCAGCCGCACGTCGCGGCTCTCTTCACGCAACCGCAGCGCCGCCCCTAGAGATCTCCTGGCCTCGTCCGGATGACGTCCCCGCTCGATGGCTTCCTCGACGTGCGACTGTAGTTCTTCATCGATCTCGCGGCTCAGACGATCGCCGCGAACAACGTTAGCAAGACGCGACCATAGCGACATATCAAGCCATCCTGAGAACGCGATTTACAGCCCCTGTTACGGCCTGCCAGCGCGACTCTTCCGCTGCCAGCTGCTTTCGGCCGGCTGCAGTCAGCTCATAAAGGCGCGCCCGCCGTCCGGTTTCCTTGACGACCCATTGAGCACGAACCCAGCCGGATTCTTCCATACGATGAAGCGCGGGATAGAGCGAGCCCTCCTCGGCCCGCAGCACCTCGCCGGACATATCCTGAATGGCGGTCATAATGGCGTATCCATGCAGGCGCGGCCGGCGGGAGAGAATCTTCAGCACCAGCAGATCGAGCGATCCTTGCAGTGAGTCAGTCTTGGGCATACCTAGACATCATAACATAGAGACGTCTTAGTATGCCAAGGGTTCGCGAAGGCTCACAGGTGGATCTCAGGCGGAATAAATCGCGACGCCAGTTTCTGGCCGGGCGGGCTACTTGGAAGCTTGCTCGGGACCGGGCGCGCGGTGATGGCCCTGCGGTGCGCCCAGCCCATTGATCGTAAGCCCGGACCAGACTACGGTCTTTCCCATTTGCCCGATTCGGCCGAACGGAAGACTATAGAGTCGCAATGTCTGGAGACTAATGGGAACGTTAACCACAGTGGAATCATCTAACACTAAAAACCGCAGAGTTTGAAAACCGCGAGCTCCGCGCTGCTCCAATGCGCAACGGCCGCAGAGCTAGGGCTCTGCGTCAGCCCGCCGTCTGCAAGGAGTCGATCGGTAAACGCTGGCCGACAAGCCGGGATCTATGCCTGCCCCATCGCCGAAGAGACAGGCAGTGCTCTCGGTCTGGGGGTTGCTCTGCTCCTGCGCAATGGCCGTCGAGCATGCTAGTGGGCGTTGCCGGGCACGATCCAACCTCTTCTTTCGCGACTGGTTCCTGATGACGGCTGTCGCGCTTGTGGCGACCATGATTCTGGCAGCAGAGGCGGCACGAATCGATTTGATTTTTCGGTGCTGCATTCGGAATAAGGCTTCGCGAACTGCCAAGATCACCGCCTTCTCACCAGCACACGTCCAAGGCGGGAGCATGACGTCCGAGCCGGGTACGCCCATCGCGTGGCACGCATTCATTCGGCAACACTCAGCGTTACCGCTGGCTGCGGCTGGGTTCAACGCGAAGGCGGATCGGTTGAAGAAATTCGGGCGAGGCTGTCGAGCGTAGGTCCTCAAGTCCTGGCACCAAGTGTGAAGGCCGATGGGCTCGTGCCTCCGTTGAAGCAGGTTCATGAAACAAGTCCATAATAGACGGCTGCGGGCTTGGCGACTTTCGGCGGCGATGCGCTAACCAATCGGCTAGTCTAGCGTATTAGTAATGAGGAGGCGAGAGATGGAAAGATTTTGGCAGGACGTTCGCTACGGCCTTCGGATGTTGGGCAAGTCGCCGGGTTTCACGATCGTCGCGATTTTGACGCTTGCGCTCGGCATCGGCGCCAACACCGCCATCTTCAGCCTGATCGACGCCGTCATGCTGCGTTCAATCCCCGTACGCGACCCGGAGCGGCTCGCGGTTTTCTCCTGGAAGGCGCATACCGATCCCAACTATCACGGCTACAGCAGCTACGGTGATTGCAGCAAACAGGGCGACCATTCCGGATGCTCGTTTTCTTTTCCTCTTTTTGACGCCATGCGAAAGCAGGCCACCACCTTCTCCGGCATGACGGCCATTGCCGGACCGATGCAAGTGGTCCTCAGCGGCAACGGATCCCCGAGCATAGCGCGCGGCGAGCTCGTCACGGGCGATTTCTTCTCGACGGCCGGCGTGGGAACTGCCCTGGGCCGGCCGCTCGGTCCGGCTGATGACTCTGCCTCCGCGCCGCCCGCTATCGTCCTGAGCTATGCGTATTGGCAGAAAGCGTTTGGCGGCGATCGCTCCGCTCTGGGCCGCACCGTCAAGCTGAACGGCACGGCATTCAGCATTGTGGGCGTGACCGATCCTCACTTCACCAACCTCGCAGCCGGCAAGACGCAGGACTTCTTCCTCACGCTGGCCCAAGTGCCGGCTCTCCGGGAGCGATGGCTGCGCGCCCAGGAGATGTACGACACCCAGAGCTGGTGGCTGGTGATGCTGGGCCGCTTGAAGGACGGCGTATCGATGAAGCAGGCGCAGGCCGCCGCCACCTCAATTTTCCGCAACCAGATGCTCCATGGCGAAAAGCCGCTGTCGAAGCCAGAGGAGAATCCGGAGATTATCCTCAGCTCAGCGCAGCAAGGCCTGAGCGGGCAGAGGGGAGGGCTCTCCACGCTGCTTTATGTTCTGATGTCGGCGGTCGGTTTTGTCCTGATGATTGCCTGTGCCAACCTTGCCGGGCTCACGCTAGCGCGCGCCTCGGCGCGTCAGAAGGAAATCGCGGTACGACTGTCCCTGGGCGCGAGCCGGCCGCGAATGTTGCGTCAATTGCTCACGGAGAGCGTGATGCTTTCGGTGGCAGGCGGCGCCCTGGGAGTGTTCATTGCCTATTGGGGCGTGCATTCCATCATGGCCCTGGTGGCCACCAACCCGGACCGGCCTTTTGGCTTCACCGTGGCGCCGGACTGGCGTGTAATGACCTTCACGATTCTGGCTTCAGTCCTAACCGGAATCCTGTTTGGCCTGGCGCCTGCGTTGCGCAGCACGCGGCTTGACCTGACGCCCGCGCTGAAAGGCGCACCCCCACCGGTCCGCAGCGCCAGGCGCCTCGGACGGCGCCTTCATCTGGGTGGAGTGCTGGTGGTGGGGCAGATGGCGCTCTCGATCGTGGTGCTGATCGGCGCAGGCCTGCTGGTTCGGACGCTCAAGAATCTCCGCGATATCAATCCCGGCTTTGATACCCAGAACATCCTGTTGTTCGGAATCAATCCCACGCTCTCCGGCTACAAGGACTCGCAGATTGACAACCTCTATCGCGACCTGCAGGATCGCTTCGCCGCCCTGCCCGGCGTGGTCTCGGCCAGCTATTCCTCGGACGCGCTGCTGAGCGGCTCGTTATGGTCTGGGAGCATCCATCTTCCCGGCCAGCCGGAGAAGTCGAGCGTGCAGTCTGATATGCTCGCAGTTGGGCCGGGCTTTTTCTCCACCCTGCACATTAGACTTCTGGCCGGGCGGATGTTTAGCTCCGCCGATTTCGCGAGCGCGGCAGTAACGGAAGCAGCGGAAAGAGCGGTAGAGGACGCTGCCAGTAAGGCCGGTCCCGCGAACACGCCGGCGGCCCCGCCGGCAAAGGCGGCGTCCCCGAACAGCATGGGTGCTCCCATCCCGGTGCTGATCAATGAGGAGTTCGCTAAACGCTATCTCGGCAAACAGAACGCGTTGGGCGTTCATCTGGACGAATCCGAGGGCGATGAGCCGCGCAGGACCCCTAAACCGCCTGGCTATCAGATCGTCGGCGTGGTGGGCAGTACCAAGTACGCTGACTTGCGGCGCGAAGTCCACCCGGCCATGTACGAACCGCTCACCGGCGGCGGCGCCAGCTTTGAATTGCGCACGACCGCCTCAACCGCGGTCCTGATCCCGCTGGTGCGCGACATCGTCAACCAGGCCGGCGAGAACCTGCCAATCTTCGACATCGCCACGCAAGCCGAACGTATCGACCAATTATTGCTACAGGAGAGGCTCATTGCCAAGCTTTCCAGCTTCTTCGGCCTGCTCGCCCTGGTCCTGGCTTGCATCGGTCTGTACGGCTTGCTTTCTTATGAGGTCGCGCGCCGGACGAAGGAGATCGGCGTGCGCATGGCGCTGGGCGCGCAGCGTCAACAGGTGTTGAACCTGGTGGTGAAAGAGGGCATTCTGCTCGCAATCGGCGGAGGAATCTTCGGCGCGGCGGCGGCGTTCGGCGTCACGCGCGGGCTCGCCAGCCTTCTTTATGAGGTCCGCCCGCTGGATCCGTTCACGTTTGCCGCCGTCGGCGCTCTTCTGCTCGCGGTCGCGGTGGCGGCATGTCTCATTCCGGCGCGTCGCGCCATGAGCGTGGATCCCATGGTCGCGCTGCGATACGAGTAGCCGCGGCCAGATCAATTCGAGCCGTGCAGTTCGGGCCGTAGCAGTACGCGCCTCGGTGCCGATGTTTCTCCATGACCCACTGAACCGCGCGTAACGACCTACTGTAGGCCCAAGCCCCCAACCCATCGATCGGAAGCCCGGACTAGGGTCTTTCCCACTTGCCCGATTCGGCTGAACGGAAGACGGCCTCGATCACCGCCATATTCTTGATCGCGTCCTCCAATGGAACCGGAACCTCGCCCCCTTCGCGAATGGCCTTCGAGAACGCGTCGCCCTGGATCGTGTACTGGTCGCAGGTCGGAAACTCCTCCGTGCTCACCCCGCCGCCGAACAGATCGCTTCCGTCGTCGATGAAGATGCGGCAGGGCCGGTCGTTCGGCGCGTTGAAGGGAATCTGGATCTCGATGCGGCCCTTGGTCCCCAGAAACTGCATCCGCTGATAAGCCACGAGCTGGGTGCTGCAGGTGAAGATCGACTGCCCAGACGGGAAATCCAGGATGGCCGAACCGAGGCGGTCGGTCTTCATCTCGGGGTCGCGTTCGAGCAAGCCCAGAACGCGCGAGGGCTCCTCGCCAAAGACAAATCGCGAGGTGTTGATCGGATAGCAGCCGATATCCATGAGTCCGCCGCCTCCGAATTCCAGCACGTTGCGGATGTTGGCGGGGTTGCGGTTGAAGTAGCTGAAGAAGCCCAGGATGGTGCGCAGAGGGCCGATCCGGCCCGACTGGATCAGTTCGCGCGTTCGCAGCCACTGGGGATGCGTGCGCACCATAAAGGCCTCGCCGATCTTGACGCCCGTGCGGGCCCGCACCTCCAGCAGCGTCCGCGCCTCACCGGCTGTCAAGCTGATCGGCTTCTCGCACAGCACGTGCTTGCCGGCCTCCGCAGCCTTGACGGTCCAGGGGACGTGCAGATGATTGGGCAGCGGGTTGTAGACGGCCTCGATCCCGGGGTCGAGCAGGAGTTCTTCATACGATCCGTAGGCCTTCGCAATGCCCAGGGTTCGCGCCGCGTCTTCGGCCTTCTGCCGGTCACGCGAGGCGATGGCCGCCACGTCGCACCACTCCCCCTTCTGCATCGCGGGAATGACCTTCCGGACGCCAATCTGCGCGACACCCAGGACACCCCATCGGACTTTGTTTTGCGGCAAAGCCACCTCCTTATGCGAATCTTCAAGCGCAGCATTCTATCGCGAACCGTCTCGATCGCGCTGGTTAACAAGCTCCCCTCCGCAGAGGAGGAGGGATGTCCGAAAGCCAGGGGCCTGCCGGGGTGAGAGCAGCGGCGCGCTCGGCAGCGGGCCGGGCAAGTCACACCTCGGGCTAACTCCGAGTTGCCCTTCGAGCAAGGGCAATGGCAATGATGTGGCAGTCCTTGACAAATCCCCGGGACCAGGCGTATACTCGTGAAGTATCGTCGATATGATTATGTGTATCGTTGCTCAAAAACGAACCTCGCTGGATCGCCTACTCGCTGGATCGCCGATAGGTGGCCGGGTTTTGCGCTACAGACGGTAAAAAAAAGGGGGGTGAAAATTCAAAAACAAACCTGAGAAGTTGTTTAGAATCAACAAAAGTTCAGAAAAACAAACCTAGAACAAACCTAAACAAACCCAACTTCGCGCGACACCCGATCCGATAAGTGTTTTAGAATCAATCAGGCGTCTTTGGAGTGGGCAAAGCAAACCTAGACAAACCTGAAACAGACCTGAGGCTGGCAATGAGAGCAGGCCTCGGAAGATCGATCAGATGGCACCGGGGCTTGAAAGACTGAACTGTCGGAACGGCCCTGTTCGGGGGCCGTTATTGAAGCCCGCATCAGGCGGCGGGCGGCGCTGAGGAGGCTTCGACCTGGTCCAGCGACTTCGCAAAGTAAGCCACGCGATCGCGGTCGGCCACGCGCCAAGCATAGTTGACGGTTTCTGCCTTGGCCCCCACGCCTCCGAGCCTCCCCCAGTACGCGGTCGGGTAGGCCGCGTGCGTGGGATCGAGCGGTCCGGTCACCACTACCACCACGTGACCGTTAGCGGCCGGCTGGGCCTGGTCGGCGCCCTTGAGACCCGCAATCACCAGCGAACCCGCGTCCGCCTGCGCCTTGGCGTCCTTGCCACTGCCTGGCGACAGGTCAGTCCAGTCGCCCGCTGCCGCCAGCTTGTCCACGATGGAGTCGGCACTATCGGTGGGCCCGAACGTGGTGACCCCAAGCGTTCCCGTAACGGCCTTCACAAAGCCACTGCAATCGGACTTATGCGCCTCCCAGTTGGCTTCGCAAATCTCGATGATGCGCTGGGGATCCATCGGTCCTCCCTTCCCTCTCTCGGGGCGCTGCCAAGCGCAGCCACGGGCTTGAATCTTGACGCCGAGTTTCGGGATCATGTCACACCAACCATCGGGAAGCAAGCTTTCCCAACCGAATCAAGATTTCAGGGAGCACCAGACCAAGCCGTCGGGACGAGCCCGAACGATTGCGACCCGGCTGTGCAGAATATTCACAGGGTTAGCCGCCATAAGCCTTCCCTTCTCCGTTTTCCACAGGAAAATCCGTTGGCCAACATACCCTAGGAAGGCACTATCTCTAATCCTTTCAGTCGCCACCGTCTGATTTCAAATCGATATTCTGAGATTGTCGGTGAAGACACGCGGCCCTAAGGTCCGGTTAGCTCCGGGCTGGCCACCTTCGGGGCCGGGGTGTATGCGTCTTCCAACCGCGCCAAGCAGGAAAGATGGCTTATCTGCACGATTCGCTGGCGCACCTCGAACTCTTCGAAGGAATCGTACCTTGGATGTACCTCGACACCCACGGTTTCGTGACGGTGGGAGTGGGCGAGAGGCTTGCGACCGCGGAGCGTGCCCAGTCGCTTGCATTCCAGGACGGCAAGGGCCAGCCGGCCACCCCGGACGTGATCCTGGCCGAGTACCGCCGCGTAATCGCTCTGCCGCACGGCAAACTGGCGGGCTTCTATCGGTCCCCTGCTTCGCCGACCTTGCCGCACCCGGACATCGACGCGCTGCTGATGAACCACCTGACGTTCTTCGACAGCCAGCTCGGCCGGCATCTCCCAAATTATGCCGGGTTCCCCGATCCCGTTAAGCTGGGCCTGCTCGACATGGTTTTCAACCTGGGCGTTACGGGATTACTCCACGGCTACCCAGTCTTCCTGGACCATGTTCGCAGTCAAGATTGGGCGAACGCGGCGATCCACTGCCATCGCACCGGACCCAGCCACACCCGCAACGACTGGACGCGCGACCAGTTCCTGGCAGCCGCCACTCTCGCGGCTACGGCCAGCGCCATCGCCGTCAGCGCGTAGCCTGGAGCCGCCGCAATCCGGCACGTTGACTTTCTCCTGTTGTCCATCGAATAATTGTCCGTAACCTGCTTCGGTGCTGGGGGTGCGGCAGGGAGGATCCAGCCCTCGGCTAGCGTCGTCGCTCGATCAGCTCAATTGGGACGAGGTCCGATGGCTACTACCGCCACTTCGCCAGTCGTCAAGACTCCATCGCTGCCCAGAGAACTGATGTTGTCGGCCTACCGCACCGTTTGCCTCTCGCGGAAGGTCGACGACAAAGAGATCCAGCTCAAGCGGCAAAACCGGATCTACTTCCAGATTAACGGCGTGGGGCACGAAGCTCTGAACGCGGCCTGCGCCTTGCAAATGCGCCCCGGCTACGACTGGTTTTACCCCTATTATCGCGACCGCGCCCTGTGCCTGGCGCTCGGACTCACGCCGCTCGAGATGTTCCTCCAGGGCGTGGGCTCCAAGGACGACCTCCAGTCCGGCGGGCGCCAAATGCCCTCGCACTGGACCTCCAAGCAACTGCACATCGTGGCCGGATCGAGCCCGACCGGCACCCAGGTGCTGCAGGCGGTAGGCGCGGCGGAGGCCAGCCTCTACTTCGCTCGCGTGCGCGCGGCCGCCGAGCTCGCCTCCAGCTTTCATGAGGACGAGGCGGTGTACGTCTCGCTCGGCGATGGCGCCACCAGCGAAGGCGAGTTCTGGGAAGCGGTAAACGGCGCCGCGCTCATCAAGGCCCCGCTGCTGCTGGTGGTGGAAGACAACGGCTACGCCATCTCCGTGCCCGTGGAAGCGCAGACGGCCGGCGCCAGCATCTCGCGCCTGGTGCGGAACTATCCCAACCTGAAGGTGGTGGAGTGCGACGGCACCGACTTCGTGGAGGCTTATGAAGCCGCCGGCCGGGCGCTCGATCACGTGCGGCGGCGCGAGGGTCCGGCGCTGCTGCACGCTCACGTCGTCCGGCCCTATTCCCACTCGCTTTCTGACGATGAGCGGCTCTACAAATCGGAAGCGCGGCGCCGCCAGGAGGCTCGCCTCGACCCACTCCCCCGCCTGCGGCAGCGCTTGCTGGAAGAAGGTCTGGCCAGCGAGCAGGAACTGAAAGAAATCGAGGCCCAGGTGTCACGGGAGGTGAGCCGGGCGGCCGAGCAGGCGCTGGCGGCCCCGCCGCCGGAGCCCGATTCCCTGCCCCTCTACCTCACCTCGCCCACGCTCGATCCCACCTCCAGCGACTTCGACCGTCCGGCCGCGCTCGAGGGCGAGCCCAAGACGATGGTGGACCTCATCAATCTCTGCCTGCGCGACGAACTGGCGCGCGACCCGCGAGTGGTGGTGTTCGGCGAGGACGTGGCCGATTGCACCCACGAGGAAGAGCTGCCCAAGGTGAAGGGCAAGGGCGGGGTCTTCAAGGCCACCCAGGGCCTGCAGCGCCGATTCGGCGGAGCTCGCGTCTGGAACTCGCAACTGGCCGAGGCTAGCATTGTAGGCCGCGCCATTGGCCTGGCGGGACGCGGCTTGAAGCCGGTGGTGGAGATCCAGTTCTTCGACTACATCTGGCCGGCCATGATGCAGATTCGCGACGAACTCACCACCCTGCGCTGGCGCTCCTTCAACATCAACTCCTGCCCAGTGGTCATCCGGGCGGCGGCGGGAGGGTATCTGTCGGGCGGCGGGATCTACCACAGCCAGTCGGGCGAGTCGATCTTCGCCCACATCCCGGGTCTGCGCGTGGTAATGCCCTCCAACGCGCTCGACGCCAACGGCCTGCTGCGCACCGCCATCCGCTGCGACGACCCTGTGCTCTTCCTCGAGCCCAAGCACCTCTACCGGCAAACCCACAACCGCAGCCCCTATCCAGGGCCGGATTACATGATCCCCTTCGGCAAGGCGCAACTGGTCCGCGAGGGCGACGACCTCACCATCATCACCTATGGATCGCTGGTCTACCGCGCCACCCAGGCGGCCAAGGAATTGGAGAGCGAGGGGGTGCGGGCGGAGATTCTGGACCTGCGCTCGCTCGCGCCCTTTGACTGGGACCTGATTGCCGCCTCGGTGCGCAAGACCAGCCGCGTCCTGATGCTGCACGAGGACAACCTGTCCTTCGGGTACGGATCGGAGATCGCCGCCCGCGTGGGCGAGGAGCTCTTTGAGTTCCTGGACGCGCCGGTGCGGCGACTGGCGGCGAAGGACGTCCACGTGCCCTACCATCCCGTGCTCGAAGAAGCCGTGCTGCCCCAGCCGGCCGACATCGTCCGGGTGTGCCGCGAACTGGCCGCTTATTGAGCGGAGACCACACAGCAACAGAGCGGCGCCGCCAATCTTTACTTCCAATCGATCTTGACTGGCAGGATGGGCTGCTCTTGCCCAGCTATGCGTAAACTCCAGCCGAGAGGGGTCAGCTTATGGGCCCCTGGAATCGCCTCCTTGTGCACCGGCCCGCTCTTACAGCGCTTCCGACGTCGCGTGGTGTCGTCGCGCCGGGTCACGCATGTTGACTTGCCCTGGCCCGAGACCTAAGATGAATCGGCAAAGTCCAGGTTCCCACGTCATGATCGGACAGACAGTTTCACACTACCTCATTTTGGAGAAGCTCGGCGGTGGTGGCATGGGGCTGGTCTACAAGGCCGAGGACACTCGCTTGCATCGATTCGTAGCACTCAAGTTCCTGCCCGAGGTCGTCTCGCAAGACCCGCAAGCTCTGGCTCGCTTCCAACGCGAAGCGCAAGCGGCTTCCGCCCTGAATCATCCTAATATCTCCACCATCCACGACATCGGCGAGCACGAGGGGCGAGCGTTCATTGCGATGGAGTTCCTGGACGGCGTCACGCTGAAGCACCTCATACAAGGCCGCCCACTCGAGCTGGAACAACTGCTCGAAATCGCCATCGAGGTTGCCGATGCTCTCGATGCCGCTCACAGCCGGGGAATTATCCATCGCGACATCAAGCCGGCGAACATTTTTGTGACCAAGCGTGAGCACGCCAAAGTGCTGGATTTCGGCCTCGCCAAGGTGACGTCGGCAGAGAATTCCCCAAGCGCGGCGGGCAGCTTGCCCACTCAGACCGCAGCCGCAGTCGAGGAAGCCCATCTGACCAGTCCGGGCAGCATGCTCGGCACCGTGGCTTACATGTCGCCAGAGCAGGTGCGGGGGAAGCAAGTTGATGCGCGAACGGATCTGTTTTCGTTTGGCGTGGTGCTCTATGAAATGGCGACCGGGAGCTTGCCTTTTCGCGGTGACACCTCGGGGTTGATTTTCGAATCCATCCTGAATCGCATACCCACACCTCCCATTCGACTCAATCCCGAGGTACCGCCGGAGCTGGAGCGGATCATCGGCAAAGCGCTGGAGAAGGACCGTGACCTGCGATACCAACACGCTTCCGAGTTGCGGGCTGACCTGAAGCGGCTGGAGCGCGACACCGATTCGGGACGCAGTGCCGTGGCAGTGGCCGAGCCTCCCGCCCCGGAGCCAAGGGTGGTGGCGAGCTCGGAGCCCGCCCCGGCTCGGCTCCCGCGCCGGTTCGTCTTGCGCCACTGGCTCGCCGCAGGCTCGGCCGCCGTCGTCATTGCGGTGGCCGCAGTCTTCGCTTACCTGGCCACGCGTCCGCAGGCCACTCCCAAGGTCTCCGGTTATGTGCAAATCACCAGCGACCGGCAACCGAAAACTGCCTTTGGCTACCTGCCACTGCTCACCGATGGCCCGCGCCTTTATTTGCCTGAATTCGTGGATGGCGCCTTTGCCTTTATGCAGGTGTCCGCCGGCGGCGGGACTCCGGTCCCGGTCTCCAGCTTCAATTCCGGCGCCTCGCCATTAGACATTTTTCCTGATCGTTCCCAGATACTCGTTTCGTTTGCCGGCAGCGCTCCCGAAGGTCCATTCTGGATCCTGTCGCCGCTCGGCGGGTCACCGCAGTCTGTGGGTAGCTTCCGCGGGCACGACGCCGCGTGGATGCCTGACGGGCAAGGAATCGTCTACGCCACTGGCAACGATTTACTTCTGGGCCGGCTCCACGGGACCGAGTCTCAAAAGCTTGTCGCGCTGCCGGGCGGCGCATCGTGGCCGCGCTGGTCGCTTGATGGGACCCGCTTACGCTTCACGATGAATGATCCGAAGACGAACTCAAACTCCATTTGGGAAGTTGCCGCCGACGGCTCCAATCTTCACCAACTCCTCACCGGGTGGAATACGCCTCCGGCAGAGTGCTGCGGCACCTGGACACCCGATGGGCGGTATTACGTTTTCCAGGCGACCCGGAACAGCCGCACGCATATCTGGGCGCTTCCCGACAAGGTTGGCCTGTTGCAGAAGGCTGGCGGCGTGCCGGTTCAGTTGACTGCCGGCCCCCTGAACTATTTCACTCCTCTCCCCAGCAGAGATGGGAAGAAGCTCTTTGTGGTGGGTTCGCAGCCACGCGGGGAACTCGAACGATTCGACGCGAAAACAGGGCAGTTCGTGCCGCTCTTTTCCGGGCAGTCGTTCGAAGGCCTGGACTTTTCCCGCGACGGCGAATGGGTCGCCTACGTGACCTTCCCCGAAGGTTGCTTATGGAAGAGCAAGGCGGACGGGAGCCAGCCGATCCAGCTCACTTTTCCCCCGACGCAAGTCTTTCTTCCCCGCTGGTCACCGGACGGCAAGCGCATCGTCTACGCGGGCACGATTCCGGGCCAGGCCACGAATATCTACATCATCCCGGCAGAAGGCGGCCAGCCCGAAGCGGTAACCGAAGGAGAAAACAACAAAGGCGACGTAAGCTGGTCGGCGGACGGAAATCAACTCATTTATGGGTTTCTGGCCAACATGCCGGCCCGGTCTGGGCTTCATGTGCTGGATCTGCGGACGCATCAGGACTCCCCTGTTCCGGGCTCGGAAGGACTGTTTTCACCCCGCTGGTCGCCGGACGGAAAGTTCGCCGCGGCCTTGCCGTTGGACGGCAGCAGCCTGCGCCTTTATGATTTCGCCACCCGGAAATGGACCGAGTTAGCGAAGCTTCCCATCAACTATCCGAGTTGGTCGCGGGATTCCCAATACGTCTACTTCGACACCCTCGCCACTGAGTCTGCGTTTTACCGCGTGCAGATTTCGGACCGGAGGCTGGAAAAGCTGGTCAGCCTCCAAAATGTCCGCCGCGGCGGCACCTACCAGTGGACAGGACTCGCTCCGATGGCTCTCCGCTGCTGGTGCGTGACGTGGGCACCGAAGAAATCTACGCTCTCGACTGGGAGGAGCAGTGATGGGCAAGATGGTATTGAATCACCGGATTGGCCAGAAGCCGGGTGGCGGCGGCATGGGCCTGGTGCACAAGGCTGAAGACGAGAGGGTGCACTACTTCCTGGCTCTCAACTTTTTGCCTGAGGGACTCGCCCAGAAGCATCAGGCCCTCGAAGGCTTTCGGCGCAAGCCAAGCGGCCTCAACGCTCGACCACACCGAGGCATTGGGTGACGAAAGTTCCCGACGACTTCATCGGGGGCGTTGCTGGATCAAGGGCTTGTCCTTCCTCTGAGGTGGTGTCAGTGTCAGTCAGTGTTTCCGCCTAACCGTTGGCCTTTGGCCTTTCTGGAACGTCGAACCTAAGCACTCGTAATAGACTTAGGAGGGAACTCTCCCAGTGCAAACACTTCGACAAGACGTGCGCTACGGCCTTCGGCTGCTTGCCAAAAATCCCGGCTTCAGTTCGATTGCGATCATCACGCTTGCGCTGGGCATCGGCGCGAACACGGCGATCTTCAGCGTGGTGAATGCCGCTCTGTTGCGCCCGCTGCCTTACCAGGATCCGGACCGCCTGGTGTATGTGTGGTCGGCGGAGAAGGCGCGCGGGATCAATCAGAGCACGGTCTCTATTCCCGACCTTCGCGACTGGCGGCAACAGAACCGGGTGTTTGACGGCATGGCGGGATGGTGGAGCGGAAGCTACAACCTGTCGGGCGGCGACGAACCGCAGCAGGTGAGCGGCTGGACAGTGTCGCCGAATTTCTTTGAGGTTTTCGGCGCCCAGCCCGAGCTTGGCCGAACGGTCGCTCCAAACGAAGAGCAGGCATCGCAAGGTACTGTAGTGGTGCTGAGTCATTCGCTCTGGATCGGCTCATTCGGAGGCGACCCGAGGATATTGGGCAGGACCGTCATCGTGGACAGCGAGCCCCGCGTTGTGATCGGCGTGATGCCGGCGGAGTTCTCCTCCCCTTTTCCCGACGTCCAACTCTGGGTTCCCTGGCCGGCACGGGCGGAGTCGATGGCTGAGCGCGGTTTCCGCTTCCTGAGAGTGGTCGCGCGCCTCAAGCCCGGGGTGACCGTCGAACGCGCCCAAGCCGATATGGACACGATCGCCGGCCGGCTTGCCCAGACCTACCACGATAATGCCGGCGTCACGGCATACGTGATTCCTGCCCGGCAACAGATTATGGGTAGCGTGCGGCCGGCGTTGCTGGTGCTGCTCGGCGCGGTGGGTCTGGTCCTTCTGATTGGTTGCGCGAATCTCGCCAACTTGCTGCTGGCAAGGTCGGCGGCGCGAGAGACGGAGTTCGCCGTGCGCGCGGCGCTGGGCGCAGGCCGCTGGCAGTTAGCGCGTCAGTTGTTGACCGAGAGCGCGCTTCTTTCCTTTCTCGGCGGCGCCGTGGGTGTTCTGCTGGCTGCCTGCGGAGTCCGCTATTTACGCCTGATCCTCGCAACCCAGATTCCCCGTGCCCAGGAGATCCGCTTGGACGCTCGCGTCCTTCTCTTCACCCTGGGATTATCCGTGTTTACCGGCCTCGCCTTTGGGCTGTTCCCCGCCTTGCGGTCGTTCCGGGGCCGGTCTAACGAACCGCTCAAAGCAGGGGGCCGCGGCGGGAGTGGGGGTGCAGCAGGGGGTCGAGTGCGCGACCTTCTGGCGATCTGCGAAATGGGGCTGGCGCTAGTGCTCCTGGCAGGCGCTGGCTTGCTCTTGAATAGCTTCGAGCGCCTGCGAGCGATCGATCCAGGATTCAATCCGGATAAGGTGTTGACCTGCCAGATTTCGCTGCCCTCGAGGTATAAGGACCCCCAGATTGTGGCCTTTTACCAACAGCTGATCGAGCGGCTTCGCGCCCTCCCTGGAGTGAAGGCCGCGGGCGCCAGCATGACCCTGCCCCTCCGGCAATCCGGCGGAGGTTTTTGGGGTGGATTGATTATCGAAGGACGTGCGGCGGTAACCAGAGAATCGATCCCGATTGTAAGTTTCGTTCAGGTGACGCCTGGCTACTTTCGCGCGATGGGGATTCCCCTGCTCAAGGGCCGCGAGTTCAGCGAGGTGGATAACAACGGCCAGAGTCCCAAGGTAGCGATCATCAATGCCACCCTCGCCCGCCGTTTTTTTTCCGGTGGCGATCCGGTCGGCAGGCGGATTTGCATGGGCGAGGATTGTTCGAAAGGACCCTGGCTTTCCATCGTCGGGGTGATAGGCGATACCGCTCTCGAAGGCCTGGCTGATCCGCGATTTCCCCAGGTGTTCTCTCCTCACGCGCAAGGCGTGGAGGGAGGAGTCGCCGGCAGTATGGGATTGGCGCTTCGCACCGCTTCCGATCCGTTGCGCCTTACTGGAGCGGTTGCGAGTGCCGTGCACGAACTGGACAAAGATCAGTCGGTGGCCGACATCCGGACGCTCGATCAGGTGGTGAGCGCGTCACTGGCGCAACCCCGCTTCAACACGCTGCTACTCGCGGCCTTCGCGGTCCTCGCCCTGCTGCTGGCGGCTATCGGCATTTATGGCGTGATTTCCTATGGGGTTGCGATGCGCACCCGGGAGATCGGTATTCGCACTGCCCTCGGCGCGACGCGCCTGGATGTCTTGAGGCTGGTCGTGCAGCATGGCATCCGCCTGGCCCTGACGGGGGCCGCGTTCGGCATGGTAGGAGCCTTAATTCTCGCTCGCCTGATGTCGAGCCTTCTCTATGGCGTCAAGCCCAGCGATCCGCCGACATTCCTCGCGGTGTTCGCGGTCTTGGTGGGTGTGGCGCTCGTCGCCAGCTACATCCCGGCGCGCCGAGCCACGAAGGTCGATCCCATGGTAGCGCTGCGACAGGAGTGAGTGAGCGAGTGAACCTCTGCCGAAAAGGCTCAGAATGCCAGCGGCAGCGTGCGGCTGATATCTCTCACGAGCGCCGCCGTTTACCGACGGCTTGCCCGGCACGGCCCGATCATTCCGCCGATGCGGCGCTTCCTCCCTAGGCCGAGTACCCCGCCAAGCGATTTCTGTCCGGCTCGCCGGCCATTAACCCGAAGCATGAGTCTTGACAAAATGTCAGATTAGATTCAGTCTAAATTGTTAATGGACGCCGAGGCGATCAAGAGATCCCTGGAAGGCTGCGGGCTGCGGTGCACGCCGCAGCGCTACGCCGTGATGGCCTTCCTGATGGAGCACACCCGTCATCCCACCGCGGCGGAAATCTTCGAAGCCGTGAATCGCGCCGATCCGCGCTGTTCCAGGGCCACGACGTATAACAATCTGCGGGACCTGGTGCAGGCGGGTCTGGTGCGGGAAGTGGCCGTCGAGGGCCGCGCCGCGCGATTCGATGCGCGAGGCGTGCGGCATCACCACTTTATCTGCGACCGCTGCGGCAAAGTCGAAGACTTGCAGTGGTACGACGTGCCCAGGCCAGCCTCGGGGTCCCTCGGGAAGCGGAGGATTCGCGAGTGCGAACTCATTTTCCGGGGGTTGTGCGCGAACTGCGGTCCGCGGCGCGCTTCCCGTTCCGTGTCGTCGCCATCGGGACATCGGACTCACAGCCCGCACCGGCAAGCGCGGCCGGCGGCGATGGCACAAACTAAAAAGCAAGGAGGAGACACACATGGGTAATCAACTCACCCCCACCGCGGGGGCGCCGGTTCCCGCTGATCAGGCGCAACCCTCGCCAACCGAGGCGAAGTGCCCGGTCATCCACGGCACCACGAATGTCGGAATGAGGTCGAACAGCGATTGGTGGCCGAACCAGCTGAACCTCAGGATTCTCCACCAGAACTCGCCCAAATCCGATCCGATGGGCCAGGCCTTCAACTACGCCGAGGAGTTCAAGAAGCTTGACTTCGACGCCCTGAAGAAGGACCTCCAGGCGCTGATGACGGACAGCCAGGACTGGTGGCCGGCGGATTTCGGCCACTACGGCGGACTCTTCATTCGCATGGCGTGGCACGCCGCGGGCACGTACCGCATCGGCGATGGGCGCGGCGGCACCGGCACCGGCCAACAGCGCTTCGCGCCGCTCAACTCTTGGCCGGACAACGCGAACCTCGACAAGGCGCGCCGGTTGCTTTGGCCTATCAAGCAGAAGTACGGCCGGCAGATCTCTTGGGGTGACCTCATGGTTCTGGCCGGTAATGTCGCCTTGGAATCGATGGGGTTCAAAACCTTCGGTTTCGGCGGCGGACGCCCCGATGTGTGGGAGCCTGACGAGGCCGTGTACTGGGGCAAGGAGGAGACCTGGCTTGGCGACAAGCGCTACACGGGCGACCGGGAGCTCGAGAATCCGCTGGCGGCCGTGCAGATGGGCCTGATCTATGTGAATCCGGAAGGGCCGAACGGCAAGCCGGATCCCCTCGCCGCGGGCAAAGATATTCGCGAAACGTTCCGCCGTATGGCCATGAACGACGAGGAAACGGTCGCGCTGATTGCCGGCGGTCACAGCTTTGGCAAAACCCACGGTGCCGGCGATCCACAGCTTGTGGGCCCCGAGCCCGAGGCGGCGCCCATCGAGGAGATGGGCCTCGGCTGGAAGAGCCGTTATGGCACAGGCAAAGGCACAGACGCGATCACCGGCGGCCCGGAAGTGACTTGGACTCAGACGCCAACGCAGTGGAGCAACTACTTCTTCGAGAACTTGTTCGGCCACGAATGGGAGCTGACCAAGAGCCCGGCCGGCGCCTATCAGTTTCAAGCGAAAAATGGCGCCAAACCCATTCCGGATGCCTTCGACCCGTCGAAGAGTCACGCGCCCACCATGCTGGTCACGGACCTCGCTTTGCGGGTCGATCCGGTCTACGAAAAGATCTCGCGGCGCTTCTACGAACATCCGGACCAGTTCGCAGACGCGTTTGCCCGCGCGTGGTTCAAGCTCACGCACCGCGATATGGGTCCGCGTTCGCGCTATCTCGGGCCGGAGGTTCCGGCGGAGGAGTTGATCTGGCAGGACCCTGTTCCCGCGATGGACCACGAACTCATCGGGACTAGACAGATTACGGCCCTCAAGTCCCAGATCCTCAAATCGGGGCTGTCGATTTCCGAACTCGTGACGACGGCCTGGGCGTCGGCGGCGACATTCCGTGGCTCCGACAAGCGCGGCGGGGCCAACGGAGCGCGCATTCGCCTGGCGCCGCAAAAGGATTGGGAAGTGAACCAGCCGGCCGCGCTGGCGAAAGTCGTCGCGAAGCTGGAGTCGATTCAGAAGCGTTTCAACCGCTCCCAGTCCCCGCAATCCAATGGAAAGGCCAAGAAGGTCTCGCTGGCTGACCTGATCGTTCTGGGCGGCTGCGCAGCCGTCGAGGAAGCTGCCAAAAAGGCCGGGCACGAAGTGAAGGTTCCCTTCTCGCCGGGACGCACGGACGCGTCGCAAGAGCAGACCGATGTGGAGTCTTTCGCCTACCTCGAACCGGTCGCGGACGGGTTCCGCAACTACCTCAAGGCGAAGTTGAGCATACCAGCGGAAGAGCTCCTGATCGACAAGGCGCAACTGTTGACGCTGACCGCCCCGGAGATGACGGCACTCGTCGGCGGCCTGCGCGCCCTGAATGCCAACGTCGGGCAGTCCCAACACGGCGTCTTTACTCACCGGCCCGGGACGCTGACGAACGACTTCTTCGTCAGCCTGCTCGACATGGGTACCGAATGGCAGCCGTCCGCTGGTCCGGAGAGCGTGTACGAGGGACGCGACCGCAAGACGGGCGAACTCAAGTGGACCGGCACCCGTGTCGACCTGATCTTCGGCTCCAACTCTCAGCTCCGGGCCATCGCGGAAGTCTATGCCTGCGGCGACTCGAAGGAGAAGTTTGTGAACGACTTCGTGGCGGCGTGGAACAAGGTGATGAACCTTGATCGCTACGACCTTGCCTGAGCAAGTGGCAGGAGACGCGGACTGCCGCTTTTGCGGTCCGCGTCTCTTGTCCTGGCTTGTCGGGCACACCGCGCTTACTTTCATCCCTCGCTCCGCGAGCAACCTTGCTCTAATCTGACAGTCCGTTGAAAGACGCCTCCGGAGCGGAACAGCTTTGTCTGAGCCGCGCCGGGCGCTGCCCACGGACGCAAATGCGAATTCGGGCTCTTGGCATCGCGATTCTCAGCTTCTGGATCGGTTTGACGCTCGCCATGTGGTTTGCCGCTACGCGGAGCTTTCGCACCGTCGACCGGGTGTTGAACCAGCCGGCGCCCGAATTGACGACGGCCGTGCAGCCCATCGGCCCGGACCAGACCCGTGCCGTGTTCCGCTACCTGGCCTCGGAGATCAACCGCACTCTGTTCGGCGCTTACGGTTGGGCCCAAATCATCCTCGGGGCTTTGCTGGTGCTTCTGCTCTGGCTCCAGACGCCTCGCGATAGGTTGGGATACGCACTCGCCTGGGTGATGCTCGGACTGGCCCTCATCCTCAGCCTCGTCGTCCAGCCCTGGATCGTTTCGATCGGACGAAGCATCGCCTTTGCCCCTCGCCAGCCCGCCCCGCCGGCGATGGCTCGCTTCTGGATGCTGCACGGCGCCTTCACGGGCCTTGACGGCGCGAAGAGTCTGGCAGGTCTGGGCCTGCTGCTACGTTGGATTCTAACCAGACAACGAATCCCCTCAGCATCGTAAAAGGCCGGCGGTCATATCGACTTTGCGACCTCGCGGGCTCAGGCCCTCTTGGGGCGTCATGCCCTGCCAGTCACCGCAGTTCGAAAAAAAAACAGCCCGGCAGAGCCGGGCTGAGAGTGGTTTGAAAGCTGTGTTGCGCGCTTCCTATTCAGGCGCCAGCCGACCTGCGCTGTGGAGCGGCCAGGAAGGGCCGTTGCATCAGCTCTGCCGAGCCTTCCAGTTGCGGGTGCTGTGTGTAGCCGTTCTTTTGCAGCGCCGCCCGGGTGCGCGCGACGGCCTGCTCAAGGGTTTGGCTCAATCCGTTCGGAAGCGAGAGCGTCTGTACGAAGTAATAGGTCAGCGCGCCGTTGGAACGGCCGTTGATATCGGCATCCGCGGAGGTCTCGCGCATACTGCACCCCGAGACGAGCACGGTGTTCAGGGTCTTGACAACATGCTCGAATCCCTGGAGCTTGACCCCCTTGGTCTCGGCCGTGCGCATGCGCCAGGCGATATCCGCCGGCATCGGCAAAGCCTTGATCCTCCGCTGAGGGGGTAGCATCTCACGGGCAAGATCCCCGGAGAAGCAGGAATCGGACACCCAGGTGAAGTCGAGGCCCTTGGGTAAAGACGAGAAGAGTTGATTGAACTGCTTGTCCCGGATGGCGTGCTCCTCGCTCCAGTCGAAGTCAACCGGACAAATGCATTCGTCGACGCGCGTCACTTTCCCACTGGCGTCGCGGACGGGGAATTGCGCGCCGTGACCGCTGTAATGGAAGACGATCCGGTCGCCCGCCTTCACGCCCTCGATCAACCAGTGCAGCCGGTCCTGGATCGCGTGGGTCGTGGCGCGAGCGTCGGTGAGGAGCCGGATGTCGCCCTCATCGAATCCGCAATGACTGACCAGAAATTCACCCATATCAGTAACGTCGTTAACACAGCCGCGCAGCTCATTACCGGGATAGGCGTTAATCCCTATCAACAGAGCTCGGTTCATGGCCACCTCCTCGTAGGGTTTGGGTAAACAACGTGGTCTTCTCAGGGAGAAGCGCAATCCGGCAGGCCCTATTGGGACGCATTAGCAGGGCTCCACTTTTTATTCTTTGTAATTAGAAGTTTCTGTAGTAGCCGATCTGACTTCGGTGATCCAGGTCACAGTTGGAGGTGACAACGGAGGCAGGCCAGGCGGCCGCGGGTTGTAAAGGCCCCGCCGGTTGAAGGCCGCTACGGCAGCGCCTCGTAAGGGCTCTGCACTTGGAGAAAGAAGGCCTCTGCCCGTTCACAACCCTTTTCGATCCCGCGAAACTTCGCCACCTGATCCTGCAAGGCGTAGAACCGGTCGGGACTCTGCGAGGCATGCGCAAAGCAGGCCGCGCGCTTGACGGTTTCGGTCGCACTGATATCCACGTAGTGGGTCGGGGAGAATTGCAGCGTGTCCTCCCCATTCGATACTTCGTAATAATAGAGCGCGAACCTGCGGCCCATCTGCAGCCAGGCGTCGAAGGCGAGCGCCGAGGTGGCGCGATGATCGCGGTGCGCGTCGATCGGCCACTGGGTGAAGACGGCGTCTGGCCGCTCCGTCTCCAGAATCTTGCGGAAGTCGTCGAAGTGGGACGCGTCGAGCACGGCGTGGCCGTTCGTCTGCCCTGCGTAGGCCGGCCGCGCCTTTAGAATCTGGCAGGCTTTGCTGGCCTCGGCCATGCGGGTCGCAGCCGGTGCTCCGCCTTTCGACGCCGGCCACTCGCCGTTGTTCAGGTAAAGCATCACCACTTCGTGACCCTGCTCAGTGTAGCGGGCGATGGTTCCGCCGCAACCGTATTCGGGATCGCCGGGATGTCCGCCGGCCACGATCACTTTCCATTTGTGGCCGGCCGCCGCTTGCGAGTCAGGCTGGCGATCGGCGGCAGCATCGGCCGCCGGAAGCCCGGTTGCCAGAACCGTCGCGGCCCGTCCGGCGCGCGTCAAGACCTCTCGTCGTGTCACTGAGCTCATTTCATGGCTCCTGCATTGTGCGGAAGGCTGCGCCCTGCGAACTGAGGCCTCATCCGGCCGATAATCAACGCGACTGCTCTTTTCCGGCGGCGCACGCCTGGGTTTGCTGCGGAAGCCGAGGGTACGGCATGAGTGATGATCTCGGCGGCTGGGTGTTTGTGGTATTCTAAACACATGAAGCGCACAAACCTTGTGTTAGATGTGGACCTGTTGGATCGCGCCACCCGCTTGCTGGGAGCAAAAACGTACTCATCGGCTGTCAACCTGGCCTTGGCCGAAGTCCTTCGGGTCCGCAAGATCCAGAGCCTCTCGCAGTTCTTTGGGCGCGGCCTTTGGCGCGGAGACCTGGAAGAGATGCGCGAGGACAGGCCCAAGAGGTTCCATCGGGTGCGAAGCCGGCGGGTTCAACCATGATCCTGGTCGACACGTCCGTCTGGGTAGAGCTCCTGAACGGAAGGCTCGGCGCCCGAGTTTCGCAACAAGAGCTATTGAATTTCGCCACCTGTGGTCCCATCCTCCAGGAGGTCATGCAAGGCCTCAGCGACGATCCCGCCAGCGATGCTGTTCGTGAGGGTTTGCTGGCCTTGCCGGTGCTTGGCGACCCGTTGCCATGCGCGTCATTCTTGTCCGCCGCCGAGATCTACCGCTTGGGGCGGACGAAGGGTTACACGATTCGTTCCTCAACCGACTGCCTCATTGCCACGATCGCCATCGACAATCGCGTGCCTGTCTGGCATCGGGACCGCGACTTTGAGGCGATCGCCCGGTATACGAGTCTCCAGACCTGGCGCATGCGGTAGACGCGGCCCCATCGACTCTATCCGAAGTACTGGAAGCCCTTCCAGAACTCCGGCCAACCCTGTTTCGGCGGTCCACAGACGAAGATGTCCGGGTGCCAGATGGTCTCGTCGTTCCTCACCCCGTAGCGATTCCAAATGTGTCCTGCCAGCGTGCAGGCCGCAAAGTACTGGTCCGCGAACTCTCTGCTCAATCCCATTACAATCAGCGACTGGGGCGCCGGGTCGCCATACCCCCGCTGCCAAAAGGAATTGATCCCGCTGATCGCGCGTGGCAGTCCGTATTGTGGGCCGTACAGGTTGATAGCACCCGCTTCGCCGTAGGTCCCAGCCAGGATTCCCAAATGGGCCTGCTCTTCCGGGGCGAGCGAATCGCGAATCCTCGCCACCTCCTGCACCAACTCGGGCCAGCCGATTTCGCTGGCGTAGTTTTCCTGAAACGCGATGGAAATCTTCCACCAGCCCGAGTTCACCGGCGCAAGCGGCAGAAAGAAGACGACGGTGGCGATGGCCCCGGCGGCAAGGACTCCCCAGGCGACTCGCCAGATGGTCTTCGCCTGTCGTGGTGGTCTGGTGGCCAACCAGCTCTCGCCCCAGACCGCCCCGGCCGCGTAGAGCATGGGGTACGCGGGGAAGAGATAATAATGCCTGCCCTGGACCAGCAGAAAGAGCAGCAGCGTCACCAGGTACATCCAGCCCACCATGCGGAAGCGCTTGGCGTCGTCAGAGAACAGGTAGAAGTAGAGACCCGCCACGACGAGCGGTAGATAGGTGAATTCCAACTGGGCGGGAAGGAACGCGCGGGTCCTGCCCTCGCGCACGTCGCGGGCGTGAATGTGCCGCAGAAAGTCCAGGGACACGAAGTGATGCTGCGCTTGCCAGAGAAGGTTGGGCAGAAACACCAGCAGCGCCACAGCGGCTCCAATCCACAGCCACTTGTTTCTGAGGAAGCGGCGGGCGCCGGTCAGGAGCACGCCGGCGGCGATGGCCACCACGAAGAAGGCCATGGTGTATTTCGAGAGCATTCCGAAGCCGATACTGACCCCGACCGCCAGCCACCACCGGGGGTCGCCGGACCGCAGCAGGCGCACGATGAAGTAGGCCGTCAGCACCCACGCCAGGTAATCGAACGAGACATATTGCATCAGCGCGCCGCCGCCGATGCAGAACGGCAGCGCGGCGGCTGCCGCCAGCAGCTGCGCCTCACGGCCTCCGCCCAACTCGCGCGCCATCAGTCCGGCCAGCAGGACGGTGACGGCGTGCGCCAGGGACGCGAAGAACCGGAAGCCCGCCAATGAAGCGCCGAAGCAGATCAGCGATATCCGGCCAAAGAACGGGGTCAGCGGCGGGTAAGCCGGATAACCCCACGCCAGGTGGCGCGCGTCTTCCAGGGTCGCCAACTCGTCGCAGTGGAATCCATAGCGGTTGCCGGCCATCGCGTGGACGATGACGGTAGCGAGCGCCAGATAGATCAGCCAAGCCGTATCTCTCGTCCAGATCGGCCCTCTCGGGTGGGAGAAGGAACCACCGGAAACGGCGCAAACCACCGCTGCGTTCTGCTCCATGGTTGCCTGTTGGGTTCGAGCGAGCTGAGCTCGCGTCAATCTGCGGAGCAAGCTACCAGCCGTGCTGGCTCTTGTTCGCCCGACCGAAAGAACTCATTCCGTATGAGTAAGTTACGTACAGCTCGAAAGATAATTCCCGGTTCAACCTTGTCTCGGGTTTGTTCTTAGGTTTGTTTAGGTTCGTGTCTTGAGGCTTCCCGAGGCCTCGCTTATTTTAAACGACTTATTTCAATGGCCATTCTCGATTATCGGGTTTGTTTAGGTTTGTTCTAGGTTTGTTTTTCGACTGTTTTGTTGATTCTAAACAACTTCTCGGGTTTGTTTTTCGATTTAGTGGGGGGAGGGGGGTGAGCCCCCCGGAAAAAGGCTCCCGAGATGATCGCCGACGGCGACGCTCGCTGCGGACCATCCTCGCAGCGGGGGCGCCGCGTCCGTCTCAGCCACGATCTGCATTCTCTAACCATGACGTTACTAACCCAGTAGCATAAGCCAGGCGCCCGGGTGATGTCAAGGGCACTCCGAGACGACCACCGGCCCGGCCATGAAACGCCTTGACAGGCTGCATACACTATAGGGACATAGCAAGCGATCAGATGGCGCCGGAACCATGAGCAGCGGTCGATGGCTTCTCTCGACTCTCTTCCTCCTGTTGCTGGGAACGTCCGCGCCAAACCACGCCCAAAGCGGGAGCATGACGCGAGGTGTCGTTGACTCGACCGCGAATCCCAAACCCCAACAGCCCGGCCGTTATTACGCCCTGGTGATCGGAATCAACGGTTACAGAGACTTCAACCGCCTCCAGACCCCCCGAAACGACGCCACCGAGATCGCCAGAGAACTTCAGGACCACTACGGTTTTGTAACCACGCTGTTGTTGGATGCCACGCGGGATCAGATCCTGGGAGCGCTCGACGGCTACCGCGGCAGCCTGCATGAGGAGGACAATCTGCTGGTCTATTACGCGGGTCACGGCTGGGATGACAAACAAGCGGGAGAGGCTTACTGGATCCCCGTCGACGGGCAAAAAGACACCACCGCCCGCTGGATCAACGCCGCCGAAATCACGGGCAAGGCCAGGGCGATCGCCGCCCGGCACGTGCTGATCATCTCCGACAGCTGTTATTCAGGCATGCTGACGGAGCAGCGTGACATCGCACCAACCATTGGCGACCCTCGCGAGCGCGGCCGCGCACTGCAGAAGGCGCTTGAGGGAAAATCGAGACAGATCATGTCCAGCGGTGGCGACGAACCGGTTTCGGACGTCAACGCCCCGGGTCATTCCTCCAGCCATTCGGTCTTCGCCGATGCCCTGCTCCAGGGGTTCAGGGAAATTGCCGCCAACGAGTTCAGCGCAAGAGAATTGTTCAACCAATATGTCTACGACCAAGTCGGCGGGGAATCTCAACAGGTGCCTGAGTACACACCGATTCGCGATTCAGGCCACAATAGCGGCGACTTTATCTTCTTCCGCCTGCCCGCGGCGCTACCCACGCGTACCACGGCTGGAAGCGGTGCTGCGTCCCGGCCAGCTTTGCCCGCTTCGGCGACGTCCCCGCCTGGCGGAGGCGATCCTGCGGTTCAGCCGGCCGCCCTGCTGGCACAAGCTAAAGCGTTGCTGCAAACCGGTAGCGGCGACCCTCAAGGGACGGCGCTTCCACTCTTCAAGCGGGCTGCCGAAGCGGGTAACGCCGAGGCGATGAGATACGTTGGAGTCTATTACGATTCAAGCTTTCCTGCAGACAAGGGCGTCCCGAAGGACAACGCAACAGCGGCAGCTTGGTACCGCAAGGCAGCGGAGGCCGGCAATGCGCTCGCAATGAACGAGCTGGGCTTCATGTATGAGCAAGGTCGGGGGGTGCCCCAGGACGACGTGCAAGCGGTGAGCTGGTACCGCAAGGCGGCGGAAGCCGGCAATGCGCTCGGAATGTACAATCTGGGCGTCGCGTACGAGCGAGGTCGGGTGGTGGCTCAGGATGACGCGCAGGCGGTGAACTGGTACCGCAAGGCAGCCGAGGCCGGCAATCTGCTCGGTATGAACAACCTGGGCGTCATGTACGAGAAGGGCCGGGGGGTGACCCAGGACGACGCGCAGGCGGTGAACTGGTACCGGAAGGCGGCCGAGGCCGGCAATGCGCTCGGAATGAACAACCTGGGCGTCATGTATGAGAAAGGTCACGGGGTGACCCAGGACGATGCGAAGGCGGTGAGCTGGTACCGCAAGGCGGCTGAGGCCGGCAATCCACTCGGTATGAGGAACCTGGGATTGAGATACGAAAACGGGAGGGGGGTCCCCAAAGACCAGGCCCAGGCGCTGGACTTATACCGCAAAGCCGCGGCGGCGGGCGATGAATGGGCCCAGAACAGACTCAAGGAATTGGGTGACCGCTAAACAGCATCCCGCACTCTCTCGCCGCTCCAAACGGCGACCCCAAAGCGGTAATCAGGGCATCGCTTTTTTCTGCCGTGGGCTTTTCGCAGCCTGCCCCTGCGAGCGTGGTCGGCCGCTAGTTCTCAAGCTCTGGAATCCGCCCAATGGAATCGATACGGGGATAGTACAAAAGATTAACACTTGGGAATGACACGCCTTGACGTTGAGCGTACACTATATGCAGATAGAAAAAATCAACAGGTGGTTAACCATGAAAGCCTACCGAGCAATTTTCCTGACGCTCTTTTTTCTGTCCGCCTGCGGTTTCGCCTCCGCCCAGAGCCAAAGCGCGCAGCAGAGTCAGAGCACGCAGCGGGGCGTCTTTGATGCCGCCTCCAAGCCCTCGACGCCGGAGCAACCCGGGCCTTACTATGCGCTGGTAATCGGCATCAACGACTACCAGCATCTCACCAAGCTGAACAGTCCCTTGAACGACGCCAACGAGATCGCCAGCGTGCTGCGCGACCGCTATGGATTCGAGACCACGCTGCTGCCGAATGCCAGCCGTCACGACATCATCAGCGCCCTGGACAATTACCGGCGCTCCCTTCCCGACAACAGCAATCTGCTGATCTACTACGCCGGCCACGGCTGGTACGACGACGAGATGGAAGAGGCCTACTGGGCCCCGGCGGAGGCTGGGAAGGACACCTACGCGGACTGGATCATTGCCGATGAGATCACCAGCCGGGCGCGGGCCATCCCCGCCCGCCACATCCTGATCGTCTCCGACAGTTGCTATTCGGGCATGCTCTCGGCGACTCGCGAAGATAGCCCCAATATGACCCCACTGCGGCGCGGCCCTTACCTGGACAAATGCCTGCGGAAGAAGTCGCGAGCCGTGATCTCCAGCGGCGGCAACGAACCGGTGGCGGACGCCGGCGCTCCGGGCCATTCGATCTTCACCTACGCCTTCCTCGAGGGCCTCAAAGAGATCGAATGGGATGAGTTCTCGGCCAACGACCTCTTCGAGCAGTACCTCAAAGTGCAGGTCGCCGGGAATTCGAATCAGTTGCCGACCTTCAAAGTCATCGCCAATTCGGGCGACAACCTTGGTGACTTTGTGTTCTCGCGCCTGCCGGCTTCAGTGGCCACGCGGCCGGCGGCGGCCGCCGGGGGCGGGGCTCAGCCAAACGCCCTCCTCGCCCAGGCCAAATCGCTGTTTTCATCCGGCGAACATAGGCAGGCGTATCCGTTGTTCCAACAGGCGGCCGAAGCAGGCAGCGCCGAAGCCATGGTCTTCCTGGGCACGTACGCCGATTCTACTCAGCCCGCCTATGCCAACGTGGCGAAGAACGACACCGTCGCGGCAGCTTGGTATCGCAAAGCAGCCGAGGCCGGCGATGCGCGCGGAATGGCTAACCTGGGCGTGATGTACGCCAACGGGAGAGGCGTGCCCCAGGACGACGCGCAGGCCGTCAACTGGTATCGCAAAGCCGCCGAGGCCGGCGATGCGGACGGCATGACCAACCTGGGGTGGATGTACCAAAACGGACGGGGAGTGGCTCGAGATGACGCGCAGGCCGTCAACTGGTATCGCCAGTCCGCTGAGGCCGGCTCGCCGCACGGCATGGCCAACTTGGGTTGGATGTACTGGAACGGGGCCGGAGTAACCAAAGACGACGTAGCCGCCATCGGGTGGTACCGCAAGGCGGCCGACGCCGGTGACGCCGACGGCATGACCAACCTGGGGTGGATGTACGAGAACGGGATCGCCGTGGCCAAGGACGAGGCGCAGGCGGTGAACTGGTATCGCAAGGCGGCCGAGGCCGGCGAGGCCCACGCCATGAGCAACCTGGGGTCGATGTACCGGGATGGCAAGGGCACGGCGAAAGACGACGCCGAGGCGGTCAAGTGGTACCGCAAAGCGGCCGAGGGCGGTGATGCCGACGGCATGTCCAACCTGGGGTGGATGTACCAGAACGGGTTCGGCGTGCCGCAGGATGATACGGCCGCGCTCACCTGGTACCGCAAGGCGGCCGAGGCCGGCAATCCGCCCGGTCTGCGCAACGTGGGATGGATGTACGAGAACGGTCGAGGAGTCCCCAAAGACCAGGCCGAGGCGCTGAACTGGTACCGCAAAGCGGCCGCATCCGGCGACGAATGGGCCCAGAACCGGCTCAAGGAATTGGGCGCGCAGTAAGCGGCCGGCCGCGCGCCTGCAGGACAATCGGGCCCGGAATCTTGCCAAGCCTCTGAAAGTCAGCTACGTTGAAAGACGGACGGGCCGGTAGCTCAATGGTGGAGCACTGCCCTTTTAAGGCAGGGGTTCTGGGTTCGAGTCCCAGCCGGCTCACGGTCGCCCCTCGCGCCGGCGGCGCCGTCATCGAAACCAATCTGTAACCTTGAAGCATGCCGCGGCTCACTGAGAAGCAGGCCGCTACCAAACCGCAGACACTTCTGCTATCGTGCGGCTTGGACCAGTCCTGCCATCTGAGGTGATATGCCCGGCAATCCGGCTGACAACAAGCGGTCCGCGCGCCAGCCTAAGCTAGCCTATCGTGATGGCCGCTTCATGGAGAGCCACGACGCGCGAACCTTGCGCATCGGGGCCGAGTATCTGGAGCCGCAGGCGCGCTTGAAGAAGGCCGGGGTGCAGAACACCATCGTCTTTTTCGGCTCGGCCCGCATCCTGCCCCAGGAGGTGGCTGCCGAACGGCTGCGCGAGCTCGAAGCCCGCAACGCCGGGCAGCCGGTCGCGCCCGAGGAGCTGCAGGCCGCCCGCACGGCCGCGCAGATGTCCCGCTATTACGAGGAAGCGCGCCAGCTCGCCCGCCTGATCACGGAGTGGTCGCTCTCCCTGCGGCGCGGCAACCATTTCCTGGTGGTCTGCTCCGGGGGCGGGCCGGGGATCATGGAGGCGGCCAACCGGGGCGCGGCCGAAGCCGGCGGACTCTCCATCGGATTCAATATCAAGCTGCCGTTCGAGCAGAGCTCCAATCCCTACGTCAGTCCGAACCTCAACTTCCTCTTCAAGTATTTCTTCATGCGCAAGCTCTGGTTCGCGCAGCCCGCCCGGGCCCTGATCGTCTTTCCCGGAGGCTACGGAACCATGGACGAGTTGTGGGAGTTCCTGACCTTACTGCAGACCGGCAAGATGGGCCATCAGGCCTTCATCCTGATGTACGGGTCGGACTACTGGAGGCGCCTGGTCAACTTCGACCTGATGGTGGAAACCGGAACCGTGGCTCCGGAGGACCTGCGGCTGCTGCGCTTCGTCGACTCGCCGGAAGAGGCGCTCGAGATCATCAAGCGCAAGCTGCGCCGCAACCGGCTGATGCGGGCCAGCTTGCGGCACCCATTCCCGTAGTGTTTTGGATTGGCCTGGGTGCCGGGAAGCAGGCGTCCTCGAACGACTACTGATGACTGAGCGCTCTCGCGGGGAGGCGATGCGTGATGAAACTGGGGCGGAGATTGGCGCTAGGAGTGCTCGCCGGAGCGGTTGCAGCCTCTCTCGTAAGGGACGTTCGAACGCCGGCGCAGACTGGACTGGTGCCCGTCGACCCGGGCGTCCGCGGCGGAGCGCCGGGCGCTGGCGGTCCTTTGCCGGGCCTGACGGCCGACGAGACGGCCTTCTTCAAGGACGGACTGGCCCGCTTCCAGGAAATCGAAGTGGTGCGGGGCGGCTCGAACAACGGGCTGGGTCCGCGCTTCAATTCCGTCCAGTGCCTCTCCTGCCACTCGCAGCCGGGGCCCGGCGGGTCGAGCCCGGCTGAGAACCCTCTGATCGGGGTCGCCACCCTCGCCGGGGCCAAAAACGCCATCCCCTGGTTCATCGCGCCGAAGGGGCCGGTCCGGGAAGCGCGTTTCAAAAGAAATCCCAACGGCGCCAATGACGGGAGCGTGCACGCGATCTTCGTGATCACCGGCCGCAGCGACGCCCCGGGCTGCAACATCGCTCAGCCGAACTTCCTGCCTGCGGGGGACCCGCTCACCGGCCAGGACGGCAATACCAACATCAGCTTCCGCATCCCGACCCCGTTGTTTGGCGCCGGGCTCATCGAAGCCATCCCGGACTCGGCGATCCTCACCAACATGAAGACCAACGCCCTGCAGAAGTCGCGTCTGGGCATCTCCGGCCATCCCAACGCGCACCTGGGCGGCAATGCGAACCTCAGCGCCAACGACGGCACCATCACCCGCTTCGGATGGAAGGCCCAGAACAAGTCTCTGCTGCTGTTCGCGGCCGAGGCTTACAACGTAGAGATGGGAATCTCGAATCAACTCTTTCCCCAGGAACGCGACGAGACCCTGAGCTGCCTCTTTTCGGCCACGCCGAATGACGCTCTCAATTTCACCCCGACTCCCGGCGCCAATCCAAACACGGCCGTCATCTCCGACATCGAGGCCTTTGCCAACTTCATGCGGATGCTGGCTCCGCCCGCACCTGGCCCCGAGACATCCTCCTCCGCGCACGGCCGGGGGCTTTTCACCAGTATCGGCTGTGTCCACTGCCATACACCGTCGTTCACCACCGGCCCGCTGATTTCGAGCGGCTCCTCGACCGTGCCGAGCGCGGCCCTGTCGAATAAAACCGTGAACCTCTACTCCGACCTTCTGGTCCACCACATGGGCCGCTATCTGGCCGACGGAATCACCCAGGGCGGGGCGGGTCCGGATGAGTTCAGGACGGCGCCGCTGTGGGGCGTGGGGCAGCGCGTCTTCTTCCTCCACGACGGAAGGACGAGCAGCCTGGTGGAAGCGATCCGGGCTCACCGCAGCCCGGGCAGCGAGGCGAATCAAGTGATCGAGCGCTTCAACCGACTGAATACTCCGGACGAACAGGACATCATCAACTTTATGCGGTCGCTCTAGTTTAGAGCAGCCGGACTCGGCGTCAACTGCGCCAGCGCAGGGTCACCGGACCTTCCATGGGGTGCTCGATGGGCTGGCCAGTCTCGCGGCTGCGGAGGTAAGCCTGCTTGAGGGCAAAATACCACTTGGCGGGACGGTCGGCGTCGTCGATCAGCATGAGCGGCGGGTTGTGCTTCAGCCCTTCGGACTGCTCGGTCATGGTGCGCTGGTCCTGACCGATAAACTGGCGCCCGAAGAAGCGGAACAAGCTGGCCACGAAGGGCACATGAGGGAAGAGGTTCCAGGCCGCGCAGAAATCGATCCGGCAACTGTTCTCTGTCACCGGGGTTACCATGGCCCGGCTGGAAAACCATTTGTCGCCGCAATGAATCTGCTCCAGACGGATGTTGGGCAAACGGAAGTCGATGGTGGTGGTAAAGCTCTCGCCGTAAACGCCCACCAGCTTGTAGAAGGCGCTGTTGGCCGAGGGGGCGTGGGCGCTCATGCGAAAGCCCAGCGGAATCGGTTCGAAGCGCTTTTGTTTCTCGTGAATGCTGTGCCGGGTGCGCCACCACCAGGCTTGATGGACAAACGGACCGTGGGCCGGATCCATCAGCCCGATGATGCCGTGGTCGATGCTCAGGGGCAGATCGGCGGCCAGATGAGTGAGGGTGTACCGCGAACCGAAGACCGGCAGGCGCGGGCACGGCTCCTCCGGCTCGCCCCGCGTGCCCGGGTAGGGCACGTAGACCCAGATGTAGCCGTCGTGTTCCTCGCAAGCGAAGTGGCCGGCCCGGATCTTCTCCACCTTGAGGGTGGAATCGGCGGTGAGCGAAGGGATCAGGCGGCACTGGCCCGTCTGGGCGTCAAACCGCCAGCCATGGTAGTGGCATTCGAGCTCGGCGCCGTCAAAGTGGCCGAGCGAGAGCGGCATGCCGCGGTGAGGGCAACTGTCGCGCATGGCAAAGGCCTTGCCGTCGCGATCGCGCCCGACCACGAGCGGAGTGCCCAGCAGCATCGCCTTTTTCAACACTGCCCTGCCCTGCGGACGGCCGCGCCGCAACTGCTGGCTGCGCAGCGGTGAGTACCAGAAGCCCCGCAGGATGACGGATTCTGAGGGGGAGTAACCCGATGGACTTTCGCTCATAGCGATGACGCGCCTATTATAGCCGGACAAACCTCTGGAACTCTAAGATCTGAGGTGGTAAGAAAGCATCTCACCGCGAAGACGAAAAGACGACGGGTAAGGCGCAAGGTCCATGGCCGGAGCCCTCTCCAAGAGTCTGGTGTCGGGCATCGTCATAGCGGCCGCTGTGGCCGCGATGGTAGCGCCCACGCCCGCGGATCATCAGCCGTCGCTCGCCGAAGCCGCAGGCCGGCTGGGACTGCTGGTGGGCGCGGCGGTCGACCCCGCCCATTTCTCCGAGCCCGATTATGCCGAGACCCTGGCGCGCGAATTCAATATGGTCGAGCCGGAGAACGTGATGAAGTGGCGGCATATCGAACCGGCGCGCGGCCATTTCGACTTTGGTGCGTGGGACCAGGTGGTGAGCTTCGCGGCCGCGCATCAGATGAAGGTGCGAGGCCATAACCTGCTCTGGCCCGCGCGCAATCCGGCCTGGGTCACCGACGGCCATTTCACACCGGCGGAGCTGCGGGAGATCCTGCACGAACACATCGCGACCGTGGCCGGCCACTATGGGGGAAAGGTCTTCGCCTGGGACGTGGTGAACGAGGCCTTCGACTCGCGGGGCCGTCTGCGGCATTCGGTCTGGTACGACGAGCCGGGAATCGGCTTGGCCGGGCGCGGGACGGCTTACGTCGAGCAGGCCTTCCGCTGGGCCCGCGAGGCTGATCCGAAAGCGCTCCTTTTTTACAACGATTACGCCGCCGAGGGCCTGAATGCCAAGTCCGACGCGATCTATACCATGGTGCGCGATTTCAAGCGGTGCGGCGTGCCCATCGACGGCGTGGGCCTCCAGATGCATGTCGCCGTCGGGAGCCCGGAGGGTATCTCCGTACTTACCTCGCTTGATGCCAACATCACCCGGCTGGCCCGCCTGGGAGTGCAGGTACAAATCACCGAGATGGACGTCAGCTTGCCGCTCCCTGAGGGACAAACATCAGAACCGCCGGCGGATTCGCCGGAGGTCCGGCAGCAAGCCGGCCTTTATGGACGGGTTGCGGCCATCTGCGCCGGCAATCCGGGTTGCACGGCCTTCCAGACCTGGGGCGTTACCGACCGTTACTCCTGGATACCTGTCTTTACGCACGGCAAGCGCGGCTCCGGGCTTCTATTCGACAACGACTACAGGCCGAAGCCCTGCTACCAGGCGGTCTTGAAGGCGCTGATGGACGCCTGGCGGTGAAGCATCATGACCGGTTCTTCCCCGCCCCGGCTTGAAGTCCGGGGCGCAGGTGGCTTAAGGTGAAGGTTCAACATGCTGATTGTCATGAAACCCGTCGCGACTGAGGGCGACGTCGCCCGGGTGTGCCGCAAGATCGAGTCGATGGGCTATCGGCCCCACCCCATGCCGGGGGCGCAGCGCACCGCCATCGGCATCACGGGCAATCCCGGGCCACTCGAGCCGGCCGAATTCGAGACCCTGCCCGGGGTCGCGGAAGCCATCCCGGTCTCGAAGCCTTACAAGCTGGTCAGCCGAGAGCTGAAGATCGACGACTCCGTGATTCATGTGGGGCCCGAGACCGGCGGCTTCGACATCGGAGGCCAGGAACTCGCCATGATCGCCGGACCTTGTGCGGTCGAGAGCCGCGAGCAGATCTTTGCGGCGGCGGAGAGCGTCTGCCGGTCGGGCGCACGCCTGCTGCGCGGCGGAGCGTTCAAACCGCGCACATCGCCCTACGCCTTTCAGGGGCTGGGCGAGGAGGGACTGAAACTGCTGGCGGAAGTGCGGCGCGAGTTCGGCCTGCTGATCGTGACCGAGACGATCGATCCGGAGAACTGCGACTTGGTGGAGCAATACGCCGACGTGCTGCAGGTGGGCGCCCGCAACATGCAGAATTTTTCCCTGCTGAAGCGCGTGGGCCGCTCGAAGAAACCGGTGCTGCTGAAGCGGGGCCTCTCGGCTACCCTGGAGGAGTTTCTGATGGCGGCCGAATACGTCCTGGCGGAGGGGAATTACAACGTGATCCTGTGCGAGCGCGGCGTGCGCACCTTCGCCGACCACACTCGCAACACCCTCGACCTCTCGGTAATTCCCGCCGTAAAGAGCCTATCTCACTTGCCTATTCTGGTGGATCCCAGCCACGGTACGGGCCGGCGCGACAAGGTGATTCCGATGGCCCGAGCGGCGGTAGCCGTGGGCGCAGACGGACTAATCGTGGAGGTCCACCCCAACGCCGATCATGCCCGCTCCGACGGCTACCAGTCGCTTTACCCCGACCAGTTCCGCGAATTGATGCGGGAGGTGACTTCCATCGCCGCCGTGCTGGGAAGGACAACCGCCTGGTCGCCCGCTGAGCTGGCCGCACAAAACTAATGGCGCCCGAAATTCGTGCTTGAAGGATGGTTCATGGCTTGGCGGGCGCCCGATAGCGTCCCTTCACGTCGGCGAGCGAAAGTCAGCGTAGGGGCTGCTTTGTCTTCACTGGTCGCGCTCGCGGTCCTTCTAGCTTCCTGTACCCCCAAGCCTCCACCGCTCCGGCCTTATCTTGCCTTCGTTGCTGACCAGGCCTCGAATACGGTCGCCGTGGTGGACCTGGCGAAGCTGGCCTTGATCGCATCCATCCCGGTGGCGCCCGGGCCCGTGCAGGTGATTCCGAGGCCGGGCGCACGGGAGCTCTTTGTCCTCAGCCAGTCCGGAACCCTGAGCGTCGTCTCTTACCCGGAGCTCAAGGTCTCCGCCGCGATTGGCATCGGCTCGGCGGCCTCGAGCCTGGTCCTGACTGCGGACGGAAAAGTGGCCGCGGCCGCGGACGGGGCCAGCAGGGTCGTCTTCGTGGATTGCCTCGCGCGCGCTGTGATGGGACGCCTACGCCTGGGCGGAGAGATCTCGGCGCTGGCCTTTGCACCGGACGGCAAGACCTTGGTGGCTGCGGACCGCGCCCGCAACCAACTGGTCTTCATCGATACAGGTTCGCGGAAGGTGCTCGGCGAGGTTCAGGTCGGCAAGCTGCCGGGACCGATCGTGTTCCTGCCGGACGGCAGCAAGCTCTTCGTGGCGGATACCGGCGAGCCCAAGCTTTCAGCCATTGACGTGGCTGGCCGGCAGGTGCTCTCCCACATCGAGCTGGGCTCGGAGCCCACAGCCCTGGTGATGAAGCCGGACGGTGGCGAACTGATCGCGCTGAGCCGCGATTCGGCATCGCTCACCATTCTCGATGCCTTCCACGACTACGTCGAGCAAGAGATGCCGACGGGCCAAGGACCCGTCGCGGCCGTGGCGACCCGAGACTCCGCGCGGCTTTACGTGGCGAACCGGGACGGCTCGGTGCAGGCGATCGATCTTCAGAACCGGTCGCTTCCCAGTTCGCTCATTTCAACCCGTGCAGGCACGTCACCGGCCGCGCTGGCGCTCACGCCGGACGAGCGCCTGCTGGTGGTGGCCGATCCAGGGGCTTCGAGCGTTCTCGTGCTGGGGACGTCGCCCCTCAACACCAAATCCAAGCCAAAGGAGAACCGCGCCCCCCTGCCCCTGATCACCACGATTCCCGTGGGCGCGCGTCCTGTCGATGTGACTATCCCGGATTGGTCGCGGTGACGGGCAAAGCGGGTCAACGTACTCCGCCGCCCGCTACCAGTTGACAGACTCGGTCTGCAAGCGAACGCTGAGCCACCCTTCCTGGGGAACCACCTGGACGGGAATGGCGCTCTCCCACACCGCGACCTGAACCCGCACCGAATCGTCCGGGCCTACGCCCAGCAAGCCGTAGCCGGCCCGCAGCTCGAGAATGGAGCCCAGGGCGATCTCCAGGCTGTCCCCCAGACTCTCCTGCGTCACGGCCGCGTCGTCCTTCCAGAGCCCGAGGGCGCGCAGCTCGGCATGGCGCACATTGGCCTGTATTCGCACCCGGCTGGACCCCTCGAGGCTGAGGCGGATCTCAAAATCGGGGTGAGAGCGCAGAAAGACGCGGTCCAGGTCGGCGCGCAGGTAGAGGGCCGAGTCGCTGTGGCCGTAATAGACCACGTCCAGCGGCGGCGCCGGGCCGTGCATCGAGCCGGAGGCCAGCGCCGCCGAATAGACCCCGGCGCCCAGCCACTCGAAGTAGCTGGTCACCATACCGTCGACCACGGCCTCGATCTTGGCCGACGGCTCGACGTTAACGGCTGCGCCCCGGGGACGCTTCAGCGGCACCGCCAGCTCGTCGGGCGGCGAAGCGCCCAGCAGGCGGTAGATGTTGCTCAGATGCTTGCGGTAGAGGCGGTCGAACTCTTCGTCGTTCGCCGTGGAGTGCTCGGGCCCGTACCACCAGCACCAGTCGCTGCCTTCGGCGATCCAGAGTTCCTGCTCGGCCAGGCGCTTCTTTTCCGGATCGACGGCCGGGTTCGCCGCCTGCGCCGCCCAGAAGTCCCGGGCGTGGGAAAGCAGGTCCCAGGCCCGATTGTCTTCCTCAGCTCCGATCCAGACGTCGAAGTTGGCATTGATCCAGGAGCCTGGCACCAGGCGCGAGAGCCGGCCGGGCTCGCAAAGCTCAAGGGCCTCGCTGGCTGTGACCGCCCGAATCTCCGGGTCGCGGGCCAGCAGGCCGTAGAAAGCGCGCAGAAACGGCCGGCCATTGCCAGGATAGAACTCCCAGGCGTTTTCTCCGTCGAGGATCACCGAGACCACCGCCGGCCGATTCCCGGTGCTGCGACCGGCCCGCCGGATGCGATCGATCAGCCACCCGGCCGCCTCCACCGGAGCCATCGACGAATAGACGAAGCCTATGAGGTCCGAGATCTCATGGTCGCGGAAGAACAAGGTCATCGGACCCGAATTCGTCTCCCGCTGGTGAGGCCGGTAGAGTTCGTTTCCACCCCAGGCCGTGCCGTCCGGCTGCCGGTGGAACCCGATGCCGAGCGAGCGGCCCAGCACGCCTTCATCGGTGGCTGCCCAGCGAAAACCCTCGCGGGCCGCCAGTTCCAGCACCTCGTCCGACAGGCTGCCCTCGCTGGGCCAGAAGCCCGCCGGAGGACGGCCGAAGGTCTGATTATGCAGCTCGCGAGCGGCGCAAAGCTGGGCGCGCGCATCCTCGGGATGCCGGAATCCGCGCCGCGGCAACGGTACCCCCGGGTGCGACTCGCGAGCCACCTCGGTGTCGCAGAGCAGCGGCAGGATGGGATGGTAAAAGGGCGAGGTGGACAGCTCCACCTGGCCACGCTCGGCGGCGGCCCGATGCTCCGCCACCACCGCCCGGATCAGCTCGATCTCCTTGCGGCGCAGCAGCAGCTTGTCTTTCTCACTAAAGCCGCGGCCCTGTTTCACCAGGGCGCGGATCTCCGGGTCCGATTCCAGCCAGGTCTCCTCCATCCAGGCCAGTTGCGAGACCACCTGCAGATCGCGCACCTGCGGCTCGGTCAGCGCCGCCGCCAGACGCGTGCCCATCGCGGCCGGGTTCGCCTTCTCGTAAAGCTCCCGAAAGCGGGGAAGACGATTGAGCAGGCGCTCGCGGTTCACCTGGAAGGCGTAGTGCAGCAGGCGCTCGCGCTCGGTGGAGCTCAGCTGATCGGCGGGCTTGAAGGCGACCTCCAGCGATTCCTCACGGGCGCGGTCCTGGGCGTAGTCTTCGAGCTGCACCAGCAGCGACGGCACCAGGTTGATGGTGACGTGCACCGCCGGAAACGGCCGCAGCTCTGCCACCATGCCGTAATAATCCTTGAGGGCGTGGAGCCGCACCCAGGGCATGGTGTAGCAGTCTTCCACCAGGTCCTTATAAAAGGGCTGATGCTGATGCCACAGCAGCATCAAATAGGTTGGGGCCATGAAGTTCCGGGGATCCTTCCGGGCGATGAATCGCGTGTGCTAGCATGAAGTCGGCTGGCGGAGCGTTGCGCCGGACCCGGGTTGAGCCGGCCGGGCGCCTGAAACCATGCGGATTCTGACCCGCTACATCCTCAAGGAAGTCCTGTCGCACTCCCTGATCGGCCTACTGGTCTTCAGCTTCGTCATCTATATCCCGCAGATCAGCCGGCTGCTCGAAGTGGTGGCCCGCCGGAACCTGCCGGCGCTCACCATCCTGCTGCTCTTCCTGGCTCCGCTGCCCGCCATCCTCACCCTGACCATTCCCATGGCGGTGCTGGTAGGGGTGCTGCTGGGGCTGAGCCGTCTGGCGGCGGACGGTGAAGTGATCGCGGCCCGGGCGGTCGGCATTGGGGTGGGCCGCTTTGCCGGACCGGTGGGGGCTTATGCGGTGGTGGGATGGTTGATCGCTTCCGCCATGAGCCTCTACTACGCCCCCCGTTCCAGCCTGGCCCTGGCCCGGAAAGAAGCCCAGATTCGCAACAGTCAGGCCGCCTACGAGATTCAGCCCCGCGTCTTCATCGAGCAGTTTCCCAAGTATCTGATCTACGTTCAGGACCTCAAGCGTAACCGCTGGCGCCACGTTTTTATCGCCGAGACCGCCGAGTCCGGCCCGCCGAGAGTGACCTTAGCGGAAACGGGCACCCTTGTCAACGACGCACGCTCCGGCGGCCTGGTGCTGCACCTCGAGAACGGCGCCACCCATGAAACCGATCCCCAGGACCCGGCGCGCTACTCGGTGGCCTCCTTCACCGAGACCGACATCCCCTTGCCGCCGCCGCCCAGCGACGCCGCCGTCGTCCAGCCCCACTCGCCGGCCTTGCAGCCCTTGAGCGCGCTCCTGACCCTGGGCCGCCAGTCCCCTGCGCCCGAGGAACGGCGCGCCGCCCAGGTGGAGGTCAATTACCGCCTGGCGCTGCCCGTGGCCTCGCTGGTGCTGGCCCTGGTGGGTATTCCGCTCGGCCTCTTCACCCGCAAGGGAGGCAAGGCGGTGGGCGTGATGGTGACCATCCTGCTGGTCTTTGTCTATTACATCCTGATGGCTTTCGGACTGAGCCTCGCCAAGCAGGGACGCCTCCCTCCCCTGGTCGGCCTGTGGGCGGCCAACCTGATCTTCGCCCTGACCGGCGTCCTGATGCTCTCGAATCTGCGCCAGGTGCGCTCCCGTATCCAGTTCGTCCAGGACTGGTTTGAGGACCTGGGCCGCCGCCTAGCTCGGATGCGGCGGCGGCGTGGGCCGGTACCCCTACTTGCCCCGGCGGCCAAGGGGCCTCCCCCGGGTAGCGGCTTCCTGCAGCTCCTCGATCTCTACGTGATTCGCGGCTGGCTGCTCTACTTCGCCCTGCTGCTTGTCACCTTCGTCGGCATCTACATGGTGTTCGACTTCTTTCAGCTTCTCGGCGATATCGTTCGCAATCACGCCACCCCGCTGCTGGTGCTCGATTACTACCGCTACCTCTGCCCGTACGTGATCTACGTGATGCTACCGCTCTCGGTGCTGATGGCGACACTGGTGAATTTCAGCCTGCTCACCAAGACCAACCAGATCACTGCCATCAAGGCGGTGGGGGTGAGCCTTTACCGGCTTTCGCTGCCGGTGCTCACCATCGGCGCCCTGCTGAGCGCCGGCATGTTTGTGCTTGGCGACCAGTATCTTCCCGAGACCAACCAGCGGCAGAGCGCCTATCGCAACCAGATCAAGGGGCGGCCGCCCCAAACCTATCGCCTGCCGGGCACACAGTGGATCTTCGGCGAGTCGAGCCGTCTCTATAATTACCGCTTCTTCGACCCCAACCACGACGTCTTCGCCAACCTGTCGGTCTTCGAGTTCGACCCCGCTACCTTCCACATGACCCGGCGCTTGTACGCCGAACGCGCCTTCTGGGAGCCGCATATTCCCGGCTGGGTGCTGGAGGACGGCTGGGCCCGCGATCTGTCCGGTGGCAAGGTAACCAACTTCGATATCTTTGCGGTAGCAACCTTTAAGGAAATAGGCGAATACCCGGAATACTTCAAGAAAGAGGTTAAGCCATCGGAACAGATGAGCGCGGTCGAGTTGCGCAGCTACATTGGGGAATTGCGGCAGAGTGGATTCGACGTGGTCCCGCTCCTGGTCCAGCTCAATCACAAGTTCTCCTACCCGCTCATCGCCTTCGTGGTCGCCCTCATCGGAATTCCCTTCTCCTTCACCGCCGGGCGCAAAGGCGCTCTCACCGGGATCGCCTTGAGCATAGGCATCGCCATTGTCTACTGGTCCGTCTCCAGCCTCTTTGAAGCCATGGGCAGCCTGGGTCAACTGCCCGCTGCGGTGGCCGCCTGGTCGCCCGACGTTCTGTTCGGACTGGGCGGCGTCTACCTTCTGCTCCGCGTCCGCACTTGATCCCATGGCCACCGCCCCGCGTCCTGGGTGGTGAGACCTTCTTCCCGGAGAAGTGGCCCTTGCCAACCGACACCAGCCCTAATCCCTCCTCGACAGCAGTGGTAGCCACGACGAGCGCCGTTCTCGTCGTGGGCCTTTGCGGAGCCATGGTCTGCCGCGGATTATTCTGCCGGCTCACAGGCCCCGAAGGTTTACAGGGACGTTCGTTCCTCCGACCTCACGCTGCTCCACGCGAGCTGATCGGAACCTGGCAGAAACCCACGGCGAGAAAATACGCTCGCCGTGGCTACCATGGCCCAAGATCGCACTGTGAAGAACTTGCGCCTTGAGGGCTCGCGTCAGCCCCGACAAACCCTTTTCCACAGCCTAAGCCCCACAAACTAGCAGACCGGCTTTTTCCTCCCCCGCCTCCCCCTTTTCGCCACCGTCCCATTTCCACCTGCCACATTGGAGGAATGTGAGGCAACCATGACCG
>Ga0335085_10001679_pt1 | contig 45139 bp, 33 predicted proteins | sample Lox_Sample_45_FD_206712 | JGI IMG/M metagenome (GOLD analysis project Ga0335085, IMG submission 206712) | Soil microbial communities from Loxahatchee National Wildlife Refuge, Florida, United States - Lox_Sample_4.5 | ecosystem: Environmental > Terrestrial > Soil > Wetlands | place: USA...
GGATCGTGGTGGAGGTGGGTGCTGGGGTGAGCTCGGTGAAGAAGGGCGATCACGTGATTCCGCTGTATACGCCCGAGTGCCGCCAGTGCAAGAGCTGCCTGTCGCGCAAGACCAACCTGTGCACGGCGATCCGCGCCACGCAGGGCAAGGGGGTGATGCCCGATGGGACCAGCCGCTTCAAGCTCGGCAAGGACACGGTGTATCACTACATGGGCTGCTCGACGTTCTCCAACTACACGGTGCTGCCGGAGATTGCGGTGGCGAAGATCCGCGAGGACGCTCCGTTCGAGAAGGTGTGCTACATCGGCTGCGGGGTGACGACGGGGATAGGGGCGGTGATCAACACGGCGAAGGTGGAGCCGGGGGCGAACGTGGTGGTGTTTGGCTTAGGGGGGATCGGGCTGAACGTGATCCAGGGGGCCCGCCTTGCGGGGGCGAACAAGATCGTGGGGGTGGATCTGAACCCGGCCCGCAAGGGGCTGGGGGAGAAGTTCGGGATGACGCACTTTGTGAACCCCAAGGAGGTGGAGGGGGATTTGGTGGCGCACCTGGTGGCGTTGACCGATGGGGGAGCGGACTACAGCTTCGAGTGCGTGGGCAACGTGAACCTGATGCGGCAGGCACTGGAGTGCTGTCACCGCGGCTGGGGGGTGTCGGTGATCATCGGGGTGGCCGGAGCGGGCCAGGAGATCAAGACGCGGCCGTTTCAGCTGGTGACGGGGCGGGTGTGGAAGGGGACGGCGTTTGGCGGGGCGCGCGGTCGCACGGACGTGCCGAAGATCGTGGACTGGTACATGGACAAGAAGATCGCGATCGACCCGTTGATCACGCACGTGATGCCGCTGGAGAAGATCAACGACGCCTTCGACCTGATGCACAAGGGCGAGTCCATCCGCAGCGTCGTCACTTATTAAAAATTAAGGCGGCACCCGGGATCAGGGCTTGCCGCCCGCCCGCTGACGGTATCTCATCGCCCCGGCGCGGCTGTCCGATCTCCCGGGCAGGCGGCGCCGTTCCCCGGGGATGTATATAAGGAGTCAGGGGTGATTGATCGTCGTCAGTTTCTCGCCGGCGCCTCGCTGGCAGCGCTTTACGGGGCCGACTGGCTGCGGCAGAGCGCGCTCGCGCAGGCCGCCGCTCCCGCAGCCGCCGATGCACACGCACGGCTCGATGCGCTCTTCGATGTCTTCATGGCGGAGCGCTTTGCGCGCCGCCCGCAGCAGCTCTCCAGTCTCGGCATGGACAGCGGCCAGTACGCCTGGGCGCGCTCGAAGCTCAATGAGGCATCGCTCGCGTCCGTGAGCCAGGCGAAGAGCGAGAATGCCTCGCGCCTCAAGCGCCTGCGCGCCTTCGGTCGCGCGACCCTTGCGGGCCAGGATCTCGCTAACTACGACACCGTCGAGTTCCAGATGGAGACGCTGGCGCGGGCCGCCCCGTTCGCCTATGGCGATACGATGCGCTTCGTCACCCCGTATGTGGTGAGCCAGCTGACGGGGGCGTACCAGGAAATTCCACCCTTTCTCGATCGGGATCACCGGATCGAGAGCGACGCGGATGCCGAGGCGTATCTTGCGCGCCTCACTGCGTTTGCCCGGGTGCTCGATCAGGAAACCGAGCGGGTGCGGCACGACGCCGGGCTCGGAGTCCTGCCGCCGGACTTTGTGCTCGACCGGGCGCTCGAGCAGATGAAGAAGCTCGGCAGCGCGGCGCCGGTGGACTCGGTGCTCACGACCTCGCTCGCCAGGCGCGCCGCGAAACTCGGCCTGAAGGACACCTACGCCACGCAGGCGGCGAGCCTGGTGGCCAAGCAGGTGTATCCGGCGCTCGCGCGCCAGGCCTCTGCGCTGCAGGCGCTGCGGCCGCGCGCCGTGCACGATGCGGGCATCCGCCGCCTGCCGCAGGGGCCTGAGTTCTACACCGTCGCCCTGCGCGCCTCGACCACGACCGATATGACGCCGGAGGAGATCCACGCGCTCGGTCGCACCCAGGCCGAGGAGCTGACCGCGAGCATGGAGGCGCTGCTGAAAGCGCAAGGTTTGACCCAGGGGACGGTGAGCGAGCGGCTGCAGGCTCTCGGCCGCGACCCGAAGTACCTGTTCCCGAACACCGATGCCGGGCGGCAGGAGATCCTTGACTACTGCAATTCACTGCTGAAGGCGCTGCAGCCGCACCTGCCGCGCTACTTCAACCTGCTGCCCAAAGCGCCGGTGGAGATCTGGCGCGTGCCGCCGTACATCGAAGCCGGCGCGCCCGGGGGCTACTACAACACCCCCTCGCTCGATGGCTCGCGTCCCGGGGTGTTCTACATCAACCTGCGCGACACGGCCGAGAATCCCCGCTGGACGCTGCCGACGCTCGTGTACCACGAGTCCGCGCCCGGGCATCACTTCCAGCTCGCGCTGGTGCAGGAGATGCCGGCCCTGCCGCTCATCCGCAAGGCCGGGGCGGGCTTCTCCGCCAATACCGAGGGCTGGGCGCTGTATGCGGAGCAGCTGTGCGCGGAGATGGGCCTCTACGATGACAACCCGCTCGGGCGCCTCGGCATGCTGCAGTCGCAGACCTTCCGCGCCGCGCGCTGCGTGGTCGACACCGGCATTCATGCCCAGGGGTGGAGCCGCGAGCAGGCGATCGACTATATGGTCGAGACCACCGGACAGGATCGCAATTCCATGACCACGGAAGTCGAGCGCTACTGCGTCTGGCCCGGCCAGGCGTGCAGCTACAAGGTAGGCCAGACGCGCTGGCTGGCACTGCGCGCCCAGGCAAAGCAGCGTCTCGGGGCACGCTTTGACATCCGCGCCTTCCACGACGCGGGACTGTCGGCCGCACCCATGCCGATCGCGGTGCTCGAGCGCGTCATCGATGGCTGGCTGCGGGGCCAGGGGGTATGAGTGCACGCCGTGCACTGCAGTCTGCGCAACGCTAGGCGGCGCCGGTGGCGGCGCGCACGTGTCCGGGATTGAGCTCGGAGACGGAGCTGCAGCCGAGTTCGCCCAGCACGCGCTCGAGCTCGCCGGTGAGGATCGTGAGCGCACGCTCGACGCCGGCTCCGCCGCCGGCGGCGAGGCCATAAAGCGTGGCCCGCCCGAGCATCACGGCGCGGGCGCCCAGCGCCAGGGCCTTGGCGAGATCCGTGCCGCGGCGGAAGCCCCCGTCGACGATCACCGTCAGGCGGCGGCCGAGCACCTCGGCAATCTGCGGCAGAACCTCGAGCGCGGTGACGCAATGGTCCAGCTGGCGGCCGCCGTGGTTGCTCAGGACGATGCCATCGCAGCCGAGGTCCGCCGCGCGCTCAGCGTCGCGCACGTCGAGGATGCCCTTGATGAGGAGCCGTCCCCGCCACAGTTCGCGGATCCAGATGAGATCCTCCCAGCAGATGCTGGCATCCAGCAGCTGCGGGATGACCGTGCTCGCGCCGACGGCCGAAGTCGCTTCCGGCGGCAGGAAGCTCTCGAGGTTGCGAAAGCGCGGCAGGCCGTGCGTGGCGACCTGGGCAAGCCAGCCGGGGTGGCGCAGCGTGTCGAGCACGGTGCGCAGCGTCGGCTTGCCGGGGGAGCGGAAGTTGCGACGGTCCCATTCGCGGCTGCCGAACACGTTGGCATCGGTGGTGAACACCAGCGCCTCGTAGCCTGACTCCGCCGCCCGGCGGATGAGCTCGCGCGCAATCGCTCGGTCCTTGAGCACGTACAGCTGCAGCCACAGCCGCCCGCCGGCGCGGCGGGCGACGTCCTCGATGCGCGTGGTCGAGAAGGTGCTGAGCGTGAACGGTATGCCGAGGCGGGCCGCGGCGCTCGCCAGCGCGACGTCGCCGTCCGGATCGAGCAGGCCGTTCAGGCCGGTCGGGGCGATCAGCAGCGGGGCGGCGATGCGCTGCCCGAAGAGCTCCGCATCCAGCCGCCGGCGCGTGGTGTCGATGAGCGTACGCGGCAGCAGCCGCAGCTGCGCGAACACGGCGCGGTTGGCCTCAAGCGTGGCCTCATCCTCCGCGCCGCCCTCGACATACTCGAAAGCGAAGTGCGGAACCCGGCGGCGCGCCAGGGTGCGCAGGTCGGCGATATTCTGTGCCTGAGTGAGGCTGCCGCTGCGGAACGGGCGCCGTCTCCAGGGCATCGGGCCTCCTCGCTTGCCTAACTGGTGGCGGGGTTCTGCAGCGCGACGTTGATGCGCGTGGCCACGAAGGTGTTGTTCGTCGGGTTGTAGTGCCCGACCGCCACGAGCTTGTAGGCCCTGTTCGTGGTGCCCGTGCTGAACGTGTTGGAGAGCTTGGTCGTGAAGGGCGCCGCACTCTCATACTCGGACACCCCACTGGCGCTGACACCGCCGACGGTCAGAAGCAACGGGCCGCCGGCGCCGACGGTGGTGATCGGCGGGCTCGAGGGCAGATCCTTCAGGTCGAGCTCGTCCGGTCCGGTGTAGATCAGATGCGCGCCGCCGAGGTTCGGGTTGCTGAGGTTGACCACGATCTCGTTGTCGTTGATGGTGTCGAAGGGCGTCGCCGAGCCGCCATTGACCCACTCGACCACCAGCAGCTGCTCGGCCTGCGAGCCGGGCGTGACATTGGTCGCGAAGAAGTCCGGGGGCGCGGCCCCGAAAGGTGCCACCACGCCATCGAGCGCCAGCAGTGTGTTGAGCGGGTAGGCGGTGGTGTTGGTGCTGCCGGTGTCGGCGAGGTAGCCGGACGGATCGACCGCGCCGCCGCCCGTGGCGGTGCCGGCGAAGTTGTAGCCGCTGGGTGCGAACGGGCCAAGCTGCAGCAGGTTGAGGGTCACGGCGGTCGACCCGGAGGCCGTGATCCGCCCCCAGGCGCGGGTGTTGGTGAGACGTACCTGGCCGGCCGTGGCATCGAGCGTGACGTAGCCGGTGCTGCCGTAGGTGGTCACGCCGGCGACATCGATCATCTGCCCGACGGAGATCGACTGCGGCGAGAGATTGGCATCGGCCACACCGTCGCGGCTGACGATGGTGGCTGCGCCGACGTTGACGGTCGCGCTGCCGAGATAGGTGGTGGTACCGAAGGTCGTGCTGAGGAACTGCCCGCCGTTGATGATCATGGTGTTGCCCGTGCGCTGGGCCACCACACCGAGCAGGTGGTCCTGCAGCGGGCTCTCGGCGCTCGTGCCGACCAGTACGGTCGTGGGCGTGAACGAGGGGGTGACGCCGCTCAGGCCGCTCAGAACCCCGAAGGCGACGATCGAGGTGTTGATCGGCATGTCCTTCATGGCCGCGAGCCCGTCGGCGCCGACGAACGTGATGCCGTTGATGTTGTAGTACGTCTGGGCGTTCGGGTAGACGATCAGCGCCCCGAGCGCTGACTGCAGGTCGAAGAACGGCCGCAGATTCATGGTGAAGGTGCCGTCCTGCACCAGCACGAACAGGCCGCGCGCCCGCAGCGGGCGCGAGTCCGGCGGCGGTGAGTTCATGACCGCGTAGGTCTGCACGGTCACCTGCTTGGTGGTCAGGTCGATGGAGTTGAACGCGTCCAGATCCATGTTGAAGTGCACCCGGGTCGAGGTCCCGTGGGGCACGACGAGCGGCTTAGCGGGATCGAATATCATCGGCAGGATCGCACTCACGATCCCGGTGCTGGAGTTCGGCAGCACCGGGGTCACCTGCACCGCGGTGCCGGCGTTGTTCACCCAGATGCTGGCGGTGGAGTAGTCGATGTTGAGCGTCGCTGAAGTGAAAGTGCCGGTCGGGATGGCGGGGGCCTCGACCAGCTCGCCGATGTCGGTGAGGCGCGTGAGGTCCACCGGCTCGACCGGGCCCTGCAGCGTCGCGTACGCGCCATTCGGGCCGGAGAGGGTGATGGGTCCGATGTTGACGATGTAGGCGGCGAAGCGCGCGTTGGTGGTACTCATGGTCAGCACCGGCGTGCCCGGCGCCGGGGGCTTGCTGCTGCTGCAGGCACCGGTGATGGCCACGGCGGCGAGGGTGCAGGCAAGCCACGCCACGCGTGCGGCGGCCGTTCGAGCGATTCTCATCCCAGGATTCCCCTTCAGATTCTTTAAACCGGGGTGCGGCCGAGGCCGGCACCGTCGCTTAGAGGTGCCGACGGCGCATACGTTCCCCATGGATACAGCGACTTGCAGCCCCGCAGGGCGGCGAATCGCCTAGTGTACGTTTGCGGCGGTTCTCAGTCGATCGTGAGGGACACTGAACCACTGGTGGCCGAGCGCAGGTCGACCGCGGCCGGGAACCACTGGCGCGAGAGCGTGCCGCTCGGGTTGCGCGAGCTCCACACCCGCACGGACACGTAGTACAGCGAGCTGGAAGTGCCCGCCGGGACGATGGCCGACACGGTGCCCCCGGAAGCGAGCACGGCATCGAGCGCCACCCACCCGGCGAGTGTGCCGTCGTGCGACACCAGGAGCTCTCCCTGATCGTACTTGCCGGCCGTGGCCGGGGTGATCTGGGCGAGGAGGGACCCCGTCGTCGCGCCCGAGGCGAGACCGAGACCCGGCACGGAAACCGACACCGGGCTCGGGGCCGTCGTCGAAGTGCTGCTGGTAGCCGGGGCGCTCACGATGGGTGTCAGCGGGCCAGCGGTGTAGTTCGGGGCGCTGGCGGCGACCACGTACTTGCCGGCCCCCTGCTTCGGGGCAGCGCTCACCACCGTGATGGTGTCGCCGCTTGCGACGTAGGTGCCCGAATCGACCGTGCCGGCCGACAGCACTTGCGCGTTGAAGAGCAGCTGATTGAACGGGTCGACCGGCGTCGACTCGATGAGGTAGGGCACCTCACCGGAGCTGGCGAGCGTCTGGTAGAAGCCGATGAGTGCATCCGCGGGCAGCGTGCTTCCCGTGACCGGGGTGACGTTGGCGGTGAACGTCGCGGCGGCGCGCGGCGTCAGCGTACCGACCGACACGGTGTTGAGCGTCGGTGTGGTCGAGGAGGTACTGGTATTGGTGGTGGTCGCGGTCGACAAGGTCGTCGAGCTCGTGCCAAGGGTGAGCTGGACGTTCTTGATGATGATCGTGGCAATCCCGCCGCCGTGGATCACCACGTCGTAGTAGGCCGGGGTCGAGGAGCTCGTGGCCAGCGGGTACAGCAGGAACGTGCCGTCGGCATGCACCGGCGTGCTGAGCACGACCTCGTGGCGCGTGCCGTCGGCGCTGAGCACCTCGGCGCTCACCTGAATGTCCGGCAGGCCGCTCACCGAGGTGTAGCCGGTGAGGTTGGTGAGGGTCAGCGTTCCCTGGATACCCGCGGAATTGGCGAGGTCATAGGCGCTCGCGTGCGAGCTCAGCAGCACCGCCGGGGCGGCGGAGGCGCCGAAGCTGAAGGGCACGAGGTCACGGGCGCCGTCGATGTTGATGGCGAAAGAGGCGGTGGTCGTCGTGCCCGAAGTCGAGGTACTCGTCGTGGTGCCGGCCGTGCCCGCGGTGGTGACCCCGCCGGTGGCGTCGTTGGTGCCCGCATTGCTGCCGGCGTCGCCGCTGCCGATCGCACCGAAGACCCCGCTCGTGCCGGAGGCGGAGGAGCTCCCGCCGAGCGTGCCGATCGGGGCTTTGAGCGAGGTCTGGATGCTGATCCCCTTGTCGGGGTTCAGGAGCTCGAGCGGCAGCTGGTGGGTGTTACCGGAGGCGTCCACGTAGTCGGCTTCGGCGTTGTAGAGCGCGCCTGCAGACTGCGCGGAAGTGGTCAGCGCAGAGGACGGATCGATCGGGATGATCCGGACCTGGGAGTAGGTCCCGGCGAGCAGGTTGAGGCCGCTGGCGATGCTGCCGAGCGAGCCGCCCTCATCAGCCACCAGGTCGACGGTGGAGGGGCTGGAAAAGTGAAATTTCTGCCAGCCGCCATCATCGGGACTGGCCGTACCGCTGGTGTTGAACCAGACGTCCTGGGTCGTCACGAACAGGTGCGAGAACTGCGGCGGGGTGTTGCCAGTTAGCGACACATCCGTGTGTGCCGAGCAGCCTGCGAGCGCTGCGGCAAGCGCGGCGAGCGCGAGCAGTGGGCCCGCCGAAGTCCGGTATTTCATGCCATTTCCTGTGCGGTCGAAGACAAATCATGGCGGAGGCAGACCCCCTCCGCAACGAATAAGTCTCTGAGAATCGTGTCGAATTGTCGCGCTGCGACACGGGTTGGACTCGCCGCCCGGATGTCTGTAAAGTGCACGCCGCCAAACGTCCAACCTGTGCTCGGTCAGCACCGTTTCGCTCGCCGCCCGCTCTCCTGCGTGGCCGCCGATTTACCATTAACTAGCAGCCTCGCACCTGACCGCCGCGGCCTGGAACGGCCCTCGCGAGCGAGCTGAACAGAGGTTTCCCCACATGTCATTTGCAGACCTCGGGCTTCGGTCCGAGCTCACCCGTGCTGTGGCCGAAAAAGGCTACGGCACCCCGACCCCCATCCAGCGCGAGGCCATTCCGGCTGTGCTCGCCGGCCGCGACGTGCTCGCGGGCGCGCAGACCGGCACCGGCAAGACGGCCGCATTCGTGCTGCCCCTGCTGCAGAACCTCGGTGCCAGTACCGGCACCGCGCCGCGGGCGCTCGTGCTCACCCCGACGCGCGAGCTGGCCGCGCAGGTGGCCGCGAGCGCGACCGAGTACGGGCGTTTTCTCGCGCTGCGGACCGTCGTGATCTTCGGCGGCGTCAGCGAGAAGCCCCAGATCGAGGCGCTGCGCCGCGGCTGCGACCTGCTGGTCGCAACCCCCGGACGGCTGCTCGACCTCGCGCAGCAGCGCTGCCTCGATCTGTCGCAGGTGCGCTTCTGGGTGCTCGACGAGGCAGACCGCATGCTTGACATGGGTTTCATTCATGCCATCCGCCAGGTCAGCCGCCTGCTGCCGCGCGAGCGGCAGAGCCTGCTGTTCTCGGCGACCTACTCCGAGGACATCCGCGCCCTCGCCGAGCGCATGCTGCGCACGCCGGTGGCGATCGAGGTCGCCGCACGCAACGCGACCGCAGAGCGCATCGAGCAGCACGTCTACAAGGTCCCCAAGGAACACAAGCGCTACCTGCTCGCGCATCTGATCCGCGAGGGTTCCTGGCAGCAGGTGCTGGTGTTCACGCGCACCAAGCACGGCGCCAACCGCCTGACCCAGCAGCTTGAGGGCGCCGGCATCCGCGCCGCGGCGATCCACGGCAACAAGAGTCAGGGCGCGCGCGTGCGGGCCCTGGCCGACTTCAAGGAAGGCCGCATCACCGCGCTGGTCGCCACCGAGGTCGCCGCCCGCGGGCTCGACATCAAGGAGCTGCCGCACGTGGTCAACTACGAGCTGCCGAACGTGCCCGAGGACTACGTGCACCGCATCGGCCGCACCGCGCGCGCCGGCGGCAGCGGCATCGCGTTGTCGCTCGTGTCGCCCGATGAGAGCGGACTGTTGCGTGACATCGAGAAGGTGCTGCAGCGGACCGTCCCGGTGGCCGCGCTGCCGGCTTTCAGCGTCAGCGCCCCCGCGCCACAGGCGGATGCGCCCGGCGGCGGCGTGCACCGGCACGGGCACCATGGCCGCGGCGGAGCGGCCGGCGGCGGCGTGCCCCGGCACGGGCACCACGGCCGCGGCGGCGGCCGCCCGCACAGCAATTCCTACGCCCGCGCGCGCCGTTCGGTGTAGCCTCGTGGCATGCAGCGCGCGCGCCTGGCGGTCGTGGGACTGGCGCTCCTCTGGAGCGTTCAGGCACACGCGCACGCGCAGCTGAAGCAGAGCGTCCCCGCCGACGGCAGCCATCTCAAGCAGCCGCCGCGGGAACTGGTGTTGACGTTCTCCGAGAACGTGCAGCTTACGGCGCTGTCGCTCGAGACCGGCGGCGGGCAGGCCTCAAAGCTCAGACCGCCCGCCGGGCCGCACGCGCGCATCAGCGTGCCGGTGACCAACCTGCACGCCGGCAGCTACGTCGTGCGCTGGCGCGCCCAGGGCGCCGACGGTCACGTGGTCCAAGGCGAGCTGCACTTCACCATCGCTCCGTGATCGACGCTCTGTGGCTCGCGCTGCAGGCCGCGGGCCTCGTCGTGCTGCTGCACGCGTGCGGCGCCGCGCTGTTCCTCGCGCAATTCCGCGAAGCAATCAATGTCGCCTCACTCGCGCGACTGCGTAGGCTCGCGCTGCGGGTGAGCGGCGGCGCGCTCGTGGTCCTCTTGGCCCAGGTGCTGCTCGCGCCCGCGCACCTGGCCGGCGCCTGGGACGGCGTCGCGGATCCGGCACTGTGGCACCTGGCACTCTTCTCCCCCGGAGCCGTTGGTGCGTGGCTGCGTCTTGCCGGCCTCGTCGCCGTGGTGCTCTCACTCGCGCGCCCCGCGCGCCTCGTCGGGCTGGGTCTGCCGGGGGCACTCGCGGCGCTCAGCTCGTTCCTCGTCAGCGGCCACACGCTGGTGGATTCGCACCGCCTCGCGCTCCTGCCGCTGCTCGCCCTGCACACGCTGGTCGCGACCTTCTGGTTCGGCGCGCTCATCCCGCTCGCGCAGTTGCTGCGGCTGCGCGAGCCGGCGGTCGGTGCCGTCCTCATGCGCTTCTCCGCACGCGCGCTGCGGCTCGTGCCGCTGCTCGGCCTCGCCGGGCTCCTCATGGCATGGCTGCTGCTGCCCGGCCTTGCGGCCCTGGGCACGCCCTACGGGAAGCTGCTGTGCCTGAAGGCACTCCTGTTTGTGTGCCTCATGGGCCTGGCTGCGCTTAATCGCCTGCGACTCGCGCCGCTGGTAGCACGAGGTCGTGACCGTGCGCGCGCAGCACTGGCCCGCAGTATTGCTGCGGAGTACCTGCTCCTGGTCGTGGTACTGCTCGCGACCGCCGTGCTCACCGGGCTGTACTCACCGGGCGGTGGCTGAAGAGGCTTCCTGCGTGCGCGGCTGCATGATGGCCCGGCGTACGGCGGCGAGCGGCGCCTGCTCATCGAAGCGCACCGAGTCTCCGAAGGGCTCGACTCCGAGCGAACGCCACAGCGCCATCAGGTCCGGACTGACCGGCGTGTCCTTGGAGCGCGCGTACAGCTCTTCGAGCACCGGCACCCCGATCGCGGCATCACCCGTACGCAGCACCCGCTCGATCGGCCACTCAGCAGCCAGACCGCCGCTCGCCTCGAGCACCGCGCGCAGCGCATCCTGCAGTCCGAAGCGCAACTGGGTGCGGCGCCGGATCTCGACGTCGGCGAGCAGGCAGAACATGGCGCCGCCCCAGTAGGTGCGACCCCAGGTGTGGGTGTGGTCCAGGCCCGCATCGCCTTGCTGCGGCAGGCCGCGGGGCATGGCGTGCAACTCCTCCGACCATACATCGGTCTCGCTGCGGTTGCCGGCCTGCACGCGCGCGATGCCCTCGACGTAGGTCGCGATGCCCTCGGAGAGCCACGCATGGGCCTCACCGGTATCGGGCAGGGCGAGGTGCGTCATCTCGTGGACCAGCACCCAGTCGTTCTCGAGCTGCGCGGCGCTCACCTCGCGCCCAACGCCGACGCGGATGTGCGCAGCGGGGTTGGCAAACGTGCGTCCACCGTGGACGCCGTCGCCATCGAGAGGATCGAGGCGCAGCGACAGCTGCCTCACCGGGAAGCGCCCGTAGTAGCCGGCGACAATCGCGCCCGAGCGCTGCACCCAGGCGCGCAGTGGCGCGCCCCCGCCGCGAAAGTCGCCGGGATCGAACTCGAGCTCGACGGTAGCGCCTACGATCTGCAATGAGGTGGGTGGCGCGGCTGCGGCAGGCACGGCGCCAGTCAGGGTCGCGATCGCCAGCATGAGCAGCGCAGTCGGCGGCGAGCGTGCGCGGCGTGCGCAGCCCGCGCTGCTGTGTAACTGCGTGCCCTTGATCATGGTGTCACCGTGGCTGCGCTCGGGCCCCATGGTACAGCCGCAGACACGCACTCCACAGCGCCCGCGAAGCCCCCCGGGAACAGGAAGCTCTGCGCTACGCGCCTAGGGAGGCGCCGGGCGCCCGTCGATCCAGGTCTCGAGCACGTTGAGTGCTGGGTCGCTGAGAACGAGGTTGGCGCGGTAGCCGGGCGCGATGCGGCCGAGCTCGGCGCCGAGACCGAGGAAGTTGGCCGGCCACGCGCTCGCCATGCGCACGGCCTCGGCCAGCGGCAGCTCGAGCATCGTCACGGCATTGCGCACGCAGCTGGCCATGTCGATGTTTGAGCCCGCGAGGCGCCCGTCCTCATCGAGGCAGGCATGACCGCGCACGCTGATGCGGCGGCCCTGCAGCACGAACGAATCCTCGTTCGTGCCGACGCTCGGCATGGCATCGGTGACCAGCATGAAGCGGTCGTGGGCCTTGCACCTGAGGGCGATGCGCAACACCACCGGATCGGTGTGCGCGCCGTCAACGATGATCCCGCAGCAGCTGCGCGGATCATCCAGGGCCGCGCCCACCGTGCCGGGCTCGCGCCCGGTGAGCTGTGACATGGCGTTGAACAGGTGCGTGAAACCGCTCAGGCCGTGCTCGAGCGCGGTACGGATTTCCGCATAGGTTGCGTTGGTGTGGCCGGCGGAGACGATCACGCCGGCGGAGGCCAGCTGCGCGATCAGGGCCGGCGTCGTCATCTCGGGTGCGAGCGTGATCAGAGTGCGTCCGCCGCGCAGCGAGGTGAGGAGCCCGAGCGCGCTCTCGTCGAGCTCGCGCAGCTTTGCCCCGTCGTGGACGCCCTTGCGCTCGACGTTGAGGAACGGGCCCTCGATGTGAATGCCGAGCACGCCGGGTACCCCGGCGGCGAGCGCCCCGCGCACTGCGGCGATGGCGCGCGCGACGATGTCCAGGTCGTCCGAGATCAGCGTCGGCAGGAAGCCGGTGGTGCCAAAGCGCCGATGGGCGGCCCCGATGGCGCGGATCGAGTCGATGGTCGGGGCGTCGTTGAACAACACGCCGCCACCGCCATTGACCTGGGCGTCGATGAAGCCGGGCAGCAGCAGCTGGCCGCGCAGGTCGTGCGGTTGCGCGCCGCGGCCGGGGGCGACGCCGGCGGGCAGCACGTCGAGGATGCGGCCGTTCTCGATGAGCACCGCCACGCCGTCGACGAAGCCCTCATCGCGCAACACCCGTCCGTTCACCAGTGCCGTGATCATTCAGACAGTCTCGGTCACTTTGCTGAGGTGCGGCGGCCGGTCGGGGTCGCCGCCGCGCGCGAGCGCCAGCGCGTTCACCATGCGATAGAAACTCTGCACGAACAGCAGCGGCTCGATGACCGATGGGGCGCGCGGGGACGGCAGCGGCGTGGCGCCGGCACTCGTGGCCCCCACCATGAGCACCAGCGCGCCGCGCGTCACGAGGTCCGCCGCCAGCTGCGCGTTGCCGGCGTGGGTCTCGTCCTGCTGTGCGAAGAGCAGCACCGGAAAGCCGGCGCTCACCAGCGCGATCGGCCCGTGGCGCAGCTCCGCGGCACTGATCGCCTCGGCGTGCAGCGCGCAGGTCTCCTTGAACTTCAGCGCCGCTTCCTGCGCCACACCGAGCCCGGGGCCGCGGGCGACCACGTACATGTTGCGTGCCGGCCGGAGGCGTTCGACCGCGGCGCTCCAGTCGAGCTCCCAGGCCTGCGCGAGCAGCTCCGGCGCTGCGGCGAGGGCCTGCGCGAGGTGAGCGTCGCACGCCCACGCGGCCACCAGCTGCACGATCGCCGTGAGCGAGGCGATGAAGCTCTTCGTCGCCGCGACACTGCGTTCCGCACCCGCGCCGAGCGGCACGAGGTCATCGGCGAGCTGCGCGAGCGGGGAGCTCTCGGCGTTGACGAGCGCCACGATGCGTGCGCCGCGCTCGCGTGCGCTGCCGACCGCGGCGAGCAGGTCGGGGCTTGCGCCCGACTGTGAGATGGCGAGCATCACGGTGCCGGACAGATCCGGAGCGGCGGCGTACACCGAGCTCACCGAGGGCGCGGCAGAGGAGGTCAGGACCCCCAGGCGCGTCTCGATCAGGTAGCGCGCGAAGGTGCTGGCGTGATCCGAGCTGCCGCGCGCGCAGGTGACGATCGCGCGCGGCGGCGCCGCGCGCAGCCGCTCGCCGAGGCGCTCAAGGCGTGCGGCGTTGGCGCTGAGCTGGGCACGCACCACCGCCGGGGCCTGCGCCGCCTCCTGGAACATCTGCGTGCTCGTCGGCGAAGTGCTCACGAACTCAGGCTGAGCTCGGCGACGAAGTCGTAGATGTCGCCGCGGTAGTAGGACTGAGTGAACTCGGCCGCGCGGCCGTCCTGCAGAAAGCCGACGCGCTCGACCAGCAGTCCCGCATCGCGCTCGTGTGCCTGCAGCAGCTCGGCCTGCTCGGCGGTGAAGAGCACGGCCCGCAGTCGCTGCAGGGCGCGCACCGGGCGGTTGCCGGCGCGCTCGAGTGCGGTGTACAGCGAGGATTCCACTGCATCGATCGAGGGCAGGCAGGAGGCGAGGATGGTCGCGTACTCGAGCGCCATCGGCGCATCGTCGGCGAAGCGAATGCGGTGAAAGCGGAACACCGGTGTGCCCGGGCTCGCGCGCAGAGTCAGCGCTTCCTCGGGTGTCACCGTGCCCGAGGATTTGCGCAGCCACACGCTGCGGGGATTGCGGCCGCGCGCGCGCATGTCTTCGGAGAACGAGGTCAGCTTGGAGAAGTTCTTCTCCACGCGGGCGCGCACGAAGGTGCCGGAGCCCTGGCGCCGCACCAGCAGGCCCTCACCCACCAGGCCGTCGATGGCTTTGCGCACCGTGATGCGCGAGACGTCGAAGTCAGTGGCGAGGTCGCGCTCGGGTGGCAGCGCATCGTCCGGGCCGAGTACGCGTGTGTCGATCGCCTGCCGCAGAGCGCGCTGCAGCTGTTGGTAAAGCGGCAAACTGCTCGTCTCGTCGAGCTTTCCGACCGCCTGCGACAGCAGCGTCAAGTGGTCTCTCCCCCGCGTAACCCGTGCCAGCTCATACTACCACTATAAGACCACTGTGTTGCTAGTGGGTCACAATCGAATACATAACAGTCAGTAAACAAAGATAAAAAACGCGGTCTAATCCCATTGGTATCTCAGGGTATAGCATTCTTTAGGGACTGGTACTATATTGGATCTTAAGTGGTACCTAGAGGGAACCCGCACGGAAGAAGGCGCCGACGCCGCTTCCGCAGGTCCTGCGGGGAATTTGCAACTCGGTCACCACGTGCATCGCTAACGACAACATCCGGGGTGAGTCAATCATGAGAATCGCAAGGTCGACGTTGATCGGAACGGCGGTCGCCATGGCGCTCTTCGGTCGCAACGGCGTGGTCCACGCGGAAGCGGCAGCGGCCGACGCCGCAGCCGCCGGCTCCGAGCTGCAGGAGATCGTCGTCACCGGCATCCGCGCCTCACTCGAGCAGTCGATCGAACAGAAGCGCAAGGCGGACTCCGTGGTCGAGGTCGTCACGGCCGAGGACATCGGCAAGATGCCCGACAAGAATATCGCCGACTCATTGCAACGCGTACCAGGTGTCACGATCAGCTCCGCGGGTGCCACCGAGGGCGGCTTCGACGAGGCCGACCGCGTCAGCCTGCGCGGCACCAACCCCTCCCTCACCCAGACCCTGATCAACGGACACAGCGTGGCCTCCGGCGACTGGTTCGTGCTCGATCAGGCGGGCACCGTCGGCCGCAGCGTCAGCTACACGCTGCTGCCCTCGGAGCTGGTCGGCAGTGTCGTGGTGCACAAGAGCTCCGAGGCCTCCCTCGTCGAGGGCGGCGTGGCCGGCACCGTGGACATCATCACCCGCAAGCCGCTCGAGTTCCCCAAGTCCACCACCCTGCAGGCGAGCCTCGGGGCGGTGTACGCCGACCTGCCGGGCACCACCGATCCGCAGTTCAGCGCACTTGGCAACTGGATCAACGACGACCATACCCTCGGGGTGCTGCTGCAGGTGTTCTCCGAGACGCGCCACCTGCGCCGCGACGGCCAGGAGATCCTCGGCTACACCCAGATCGCGAGCGACAGCGCCTTCGTCGTCGGGCGTCCCTTCACGCCGGCGACCCCGACCTCCGGGGCGCTGCCGGCGATCGCGCCGCACCCCGACCTCGCCGGGGTGTACTACCCGAACCTGATCGGCTCGGCACTGTTCCAGCAGCGCCGCCAGCGCAACGGCGGCCTGATCGACATCGAGTGGCAGCCGAACGACCGCACTAACATCGATGCCTCGTGGTTCAGCTCCAAGCTCGAGGCGACCAACACCAACGACAACTACCTGTTCTGGGGCAACAACCTCTTCAACGGCGGCAATGGTGAGCAGGCGCCGACCAACTACGTGATCCAGAACAACACCCTGGTGCAGGCCTCGTTCGGGCCGCTCGCGGCCGGCTACAAGCCCAACACCTACGGCGTCTACGACCAGATCTCCCGCCCGGACGAGAGCGCCAGCACCAACTACGGCAACATCGATCTGAAGGTGAAGGCCAGCGACGCCCTTACCCTGTTCGGTCAGCTCGGCGTCTCGCGCGGCCACGGCCGCACCCCGACCCAGGATGTACTGGAGACCAACCCCGGTGTCGGCACCGGCGCCGCCTACAAGTTGAACGGCATCAACAGCGCCCCGAGCTGGAACCTCGGCACGCAGGCGAGCAGCACGCCCAACGGCGTCGGCTTCGGCTGGATCTTCGGCGACCAGAACGTCGACGTGGTTGACAAGGAATGGTGGGCGAAGGTCGACGCCCAGTACGACTTCAATGCCGGCGCCTTCAAGGACCTGAAGTTCGGCGCGCGCTTCGACTCGCACCAGCGCGAATCCGAAGGCGTCATCGGCCAGGGCCCGCTGCCTGGCGCCTCGAACCCGGCCAACTGGCCGCAGGGCTACCAGAACTACCCGACCAATTACGGCTACGGCCTCGGCGGCCAGTTCCCGACCAACATCTGGTACTACACCGCCGCGCAGCTCGCCGCCTACGGCGCGCAGTTCTCCAACCGCGACCCGGTCAGCCGCGCGGACTGGACCTCGGACTTCGCCCTGGACGAGAAGGATTCGGCGCTGTACGTGCAGGCAGACTTCGGCGGCAGCCACTGGAGCGGCAACGTCGGCCTGCGCGGGGTGCGCACCGACGACAACTCCCTCAACAACGTCTCGGCGAGCCCGCTGGATCCGAACGCGATCACCACCTCGGCCTTCGGGCCATACGTGCCGCTCACGACCGATCACACGTACAACAACCTGCTGCCGAGTGCGAACCTGAAGATCGACCTCACCAAGGACCTCGTGGCGCGCTTCGCGGCCGCGGAGACCATGACGCGGCCGGACTACTCGGCCCTGTCCGGTCCGGTCAACCTCAGCGCGCCGCCGCCGACCCCGACCAGCCCGGCGGGCAGTGGCACGGGCAGCAACCCGGACCTCAAGCCCATCAAGTCCTACAACTACGACGCCGGCCTCGAGTGGTACTTCGCGCCGCGCTCGCTGCTGACCGCGGGACTCTTCTACATGGACCTGAAGGACTACGTCACCTACGGCACGGAGACGAAGTACTACCAGACCTTCAACAACCAGTATCCGGATGGTTTCTCGGCGCCGTACCTGATCAGCGTGCCGGTCAATGCCGACGGACGCGTGCAGGGCGCGGAGCTGGCCTACCAGCAGGCCTTCGGCGCGCACTGGGGCCTGCAGGCCAACTACACCTACGCGGACGGCAAGCAGACCTCGCTGGTCACCAACGGGGATGATCGCCTGGTGGGCACCTCGAAGAATACGTTCAACATCATCGGTTACTACGAGAGCGCGCGCTTCAGTGCGCGGGTCGCGTACAACTACCGCAGCGAGTTCTTCAGTGGCCTCGACCGCAACACCGCCTTCACGCAGGGAGATCTGGGAACGCTCTCGGCCTCGCTCGGCTTCACGGTCAATGACAACTTCCAGATCACGCTGGATGGCATGAACCTCAACAACCCGACGTTGAAGTACTACGCGCAGAACGAGTCGCAGCCGCGCGCCTTCTACAAGAACGGCTCGCAGTACTACCTCAACTTCCGCTTCAAGATGTGAGGCCGATGCGGCGCCGGGTGGGCGGGGCGCTGTGCGTCCCGCCCGCGCGGCGCGGGTTCGCCGCCGGGCCATGACGCGGGCCGCCGCCTTGCACTACTCTTAGGGCGGTGGCTGTCCTGGCGGCACCGTGCGGGTGCGTGGCCCGGGGCCGCTGATTCGGTGAGCATGACGACCGCGACGCTCTTCAACGCTGCCTGCGAGCAGAACATGACGCGGCCACTGAGCCCGGTGCCGCTGCGCGAGCGCCGCATGAGGTCCTTCGGCGCCGGCACGGCCGGGCGGCTGACTGCCCGCAACCTGGCGCGCGCCGGGTAGCGAGCCGACCCATGGCCGTTCCCGCCCCGATCCGCGAGTTTCCCGCCGGCGAGCCCGCGGCGATCGCCCGCGAGGTGCTCACGGGTGCCACGCCTTGCGTGCTGCGCGGCCTCATCGGCGGCTGGCCCGCGGTGCGTGCCGCGCGCACTTCGGCCGCGGCCCTGATGAGCTACCTCGGCCGCTTTGACAGCGGCCAGCCGGTGGACGCCCTGATGACGCCGCCGCAGGAGCGCGGGCGGATCTTCTACAACGACACGCTCAGCGGCTTCAATTTTGCCCGCAACCGTCTGCCCCTGGCGCAGCTCGCCGAGCAGGTGCTGCGCTATGCCGCCTTTCCGCAGCCGCCCGCGGTGGCGGCGCAGAGCGCCCCGGTGTCCGAGTGCCTGCCGGGATTCAGCGCGGAAAATCCACTGCCGCTGCTGCCGCCGAGCGTGGTGCCGCGCATCTGGCTCGGCAACGCCATCACCACGCCGACGCATCTGGATGAGTGGCACAACATCGGCTGCGTGGTGTGCGGCCGGCGCCGCTTCACGCTCTTTCCGCCCGAGCAGCTCGTGAACCTGTACATCGGGCCGCTCGACTTCGCGCCCACCGGCGCACCGATGAGCCTGGTGCGGCTGCACGCGCCGGATTTCGGGCGCTATCCGCGTTTTCGCACCGCGCTGCAAGCCGCCGTGAGCGCCGAGCTCGGGCCCGGCGATGCGCTTTATATTCCACCGCTGTGGTGGCATCACGTGGAGTCGCTCGAGCCGGTGAACGTGCTGGTCAACTACTGGTGGCACGCCCTCGGGGTGGCCGGTCTTGCGCAGGCGAGCGGCTTTGACGCGCTGCTGCTCGCGCTGCTGAACGTGCGGCGCCTGCCGCCGGCGGCGCGCGCCTCCTGGCGCTCGCTCTTCGAGCACTTCGTGTTCGCACCCGAAGCGCAGGTGAGCGCGCACATCCCGGCCGAGCGGCGCGGCGTGCTGGGGGAGCTCTCGGAGCCCGAGGCCGAGCGGCTGCGGCGCGAGCTCGCGCAGCGCCTGGGACGCTCCGCGTGAGCGCCCGGAAACTCGGCGCATCTCTTGCGGTGGCAGCAGTGCTCGCCGTGTCGACAGCCGCAAACGCCGCCTCCGTGATCCCCGCGCCGCAGTCGCTCACGTATGTCCACGGCCACTTCACCGTCAGCGCCGCGCGCACCGTGTACACCGGGTCCGCCTCCGACGTGCAACGCATCGGCGAATACTTCAGCGCGCTCTTGCGCGACTCCGGTGGCCCGCCGCTCGCAGTGCGCCCGGGGGAGGGTGCCGGCGGCATCACCTTCCGCCTCGATCCGCAGGGCGATCCGGCCCGCGAGTCCTACCGCATCGAGGTGACGCCATCGCAGGTTACGGTCTCCGCCCGCACGGCCGACGGGCTCTTCTATGGCGCGGTGAGCCTGTGGCAGCTGTGCACGCCGGCGGGCGCGCAGTCGGTCCGCCTGCCGGCCCTGATGCTCAAGGATGCGCCGCGCTTGCGCTGGCGCGGCCTGATGCTCGACTCGGCGCGGCACTTCCAGCCGCCGGAGTTCATCCTGCGCTACCTCGACTGGATGGCGCTGCACAAACTCAACGTGTTCTCCTGGCACCTCACCGACGATCAGGCCTGGCGGCTCGAGATCAAGAAGTACCCGCGACTCACCGCGGTGGGCGCGTGGCGCGTGCCCGCGGGACGCGCCGCGCAGCTGGATATCGATCCCGCCACCGGCTCGCCCCGGCTCTACGGCGGCTTTTACTCCCAGGAGGACGTGCGCCGCATCGTCGCGCGCGCGGCCGAGCGCCACATCACGATCGTGCCGGAGATCGACCTGCCGGGGCACAGTACCGCGGCGATCGTCGCCTACCCCCAGCTCGGGGTGCGCGACGCCGCGCCGACCCCGCCCGCCGTGCCTTCCGACTGGGGCATCTATCCGAACCTGGTGAACGTCGAGGAGCCGACCTTCGCGTTCCTCGAGGCTGTGCTCGATGAGCTGATGGCACTGTTCCCCGGCCCCTACGTGAACCTCGGCGGTGATGAGGCCGTCAAGGATCAGTGGCGCGCCTCGGCGGCGACCCAGGCCCGCATGCGCGATCTCAAGGTGCCGAACGAGGCGGCGCTGCAGGGCTATTTCACGGCGCGTCTCGGGAAGTACCTGAACGAGCACGGCCGCCGCCTGGTCGGCTGGGACGAGATCCTGGAGGGCGGGGTGCCGGAGGATGCCGTGGTCATCTCGTGGCGCGGCGCCGACGGTGCCATCCACGCCGCCAGCGCTGGCCACGACACCGTGCTCGCGCCTGATCCCTCGCTGTACTTCGACAACCGCCAGGGCGGCGGGCCCGGGGAGCCTCCCGGACGTGGGCGGGTCTTGAGCGTCGAGGACGTCTACCGCTTCGAGGCCCTGCCGGGCGCGCTCGCCGGCGATCACGCGCACCTGCTCGGCATCCAGGCAAACCTCTGGACCGAACACGTGCGCACCGAGGAGCGCGTCGCCTACATGACCTACCCGCGCGCGGCCGCGCTCGCCGAGGTTGCCTGGTCATCCGATGCCGTGCGCTCCTGGCCGCACTTCCGCACGCGACTCAAGGAGCAGCTGGCCCGTTACCAGCGCCTCGGCATCACGTACTCCGCGGACGCCTTCGCTCCGGCGCGGCACGTCGCCCCCGGCGCGCGCCACATGAGCCAGGACCTGAAGACCTGCAGCGATCAGCTGGTCCTGAACCTCGAGGACGACGCGCCGCTCGAGGGCCCGCGCGCGATCTTCCTCATCGACGTCATGGATCCGTGCTGGATCTTCCCCAAGGTCGATCTCGGGCGCGGGGGAAGCCTGCTCACGGTCGCGGTCGGGCAGGTGCCCTTCAACTTCCAGCTCGGCCACGACGTCGAGTCGATCCACCTGAACCCGCCGGCGAGCGCCGCCGGCGAACTCGAGGTGCGCCTGGACGGCTGCAGCGCAGCTGCCGTGGCTGTGCTGCCACTCGCCCCGGCGACGGGCAACGACACGGTGACCCGCCTGCCTTCAGTGCATCTGCCCGGCCGCAGCGGCCGGCACGACCTGTGTTTCAGGTTCACGCAGGCACGGCTGGATCTCATGTGGGCGCTCGACTGGGTGCAGGTGGCCCGGTGAGCCGACAGGCATCGCGGGTGCTGCGCGCGCCGCTTTCCGGCTGGAGCACGCCGCTCGATGAGCTGCCGGACGAGGTGTTCGCGCGCCGCATGCTCGGGGATGGCGTCGCGATCGACCCGACCGAGGGCACGCTGCACGCACCCTGCGACGGGGAGGTCGCGGTGCTCGCCGCCGCGCACCACGCGGTGACACTCCGCGGCAGCGGCGGCATCGAGGTCCTCATGCATGTCGGCCTCGATACGGTCGTCCTCGGCGGCGAGGGATTCAGGCCGCTGGTGCGCGCCGGCCAGCAGGTGCATGCCGGGGACGTGCTGCTCGAGTTTGACCTCGACTTCCTCGCCGCGCGCGCCAAGAGCCTGCTCACTCCGGTCATCGTCGGCGCCGACAGCGGCTTTCGTGTGCTGAACGCACAGCTCGGGCGCGTCGTCGCCTGCGGCGAGATGCTGCTCGAAGTGGCGCCCGTGGCCAGCGCAGCCGCGCCATTGCAGCCGCCGAGCGCCGTGGCGCGCGGCGAGCTCGCGAGCACCCTGCGCGTCGAGCTCGCGCACGGCATCCACGCCCGGCCCGCGGCGCTCATCGCCGCCGCCCTGCGCGGCCACGATGCGCAGGTGCGCGTGCGGCTGCGCGAGCGTGAGACCAATGCCCGCAGCACCGTCGGCCTCATGGGGCTCAACGTGCAGCGGGGCGATGAGATCGAAGTACGGGCAAGCGGTCCCGACGCCGCCGCCGGCCTCGGCGCGCTCGCGGCCGCCCTAAAGGCCGCCGCTGCCCGCGAGGCTGCCGAGCCATCCCCGCCGTCGCGCGTGCCACAGGCCGAGCGCGCCGCCGCAGGTCCCGGCGCTCTCGGCGGGGTGATCGCGAGCCGCGGGCTCGCGCTCGGGGTCGCATTTCCGCTGCACCGTGCCGAGCCGCTGATCGCCGAAACGGGCGGCGGCGTCGACGCTGAGACACGCGCGCTCGATCAGGCACGCGCACGGGTGCAGGCGCAGCTCCTGCGACGGGCAGCCGACCCCTCGCTGCCGGGTGCGGCGCGCGAGATCGCCGCCGCGCACGCCGAGCTGCTCGAGGACCCGGAGCTGCTCGAGGCGGCGCGCGCGCTCATCGCACTCGGCAAGAGCGCCGGCTTCGCCTGGCGCGCCAGCGTGCGCACGCAGGCGCAGGCGCTCGGCTCACTGAGCGATCCGCGGCTGCGCGAGCGTGTCGCCGACCTCATGGACCTGGAGTCGCAGGTGCTCGCCGAGCTCGCCGGCCCCGGCGGGGGCCCGGCGCCGCAGATCGTGCCACAGGCGGTAGTGATCGCCCGGGACCTGACACCGTCGCAGCTGCTCGGCCTCGACGGCACGCGGCTTGCGGGGCTGGCGCTGGCCGAGGGCGGGGCGACCTCGCACGTGGCGATCCTGGCTGCCGCTCTCGGGGTGCCGGCGCTCGTGGCTCTCGGCGAGGAGGTGCTCGCGGTGGGGGAGGGCACGACGCTCGTGCTCGATGCCGAGACCGCGCGCCTGGAAATCGATCCGCCGCCCGCGCGCGTGACGGCGCTGCGTGAGGCGCTCACGCAGCGCCGCGCGCGCGAGGCCGCCACGCGTCAGGCCGCGCAGCGTGAGGGGCACACCGCCGACGGGGTGCGCATCGAGGTGCTGGCCAACCTCGCATCGCGCGCGGAGGCGGACGCCGCGGTGCGCAACGGTGCCGAGGGCTGCGGCCTGCTGCGCACCGAGTTCCTGTTCCTCGATCGCGAGTCGGCACCGGATGCGACCGAGCAGGCACACGCCTACCAGGAGATCGCCGATGCACTCGGGGCGCGGCCGCTCACCATCCGCACCCTCGATGCCGGCGGCGACAAGCCGATCGCCTACCTGCCCTTGCCCGAGGAGGAAAACCCCGCGCTCGGGCTGCGCGGGGTGCGCACCAGCCTCGCCTGTCCGCAGCTGCTGCGTGAGCAGCTCACGGCCGTGCTCGCGGTGCGCAGCGCCGCGGAAGTGCGGCTGCTGCTGCCGATGGTCACCGACCTCTCCGAGCTCGAGCAGGTACGCGCGCTGCTCGCCGAGCTGCCGGCGGCGCGTGCCCGGCCCGTGCCGCTCAAGGTCGGCGTCATGATCGAGACGCCGGCCTCGGCGCTCCTCGCCGAGGCGCTCGCGGCCGCGGCGGACTTCCTCTCGATCGGCACCAACGATCTCACGCAGTACAGCCTCGCCATGGACCGCGGCCACCCGCGCCTCGCGCAGCGCCTCGACGCGCTGCACCCGGCGGTGCTCGCGCTGATTGCGCGTACGGCGCAGGCCGCCGCCCGCCACGGCCGCCACGCCGCGGTGTGCGGCGGGCTCGCCTCCGAGCCGCTGGCGGCGGCGCTGCTGGTCGGGCTCGGAGTGCACGAGCTCTCCGCGGTGCCGGCGGTGATCCCCGAGCTCAAGGCGCGCCTGGCGCGGGTGACGAGCGGCCAGTGCCGCGCGCTCGCGGCGCGTGCACTCGCCTGTGTCAGCGCCGCCGAGGTGCGTGCGCTGCTCACGGCGCAGGAGGGCGCGTGAAGTCCGTACTCGCCCAGCTGCAGCGGGTCGGCGGTGCGCTGATGCTGCCGATTGCCGTGCTGCCGATCGCAAGTCTGCTGCTGCGCCTGGGTCAGCCGGACCTGCTCAACCTACCCTCGATGGCGAGCGCCGGGTCGGCGATCTTTTCCAATCTCGGCCTGCTGTTCGCCGTCGGCGTGGCGGTCGGCCTGGCACGGGAGAACCACGGGGCCGCGGGCCTGGCGAGCGTCGTGGCCTACCTGGTGGCGACCCAGGGGGCGGAGGTGCTGATCGCGGTGCCGCCGACGGAACTCGCCGGGCTCGGCAAGCGCGCCGCCGATCTCGCGGCGGACGCCTACAAGGCCCATGAGCTCGCCAAGCTCAGCGTGCCGGTGGGACTGCTCTCGGGGCTGATGACCGGCTGGCTCTACAACCGCTTCTACAACATTACCCTACCGAGCTACCTGAGCTTCTTCGGCGGCCGGCGCTTCGTGCCGATCCTCGCCGGCCTCGGCGGGCTCGTGCTGGCGCTCGCGTTCGGCACCCAGTGGGAATACCTCGAGGCGGGCATGGCCGGGCTCAGCCACGCGGTGCTGCACGCGGGGGCTGCGGGACTGTTCGTCTACGGTGTGCTCAACCGCATCCTGATCGTGACCGGCCTGCACCACATCATCAACAACATCGCCTGGTTCCTGCTCGGGGAGTACCACGGCAAGACCGGCGACCTGTACCGCTTTTTCGAGGGCGACCCGAGCGCCGGCGTCTTCATGGCGGGGTTCTTCCCGGTCATGATGTTCGGGCTGCCCGGGGCCTGCCTCGCCATGTATCACACCGCGCTCCCCGAGCAGCGCCGCGTGGCCGGGGGACTGCTCGGCTCGATCGCGCTGACCTCGTTCCTCACCGGCGTCACCGAGCCGGTCGAGTTCAGCTTCATGTTCCTCGCGCCGGCTCTCTTTGCGGTGCACGCGCTGCTCACCGGGCTCGCCTTCGTCGTCATGAACGCCCTGCACGTGCACCTGGGATTCGGCTTCTCCGCGGGCATCTTCGACTACGTGATCAACTACAACAAGGCAACGCATCCGCTGTTGCTGCTGCCGGTGGGGGCGGCGTATTTCGCGCTGTATTACTTCTTGTTCCGCGTCGTGATCGTGCGCTTTGACCTCAAGACCCCGGGGCGCGATCCCGGCGAGGCGGTGGCGATCCCGGCCGCGACCGCGGCCGGGGCGCGCGCGGCTGAATGGATCAAGGCCCTGGGTGGTGCCGCGAACCTGCAGCGCGTGGACGCCTGCACCACGCGCCTGCGCTTGCAGATCGATCGCCAGGACGCCATCGACGCGGCACAGCTGAAGGCACTCGGTGCCCGCGGCATCGTGCGCCCGGGCGCGCAGTCGCTGCAGGTGGTGGTCGGCACGATGGCCGATCAGCTTGCCGGGGAGATCCGCGCGGCGCTCCCCGTTTCCGCACGCGCGGCACTCGCCGCAGTCGCGCCCACCCCTTCCGCGGAGGCGCGCTGGCGCGGTGAGCCCGCGGCGCTGCTCGCGGCACTCGGCGGAGCGGGCAACGTGCGCGGCATGCAGCTCGCCGGCAGCCGGCTGCGCGTGAGCGTCAGCGATGCCGCGCGCGTGCAGGAGGCCGCGCTCCTCGGCCTGGGCGTGCGCGCGCTCGCCCGGCCGGCCGCGGACAGCGTGCACCTGATCCTCGGACCCGCTGCCGCCTCGGCAGCGCAGCAGCTTAGACCACTTCTCGCGAAAACCTGAGCGGACTGGTCTACGCTTGGCTCGCGGCCATGGCGCGAACGTGCAAGCCGCCCGGTGCGACCGGGACTAAGATTCGATTTTGTTTGTACTGCGTACGTTGCGCGATATAAGGTACGCTCGCGACATAATAGCAAGAAGCACGGAGCGGGCGTGGAGCAAACCGCGTCCGCCGGGGCAGCAGAACTATAAAATCCAGAGGAATCGGCAGATGCTCATTCTCACGAGACGGGTCGGCGAGACCGTCATGATCGGCGACGATGTCACCATCACGGTTCTGGGGGTCAAGGGGAACCAGGTGCGCGTCGGGATCAACGCACCGAAACACGTGGCGGTGCATCGCGAAGAAATCTACGAGCGCATCAAGCGCGAACAGACACCCGAGGACATACCGGCGGAGAAGCCGAAAGCTTCGCAGTACATCCCGGCCTAGCGCCCGGAAGCTGGCTTCGGCCCGGGCGGGCCGGGCAGCTGATTATGTCAAAGGGGCCGCGGCCATGGCTGCGGCCCCTGGCATCCGTCCCCTCGAGGGTTCCCCGCCTAATTAAAGAGTGGCCCCGCCGCCCGTCCATGGGTGGCCGGGCCGCTGTGGCTCAGCGGTAGCTCGGCAGCAGCGCCGCCGCCAGTGACTGCACGTCCGCTCGCCGCAGTACGCCTGCGGCCGCCTCGATGTCCAGCGACAGCAGCCGGTCGGCGGGTGCGAAGGGCACGGCGAGCCTGAGTGCCTGGTAGGGCCGCTCGAGAGCCGCCGAGGTCTTCAGCGGCGCGCGCAGGTCGATGCCCTGGCAGGCGCACAGCAGTTCGATCGCCACGATGTTGAGGGCGTTCTCGCTCATCGTGAGCAGCCGTCGCGCGCCGTGCGTGGCCATGCTCACGTGGTCCTCCTGGTTGGCGGAGGTTGGAATGCTGTCGATGCTCGCCGGGTGGCACAGCATGCGGTTCTCGGCCACCAGGGCGGCGGCGGTCACCTGCGCCATCATGAAGCCGGAGTTAACCCCGCTCTCGGGCGTGAGGAAGGCGGGCAGTCCGCTCATCTTCGGATCCACCAGCAGCGCCACCCGCCGCTCGGTGATCGAGCCGATCTCGGCGGCCGCGAGCGCCAGCACGTCGGCGGCGAAGGCGACCGGCTCGGCGTGGAAGTTGCCCCCCGAGAGCACCTCGCCCGTGTCCGGAAACAGCAGTGGATTGTCGGTGACGGCGTTGGCCTCGGTGCTGAGCGTCGCGGCCTGCTGCGTCATGAGATCGAGGCACGCGCCCATCACCTGCGGCTGGCAGCGCAGCGAGTAGGGGTCCTGCACGCGCGTACAGGTGCGGTGCGACTCGCGGATCTGACTGCCCTCGAGCAGGGCGCGGTAGGTCTGGGCGACGCGTGCCTGGCCGTCGTGGCCGCGCACGTGGTGGATGCGCGGGTCGAAGGGCGCATCGCTTCCCTGCAGCGCGTCGGTCGAGAGCGTGCCGGTGACGACCGCCGCCGCGAACACCGTCTCGAGCTCGAAGAGGCCCGCGAGCGCGAGCGCGGTGGAGACCTGGGTGCCGTTGAGCAGCGCGAGCCCCTCCTTGGGGCCGAGCGGCGGCGGCGTGAGCCCCTCCTGCGCCAGCGCTTCGGCCGCCGGCAGTACCTCGCCGCGGCGGCGGATCGAGCCGAGGCTGAGGAAGCTCAGCGACAGGTGCGCGAGCGGCGCGAGATCGCCCGAGGCGCCCACCGAGCCCTGCGCGGGGACGCACGGGTAGAGTCCCTTGTTGATGAGCGCCTCCAGGAAGCGCACCAGCGGCACGCTCACACCCGAGAAGCCCTGCAGCAGACTGGCCAGTTTCAGCACCAGGGTGAGGCGCACGATGCCGTCCTCGAGCAGCGCGCCGACCCCGGCGCTGTGCGAGAGGATGATGTTGCGCTGCAGGAGCGTGCGCTGCGCCGGGGCGATGCGGGTCTGCGCCAGGAGACCAAAGCCGGTGTTGATGCCGTAGGCGGGTGCCTCGTCGGCGGCGAGGCGCAGGGTGAGGGCATGCGACTGCTCGACCGCGCCGAGCGCGCCCGGGTCGATGATGACCGTGAGCGGTGCACGGTAGATGCGCCGCAGGTCCGCCAGGTGCAGCGGCCGCGCGCCGAGCTTCAGGGGTTCGTGTTCGGCCATGGCAGTACCTCGCCCGCGCGCACCACGCTGCGCCGCGGGTTGAAACCGATCCAGTACGACAGCTCCGCCACCGAACGCACATTCCAGATGACGAAGTCGGCGGCGAGTCCGGGGGCGAGCATGCCGCGCTCGCCGCTCAGGCCCAGGGCGTGGGCCGCGGCGCGCGTGGCTCCGGCGAGTGCCTCCTCGGCGGTGAGCCCGAAGAGCCGCGTAGCCATCGACAGCGCGAGGAGGAGCGAGGTAGCGGGCGCGGAGCCCGGATTGCAGTCACTCGCCACCGCCATCGAGGCGCCCGCGGCGCGCAGCGCCGCCACCGGCGGGGGCCGCTCGGCCGCCAGGCAGTAGTAGGCGATGGGCAGCAGCACCGCGGCCGTGCCGGCGTGCGCGAGCGCCGCCGCCTCGGGCTCGCCGGCGTACTCCAGGTGATCGCAGGAGAGCGCCGCGAAGCGCGTCGCCAGGAGCGTGCCGCCGAGGTTGGAGAGCTGCTCGGCATGCATCTTCACCGGCACGCCGAGGGAGCGCGCGGCGCTGAACAGCCGCTCCGCCTGGGAGAGGTTGAAGGCGATGCGCTCGCAGAACACGTCCACCGCGTCCACCAGGCCCTCGGCGAGGAGCTTGGGCAGCCACTCGCGCGTGACCGCCTCGAGGTACTCGTCGGCGCGTCCGCGGTACTCCGGCGGCAGGGTGTGGGCGGCGAGCAGCGTCGTCTTCACGGTGACCGGAAAGGCGCGGCCGAGTGCGCGCGCCACCCGCAGCATCTTCGCCTCATCCTCTAAGGTGAGGCCGTAGCCGGACTTGATCTCGATGGTGGTCACGCCCTCGGCGATGAGGGCCGCGAGTCGCGGCGCGCTCTCCTGGAAGAGCTGCTCCTCGCTCGCGGCGCGCACCGCGCGCACGCTGGAGAGGATGCCGCCCCCGGCGCGGGCGATGTCCTCGTACGACACCCCGCGCAGGCGTTGCGCGTACTCATCCGCGCGGTTGCCGGCGAACACCAGGTGGGTGTGGCAGTCGATGAGGCCCGGGGTCACCCAGGCGCCGCCGAGGTCGTGTACCTCGCCTTCACTCGCGCCCTCGGGCAGCTCGGCCTCGGGGCCCACCCACTCCAGGCGCCCGCCGCGCGTCAGCAGCGCGCCGGCCTCGATGAGGCGGTTCCTGGCGTCGCAGGTGGCCAGGCGCGCGTTGCGCCACAGCTTGAAAGTCGCGGCCATCGCTACCCGCCGAGCCGCTAGCGGGCGCTGCCGAGGAAGGGCAGGTTGAGGCCCTGCTCGCGTGCGCACTCGAGGGCGATTTCGTAGCCGGCATCGGCGTGGCGCATGACGCCGGTCGCCGGATCGTTCCACAGCACCCGCTCGATGCGCTTGGCCGCCGCCGCCGTGCCGTCGCACACGATCACCACGCCGGCGTGCTGCGAGTAGCCCATGCCGACGCCGCCGCCATGGTGGATCGACACCCAGGTCGCCCCCGAGGCGGTGTTGAGCAGCGCGTTCAAGAGCGGCCAGTCGGCCACCGCGTCCGAGCCGTCGCGCATCGCCTCGGTCTCGCGGTTCGGGCTCGCCACCGAGCCGGAGTCGAGGTGGTCGCGGCCGATGACGATCGGCGCCTTCAGTTCCCCGCGCGCCACCATCTCGTTGAAGGCGAGGCCTAAGCGGTGGCGGTCGCCGAGCCCGACCCAGCAGATGCGCGCCGGCAGGCCCTGGAACTGGATGCGCTCGCGCGCCATGTCGAGCCAGTGGTGCAGGTGCGCATCGTTGGGCAGCAGCTCGCGTACCTTGGCGTCGGTGCGGTAGATGTCCTCGGGGTCACCGGAGAGCGCCGCCCAGCGAAACGGCCCGATGCCGCGGCAGAAGAGCGGCCGCACGTAGGCGGGCACGAATCCCGGGAAGCTGAAGGCGTCCTTGACCCCCTCATCGAGCGCCACCTGGCGGATGTTGTTGCCGTAGTCGAACACCGCAATGCCGAGCTTGCGGAACGCGAGCATGGCGCGCACGTGCTCGGCCATCGAGGCGCGCGCGGCACGCGCGACCTCGGCGGGGTCCTCGCGGCGCAGCCGGTCCCATTTCTCGAGGGTCCAGCCGCCGGGCAGGTAGCCGTTGACCGGGTCATGGGCGCTCGTCTGGTCGGTGACCGCATCCGGGCGTATGCCGCGGGCGAGCAGCTGCGGCAGGATCTCGCTGGCGTTGCCGAGCAGGCCGACGCTGATCGGCTTGCTGCTGCGCTTGATCAGCTGCAGCGCCTCATCGAGGCTCGCCGCCTCGACGTCGAGGTACTTGGTCTGCAGGCGCTTGGCGATGCGCTCCGGGCGGCACTCGATGGCGAGCATCGAGGCGCCGGCCATGGTGGCCGCGAGTGGCTGCGCGCCGCCCATGCCGCCAAGTCCGGCGGTCAGGATCCAGCGGCCGGCGAGGTTGCCGCCGAAGTGCTGGCGGCCCATCTCCACGAAGGTCTCGTAGGTGCCCTGCACGATGCCCTGGCTGCCGATGTAGATCCACGAGCCGGCCGTCATCTGGCCGAACATCATCAGGCCCTTGCGGTCGAGCTCGTTGAAGTGCTCCCAGTCGGCCCAGTGGGCCACGAGGTTGGAGTTGGCGATGAGCACCCGGGGGGCATCCGCGTGGGTGCGGAACACGCCCACGGGCTTGCCGGACTGCACCAGGAGTGTCTCGTCGTCCTTGAGCTGGCGCAGCGCGGCCACGATCTGCTCGTAGCACTGCCAGTTGCGGGCGGCCTTGCCGATGCCCCCGTACACCACGAGCTCCGCCGGGCGCTCGGCGACCTCGGGGTCGAGGTTGTTCATGAGCATGCGCAGCGGCGCCTCGGTGAGCCAGCTCTTGCAGGACAGCTGGGTGCCGCGCGGGGCGCGCAGCGGCATGCGGGTGCTCGAGTCAGACATGGGGGGTACCTCGGCTGAAGTTGGCCGCGAGCTCGTAGCGCGAGCCGGGATGGTAGAGATCGGCGACGCTCGCCACGCGCCCGCGCGAGAAGGTGCGGCGGCGGATGAGCAGGCAGGGCTCACCCGCCTCGAGCTTCAGGAGCCGGCGGATGCGCGCCTCGGGCACCACCGCGCGTACCGTGTGCTCGGCGCGCTGCAGCGGAGCGACGCGGATCAGGAACTCGTGCGGGGTGGTGCGCGTGAAGTCGTTCTGCAGGTAGCCCGGGGCGGCCTGCGGGTTCACGTAGCGCTCCTCGACCTGCAGGGGCAGGGCGCCCTCGAAATGGGTGAGGAGGGAGTACTCGAGCGCACTGCCCTCGGGCAGCGCGAAGCGCGCGGCCAGCTCCGCCGGCGCGCGCAGCTCGCTCAGGCTCACCACCTTGACGCGGTACTCATGCCCGCGCTCGCGGATCTCGTCGGCGATGTTACGCACCTGCAGCGGATGCGCGTGCACGCGCTGCTCGGCGACGAAGGTGCCGACGCCGGCGACGCGCACCAGCACCCCATCGGCCGCCAGCTCCTTCAGGGCGCGGTTGGCGGTCATGCGTGAGATGCTGAGCTCGCGGACCAGCTCGTTCTCCGAGGGCACGCGCTCGCCGGCGCGCAGCGTGCCGGCGCCGATGCGCTCGAGCACGTAGTGTTTCACCTGCAGGTAGCGCGCGGCGGCCTGGGGGAGCGCCATGGGGGTTGCGGCCTCTTTGGGAGTTGAAGGAGCGCAGTCGTGCCCCCATGGTGGCAGCTCGCGACCTACTTGTCTAGACAGGTACAGGGAACTTGAACCCGGGCCTGCTGGGGCTTGGGGGTCGGCGGCGGTTTCCCTCGCTTGGGTCCTTCCGGTAGAATGCGCGGCCCCCAAGGCGTCGGTGACGATGCGGCGGGGACGGGTGGCTGGTGCCGTGGCGAGGTCCTCGCTGGGATGCGGAGGACGCGGCACCCCCGAGCAAGAGGACCCGAGAAGCCCCCCGTGGGGCTTTTTGTTTTTGGGTGGGCCATAAGGGCCCTTTTTTATTTGCGCGGCGCACCTTAATTACGGGGCGGGGGATGACGGGGACCACGGGGACACTGCGGGAGCGGCTGATCGCGCTCATCGAACCGCTGCTGACGCGGCTCGGCTTCGAGCTGGTCGAGCTGGAATACAGCTCGCAGCGCGCGCACGCGCTCTTGCGGCTGTACATCGATTCCGCGGCCGGCGTCGGGCTCGAGGACTGTGCGGCGGTCAGCCGCGAGGTCTCGGCACTGCTCGACGTCGAGGACCCGATCCCGAGTGCCTACACTCTGGAGGTGTCCTCACCCGGCTTCGACCGCGTGCTGCGCACCCAGGCGCACTTCGGGCGCTTCGTCGGCTCGCGGGTGTTCATCGAGCTGAAGGAGCCGCGTGCCGGGCGGCGCCGCTACACCGGCACGCTGCTCGCGGTGGACGAGCAGGGCATCGCGCTCGAGGTCGACCGCGAGCAGGTGGCGATGAGATTTGCAGAGATTGGTAAGGCGCGGCTCGCCTCCTGAAGGAGGCGGGCGAGCGCCCCGCCGCCCCGCGGGCGTTGAGGGCCAGAGGTACGTGAGATCGTGAACAAAGAAATCCTGATGGTGGTGGACGCCGTTTCCAACGAGAAGGGCGTCGACAAGGAAGTGATCTTCGAGGCGCTGGAAGCGGCGCTCGCCTCGGCTACCCGCAAGAAACAGGGCGAGGAAGGCGAGGAATGGGAGGCGCGGGTCGCCATTGACCGCAAGAGCGGTGACTACGAGACCTTCCGCCGCTGGAAGGTGTTCGCCGATGACTCCAAGGAGCTCGAGGTGCCGCAGCGCGAGCTGCGCCTCGAGGACGCACTCGAGATCGACCCCAAGGCGCAGGTCGGCGGCTACGTCGAGCAGCCGATCGAGTCGGTCGCCTTCGGCCGCATCGCCGCCCAGCAGGCCAAGCAGGTGATCGTGCAGAAGGTGCGCGAGGCCGAGCGCGCCCAGGTGGTGGACGCGTACCGCGACCGCGTCGGCACGCTGGTGAGCGGGGTCGTCAAGCGCGTCGACCGCAACGGCATCTACATCGACCTCGGCTCCAACGCCGAGGGCTTCGTGCCGCGCACCGACATGATCCCGCGCGAGCAGGCCAAGCCCCAGGACCGCATCAAGGCGTATCTGAAGGAAGTGCGCTCCGAACCGCGCGGCCCGCAGCTGTTCCTCACCCGCACCGCGCCCGAGTTCCTCATCGAGCTCTTCAAGCTCGAGGTGCCCGAGGTCGGCCAGGGGCTGATCCAGATCCTCGGCGCGGCGCGCGATCCCGGGGTGCGCGCCAAGATCGCCGTGCGCAGCAACGACCCGCGCATCGACCCGGTCGGCGCCTGCGTCGGCATGCGTGGCTCGCGCGTGCAGGCGGTCTCCAACGAGATCGCCGGCGAGCGCGTCGACATCATTCCCTTCGTCGACAACGCCGCGCAGTTCGTGATCAACGCCATGTCGCCGGCCGAGGTGATGTCGATCGTCGTGGACGAGGACGCCCACAGCATGGACATCGCCGTGGCCGAGGACAAGCTGTCGCAGGCCATCGGCCGCGGCGGCCAGAACATCCGCCTCGCCAGCCAGCTCACCGGCTGGGACCTGAACGTCATGACCGAGTCGGACGCCGAGGCCAAGAGCGAGACCGAGGCCAAGGAGCTGGTGCAGAACTTCATGAAGCAGCTCGACGTCGACGAGGACGTCGCCACCATCCTGGCGCAGGAGGGCTTCTCGACGATCGAGGAGATCGCCTACGTGCCGCAGGCGGAGCTCGCCGCCATCGAGGAGTTCGACGAGGACATCGTCAAGGAGCTGCGCAACCGCGCGCGCGACGTGCTGCTGACGCAGGCGATCGCCAGCGAGGAGTCGCTCGATCAGTCGATGCCGGCGGATGATCTGCTGCTGCTCGAGGGCATGAGCCCGGACCTGGCGCTCACGCTGGCGCGCCGCGGGGTGCGCACCCGCGAGGATCTCGCCGAGCAGTCGGTGGATGAGCTCGCCGACATCGAGGGCCTGGCGGCGGAGAAGGCCGCCAAGCTCATCATGACGGCGCGCGCGCCGTGGTTCGAAGCCGGCAACGGCAACTGAGGGTTGAGAAGCCTATGGCGGAAGTGACCGTTTCCCAGTTTGCCGAGGTCCTGAAGGTCCCGGTCGACCGGCTGCTGGTGCAGCTGGATCAGGCCGGCATCAAGGTCTCCGGCCCCGATGCGCGCATCAGCGATGATGCGAAGCTCGAGCTGCTCACGCACCTGCGCCGCGCCCATGGCAGCGAGGATACCGGCGGCGACGGCGCGCCGCGCAAGATCACCCTCAAGCGCAAGACCCAGAGCGAGCTGAAGCTCGCGAGCAACCAGGGGCGCGCGCGCACCGTCAACGTCGAGGTGCGCCGCACCCGCAACTACATCAAGCGCGACGTGCTCGAGGAGCAGGCGCGCGCCCAGCAGGACGAGCTCGACTCGCGTAAGCGCGAGGCCGAGGAGGCCGCACGCGCCGCCACCGAGAGGGCCGAGGCCGAGCGGCGCGAGCGCGAGCGGCTCGAGGCCGAGAACCGCCGCCGCGTCGAGGAGGAGGAGACCCGGCGCAGGGCGCAGGAGGAGCAGCGCCGCCAGGCCGAGCAGCGCACCCGCGACGACGAGGCGCGGCGCGTGCGCGAGCGCGAGGAGCACGAGCGGCGCGAGCGGGCCGCCCCGGCCGCGGCGGCCGCCCCGCCGCGCGCCCCCGAAGCGCCCGCCGACGACAAGCACACCCGTTACGGCCGCCAGGAGCTGCACGTCACCACCGATGTGAGCTCGCGCTACAAGAAGAAGCGGCGCGTCAAGGCGCGCCCGGTGCCCGCGAACGCCACCGAGGGACGCCACGGCTTCGAGATGCCGACCGCGCCCATGAAGCGCGACGTCGGCATCGGCGAGACGGTCACCGTGGCCGAGCTCGCCCAGAAGATGGCGGTCAAGGCCAACGAGGTCATCAAGGCCCTCATGAACCTCGGGGTCATGGCGACCATCAACCAGCCGATCGACCAGGACACCGCGGTGCTGGTGGTGGAGGAGATGGGCCACACGCCGAGGCTGTTGAAGGAGAACCAGATCGAGGAAGACCTGCAGGGCGTGCAGGAAGAGGCCGACCAGGAGCCGCGCCCGCCGGTGGTCACGGTCATGGGCCACGTCGATCACGGCAAGACCTCGCTCCTCGACTACATCCGCCGCACCAAGGTGGCGGCCGGGGAAGCCGGCGGCATCACCCAGCACATCGGCGCCTACCACGTCGAGACCGAGCGCGGCGTCATCACCTTCCTCGACACCCCGGGCCATGCGGCCTTCACCGCCATGCGCGCCCGCGGTGCGCGGGCGACCGACGTCGTGGTGCTGGTGGTCGCGGCCGACGACGGCGTCATGCCGCAGACCATCGAGGCGATCCAGCACGCGCGCGCGGCCAACGTGCCGATCGTGGTCGCGGTGAACAAGATCGACAAGAGCGACGCCGACCCCGAGCGCGTGCGCACCGAGCTCTCCAAGTACGAGGTCATCTCCGAGGAGTGGGGCGGCCAGAACATCTTCGTGCCGGTCTCGGCCCGCACCGGGCAGGGGATCGAGCAGCTGCTGGAGGCGATCTTGCTGCAGGCGGAGGTGCTCGAGCTGCGCGCGCCGCGCAGCGGGCTCGCCACCGGCGTGGTCATCGAGTCGAGCGTCGAGAAGGGCCGCGGCGCGGTCGCCACCGTGCTGGTCAAGCGCGGCACGCTCAAGATGGGCGACCCGATCATCGCCGGCTCGGAGTTCGGGCGCGTCCGCGCCATGTTCGATGAGAACGGCAAGACCGTGACCGAGGCGCCGCCCTCGATGCCGGTGGTCGTGCTCGGGCTCTCCGCAGCCCCCAACGCCGGCGATGAGCTGCTGGCGCTCGAGAGCGAGCGCAAGGCGCGCGAGGTCGCGCTCTACCGCCAGGGCAAGTTCCGCGACGTCAAGCTCGCCCGCCAGAGCACCCGTGCCGAGGACGTGTTCTCGCAGATGGGCGAGGCCAAGGCCGGGGTGGTGGCGGTGCTCATCAAGGCCGACGTGCAGGGCAGCGCGGAGGCATTGCGCGAGGCGCTCACCAAGCTCTCCACCGAGGAGGTGCAGGTCAAGGTGATCGCGAGCGGTCTCGGTGGCATCACCGAGTCCGACGTGCAGCTCGCGGCCGCCTCGCGGGCGCTGATCATCGGCTTCAACGTGCGTGCCGACGCCGGTGCGCGCGACGCGGTCAAGGAGACCGGGGTCGAGGTGCGCTACTACAGCATCATCTACGAGGCCATCGACGACGTGAAGCAGATGATGTCCGGCATGCTGCAGCCGGAGATCAAGGAGCAGATCGTGGGCATCGCGCAGGTGCGCGAGGTGTTCCGCTCCAGCAAGTTCGGCGTGGTGGCCGGCTGCCTGGTGACCGAGGGCTTCGTCCGGCGCAACAACCCGATCCGCGTACTGCGCGACAACGTCGTCATCTTCGAGGGCGCGCTCGAGTCGCTCAAGCGCTTCAAGGACGACGCCGGCGAGGTGCGCGCCGGCACCGAGTGCGGCATCGGCGTCAAGAACTACCAGGACGTGCGCGTCGGTGACCAGATTGAGTGCTTCGCGCGCGTCGAGGTGGCGAGAACCCTGCAGTAATGTCCCAGGCGCGCACGCAACGTCTCGAGGCGGAGATCCAGCGCGTCCTGGCCGCGCTCATCGCGCGCGAGGTCAAGGACCCGCGGGTCGGCAACGTCACCATCACCCAGGTGAGCGTCGCGGCCGACATGGGCACGGCACGGGTGTTCTTCACGCCCTTTGCCTCCGCGCATCCGCCCACCGAGGTGGGCGCCGGCCTGACGCGCGCGGCCGGCTTCCTGCGCGGGGCGCTCGGGCGGCGTCTCGGCCTGCGCCACGCGCCGCGCCTGGAGTTCGTGTTCGACGAGACTCCCGAAGGCGCCGCGCGCCTGACGCGGCTCATCGATGATGCGGTCGCCACCGACCGCGCCGCCCACGACAGCGACGCGCAGTCCGATCCGCCGCGGCGCTGAGGTTCCCGTGCCCACGGGCGTGCTGCTGCTCGACAAGCCCCTCGGCCTGTCGTCAAACGCGGCGCTGCAGCGCCTGCGTCGGCTCTACGGCGGGGTGAAAGCCGGGCACGTGGGCAGTCTCGATCCGCTCGCCTCCGGCATGCTGCCGGTCTGTCTCGGGGAGGCGACCAAGGTGGCCGGTGACATCCTGGCCGGGCGCAAGTGCTACCGCTTCACCGTGCAGCTCGGCGCGAGCACCACCACCGGGGACGCCGAGGGCGCAGTGACAGCGACGGCCGCCGTGCCGTCGGTGACCCCGGAGGCGCTCGAGCGCGCGCTCGGACAGTTCCGCGGGCCCCAGCAGCAGGTGCCGCCGATGTACTCGGCCATCAAGCGCGGCGGCGAGCCGCTGTATCGCCTGGCGCGGGCCGGGGTCACCGTGGCGCGCGAGCCGCGCGCGATCCACATCGATTCGCTGACGCTGCTCGCGGCCGCAGACGAGCGGCTCGAGCTTCAGGTCCTGTGCTCCAAGGGCACCTACGTGCGGGTGCTGGGCGAGGACATCGCCACCGCGCTCGGCACCCTCGGACATCTCGCCGCGCTGCGGCGCCTGTACGTCGAGCCCTTTGCGCAGGAGCCGATGCACACCCTCGAGGCCCTCGAGGCGCGCGCCACGCGCGGGGAGGCGCCGCCGCTGCTGGCGCCCGATGCGCCGCTCGCCCACCTGCCCGAGCTCGAGCTCGACGCGGAGGCGGCGCGGCGGGTGCGCCTCGGCCAGCGCCTGGTGACAGCGCTCGGTCCCGCCCCGCGCGTGCGTCTCTACGCGCCCGGCCGGGTGTTCCTCGGACTCGGTGCGAGCGATGCATCCGGGACGCTGCAGCCCAAGCGGCTGCTGAATGGCTGAGGGGCCTGTTCGGGCCCGCCACGGCCCTCTCCCGGGAGGCTTAACACTTGTCCAAAAGCCGTCCGGCCGTATAGAATTGCGGGCTTACCAAAAGGCTCTTGAGACAAGTAGTTAGGACAAACGCGCAATGGCTTTAACCAGCGAGAAAAAGGGCGGCATCCTCGCCCAGTTCCGCCGCGGTCCCGCCGATACCGGTTCGCCGGAAGTGCAGATCGCGCTCCTCTCCGAGCGGATCAACGGGCTCGGTGAGCACTTCACCGCGCACAAGCGCGACCATTCCTCGCGGCGCGGCCTCGTCAAGCTCGTTAACCAGCGCCGCAAGCTCCTCGATTACCTCAAAGCCCAGCAACCCGCGAAGTACCAGGAGCTCGTCGAGCGCCTGGGGCTTCGCCGCTGAAAACCACAGGGCCGCCGTCATCAAGACGCGGCCCTTGAGTTTTTGCCCACCGCTTTTCACTTTGAGGATTGAGCTTTGAGCGTCGTCAGCAAGTCGTTCCCCTACGGTCAGCACACAGTCACCATCGAGACGGGCGAGATGGCCCGCCAGGCCGAAGGCGCCGTGCGCGTCTGCATGGGCGAGACCGTGGTCCTGGTCACCGCCTGCGCGAAGACCACCCCGACTCCGGGCCGTGACTTCTTCCCCCTCACCGTCAATTACGTCGAGAAGACCTACGCCGCCGGGCGCATCCCCGGCGGCTTCTTCAAGCGTGAGGGGCGCCCGACCGAGAAGGAAACCCTCACCTCGCGCCTCATCGATCGTCCGATCCGCCCGCTGTTCCCGGACGGCTTCTACAACGACGTGCAGGTGGTCGCGACCGTGCTGTCGATGGACCCCGACATCGACGCGGACATCCCCTCGCTGCTCGGTGCCTCTGCGGCGCTTGCGCTCTCGGGCATCCCCTTCAAGGGCCCGATCGGCGCGGCCCGCGTCGGCTACCGTGACGGCAAGTACCTGCTGAATCCGACCGCCAAGGATCTCGCCACCTCGCAGCTGCACCTGGTGGTCGCCGGCACCGAGCACGCGGTGCTGATGGTCGAGTCCGAAGCCAAGGGGCTCTCCGAGGAAGTGATGCTCGGCTCGGTGGTGTTCGGCCACGAGCAGATGCAGATCGCGATCCGCGCCATCCGCGAGCTCGCCGCGCAGGCGGGCAAGGCGCGCTGGAGATGGGAGCCGCCGGCGGACAACGCCGAGCTCGACAGCGCGGTGGCGCTGCACGCCCAGGCGGCGCTCGCGCAGGCCTACAGCATCACCGAGAAGCAGCAGCGCCACGCGCGCCTGGCGGAGATCAAGGCCCAGACGCTCGCGACGCTCACCGGCGGTGAGGCCCCCAAGTACACGAGCGAGCAGGTCGATGCGGCGCTCTTCAAGCTCGAAAGCAACATCGTGCGCCAGCGCATCCTCAACGGCGAGCCGCGCATCGACGGCCGTGACACCACGACCGTGCGCCCGATCACCGTCAAGGTCGGCGTGCTGCCGCGTACCCACGGCTCGGCGCTCTTCACCCGCGGCGAGACGCAGGCGCTGGTGGTCACCACGCTCGGCACCACGCGCGATGCGCAGATCATCGACGCCCTCGAGGGCGAGCGGCGCGAACCGTTCATGCTGCACTACAACTTTCCGCCCTTCTCGGTCGGGGAGACCGGCATGATGGGCTCGCCGAAGCGCCGCGAGATCGGCCACGGCAACCTCGCGCGCCGTGGCGTCAACGCCGTGATGCCCGACATGACCACCTTCCCGTACGTGATCCGCGTGGTCTCGGAGATCCTCGAGTCCAACGGCTCCTCCTCGATGGCGAGCGTGTGCGGCACAGCGCTGTCGCTCATGGACGCCGGCGTGCCGATCAAGGCGCCGGTGGCGGGCGTGGCCATGGGCCTGGTGCTCGAGGGCGGACGCTTCAAGGTGCTCACCGACATCCTCGGCGACGAGGATCACCTCGGTGACATGGATTTCAAGGTGGCCGGCACCAAGGACGGCGTCACCGCACTGCAGATGGACATCAAGGTCGAGGGCGTGACGCCGGAGATCATGAAGGTCGCGCTCGAGCAGGCGCGCGCCGGGCGGCTGCACATCCTCGGCGAGATGAACCGCGTGCTCGCGACGCCGCGCGAGAAGATGTCCGAGTGGGCCCCCTCGATCATCACCCTCAAGATCGACCCGGAGAAGATCCGCGACGTCATCGGCAAGGGCGGGGCGGTCATCCGCCAGATCACCGAGGAGACCGGCACCACGATCGACATCGAGAGCGACGGCACGGTCAAGATCGCCTCGGTGAGCGGCGCGGCCGGGCGCGAGGCGCAGCGGCGCATCGAGCTCATCACCGCCGACGTCGAGGTCGGCCGGATCTACGAGGGCAAGGTGGCACGCCTCATGGACTTCGGCGCCTTCGTCACCATCCTGCCGGGGCGGGACGGCCTGGTGCACATCTCACAGATCTCGAACGAGCGCGTCGAGCGCGTCTCCGACAAGCTGCGCGAAGGGGATGTGATCCGGGTGAAGGTGCTCGAGGTCGACCGTCAGGGCCGCATCCGTCTGTCGATGCGCGACGTCGACGCGGCCTGAAACAGCCGCGCCGGAGAGCTTAGGGCACCAAGGCTGCTGCGGCGCAGCCCCCGTTCAGGGGCTGCGCCCGTTTTGGCTGGCGAACTGCCGCAGGCTCTGCTCGAGGTAGTTGCCCACCAGGCCGCGGCTCGTACCGCCGTAGGAGCGGATGACCTGGGAGAGGAAGTCGCGGCTCATCAGCGGCTCCCCGTCGTGCTCCTGCTCGGCGATCACCTGCAGCAGGATGCTGCGCGTGATGTCGCTCTGGCTCTTCTTGTCGATGACGACGAAGTCGATGCGCTCGAGCACCAGGCGCCTGATGTCGGCGAGGGTGATGTAGCGGCTCTCGACCGTGTCGTACAAGCGCCGGTTCGGATACTTCTTAATTGTGCGCGGCTCACTCATCGCACGTCCCTCACTATGTGGTTGTTGTGCACCTTCCTTAGTGCAGGGAGTTCTCGCGCATATACCTTATTACAGTCACCCGCCCGCGGCCACCTACAGCTGCGGAAACTGCTGGCCACCTAACTTCGCGCCGGCACGGCCCGCACACCCGCCATCCTCTCGGGCTGCCAGTGCGCGATCGCCCAGGACAGGATCGCCGGGGCTGACTCGAACTTAAGCTCCACCATTGGCTCCTGGCCGAGGAGCTCGAGCGCACTCACCAGCAGTTCCGGGGCACGCGGCGGATCCAGAGCCACCGAGCGGCGGGATTTGGCGAGCTTCGTGCCGTCCGGCTCGGTCACGAGTGGCAGGTGGGCGTAGCGGGGCCTCGGCAGGCCGAGGGCTTGCTGCAGGGTGATCTGCCAGGGGGTGCTGTCGAGCAGGTCTGCGCCGCGCACCACGTCCGTGACCTGCTGCCGGGCGTCATCGACGACCGCCGCGAGCTGGTAGGCGAAGGCGCCGTCGCGGCGCCTGAGGATCACGTCGCCGCGCTCGGCCAGCTCGAACGCGCAGCCCCCCTGCAGGCGATCGGTGAAGGTCAGGGTGCGATCCGGGACGCGCAGCCGTGTGGCCGTGGGTCCGGGCCGGGTCGGTCCGGCGCGGCAGGTGCCCGGGTAGCCGCCCTCGCCGGTGAGCTCGCGCCGCGAGCAGCTGCACTCGAAGGTCAGCCCCAGCGCGCGCAGGCGCGCGAGCGCCGCGGCGTAGTGCGCGGTGAGGCGGCTCTGGTACTCGATCGGACCATCCCACTGCAGGGCGAAGGACTCGAGCGTGCGCAGCATCTGCGCGGCGGCCCCGGGGACCACCCGCTCGCGGTCGAGGTCCTCCATGCGCAGCAGCCAGCGCCCGCCGTGGGCGCGTGCGTCGAGGTAGCTGCCGAGGGCAGCGACCAGGGAGCCGAGGTGCAGCGATCCGGTCGGGGAGGGCGCGAAGCGCCCGACGTAGGCTTGCGGTGCCGGCGACACGCGCCGGTCGGGATCGCTAGCGGTAGCGGTCGTCGCGGTCGCCGTACTGGCGCTCGCGCCGCTCGCGCCGCTCCTGGGCCTCGATGCTGAGCGTCGCCACCGGACGGGCCTCGAGGCGCTTGATGCCGATCTCCTCGCCGGTCTCCAGGCAGTAGCCGTAGGAGCCGTCGTCGATGCGCTTGAGCGCATCGTCGATCTTGCGGATGAGCTTGCGTTCGCGGTCGCGCGTGCGCAGCTCGAGGCTGAACTCCTCTTCCTGCGTCGCCCGGTCGTTCGGGTCGGGGAAGTTCGCCGCCTCATCCTTCATGTGCGAGACGGTGCGATCGACCTCTTCCATCAGATCGCGCTTCCAGCTGTTGAGGATGCTGCGGAAGTGCTCGAGCTGCTCCTTGCTCATGTACAGCTCGCCGCGCTTGACGATGTACGGCTGTACGTTGCGCGGACCGGCGAGCAGGCTGCCGGGCTCGACTCCCTCGGTGTCCTCGGCCTCGCCGGGCGCGACCGGCGCCGGCCGCGCGGCGGGCGCGGCGACCGCGGTCACGCCGGCCACCGTGGGGGCGCCGGGCTTCTTGATCTCGGGCTCCGGGGCGGCGACGGGCTTCTTCGGAGCCGGGGCGGGGGCGGCCTTGCGCACCTGGGCGCTCACCGGCCGCGGGCGGGCGGGCTCGCTCTTGCGGGCGGCGGGCTTACGGGCTGGCGGCCGGCTCACTGGCTTCTTGCCCTTGGCGGACTTCGGCGCAGGTTTCTTGGCCGGCATCAATGACTCCTTGAATACGACCCGTCAGGGGCCGTGAAAGAACGCGCGATTATACCGGCGCACTTCGGCGTGTACAGGTGTCCGAAACCTACGTTTTTCGAGCGCTTCGGGCACCCGGCGAGCGGTCCCGGCCGGCTCTGCGGGAGGGCCCTGCCGCGGCCCGGGCGGCGCGGGACGTGGCCCGCTTCAGGGCAGGGTGACGGGCGCGGCAGGCTGCCAGGCGCTCTGTCGGCGCTCGGCGACAACGCTGGTGTAGATCCCGCCGCGCACGTTGAAGCGCGCGGTGAGGCGCAGGAAGCGCGCCGCGAGCGCCGCGTCCAGATGATCGGCGATCTCGTTGGTGACCGCCTCGTGGAAGGCGCCGCGGTCGCGGAAGGACCAGATGTAGAGCTTCAGCGACTTCAGCTCCACGCAGCGCGCGTCCGGCACGTACTCGAGTTCGAGCGTGGCGAAGTCCGGTTGCCCGGTGCGCGGACACAGGCAGGTGAATTCCGGAATCTGCATGCGGATCGTGTAGTCGTGCGCGCGCTGCGGATTGGCGAAAGTCTCGAGCTCGGTGGTGGGCGCAGTGGGCATATTGCTCTACACTACACCATCCTTCCGGGGGATGAAGAAGGCGGGAAGTACTCACAGATGCGGCTGACCAAGATCAAGCTCGCCGGCTTCAAATCCTTCGTCGATCCCACCCAAATAAACTTTCCCAGCAATCTCACCGGTGTCGTAGGCCCGAACGGCTGCGGCAAGTCGAACGTCATCGACGCGGTGCGCTGGGTCATGGGCGAGCTGTCCGCCAAGCACCTGCGCGGCGACAACATGGCGGACGTGGTCTTCAACGGCTCGAGCGCCCGCAAGCCCGTCGGCACCGCCTCCGTCGAGCTGCTGTTCGACAACTCCGACGGCAAGATCGGCGGCGCCTACGCCGGCTACAGCGAGATCTCCCTCAAGCGGCAGGTGTCGCGCGACGGCACCTCGGCATACTTCATCAACGGCGGCCGCTGCCGCCGCAAGGACATCACCAGCCTGTTCCTCGGCACCGGCCTCGGCTCGCGCAGCTACGCCATCATCGAGCAGGGCATGATCTCGCGCGTCATCGACGCCAAGGCCGAGGACATGCGTGCCTTCGTCGAGGAGGCCGCCGGCATCTCGCGCTACAAGGAGCGCCGCAAGGAGACCGAGGCGCGCATCGCCGACACGCGGGAGAACCTGGAAAGACTGCAGGACGTGCGCGACGAGGTCGAGAAGCAGATCCGCCACCTGCAGCGCCAGGCCGCCACCGCGCGCCGCTACCAGGCGCTGAAGGAGCAGGAGCGGCGCCTGACGGCGGAGCTCCTGGCGCTGCGCCTGCGCGAGCTGGACAGCGGCGCCGAGGTGCACGATGCGACCGTGCGTGAGCGCGAGCTGGCGATGCACGCGCAGCTCGCCACGCAGCGCTCCGCCGAGGCCGCCATCGAGCGCCAGCGTGCCCAGCACGGCAGCTGCAGCGAGCTCTTGAGCGCCGTGCAGGCCCGCTATTACGAGGTCGGCGCCGAGATCTCGCGCCTGGAGCAGGCCATCGAGCACACGCGCGAGCTGCGCGAGCGCCAGCGCGCCGACCTCACCCAGACCCAGGCGCAGCTCGCCGAGCTCGCCGCGCACATCGCGCGCGACGAGGCGCAGCTGGCCCAGGTGCGCACCGAGCTCGCCACGCTCTCTCCGGAGCTCGAGCTCGCGCGGCAGGCCGAGGCCGCGGCCGGTGCCGCACTGGAGGCCGCCGAGCGCGCGCTGCAGGAGTGGCAGCAGCGCTGGGAGGCGCACACCCAGGCCTGCGGGGCGGCCGAGCAGACCACCGAGGTCGAGCGCGCCCGCGGCGAGCAGCTCGAGAATCAGCTGCGGCGCCTCGCCAGCCAGGCCCAGCGCCTCGCCGAGGAGCAGCAGGCGGTGGCGGCTCTGGGTGCCGGCGGCGAGCTGGCCCAGCTCAGCGACCAGGAAAGCCGCGCGCGGCTGCGCCACGAGGAGCTCGCCGCGCGCCACGCGGCCGCGCAGGAGCGCGTGCAGGCGCTGCGTGCCGGCCAGGCCCAGGGTGAGCGCGAGCTCGAGGAGTCGCGCACCGCGGCGGAAGCTGCGCGCGCCGAGCGCACCTCGCTCGAGGCGCTGCAGGCAGCCGCGCTCAGTGATCACGCCGGCCAGACCGCCCAGTGGCTGAGCGAGGCGGGACTCGCCGAGCGAGCGCGCCTCGCGCAGGCGCTGGAGGTGGACGCCGGCTGGGAGCGCGCGGTCGAGACCGTGCTCGGGGACTACCTCGAGGCGGTTTGCGTTCCCGAGCTCGAGGCCGCCGCCGCGGGCCTCGGCAAGCTTGCGACCGGCCGCCTGACGCTCATCGAGGACGCCCCGGGATCCGGCGGCGCGAGCGGCACGCTGGCCGCGCGGGTGCGCGCTCCGCAGGGAATCCTCGCGCAGCTCGCAGGCGTGCTCACCGCCGAGTCTCTCACCCGGGCGCTTGCCGGGCGCGGCCAGCTCAGGCCCGGGACCTCCTACATCACACCCGCGGGCGAGTGGGTCGGACGCGAGTGGCTGCGCGTCAGCCGCGGCACCGACCAGCGAGCCGGCGTGCTCGAGCGTGAGCAGCGGCTCAAGGGACTGCGCAGCACCGCCACCGCGGCGGAGGCGCGCGTCGCGCGCGCCGAGCAGGCGCTCGAGGCTGCCCGCCGCGCGCTGCTTGAGTGCGAGGCCGAGCGCGAGGAGGCGCAGCAGGCGAGCCAGCTGGCGCTGCGCACGCATGCCGATCTCACGGCGGCGCTCGCGGCCGGACGCAGCCGCGAGGCCGAGGCGCGTGCGCGCGGCGAGCGCCTCGCCGCTGATGCCGCCGAGGTGGCACGCGAACACCAGCTGACCGCGGAGGCCTTCGCGCGGGCGCGCGCTGCCCACACCCAGGCCCGCGAGCAGCTCGCC
>Ga0335085_10001680_pt1 | contig 45132 bp, 41 predicted proteins | sample Lox_Sample_45_FD_206712 | JGI IMG/M metagenome (GOLD analysis project Ga0335085, IMG submission 206712) | Soil microbial communities from Loxahatchee National Wildlife Refuge, Florida, United States - Lox_Sample_4.5 | ecosystem: Environmental > Terrestrial > Soil > Wetlands | place: USA...
TGAGACAGACCGCCTCCATCTCCTTAGGACCCGGCAAGCAGGTGGCAACGGCTTCGCACGTAACCGCGACCTCTGCCGGGCTCTCGGCCCACGCGGCGCCCGCCGCGAGCAGCGCTGCCGCGGCTCCGCGCCGTCGGTCATGGACAAGCAGCGAGTGCCCGGCCTTCAGCAACTGGCCGGCGATCGGCGCACCAATATTGCCGACCCCGATAAAGCCAATTTTCATGAGTTACTCTCCTTTCCCTGTCATGCCGGGGCAGCACGCGGGGCCCGGTACAATTTGGGAATTACAGCGCGTAGAGCCGCAGCGCGTTGTCCCACAGGATTTTCTTCTTGCTCTTGTCGGCCAGCGGCAGCGCCAGGAACAAATCCATCGCGTTCGGATATTTCGCGGCGCCATGCGGGTAGTCGGTGGTGGTGACGAGGTTGTCATCGCCGATCGCGGCAACGACATGACCGACGAAGGTCTCGTCGCACTCGACCGCGCCAAAGCCCTGACGGCGGAAATATTCTGACGGCGGCATCGACAGGTGGGTCATCTCGCCGTAGGGCTCGCGCCACTCGTAATGCTCATCCATGCGATGGAGCCAGAACGGCAGCCAGCCGCAATTCGCCTCGAGAAACGCACAGCGCAGCCGCGGGAAGCGCTCCATCACACCCCCCATGATGATGTCCATGCAGGCGAGCATCTGTTCCATCGAGTGGGTCGCAATGTGGGCGATGCCCATTGTTTTGAAGCGGTCGGTGCCGCAGGCCTTCATTCGCGAACCGGTCGTCTCGTGAAAGCCGACTGCGACGTCGAGCTCCTGACACACCTGCCATAACGGATCGTAATACGAATCGTGCCACGGCCGATCGTTGTAGATGTTGGGCCGCAAGAACACGGCCTTCATGCCCAGCTCACTCACCGCCCGACGGGTTTCGGCGATGGCGCTTTCGACATCGTGCGCCGAGATCGCCGCGGCGCCGAACATGCGCTTCGGGTCAGCGGCCTTGATATAGTCGTACAGCCAGTTGTTGTAGGCGCGGCACGCTGCGGCCGCAAAGCGCGGGTCCATCCGGGTGAAGGCGGTCACGTACATCGCAGAGGTCGGGAATAGAATTGCCAGGTCGAGCCCCTCCTTGTTCATCGCCCTGACCTGTGACTCCGGATCAAAGTCGCGGGCGATCTCCTCGGCATAACGTGCTGCGAGCGCTGTTTCCTCGGCCTCGCTCAGCGCCGGATAGTCGCCACCCGGCATCGCCGCCATCACCTCACCCTCGACCAGGGAGCGGATATCCCATTTGCGCTCGCTGAAGCGCTTGGGTGCGCGCGATGCGAATTCCGGATCGATGTAGCGCTGCCACAGATCGACCGGCTCCATCACATGCATCTCGGCATCGACCATCTGGAAGCCGTTCTTTGCCATGATGTCCCCTCCCTAAGCGGCCACGGAACTGAATACGCGGCCTCGAAGCCTCGCTCCGAAGTACGCAAGCCGATCATCTTCGCGACGCTGGCGATCGTCATCGTGTTTCTGCCGATGTTTGCGCTCAGCGGCGTCGCGGGACGGCTGTTTGCGCCGCTCGCCGTTGCCGGCATCGTCGCAATCCTTGCTTCGCTGGTGCTGTCCTTGACCCTAATGCCGGCGCTCGCGGCGCTGCTGCTCGCCAAAACGGGGATCGCCGCGCACGAGCCGTTGTTCGTCAGCGATGCCCGTCGGGTACACGCGCGGGCGCTGGCTGCGGCGCGCCGGCACGGGCGACCCGCGCTGCTTGCGTTCGCGGCGGCAGCCGCCGCAGCGATCGTCAGTCTCGCCTTCCTGCCGACGCCTTGGAGGCGGCGGTGGACGATCTCGAAGCCTCGGGATTTGAGAGAACGGCGATTTCGGTGCTTGGCTCGGACGATGAGATCAGGAAGCGGGTAGACCGTCTCTATCGGACTGTCACAGAGATTGAAGACGATCCTCGAGCACCGAGAATTTCCGTCGTTTCGACGGGAACTCTCTTCAAAAGCGAAGCCACAGCGATCGTGTTTCCCTTGTACGTCGGCGGATTCGCCGGGGCCGCTGCCGTGGTCGCATCGGGTGGTGCACTAGCTCTGGCTGTCGCCGTGGCGATCCTCGGCAGTGCCGCCGGAGCCGGTCTCGGTGGATTGTTGGCCAGCGCCACCGCTTCCCGCTTGAAATCATCCGTAAATTGACGACGACCCTGCGCCATTCGACATCTTTCCGCTCCTTGCGGAGCTTAGCAAAGGTGTCCACCCAATGCGGGGGAGCCTCACCCCGGCTGTCGACGTCACAAAGGACCCGGCCACGGTCTTCGACTACGGCGCCGACGAAACCGCCGGCACCACCGTGCCGCGGTCCATGACGCTTGCAAACAGCGAGGTGCTGGAATGCGGGGCGGTCTAGCTGCGCTATTGCGCTCAGAATGATAAGTTTGGCGGATCGTAAGCAGGAGATACGGCCATGGGTACGCAAGCGGCGGGAACAGCCGATATCGGAACTGCGCAGAATCCGGATTTCGACGCCATCGTCATCGGTGCCGGCGTAGCGGGGCTCTATCAGCTCTATCGGCTGCGCGAGTTCGGCCTCCGCGTGCAGGCTTTCGAGGCCGGCAGCAATGTCGGCGGCACCTGGTACTGGAACCGCTATCCTGGCGCGCGTTTCGATTCCGAAAGCTGGACATACGGCTATTCGTTCTCCAAGGAGCTGCTCGACGAGTGGGACTGGCAGGAACATTTCGCGCCGCAACCCGAGACCGAACGGTACCTCAACTTTGTCGCCGACAAGTTCGATTTGCGCCGCGACATCCAGTTCAACAGCCGCATCGCCTCGGCCCATTACCGCGAGGAGAGCCGCAGCTGGGCGCTCTCGCTGGAGGATGGCCGCACCTTTACGACGCGCTTCCTCGTCACCGCGATCGGCATCCTCTCGGCACCGACCATGCCGAACATTCCCGGCATCGATAGTTTCAAGGGGCAGTCCTGCCACACACACGCTTGGCCGAAGGAAGGCGTCGATTTCGCCGGCAAGCGGGTCGGCATCATCGGCACCGGCGCGACCGCGGTCCAGACAATCCAGGAAATCGCCAAGACCGTCGGTCATCTGACTGTGTTTCAGCGCACGCCCAATTGGTGCGCGCCGCTGCACAACGGCAAGATCTCCAAGTCGGAAATGGCCGATATCCGCTCGCGCTATGACGAGATCTTCGCGCTCTGCAAGACCTCGCCCGGCTGCTACATCCACGCTCCTGACCCGCGCAAGACCCTGGAGACCTCGCCCGAGGATCGCGAGGCTTTCTGGGAAAACCTTTACCATTCACCGGGTTTCGGCGTGTGGATGGGACAGTTCAGCGACACGCTGACCGACCGCGAGGCCAACAGACTGGCCTCCGAATTTATCGCCAAAAAGATCCGTCAGAGAGTCAAGGATCCCGCGGTCGCGGAAAAGCTGATCCCCAAGAACCACGGCCTCGGCACCCGCCGCGTGCCGCTCGAGACCGGCTATTACGAGGTCTACAACCAGCCCAATGTCCAGCTTGTGGACATCAACGAGGAACCGATCGAGCGCATCACTGCGGCCGGCATCAAGACTCGGGCGCGCGAGCACGAATTCGACATCATCCTCTACGCCACCGGCTTCGACGCCATCACCGGGGCCTTCGACCGGATTGATATTCGCGGTACCGACGGCGTGCGGCTGAAAGATGTATGGGCGGACGGGCCGCAAACCTATCTTGGCGTTTTTATCGAGGGCTTCCCGAACCTGCTGATGGCAATGGGGCCTCATGCCGGGCTTGGCAATTACACGCGAACCGCCGAATACAGCGTCGAATGGGTCACCGGCGCGATCCGCTTCGCGACCGAGCGCGGCATCACCCGTATCGAGGCCACCGCCGCTGGCGTCGACGAATGGACCGATCATGTCCTGGCACTTGGCGAGGGCCAGTTGATGAACGAGATCGCCTCGTGGATGACCGGCGTCAACCGCAATGTCGAAGGCAAGCAGCGGCCGAGGATCATGCGCTATAGCGGCGGTCATCCTGCGTATCGCGAGCATTGCGATGCGATCGCTGCGGAGGGCTACCGTACCCTCGCGCTGGCGTAACCATTCTGGTTCTCGCAGCTCACCTTTTTGCGTCGGAGGCTTCCATGGCTCGCGCGTACAATGTTGTCGATGCCGACGGTCATATCCTCGAACCGCTTGATCTGTGGGGCCGCTACATGGACCCCGCCTTTCGCGACCGCGCCCCGCGCATCGTCAAGGACAACGCGACGGGCAAGGAGCGGCTGATCATCGAGGAGCATACGAGCGACGCCCGATTAAGCATCGGCTGGGTCGGCGCGGTCGGGGCGCGCCAGGGTCTCATTGAGCCCGACGCAATGGCCTACAAGGACGGCAAACCCGGCGGCTTCGATCCGCACGCGCGCATCCCCGATATGGACGCCGACGGGATCGACGCCGCCTTTCTCTATCCGAGCATCGGTTTGTTCTCGGGCGCGATCCACGACCCGCAACTCGCAGCCGCCGTGTGCCGCGCGTACAACCGCTGGCTCGCCGATTACTGCAGCGCCTACCCGGATCGGCTGTTCGGCATCGCGATGCTGCCGATGCAGGATGTCGACCGCGCGGTCGCTGAGATGCGCTTCGCGCGCAAGGAGCTCGGCTTTCATGCCGTCTTCATCCGGCCGAACCCGTATCACGAGAACAAGACCATCAATCACCCGATGTACGAGCCCTTCTGGGCCGCGGCCGAGGAACTCGACATGTCAGTTGCATTCCATGAGGGCGCCTCGGCCGGCATGCCGCAGGTCGGGATGGACCGGTTCCCGACGCGCGGTGGCCAGCACATCATCACCCACACGATGGAGATGATGCTTGCCTGCCTCGCGGTCATCTGGGGCGGCGTGTGCGAGAAGCATCCAAAGGTCAGGATCGGCTTTATGGAGTCGGGTGGCGGCTGGGTGGCGCCCTGGCTTGACCGCATGGACCGCCATTTCGACGATCAGGGCTTCAATGACTCCGGTCTGAAGACGCGGCCGAGCGAATTGTTCCAGCGCAATTGCTGGATCTCGTTCGAACCGGTCGAAGGGTCGCTGGGGGTACTCGCCGATTACATCGGTCCCAACAAGATCATGTGGGCGACCGACTACCCCCACGCCGACGGGTTCTTCCCGGGCGCGCCCGACATGGTGCGCGAGCGCATCAAGGGGACCTCGCCCGAGACCCAACGCGGCGTGCTGGCGGGCGGTGCCTTAGCCTTTTACGGGTTGCAGTGACATCGCAACCCGACAGCTCCAGCGTCAAACTGGGGGAAGCAAAATGAGCGAAGCCGTCGTGTTGCTGGGCTGTGGCGATGTCGGGCCTATCCATGAGCCGATGGCGCGCTACAGCGAACTGGTGCGCGATACACTCGCTGGAGCCGATATTCGCTTCGCTCAGGTCGAGCGGGTGTACTCGGGCGAGTTGAACCCAGTTGGCGGCACTCATGGAAGGCCGGCGCCGCACATGGCCTCGGTCATCACCGATTGCAATCCCCTCATCAACGAGGCGCTACGCGATCGTTTTGAACGCGAAGCCGCGCCCAAATCCATGGCCTATACGATCAGACCTTTGACAGCGACAGAGTAGAGGGTGCGAACAGCTCTTCGGCGGAAAGCTGGCGGTCGATGATCCCCTGTTCGACGGCGTAGCGGCTCACCGCTGCCAATTCCCTTCGGTTGGCCTCGACGCCGTAAGACCAGAAATCCTCGCCCATCAACGCGCGGGCACGCTGAAATTCTTCCACCGGCCACGGCAGCGTAGTGAACAGATGCCCGATCGTCTCGAGCTGCCGGTAGCAGATATCCTTGGCTTTCTGATAGGCGGCATAGGTGTTCACCGCGAGCCAGGGGTGCTTTTCGAGCAGCGACCGTCGTATGCCGACCACATGCATGATGGGGAACATCCGCGTCCGCTCAAAATACGCCTCTTCCGCGGCGCGATAGTCCGGGAAAAGGCGTCGTACCGCCGGGTTGCGGCCAAAGCAGGACGGTGCCAGGGCTGAAATCAAGCCGTCGATCCGACCTTCATCGAGCTGTCGTGTAAGCGTCTCGCCCGCGGGCAGCGGCTGCAGTTCGATCTCCGGCGGCAATGTCAGGGAGACCCGCGCCTCGCGGCCGGGCTGTTCCAGCCCGCCGCTTCGCCATTTCACGTCCGCCGCACGCAGCCCGTAATCGTCGTGCAGAATGCCGCGTATCCACAGAGCCGCGGTCATCGTGTAGTCCGGCACGCCGATCACCTTGCCGCGCAAATCTTCCGGGCGCTCGATACCGCGATCGCCGCGAATATAGATCGATGAGTGGCGAAACAGACGCGACGGGAACACCGGGATGGCCACATAAGGATGTGCATCCCTCGCCACCAGGGTCATGCTGTTCGACAGCGACAACTCGGTGATGTCGAATTCCTGGTAGCGGAAGGCGCGGTGAAAGGCTTCTTCAGGTGACATCGCGCAGCCGATCGTCTCGCAGCCGGCGATCTGCACGGTGCCGTCAAACAGGGCGCGCGTACGGTCGTAATCAACCCCCGCGAGACTCACCGTCAACTTCGCCATATCGCTTCTCCGGTTAACCGCGTAGGCGGAGGACCGCGCGGCCCTCGATGCGGCGATCGCGCACCGCGGCCAGCGCTTCGCCGGCACGGTCCAGCGGAAAGAGCGAAGCCGGCGCCGGCTTGATGAGACCCCGGTCGTAAAAGCTGAAGAGCTCGGCGTAGCACACCTTCAGCTCGGCCGGACGGCGATAGCGATAGTCGGTGATCTGCAAGCCGCTGACTTCGATGTTCTTCAGCAGCAGGTAATTGACCCTGAGCGTCGGTATACCGCCGGCGGCGAAGCCGATCACCACCAGCCGGCCGCACCAGGCAAGCGCGCGGATCGCCGCCCCGAATACCTCGCCGCCGAGCGGGTCGATAATAACGTCGGCGCCGTGTCCGTCGGTCACGGCATTAACCTGTTCGCGCAGGCTGTCGCGGAGGTTCGGCTGCGACAGGTCGATGATCGCGTCGGCGCCAGCGGCGCGCACCGCCGCTTCTCGTTCGGGCCGGGAAATGGCGGCGAGGACACGCGCACCCATCGCTCGCGCCAACTGCACCGACGCATGGCCGACTCCACCCGAGGCGCCGAGCACCAGCGCCGTTTCCCCTGGCACGAGCCTTGCGCGGCTGCGCAAGGCCACCCAAGACGTGTCGTAGACCACGGCGAGCGAGGCGGCTTCCACAAAATTCATGCTCGCAGGCAGGCGGTGGCACTGACCGGCGGCAACCGCGACCGCCTCGGCATAACCGCCCGTTTCAGCCGTCGCCAGTACCCGGTCACCGACCTGCAGATCGGTCACTCCCGGCCCAAGTGCCGCGACCACTCCGGCCGGACTTTTGCCGGGGATAAAAGGACGCGGCGGCAGGAACTGGTAGGTACCGCCCACCACCAGTATGTCGACGTAATTGACGGGCGCGGCATGGGTCTCAACGAGGATTTCGCCAGGACCGGGAACCGGCGTCGGCGCCTCGCGCACAAGCAGCCCTTCCGGTGGGCCGAATCCGTCAACGACAATAGCGCGCACCGGCCTAGCTCTCCCCCGCGAACGCGGGCGGTCTGAAGCGCGCGGGGTGCGGCCGCACCTTGCCTTCCGCCACCCAGCGCATCAGCTCGCGTTTGACGATCTTGCCGCTGGGGGTCAACGGCATCTCCGTCAGGCACAGGATAAATTCCGGCAGATCAGACGTCGACACGCCTTCCCCCGCCAGATGATCGAGAATGCGGCCCGCGTCGGGCGTGACGCCGCTGGCCGGCACGACTGCGAGGCAGACCCGCTCGCCGAGCCGCGGATCGGGCACCGGAAATGCCGCGGCCTGCGCGATCCCGCCGTGCCGCTGCGCCGCGGCTTCGATCGGCGCCGCATGGATATTATGGCCACCGCGAATGATGACATCCTTCTTGCGGCCGGTGATGCGCAAATAGCCGGCCTCGTCAAGCTGACCGAGATCTCCGGTCATGAACCAGCCCGCCGCGTTGAACGCCGCCTCGGTCGCCGCCTGGTCATCGAAATAGCCAAGCATCAGGCTGGCGCCGCGGCCGCCGATCTCTCCGATCTCGCCCGCCGCGGCTTCGAGATCGGGATCGTCCTGCCGCCAGATGCGCAACTCGTAGCCGTCGCACGCACGCCCGCTCGTCGCGATGATGCGATCGGGCGGGTCGTCGGGGCGGGTGTACTGATGCGAGCAGGTCTCGGTCATGCCGTAGCCGCTCTGCGGCGTCACTCCGTGATCGATGAGGTCAGCAACAAGCTGCGCCGGCGCCGCAGCGCCGGAGATGCGGAAGCCGCGCACCTGACCTAGTCGGGTTAGCCCGCGTGCCCGCATCTCTGCCAGCAGGTCGATCGCGTGGGTCGGCACCCCGAACAAAAAAGCGGCGCCGGTTTCCTCTAGCCGGTCAACCAAACTTTCGCCACGGCCTATGTCGTGGATAACGAGTTCGCCGCCGCCGGCCAGCGCGGTGACCAGCGCGCCCAGCCCGAGATTGTGCGACAGCGGGCTCAGCGTGTAGAGCACCGCGCCCTCCAGCCGCCAGTCGCGCGCCATCACGCGGGCCGTGGCGAGCAGCGTATTGTCGCTGTGCAGGACTCCTTTCGGTGCCCCCGTCGTGCCCGAGGTAAACGGGAGATACATGATCTGATTGGGGTCGGAGCTGGGCGGCGGTGCGGTTGCGTTACCGAGCGCGTCGGCAAACGGGGGACCGGCCGCCGGCCCAATGCGGCAACTCCAGCGGAGAAACGCACGATCCGCCAAAATGTCAAAGATGTTGTTCCTATCGCCATCCGCGCCATAACCCGGTTGGGCGATCATCGCTGCCGCCCGCACACGATCCACCAATTCGGCCACTTGGGCGACCGTGTGACTGCGATGCAGCGAGGGGCAGCAGACATAGCCATTGCGTGAGCAGGCCAGCAAAGCAATCGCGGTCTCGACCCGGCTCGGCAGCCAGACCGCGACGCGCTGGCCTGGACGCAGACCTTGCGCCGACAGGTGCCCGGCAAGCCGATCGGCAGCGTCGACCAACGCCGCATAAGTCAGCCGGCGGTGCCGATCGCGCACTGCGAAGCGATCCGGCGTTGCCCGAGCGTGCCGGGCGGCGATGCCGTAGAGCGTCTCCGTGCCCCAGTAGCCGGCCGTGGTATAAGCGGCCAGCGTCGGGGCGTTCAGCAGGGTCAAGAGCGGACCGGTCATGCGGCGGCCCGCCGACCCTTTGCCGCGCGGAGCAAGGCCTTTACCCGGTGCGGCGTGGCCGGTAGCTGCGTCACCCATTGGTCGCGGCCGCGCAGGTGCCGGTCGTCTGCCTTCCGCAGCAGCAAGGCGCCGATCCCGAACCCCTGGCTGCGAGTGGCTGATTGCATCCGGGCAATTTCAACATGGGTTTCGGAATGATTACGATACCAACTTTGCTGACGGTGGCTTAGGTGGCCGTCAGCCGGTTGGCGAGAAAATCCTCCAGTACCTTCGCCACGACGTCCGGTGCCTTGACTAAGATCGAATACCGCAGCAATGGCAAGATGAGCAGGATCGGTCCCTGAATGCGCTCGCGCATCAGGCGCGGCATGTGCGGGTTCAAACCTTGATCGTCTTCGGCTGCGGCGGATCTCCCTCAAAGAAACATATCACGCATCCGCCGCGATCAGCGCGGCGCCTTTCTCTCCGATCATGATGGTCGGCGCGTGGGTGCATGCGTTGAGGGCCGCGGGCATGATCGAGGCGTCGACAACGCGGAGCCCCTCGATAGCATTGACGCGCAGTTGGGGGTCAACGACCGCCGTCGGCTCGGCACCCATGCGGCAAGTACCGCTCGGGTGGAAGTAAGTGGCGCATCGGGCGCGGATATCCGCCTCGATCGACATCTGGTCGTTGGGGATCTGTCCGGGCGCGAGTTCGGCTTCGATCAGCCCACGTATCGCCGACCCACGCATGATGTCCCGCATCCGCATCACCGAGCGCGCGAGAGCGTGAAGATCCTCCGGTTCGGAGAAATACTCCGGGTAGATCAGCGGGTGCATTGTCGGGTCGGCGCCGCGCAGCAGAATATGCCCGTGGCTGAGCGGCCGCCCGGAGCCCACCATCACGGTAAAGCCATGGCGCTCGGGGAACAGGTCGCGCACCCGAAAGCCGATTTCGGGGCGGCGTGTCACCAGCGCCGGGACCATCACGACAATCGTATCCGAGACGGCGAGCGATGGGTCGCTGCGCATGTACCCGCCGGTCGCAACATAGCTTTCGGCGAGTGAGCCGCCGCCGGTCAGTGCATAACGGAAGCCCATTGGGATCGCACGGACCGGGTTGAGGTATTTGTAAGCCGTTACCGGCTGCGAGCACGCATAACGTAGCGAATAGGCAGGATGGTTCTGCAGGTTGCGCCCGACCTCGGGCGCGTCGTGGACGACAGGGATGCCGTGCTCTGCGAGATGATCCGCGGGCCCGATACCCGACAGCATCAGCAATTGCGGCGAATTGACGGTACCGCCGCACAGAATGACCTCGCGCTCCGCCCACACTGTCTCGCGCACACCCTTGCGGATGATCTCTACGCCCGTTGCCCGGCCGCGCTCGATGACGATCCGCGCCGCGACCGCCTCCGACAGCAGGTCCAGATTGCCGCGCTGCCGCCCCGGCCGGGCGAAAGCCACCGCCATGCTGGCGCGGCGGCCGCTCGAAATGTTGGTGTCGATCCGGCCAAAGCCCTCGGCGACATCGGCGTTGAGGTCATCGACGACCGGGTATCCCGCTTCACCGGCGGCGGCGAGGAATGCGTCGCAAATCGGCAGATCGACCCGCGACTGCTTGACCGACACTGGGCCGTCGGCGCCATGCCACTCGCCGGCGCCGCGGCTGTTGGTTTCGGTTTTCTTGAAGAACGGCAGCACCTGGTCGAATGACCATCCCTGGCAGCCGCGCTGAGCCCACTGGTCGTATTCCAGCGAGTGGCCGCGCAGGTACAGCATGCCGTTGATGCTGCTCGACCCGCCGAGGATACGGCCCTGAAACCACGACAGCCGGCGTCCGTTGAGGGCCGGCACCGGTTCTGTCTGGTAGTTCCAGTTCTGCTTGGCAAAGGTGCTGGCGACAAAGGCGATGCCCGGCACCTTGGTCGTGATGCTCAAACGCTCGCGGCCGGCCTCGATCAAGGCGATACGCGCCTCCGGCAGCATTTCCGAGAGGCGGCCGGCGACGACGCAGCCGGCGGCGCCAGCGCCGATCACGACATAATCCCAGCCCTTTGCCGCCATCGATCGACCGGCCGGCTCAAGGAAAACGAGACTCGGCCCAGCCGGTTTCGAACGGCACGTTCATCAGCGGCTCAGACCGCTTATTGGTGAACATCCAGGTTCCGTTCACCCGCGCATAGGTTTCGTGATCGATGCTCGCCCGCCACATCGCCCGGTTATCGGCGGCAACTGTGCACGGCATGAACAGATACCAGCGCGCACGCGCCGTATCGCCGTGGACCTCGATCTGGCCGTTGAGGCTGTAATGGATGGCGAAGGAAAAAATCGCCGACGCGCCGCGGAAGAAGGCCCTGATAGCCTCGCGCCCCTCGAACCGCCCGAGCCCGGGGCTGTCCCATAGCGCGTTTTCGGTGAAGAGGGCGGCGATCCGGTCGGCGTCGTATTGTTGGTCGCAGAATGCGGCGTAGCGCGCTTTCAGATTGCGAATGGCCTCTGCATCTTCCAGCGCCTGCAGGCGCCGCTCCAGCCGTTCGATCCGCGCCGGGTCTAAGAGATCGTCTTCTGCCATGCTTACTTCCCAAAGAGCGTGCGGGTGACGATTAAGGGCCTGCGACAGCGCCAGGCGGTTTCGTTACTGCGCCGTGATGCCGCCATCGACGACGAGGCCGGCGCCAGTCATAAACGCGGAATCGTCGGAGGCGAGGAACACGATCCCCTTGGCGATGTCGTTGGGCGTGCCCATGCGGCCGATCGGCAGGCGTTGAATGACCTGGCGGCGAGCGGCCTCGATGTCGTTGGTGCCGAGGTTGCGCGCCCGCGTCACCAGCACCTGGTCACCCATATCGGTATCGATCGTGCCCGGGTGTATCGAGTTGACCCGGATACGATAGCCCTTGCGGGCAAATTCGAGGGCGGCGGATTTGGTGAACAGCGTCACCCCGCCCTTGGTCATCGAGTAGAGCGGGTCCTGCGTCGAGCCGACGAGACCGTACTCGCTTTGCTGCGCCGCGTCCCGAAGCGCCGGCAGACACAGCTTGGTGCCGAGAAACACGCCGGTCAGGTTGACCGCGGAGAGACGCTCCCACTCGGCAAGGCTGGCGGTTTCGATATCCTTGCCGAGGAACAGCCCAGCGTTGTTGACCAGGATGTCGAGCTTGCCGAAACGGCCAAGCGTGGCGTCGACCACGGCTGTCCAGTCGTCCTCGCTCGTCACGTCGAGATGCGCGTAAAGCGCGGTATCGCCGAGCCTTCGCGCGATCTCGCGGCCGCGTTCATCCAGTAAGTCGCCGATCGTCACCTTGGCGCCGGCCTCGACCATCAGCCGCGCGGTTTCGCCGCCGATGCCACGCGCCGCCCCTGAGATCAGTGCTACCTTGCCGTCCAGTCGGTTCATTGATGGCCTCCCAACCCGCTTGGGCAATTGCACGGTTCGGGGTCGAAAGTCCGGGTCGCCGCAGGCCCCTCTCTCGGCCTCGGAGCGTACTTGTCAGCTTTCGAGCTTCATCCCCTTCTGCACGCCGGGCCGCGAACCAACCCGCTCGCCCCAGGCTTGCAGATGCTTCAGCCCGGCGTTATCGGGCAGCGCCTTGCGGCCGGCATAGATCGGGTAGACCGCCAGATCGGCTGCGGTGATTTCGTCACCGGCCAGATATTGCGTCTTGGCAAGCTGATCATCGGCGAACCGCCATAAATTGACGAAACGGTCCTCATAGAACTTGATCGCCGAGTCCGGCACCTTTTCCGGCATCCGCGCGCCAAGGAAGAAGATCGTCTGGTTGACCGACGCATAGTCGGCTGCACCTTCGGCCATCCACTGAAATACCCGCACCCGTGCGACCGGATCCGATGGCAGGAATTTGCCGGTCTTCTCGCACAGATACATCAGGATGGCCCAGGACTGGGTCACGGTCAGCGGCTTCCCCCCTGGCCCGTCGGGATCGATCAGGGCCGGAATCCGCCCGGTCGGGTTGATCTTCACGTAATCGGCCGCCTTTTGATCGCCCTGACCTAGGTTGAGCACATGGATCTTGCAAGGAACGCCACATTCATTGACCGCGATCGCGGCGCGCTGCCCATTGCCGGTGCCGGCAGTGTAAAGCTCCATCGTTCTCCCTCCTTCATCAACCGAGATTGATCATACTGCCCTCAACATCGTGCAGGCTACCGACCGCGCGGAGCGAACTTTGGATGTCGACACCGCGGACGAGGACCGGCGACCCATCCGCCTGTCATAGGGCGCTGCGGCGAAGGACGTATCGGCCCGGGGCTGGCCCGCGCCACCGCATGCGGGCGGCGATGCGCTAAAGGTTCGGTCGAGCACATGATGTCGCCGACCCCTCCAGAACTGGTCTGGCGCGCCGCTCCGGACCTCGGCCAAGAAACTCCGGCAGGAACCCGGTGATCGATCCAAAGCATAGAAGGTCATGGTGATTGATCTCGGCGATTGTCCGCTCTGCGGACGCAGGCTCGTGGCGGGCAGAAGCGTCAATCAGCATCATCTCGTGCCTCGCAGCCGAAATGGCCGTGACACCGTCGCGCTTCATCGCATCTGTCATGCCGCTATTCATGCGGCGCTTTCCGAGAAGGAGCTTGAGCGGCAATACCATACGATCGAGCGGCTGCGCGATCATCCGCAGCTACGCCGCTTCATCACGTGGGTGAGCCGCAAGCCGCCGGAATTCTGGGCGCCTACGCGACGGCGACGCTGACTTAGAGCGCCTCCGAGCGAGATCGGGGAGGATCTTTCGCTATCGGTTACGGGCCGACAGTCGCCGCGTCGAGCTTCAAACCGTCTGACCCAACGACAACTCTGGCCGCGTGTTCAGGAGGGTGGCGGATCGAACGCCTTGATCGAGGGCAGCGAACCGGCAAAGCGCTCGATCTCGACAAGGGCGATCTGGCCGGTGCAGCCTTGCGCCAGCCGCGAGGTGCCGACATCCCGCGTCAGAACGTTCGGGTTGCCATGCACGCAGAACGGCGTCACAGCGGCCGGATCTTCGGGATCGTACCAGGCACCGGTCGCGAGCTGCACCACACCGGGGCCCAAGGCATCGCTCAGCACCGCACCGGCGAGACAGGCCCCGCGATCGTTGTAAATGCGCACGACGTCGCCGTCACGGATGCCGCGATCCGCGGCGTCGCGCGGATGGATGCGCACCGGCTCGCGCCCTTGGACTTTCGCCGCGAGGCTGGTTGCCCCGAAATCAAGCTGGCTATGTAGCCGCGTCGCCGGCTGGTTGGCGATCAAATGCAGCGGAAAGCGCGCCGCAGCAGACGTTGCAGCCTCGGCCGGCGGCATCCAGGTGGGGTGACCGGGGCAATCGGCGTAGCCAAAGCCGGCGATGGTCTCGGATACGATCTCGATCCGGCCACTGGGGGTCGGCAGGGGTGCGCTATCGGGATCGCGGCGGAACTCGCGGACCGGCCCGCCATCCCATGGCAAGGTCGGCAGGATGAGTTCGCCGTCTTCCCAGAACTCGGCGAATGACGGAGCGTTGACACCGCCATCTGCCAGCGCGCGGCGTGTCGGTTCGTACAGATGTTCGAGCCATTGCCGGACCGTGCGCCCCTCGGTGAACGCTGGGGCAAAACCGAGCCGATCCGCCAACTCGGTGAAAATGGCGTGGTCGTCGCGCGCCGATCCATAAGGGACGACTGCCTGGTGCATCGCGATCAGAAGCGGGTCGCCGGCTGTGCCGCCGATGTCTTCGCGCTCCAGCGTGATTGTCGTGGGCAGGACGATATCGGCGTGCCGCGCTGTCGCCGTCCACACGGATTCCTGAACGATCACGGTGTCGGGCCGGCAGAAAGCGCGGCGCAGCCGGCCAAGATCCTGATGATGATGAAACGGGTTGCCACCGGCCCAATAAACCAGCCGGATGTCGGGATAGGACAGACGCTGCCCGTCATAGTCGAACGCCTCGCCGGGCTGCAGCAGCATGTCCGCGATGCGCGCCACCGGGATGAAGTCGGCAATGCTGTTGCGGCCGGTCGGCATGATCGGCAGCGGCACCGTCAACGGCGGTTTTCCGGTGTTCGATGTGGCGCCGAGCGCATAGGCGAAGCCGCCGCCTGGCAGCCCGATTTGCCCCAGCATCGCCGCCAGCACGACGGCCATCCAGACTGGCTGCTCGCCGTATTGGGCGCGCTGCAGCGACATCGAGCAGGTGATCAGCGTTCGCCGGGCGGCGGCGCGGCGCGCCAGCGCGGTGATTTCGTCGGCCGGAATGCCGCAGATGCCGGCGGCCCATTCAGCGGTCTTCGGCTGCCCGTCGCTGCCGCCAAGCAGATACGCCTCGAATTCCTCCCATCCGACGCAGTAGCGGTCGAGAAACGCGCTGTCATGCAGTTTCTCGGCGACGAGCGTGTGAGCCAGCCCGAGCATAAGCGCAACGTCCGTGCCCGGCCGGATCGGATGCCAGACCGCTTCGAGGTCCGCGGGCAGATCGTCGCGCAGCGGGCTGATCAGGTGAAATTCAACGCCGCGCCGTTGGGCGGCTGTGAGGCGATCCTTCGCGATGTGCTGACTTGTCCCGCCACCGCCGACATCGTTGTTCTTCAGCGCCATGCCGCCAAAGGCGAGGACCAGCACGCTGTGGGCAACCATTTCGTCCCAGCTGACATTATTGCCGGCGACGATCGCCTGCGGCCCGACCACATGCGGCAACAGCACGCTAGCGGCCGCGGAACTGTAGCTGTTGACCGAGCGCACATAGCCGCCCGCGAGATTGAGAAAACGGTGGAGCTGATGCTGGGCGTCGTGGAAACGCCCGGCGCTGGCCCAGCCATACGAGCCGCCGAAGACGGCGCGCGGCCCGTGCCCGGTGTAGACGCGGTCCAGTTCCGCGGCGACCCGGTCCAGCGCCTCCGGCCAGGCAACCGGTACGAATTCGTCGGCGCCGCGCCGGTTGTTTGGGCCGGGCCCGTCTTCGAGCCAGCCGCGCCGGATCATCGGCTGGGCGACGCGCGCCTTGTGCGATACCGAGGCCGGGATGTTGCCGAGCAGCGCCGAAGGAGCCGGATCGTGCCGATGCGGGAGGATCTCGATCTCGCGATCCTGCACCAGCACCGAAAACGCGCCCCAGTGCGCGCTGTGCGGCAGACCTCGTTTTTCGCGCGCCAACATTCCGGCCATATGCCTCACCTGATCGACGATGCTCCTTCCACTGTCATGACCGAGCATGCTGCGGCCGTCCAGGGTCTTGGTCGATCGGAGCTTTCCGCTTTCTTGCCCCCACTTGCACAATCACGCCTCGTTGTCATCTCGACGGGTATGAGCCACCTGCAATCGCAAATGCATGCCGCCATGGAAGAAGCCCGGCACGCGTGTCAAAAGGAGCGCGAGGCCTCCGAAGCTCTGCGGGCACGACAGCACGAATACGAGACGGCCAACCTTCGCGGCCGGCAAAACAGATAGCGCGTGCACGAGCCGCCCTGGCAGCGGCGCAGGCCGCCTATGAGGCCGCCAAACGTGATGTGCAGTGGCTTGATGACGAAGCAGAGGAGGTCATTCAGGCTCAGATTAGGGCGGCATACATGTAATCCGAGCAGTTGTGCGCCCGTTTCGATATGCCGAGTCCACGTTGGCTTGTCGCCGGGCAGTCGCTGCCATACCGTTTTGCCGCCACAAACAGAATAGCCGCCAACCATGAGCACAATTGAACTTGTCGACCCCGAATTGCGCGATGCGCTCGCGCTGTGGCCGCAGGTGTCGCTGAGCGCCGAAACCTTGGCGCGGCGCCGCGCTGATGGGCTCGCATTGCTGAGCACGGTTCCGATACCAGACCTGCCCGACATCACGACGGGCGAGATCCATGTCGAAAGTGTGTTTGGCGCGAAACCGATCCGGGTTCTGACTTATCGCTCGGTCAGGTCCGATCATCCGCTTCCGGTCATTGTCCACATCCATGGCGGGGGCTTTGTGATGGGCGCGCCGGAAATGAAGGATGTGGAGAACAGGGTTTTTGCGTCAGAACTGAAATGCGCGATCTATTCCGTGGACTATCGCCTCGCGCCGGAAGCGGCGCACCCGGCGCCGCTCGAGGACATCTATTCGGTGTTTGTTTGGCTGCACGCCAATGCCGATCAACTCGGTCTCAATCCCGACCGCATTGGTATCAAGGGTGAAAGCGGTGGCGGCGGTTTCGCGGCGGGAGCTGCACTTTATGCCCGCGACCGACAGGGGCCGAAATTTGCCTTTCAGCACCTGATCTATCCGATGATCGACGACCGCTCGGCGGTGCGGAAGGATCTGCATCCTTACGTCGGTGAGTTTGTCTGGACGCAAGCGAACAACTATTTTGGCTGGCGCTCGCTGCTCGGCGAAGAGCCGGGTTCGGCCGGCGTCTCGCCTTATGCCGCGGCCGCACGCGCGACCGATGTGTCGGGCTTGCCGCCAACCTTCATTTCGGTTGGGGGCCTCGACCTCTTTCTTGAAGAAAACCTGACCTATGCGGATCGACTGAGCCGCGCCGGAGTCCCGGTCGAGTTGCACATGTATCCGGGCGCATATCACGGCTTCTACCGCGCAACGAATGCGCGCGTGACCAAACAGGCCGAACACGACACGCGCGAGGCGCTGCGACGCTTCCTGCACGGATAGGACCCGGCACGGGGCCTGTGGGGCTTTGACGCGCGGCTGGCAAACTTCGGTCACGCCCGCCGCACGGCAATGCGCGCAGGGGCTTTAAAGATTCACGCGTACGTACACCCCGGCGGAACCCGGTGCATGCGTCATAGCCTGCCGCATGCGCGGTGAATTTGGCGAGGAATGTTGCTGCTGCTCCTTCCACTCCGGGCTTTCGGGCACGGCAGTACTGGCAAATTCGTAGACCGTGCTGTAGCCGACGGTACCCTCGATGACCCGATAGCGACGCGCGTAGATCACTCCCGGCACCTTGCGGTAGCCCGGCACATATTCCCCGCTGTACCAGGCGTTCCACTCGGCATCGACCTCGGCGGGAACGGACATGCGGCCAATCTGTAATACCGGCGCCATGCCACGTTCCGGCATCTCCACGCCGTCCGGATAAATCTGTTCCCCGACAATGCGTGTCAGATTTTTCCCAATCACGGACGGCGAGACTTTCTGTCCCCACGGCGTCCGCGGCCGGTTCTTGAACGCCGGCGTCTGCATCACCGCCACGCTTTCCAGCTCATAGCACGCCAGGTACTTCGGGCCGCCCTTGACCGCCTCGTAGCGGGCCGCCGAGAGAATACCGGGTACCGACAGCAATTCCGGTAGGTGTTCCTTGTTATACCACTCGTTGAATTCCGGCGCGTGCTGGGCGTCGATATCGACATACACCATAAAAATCCCGCGACCTTTTTGTGCCATTTGTCCGTCTCCTCCTGAAACGTAGCCGCCCTCGGTTTGCCTTGCTCGTCGGCACCCAGTCCTCGCACTGTGGAGTCCAGGAGAGACGCGAGACACTAACCGGGGAGCTATCTTAGTCGACATCCCCCTTAAATTACGGGGCCGTTGCGCACGATCTTCCGCCTCATCGCGGCACACCGCAACGAGGTTCGGGGGCAACCTGTCTCGCTCCTTGCCCTGTTCGTCTTGCGGGTTTGGACCTCGTGGCCTGCTTCATGGGCGGATGGGCCATGAACATGCTGGTGATAGCGCTTTGGGCTTGGGGCCGCATCGCTTTGCTGAGAAAAGTAGGCAACTAACGGAGCCGGCTCGGCGCCGTTAGCAATCCTCCCGGGACTGGTTTGGAAGAAGTGCTCACGATCGTGTGCACAGCCGCCTTTCGTTCTGAAAGGAACGACTGATGTCCCATATCCAAACCTTTTCACTGTCGGATCAGAGCAGGCGGTGGACCGACTGATAAAAAGGGAACACTTCCCGGCGAAAAGCCAACGCTTACGTTTTGGCGTCACAGACGGTTATGAGCGGATCCCGGCCTGCGCCGAGATGGCGTTCTGACGGTACCGTCAGAACGTCACTTCGCGGCGTCAGCGAGGCGCGGTTCGCTGGCGAAATGCGGCATGATCTCTTTCGCGAAGCGGCGGATGTTTTTGAGGGAGCCGCCGAAATTGATGATCACGTATTCCGCGCCGCCGGCCTGCAGCTTTTCGAGCTTGGCGACGATCTGGTCGGGCGTGCCGAAGATCGCGGTGTCGTCGCACAACTGGCGGATCTCCGCGTCGTCGTGCCGCGCAAAGCGTTCGCGCTCGTCGCCCGGCCGCTCGGCGAGCTTGTTGATGCGCACATGGCCCTGGAAGCGCCGCACCCGTGCCGCTTCCAGTTCTTCGGGCGTGTCGGCGAAATGCACCGCCCGCGCCACGCCGATCTCCATCGGGTCATAGCACCGTCCCTTGGCGGCCACGTCGCGTTTGAATTGGGCAATGTGGCGGATCACGTCGTCCATCAGATCGTACTGGCCGAGCAGCAAATTGTAGCCGCGGTCGGAAACTTGGCGCACGGAGCGCTCGGAGCCGGCGCCCATCCACAGCGCCGGGTGCGGTCGCGAGGCCGGCGGAGGCTCGACAATGACGTTGTCGAACTGCCAGTATTTTCCCTTATGACTCCAAGGCTCGTTTTGCGTGAAGGCCTTGGTGATGACCTCCATCGACTCGTCAAACCGGCCGTCCGCCTCCTCCATCGGCATCGCAAAACCGGCGAACTCGTTGTAGCGATAGCCCTTGCCGACGCCGAAATCGAGCCGCCCGCCCGACAAGAGGTCGAGCGTCGCGGCTTGCTCGGCGAGCAGCACCGGGTTGTGCCACGGCAGCACCAGCACCGCGGTGCCCAGCCGTAGCGTCGTGGTCTTCGCGCCAAGCCAAGTCAACAGGTTGAGGCTCGCCGAGACCTGACCGAACCCGGTGAAATGATGCTCAACGACAAAGGTCGAGTGAAACCCCAGCGCCTCGGCCTCGACATTGTTCTCGATCCACTCGCGGAAGCCCTGGCTGCTATCGGTCAGCTCGGCGCCCGGTTCCGGGCGTTTCGCCTGCGCGCTGCCGAAGAGTCCAAACCGCATCACCGTTACTCCCTTGCCGTTGACCCGGAAGGTAAGAGCGGCGCTGCGATATGCCAAATACCGCTTGCCTATCGTGGCTATAGCGGCACGGCATGAGCAATGTGCTCCCCTGCGGAAGCAGGGGCCCAGGGGCAACCGGTACGACGCGCGCCCTGGGTCCCCGCTTGCGCGGGGAAGACGATGAGAGGTCTAATCGCCGCCAACATCTCACGGAGGCACGCCATGCTGATCGTCGACTCGCAAATCCACATCTGGGAAAACGCCAAGATGTCGGCGCATCACCGGCAGATCCCGACCTATGATGTCGATGATGCGCTGACCGAGATGAAGGAGGCCGGGGTCGACGCGGCGGTGCTGCACCCACCCTCGTCGCTCGGCGAGCCGGTCAACGTCCAGGCGGTCGAGGCGGTCAAGGCGCATCCCGACAAATTCTGCATCCTTGGCCATTTCGACCTCGAAGCCCCGAACAAGGAAGAGATCGTGCGCAACTGGCGCTCGCGGCCGGGGATGGTCGGTTTCCGCTTCACCTTCAACCAGCCCGCGCAGAAGCGCTATTGGAGCGACGGCTCGCTCGACTGGTTCTGGAAGGCCTGCGAGGACCAGGGCTATGTCGTCGGCCTCCTGGCCGGCGGCTACATGAAGGAATTCGGCAAGATCGCCGAAAGCCATCCCGGACTCAAAATCCATATCGACCATCTCGGCCGTCATGGCGGCGGGGTCGGTGGCACCGACGACGCGGCCTGGGCCGACCTTCCCGACATGCTGGCGCTCGCCAAATTGCCTAATGTCGGGGTCAAGATGTCCGGCGCGCCGAGCTATTCCAGCGCCCCCTACCCCTACAAAAACATCCACCCGTATCTGAAGCAGATCTTCGATGCATTCGGCCCAAATCGCTGCTTCTGGGGCACCGACATCACCCGCATGCCGTGCAGCTATCGGCACTGCGTGACGATGTTCACCGACGAACTGCCTTGGCTGCAAGGACAAGACAAAGAACTGGTGATGGGCCGCGCGATCTGCGAATGGCTGGGCTGGAAGCCACCTGGGATGAAATAACCTCATCGCCGCGCAACCATCGCGCATGGAACCGGAATCTTTGGCGTTTCGTAAGGGCTTTCACGCTATGACGAACGCCGGGAATTTTGTTATTGTCGCCGCGCGTGTTGATGCCGGGGTGCGATCATGATCGGTCCGCCGGGGTTCCCCAACCTGGGTCGCCGGATTTTCAGCCGGGCTCGGACGCCCGAGCAGCAGCATGCCTGGAAATGGGCGATGGGTTTATACATCGCCGGTGTGCTGGCGCATTTCAGCCATCACATGGCGTTTGACCTGCCCGCCGACCACGTCGACCCGTCACTCGGCATCGTGGTGCGCGCCGCCCCTGTCAGCCTGGTCTGGCCGGCTGATCTGATCCATACGCTGATCGACTTGAGCTGACGGCCCGGTTCCGCCGAACGCCGACCGCTGCAGTCAACCACGCTTCCGCGCGCGCGTTTGCAGCACCCGAAACCACACCGCGATCACCAGCAAGACGCCCAGACCACCCAGCAGCCAAAACGGTGATGGCCCCCCGTGCTGTTCGTTCCGACCGCCGACCCGGACCATCGCGCGCGCGACCTCACCCGGCACGCGCGCCTCGGCGGTCCAGAGGCCGTCGCGGTCGGTGCCGAATTCGAACTTGCCGTCCTTGTCGGTGCGTCCGGTCTTGGCGACATGCGTCAGGTCGCCGGGCGCATAGACCTTGACCTCGGCATTGGCCATCGGCTTGCCGTCGGCGGTGGCGAATTGCACCGTGACCTCATGCGTGGCAAAGAGATCGAAGGCGGCGGCCGGCGACTTGCATAGCAAGAGCAGGGCGGCCGCCATGGCGAGGGCACGAACCAAGGTCATCGCCGCTCACGGAAACAGGGATCAAGCATGAAGACAACGATCTTCGGCGCCGGCGCGGTCGGCGGGCACCTCGCGGCGCGGCTCGGCGCCGCGGGGGCTGATGTGGCGGCCGTGTGCCGCGGTGCGCAGCTTGCCGCGATCGAGGCGCGCGGCATCACCCTCCACATCAAGGACGAACGCTACCACGCGCGCATCCGCGCCACCGACCGGCCGGAAACGCTGGGCAAGCAGGACCTCGTCATCGTCACCGCCAAATCCTCGACCTTGCCCGAGATGGCATCGTCGATCGCGACGCTCTGCGGCCCGGACACGACGGTGGTGTTCGCGATGAACGGTATTCCCTGGTGGTATCTCTATCGCGCCGAGGGCAAGGCACCGCCGCCCGATCTGTCGCGGCTCGACCCGGAAGGCGCGCTGGCGCGCGAGATCGGCCATGAGCGGGTAATCGGCTGCATGATCAACTCCGCCAACGAGGTCATCGAGCCGGGCGTCATCAAGAATTCGCCGATGACCAAAAACAAATTCACGCTCGGCGAACCCGACGGCACCGTGTCGCGTCGCATCCAGGCGATTTCGTCATGGCTCGAGGCGCATGACGTGCACGCGCCGATCACCGAAACCATCCGCGGCGAAATCTGGGACAAGCTGCTGCGTAACCTTGCGACCAGCCCGATTTGCGCGCTGACCGGCGAGCCGATCGGCGTCGTCGGCCGGCATCCCGAGCTGTTCGAAACCAGCCGGGCGCTGATGCGCGAAGGCCTCGCCGCGGCGCAGGCGCACGGTATCGATGTCGCGGACAATTTCACCGGCTCCTACGGCACCCGACCGACCTCGACGCACAAATCATCGATGCTGCAGGACTTCGAGCGCAATCGCCCGCCCGAGATCGACGGCATCCTCACTTCCGTGCAGGCCTTCGCGCGCGCCGCCGATTTGCCGACGCCGACCGTCGACGCAGTGACCGCGCTGGTGATCGAGAAGGCGCGCCGCATAGGGCTGTATCCGAAGGCGGATTGGTAACTGCCCCAACCCCTTCACCCGCCGTGAAGCGCTGACGCTCAGCTCAGCACACCAAAGCGACCCCCTCTTCCGGAGAGGGTAGCCACCTTTAGCGCTATCTATACCAACTATAACATCGCCAATGTTGATCAGTAAAGAAATCGGCGATCAGCCCAACTCAACTCGATGTGGAGTCAGGCTGGCTCTTTCGCGCTTTGGCGCTCGCTGGCTCTGTCGGATTGCAACCATCTGGAACGCCCGATCCAGCCATCCAACCTTCGGCAGACCGTGAACGGCAAGGTAGTTTTCGACCAATTCATCTGCATCCTGCGGCAGGCCCTCGTAACTCTCCCGGTAGATCAGATCTTTAATCGCCGAATTCTGGATACGGCCTCGCATTTGGCGCACTTTCCGACGGAGGTGGCGCCGTACGTCGTCAATACTGAAGAGGGACAGAGCGGGGATCTCGTATGTGGCCGCCGCAACACCCACGATTCGCCTGTTGTCCCAAGGCTGAGAAATTGCATCGAGATTATGTGCGGCCATACTCCCGAGCAGGCCGTCCCCCCAATAGGTGCCTATCGGAACCTTGATGCCGCGCGTAACCATGCGATCGAAGAAATCCCGACGGAAAGCATGTAACTGTCCATGCAACTGCCCACCGATCTTCAGCGTCCTTTCCGCCGCAAGCTTCATCGTCCGGCCATTTGTGCATACGCCAGTGACGGCCATCGCGTGAGAATCCGCCTCTAGCCGTTCCTCCATCGCCCGAAATGACGTCGCGGCTATGTATGCGTAGCCGTCCACAGCACCATAGGCGCTCGCCGGTGATCGCAACGTGTATATGAACTGGTTGATGGCATTAGATTTGTCAGCTGCGGCAATTTGAAAAATCTCTATTGGGCCTCCTGCGAGCGCGGCCTCGCGTGCTATGTCAAGGCTACGATCTTGACTGCCATTCAAAACGACGGTGATTAAAGCGCGGCGCCCGGTTAGCGCGGCGATAACGCTGTCGAGGCAGCCTTTGAGCCGTTTTTCCTCGTTGAAGCAGTAAATTGCGACATTCCAATCGAGTTCGTCTGTCATGTTATTGCCTACGACCGTCAGGTTTTAACGTTCGGTTGTCGTAATGATAATGCTGCGCTTTGAGCCTATTAGTGATCAATAGCGAGCGGGATATAACTAGCAATTAGGGAACACGTGAGGTGAGGGTGCGCTCAATATGGGCTGAGTGGCGCTTCTACTTGCCGCCGCCCAACACCAGATCTTGATTAAGCCGCACCGGGTATGCCAGACGCGTCCCGCGCTGCAAGCTCCACCTGGTCGCCACATCCGCCAATGAACCGCCGCAACAATTCCCGTGCCGCATCGGCCGGGTTGCGTTGGCCAGCCATGACCGCGCGCTCGATCTCCGGAAACCGCGCGGCGATCTGTGGCGCGGTGCGGAACTGGGCGAGGAGGCCGTCGCCGATCTCGGTGAGGAGCGCGGCGCGGGCCTGTTCGGCGCGGCGGCGGTGCCACGCGCCGCCTGCCTCCAGCAGGCCACGGAACTTCGCGACATCCTCCCACACCGCATCGATTCCGCCGCCGGTCAGTGCCGAGACCGTACGCACCGGCACTTCCCAGCCGGCAACGCGCGGCCGGATCAGCCGCAGCGCGTTGGCGTAATCGGCGGCCGAGCGGTTGGCGCGGTCGAGCAATTCGCCATCGGCCTTGTTGATCAGCACCAAATCGGCGAGCTCGATGATGCCGCGCTTCACGCCTTGCAGCTCGTCGCCGGCGGCGGGCGGCAGGATCAGCAGAAACATATCGGTCATCTCGGCGACCGTCGTCTCGGACTGGCCGGCGCCGACGGTCTCGACGATCACCGTGTCGAACCCCGCCGCCTCGCAGAGGAGGATCGTCTCGCGCGTGCGGCGAGCGACGCCGCCCATCCCCTCGCCGCCAGGTGACGGGCGAATAAACGCGCCGGGCGCGCGCGACAATTCCGTCATCCGCGTCTTGTCGCCGAGGATCGCACCGCCGCCGCGTTTCGAGGCGGGATCGACCGCCAGGACGGCGATCTTGTGTCCGCGGGCTAGACCGTCGAGGCCAAAGCGCTCGATAAAGGTCGATTTGCCGGCGCCGGGCGGTCCGGATATGCCGAGCCGCGTTGCCGCGCCGGTGTGCGGCAGCAGCGCCTCGACCAATCGCTCGGCCGCATCGCGATGATCGGCGCGCGTCGATTCGACCAGGGTCACCGCGCGCGCCAGCGCGCGCCGGTCGCCGGCCAGGATCAGTTCCGCCAGATCGTCGGCACGCTGCGTCGCCAATTTCCAACCTTCGCGCTTTAGAGGGTTCCACTAATCGAAGGAAACGGCAATTTGCCTTTGCCAAAGAGGCGATAATGGCGCTGCCGCCTCGACGCGGACACATTCAATGCCTATAAATGGTATCTGACAGCCGGCGAATACCTAGATGCACGATCTGCGCGCTATACGCGACAACCCCGCGGCGTTTGACGCCGCGCTGAAAAAGCGCGGCCTGCTGCCGCGTGCCGACGAGGTGCTGGCGCTCGACAGAGCGTGGCGCGCCGCTGAAACCCGGCTACAGGAAGCGCAGGCGCGCGGCAACCGGCTGGCGCGCGAAATCGGCATCGCGAAAAAAGCGGGCGGCGAGACTGCCGAACTGCTGGCGCAAAGCGCGGAAGAAAAGCGGACCGAATCGGAGTCCGGCGCTGAAGCTGGCCGCTTGCGCAAGCAGATCGACGAGTCGCTCGCAGCGCTGCCGAACCTGCCGGCTGACGACGTGCCGGAGGGGCCGGACGAGACCGCAAATGTCCTGCAGCGCACGGTTGGCATTCCGCCGCAGTTCAATTTCCCGGCGCTGCCGCACGAGGCGATCGGCGAAAAGCTGGGGTTGATGGATTTTGCCCGCGCCGCAAAGCTGTCCGGTTCGCGCTTTGTCGTGCTCAGGGGTTCGCTGGCACGGCTGGAGCGGGCGATCGCGCAATTCATGCTCGATCTGCACACGCGCGAGTTTGGCTATACCGAGATCGCGCCGCCCTATCTGGTGCGCGAGGAAACCGCTTACGGCACCGGCAATCTACCGAAGGCGGCGGAGGACATGTTCCAGACCACCGCCGCATCGGGCGGGATGTGGCTGATCCCAACCGCCGAGATGCCGCTCACCAATCTTGTCGCCGGCGACATCCTCGACGAAAAGGATTTGCCGCTGCGGTTTACCGCGTGGACGCCGTGCTTTCGCTCGGAGGCGGGCGCCGCCGGTCGCGATACGCGCGGGATGATCCGGGTTCACCAATTCCCCAAGGTCGAGCTGGTCTCGATCACCGCGCCTGAAAAATCGGCGGAAGAACACGAGCGGATGACCGCCTGCGCCGAGGAGGTCCTGAAGCGCCTCGGCCTCGCCTACCGGGTGATGCTGCTGTCGTCGGGCGATATGGGGTTCGCCGCGCAAAAAACCTATGACATCGAGGTCTGGCTGCCTGGGCAGAACGCCTACCGCGAAATCTCAAGCTGCTCGAACTGCGGCGCGTTCCAGGCGCGGCGCATGAACGCACGCTATCGACCGGCCGGCGAAAAAGGCACGCGGCCGGTTCATACGTTGAACGGTTCCGGCCTCGCGGTCGGCCGTACGATGATCGCAATCCTGGAAAACTATCAGCAACAGGATGGTACGGTCGCGATACCGCCGGCGTTGCTTCCCTATATGGGGGGTATGGAGGTGATCGAACCGCATGGCTGAGACAGTGCATCCGCGATTGGCGCGCATTCTCGTCTCGAACGATGACGGGATCGACGCGCCCGGCATCAAGCTCCTCGAAAAGATCGCGCGGCAATTGTCCGACGATGTGTGGGTCGTTGCACCGGAAATGGAGCAGAGCGGCGCCGGCCATTCGCTGACGACACGCCGGCCGATCCGGCTGATCGAGGTCGGACCGCAGCGCTATATGGTCGATGGCACGCCCACCGATTGCGTGCTGCTCGGCTTGAAGCGGCTGTTGCGCGGCCGGTTGCCGACTTTGGTGCTGTCGGGGGTCAACGGGGGCGGCAATATCGCCGAAGACATCACTTATTCCGGCACTTGCGCTGCAGCGATGGAGGCGACGCTGTTTGGCGTGCCGGCAATCGCGCTGTCGCAGGAATACCGCGATCGCGCGTCGATCCCGTGGGCCTGCGCCGAGGCGTTTTGTGCCGAGGCGATCCGCCGCGTCGTCGCGGCCGCCGAGCCGTGGCCGAGGGATACGTTTTTCAACATCAACTTCCCAGCGGTTGCGCCCGATTCGGTGCGCGGGTTTGCGATGACGCATCAGGGTAAGCGGGTGCTCGGCGACAACCTGACCGAGGGCACTGATCCGCGCGGCCGTCCCTATTACTGGATCGGCCCGTCGCAGATGCGCGGCGGCGCCGACCCCGGCACCGATCTCGCAGCGCTTGCCGAGCACCGCGTGTCGATCACGCCGGTGCATCTCAACCTCACCAACGTTTCGGTCGCCGAAGAGCTGCGACCGATGTTCGAATGATCGGCGGCGACGCGGAGATTCCCCGCAAGGTCCGGCTCCTGATGGAGCTGCGCCGCGCCGGCATCTTCGACGCGCGAGTGCTGGGCGCGATCGAAAAGACACCCCGCGAACTCTTCGTTCCCGAATCCTTTCAGGATCAGGCCTACGAGAACGTCGCGCTGCCCATCGATGACGGGCAGACGATCAGCCAGCCTTATATCGTCGCGCTGATGACCGAGAAGCTGGAGCTTTCCGGGCGGGAGAAGGTGCTCGAAATCGGCACCGGCTCGGGTTATCAAGCGGCGATCCTCGCACGGCTGGCGCGCCGCGTCTTCACCGTCGAGCGCCATCGCCGGCTGGTGCGCGACGCCGAACGGCGCTTCGCGGCTTTGCGCCTTAACAACATCGTCACTCGCTTTGCCGACGGTGCCAAAGGCTGGCCCGAACAGGCGCCGTTTGACCGCATCATCGTCACAGCGGCGCCGCCGGACGTCCCGGAAGCGTTGCTCGATCAGCTCGCGCCCGGCGGCATTTTGGTGCTGCCAGTCGGCGCCGAATACCACGATCAGCGCCTGTTGCGCGTGCGCCGCGGCGAAACGGGTTTTGCGACGGAAGAACTCGCCCCTGTTCGCTTTGTGCCGCTGGTGCCGGGACTGCCGCGACCGGGGAACCAAACCAACAATCCGGCCGAATCGGCGCAGGAGGACTTGGAGCCGAACGAATTCGCGCTAAAATAGGCGCGTTGACTTTGCGCGTCGGGGGGCGCGCAAGGGGGGAACATGGAGATTGATAAATTCCACCGGTGCGGCATGAGTCGCGCCGGACTTATTGCGATTCTCGGCGGGCTGTTGGCAGGCTGCGTTGGGCCATCCGCGCCCGCGCCGGTTTTTTTTGCCGGTGATACCGGCGCGCCGCCGATAGCCGCGACACAAGCGCCCCTACCGCCACCGGCCTTGCACGTCATAGTGCGACGCGGCCAGACGCTCGACGGCTACGCCTACACCTATCACGTGCCCCGGTCGGCGATTATCGCCGCTAATAACTTGCGCCCGCCTTATGAGCTTAAAGCTGGTCAGCGGCTGACGATCCCAGGTGCCGGCGCGAGGCAAGCGGAACCGGTATCGCACCCGGTCGCGACAGCATCGGCGGTCGCGACACCACAACCGCTGGCACCCCCTCCGGCCGCGATCGCGCAGCCGCCGGCTCACCCCGAGACCGTCGCCCCGGTCGCCCAGCCATCGGCATCCGTCGCCAAGACGGAGCCTGACGTCATCCCGCTCGACGGACCGCTTCCGAAGGAAACCGCTGCCGCGCCGCCGCCACGGGAAGCAGCCGCGGCGCCGGCGACGCTAACCCCGCCAAAACCGGAACCACTGGCCCCGGCGGCCGTCCCACCGCCGGTGCAGACCGCGGCCCCGCCTGCCGCCGAGACCGGCGGGCGCTTTCCGTGGCCGGTGCGCGGACGGGTGCTCGCCAATTACGGCAACATGCCGGGCGGAGGGCATAATGACGGCATCAACATCGCCGCGCCGCGCGGTACGCCGGTGCGCTCGATCGATGCCGGCACGGTCGCCTATGCCGGCAACGAGGTGAAGGGCTATGGCAACATCGTGCTGATCCGCCACGCGAATGGTTGGATTTCAGCCTACGCCCATCTCGAAGACGTGACGGTGAAACAAGGCGAAACGATCAGCGCCGGGGAGGTCATCGCCAAGGTTGGCAATAGTGGCGGAGTGCAGCAACCGCAGCTGCATTTCGAGCTGCGCCGCGGCAAGCGTCCGGTCGACCCCAAGGAGTTCCTCGCACCGGCGCCGAGCGCCGAGGGATGGCCGACAAACAAGGCGGGGTAGAGGGACACTGGGGTGGCCCGCTTACTGTTCGACCGTCATTCCCGCGAAAGCGGGAACCCATGAACACAGGCTTTTGCCAGTCTTGCGGTGTCGGTGTTCCTGGGTTCCGGGTTCGGCCTTTCAGGCCGCCCCGGAATGACAATCTTTTGACGCAGGAACATGCGGCTTGGGCAGCAAGGATCACCCCAGCGTCTTTCCCAATCGCCCGGCGAGGTCCTGGATAAATTGCCAAGCGACGCGGCCCGAGCGCGAGCCGCGGGTGATCGACCATTCGTTGGCCTCGGCCTTTAACCGGTCATCCGGTAGCTCAAGCCTGTAATGCGCTGCGTAGCCGCGGACGATCGCGAGATAGGTGTCCTGGTCGACATTGTGAAAGCCGAGCCACAACCCGAACCGGTCGGAGAGTGACACACTTTCCTCGACCGCTTCGCCCGGGTTGATCGCGGTCGAACGCTCGTTTTCGATCATGTCGCGCGGCATCAGATGGCGCCGGTTCGAGGTCGCGTAGAGCACGACATTGGCTGGCCGGCCCTCGATGCCGCCCTCCAGCACAGCCTTCAGCGATTTGTAGCTGGTATCCTGTTTCTCGAACGACAGATCGTCGCAGAACAACACACAGCGGCGCGCGCTTTGCCGCACCAGCGACAAGAGGCGCGGCAGGCTCGGGATATCTTCGCGGTGGATCTCGATCAGCGCCAAGACATGCGGCGATTGCTGGTTGATCGCGGCGTGCGCTGCCTTGACGAGCGCGCTCTTGCCGGTGCCGCGCGCACCCCACAGCAGCACATTGTTGGCCGGCAGCCCGGCGGCAAAGCGCTCGGTGTTCTCGACGAGGATATCGCGCACCCGGTCGATGCCGCGCAATAGGCCGAGATCGACGCGGTTGACCGTGCGCACCGGTTCGAGCCAATCGCTCTCGGCATGCCAGATAAAGGCGTCAGCCGCATCGAGATCGGTCTTTGGCGGCGCCGGCGGCGCCAATCGTTCGAGCGCGTCGGCGATACGATTGAGCAATGGAACGAGATCGGTTTTTGACATCATGTGTTCTTGATAATGAACGGGGCGGCGGACGTTAGAGCAGAATCCGCCGGTGTGCCGAATCCGAAATTCGCCGTATCTCGGGGTGAGGCCCAAAGCGAATTTCGGATTCGAAAGCACACTGGCCAACCATATAACCCGAGTGTGGTTTTTGGATTTGAAGTTCGCAAACGAGACCGTCACCAGATTCCTGCGAACTTCAAATCCACCACGCTCGCGCGGAATGGGTTGCCGCGGGCGATCCGACGCAGGCCGCAAACCGCCCGGCGAGACCGCTTTGCATTGCCCTTTTTCCGGGCATCGCGTACCAATTCGCCTCCGCTTCGCCGCCGCATCTAGAGGTCGACGCACATGCTGATTTCCACGGCCTACGCCCAGGGGGCGGGCGGTTTGCTCGATCAGAACGCGATGATTCAGTTCCTCCCGTTGGTGCTGATCTTTGTCGTGTTCTATTTCCTGCTGATCCGACCGCAGCAGAAAAAACAGAAAGAACACCGCACGATGCTCGACGCGTTGCGGCGCGGCGATCGGGTCGTGACCGGCGGCGGCATCATCGGCACGGTCAACCGGGTGACGAGCGCGGAGGAGGTCGAGATCGACATCGCGCAAGGCGTGCGGGTGCGGGTGCTGCGCAGCACGATCACCTCGGTGCTCGCCAAACCCGACCCGGCGGCGGCGCGCGAGGCGGCCAATGAACGCGGCACTGAGCGCCCCACGAGCCGCCGGCGCGGCGCGAAGGAGGCGGCCAAGGAGCCCGAACCCGAGGTCAAGGAAGACGAAAAGGCGTGATTCCCGCCTTATTTTACGGATGGCGGGCGTAGCGAGAGGGCATGCTTTATTTCGCCAACTGGAAGGTTCTGCTGATTTGCGGCGTGTGCCTGCTCGGCGTGGTGTTCAGCCTGCCGAACCTGTTCACCCCGGCGCAGCTAGCCTGGATACCGCATGGCATTCCGCTGAAGCAGGTCAATCTCGGGCTCGACCTGCGCGGCGGGTCGTATTTGCTGCTGGAGGTCGACGTCGGTGCGGCGGAGACCGAGCAGCTCAATTCCTTGATTGAGAATGTCCGTAGCGCGTTGCGCAACGCGAAGATCGGCTATACCGGCCTCAATGTCGAAAACAACGCGATCGTCTTCACTATCCGCGACCAGGATCGGATCGAAGATGCCCGCACGGCGCTGGCAAAGATCGATCCGTCGCTGACATTGACCATCGGCACCGACGGTGCCGGCAAGATGCAGTTCAGCACGCAGGCGACCGATCAGCGGCGCTCGCAGGCCGTCGAGCAGTCGATCGAGATTATCCGTCGGCGCATCGACGAAACCGGCACCAAGGAACCGACGATCCAGCAGCAAGGGTCCGACCGCATTCTTGTGGAGCTGCCCGGCATCGATAATCCCGAGCACGTGAAAGCTCTGCTGGGCAAAACCGCAAAACTGACCTTCCAACTGGTCGACACGAGCATGTCGCCCGAGGAGGCACGGCGGCGAGGCTTGCCACCCGGCGACGAAATCCTGTCGGCTCAGGAACAGGCGGCGCGCTCCGGGCAGCCGAGCCAGTATCTCGTCAAGCGCCGGGTGATGGTGGGGGGCGACACGCTGGTCGATGCCCAGGCCACATTCCAGAACAACGAGCCGGTGGTCAGTTTCCGGTTTGATACCGCGGGCGCGAAACGGTTCGGCGACGCGACACGGGAGAATGTCGGCAAGCCCTTCGCGATCGTGCTCGACAACAAGGTGATCAGCGCGCCGGTGATCCGCGAGGCGATCCCCGGCGGCAGCGGCATCATTTCCGGCAGCTTTACGGTGCAGTCAGCGAGCGATCTGGCGTTGCTGCTGCGCGCCGGGGCGCTGCCGGCGCCGATCACGATCCTTGAGGAGCGAACCGTCGGCCCCGATCTCGGCGCCGATTCGATTCATGCCGGCGCGGTCGCCTGCGTAGTCGGCGTCATTCTGGTCGTGGTGTTCATGTTCTTGTTTTACGGCCTGTTCGGTCTCTTCGCCGATATCGCGCTGGTCTTCAACCTTTGCCTGATGCTGGGCTCGCTGTCGTTACTTGGCGCGACCTTGACGCTGCCCGGTATCGCCGGGATCGCCTTGACGCTGGGCATGGCGGTCGACGCCAACGTGCTGATCTATGAGCGCATCCGCGAGGAGATGCGCAGCGGCCGCACGATGCTGTCGTCGCTGGAAGCCGGTTTCACCCGCGCGTTTGGCACGATCCTCGACAGCCATGTGACAACGCTGGTCGCCGGGATCCTGCTTTATTGGCTTGGCTCCGGGCCGGTGAAAGGTTTTGCGGTGACCTTGAGCATCGGCGTTCTCACCTCGCTCTTTTCGGCGATCCTGGTGACCCGGCTGCAGATCGTCACTTGGCTGCGGCGCTGGAAGCCGCGGGAAATCCCGCTATGAGTATCGAGCCATGATACGGCCGCTGATCGTCATCCGCCGGGTGCCAACCATTGATTTCATGCGCTGGCACGTGTTTGGGTTTGCCTTCTCGATCCTGCTCGGTTGCGTGTCGATCGGCCTGTTTGCCGCGATCGGCCTCAATTACGGCATCGATTTCAAGGGCGGCACACTGATCGAAGCCAAAACCCAAGGGCCGGCCGATCTCGCGGCGATGCGCGCCAAGCTCGATGCGCTGCATATCGGCGAGGCATCGCTGCAGAATTTTGGCGACCCGACCGAGGTGCTGATCCGCCTGCCGGAGCAGCCCGGCGGCGATGCCGGGCAGCAACGAGCCATCGAGTTGGCGCGAAAGGCCTTGGGGCCGGGCATCGACTACCGGCGCACCGAGGTCGTCGGACCGACCGTCGGCGCCGAACTGATCCGAGCCGGCGCGCTCGCGACCGTGCTCGCGCTGGTCGCGATCCTCATCTACATCTGGTTTCGCTTTGAGTGGCAATTCGGCGTCGGGGCGACGATCTCGACGATCCACGATGTGGTGACGACGATCGGGCTGTTTGCGATTTTCCGCCTCGAATTCGACCTGACGACGCTGGCGGCGATCCTCACCATTGCCGGGTATTCGATCAACGACACGGTCGTGATCTATGACCGGGTGCGCGAGGCGATGCGCAAATACCGCACCATGCCGTTTCGCGACCTGATCAACCTCGCGCTCAACGAGACGCTGTCGCGCACCATCCTGACGGTCAGCACCGTGGCGCTGGCGGTGCTGTCCCTGTTGCTGTTCGGCGGCGAGGTGCTGAAGGGGTTCAGTATCGCGATGCTGTGGGGCATCGTGATCGGCACCTATTCATCACTCTTTATTGCCGCGCCGATCATCTACTACATCCAGCCCAACCGCCGGGCAGTCCCGCGCGATGCGGCAAGCGGCGAGCCCGACACCACGCGGCCGCCGCCGGGTCGGCCGACCAACCGCCCGCGCGGCGCGTAAAGTTAGAGCGATGGAGCTGACGCCCCAAGCCCCGGCCGGGCGGCAGCTCATCGAGCGCTACGGACCGACCGGGTTTCGCGTCAACGGCATCATCTTCGCTGGCCCGGTGCTGGTCTTCCCCGACCATACGATTTCCTGGGAGATGGCGATGCCGACCGAGGAAGGGTTGGCGCCGGTGATCGTTGCTGGCGGAATCGATCTTATCCTCTTAGGGCTGGGACGCCGCGGCGCACCGGTCGCTCCGGCGTTGCGCGCGGCGTTGAAGGCACATGGCATCGGCATCGAGGCGATGGATACCGGTGCCGCCTGCCGCACCTATAATGTGCTGATGACCGAAAGCCGGCTTGTTGCCGCGGCCTTGATGCCGCCCGTTTAGGGACGTCGGTTGGTTTGGGTGATTCGCCGCTTTTGGTTGCGGTTGGCGGGGAGGACCCAAGCCAAACAATTCGTCGTCCGCCAGACCTGCATCTGCGACACCCGCACGTTTGCCCCGCGCCTCCACTCTGCGATAATGCGATTCCCCAAGGCGCCGTGAGGGGCGCGGCCTAGAGGACACCCGGATGATCGACGAGATCGGGCATTTCGCCTTGGTGCTCGCGCTATGTGTCGCCGTGATTCAGGCGACCGTGCCGCTTTACGGCGCTGCCAAGGGCGACGGCGCACTGATCGCACTGGCGCGACCGGCCGCGCTGGCGCAGTTCGCTTTTATTGCCGCCGCGTTTTTCGCGCTGATGCACGCCTATGCGACGTCGGATTTTTCGATGCTCAACGTCGCCGCCAATTCGTCGAGCGCCAAGCCGCTGCTCTACAAAATCACCGGCGTGTGGAGCAATCACGAAGGCTCGATGATGCTCTGGGTGTTCATGCTGGCGCTGTTCGGCGCCGGCGTGGCGGTGTTCAGCGGCAACCTGCCGCCCGCCTTGCGGGCGCGGGTGCTGGCGGTGCAGGCGATGATTGGCGTCGGCTTTCTGCTGTTCATCCTGTTCACCTCGAACCCGTTTTTGCGGCTGTTTCCGGTGCCGCTCGACGGCAACGGGCTCAACCCGATCCTCGAAGACCGTGGCCTCGCGTTCCACCCGCCCTGCCTTTATGCCGGCTATGTCGGGTTTTCGATCTCGTTCTGCTTCGCGATCGCCGCGCTGATCGAAGGTCGGGTCGACCCGGCCTGGGCGCGCTGGGTGCGACCCTGGACGCTGGCGGCATGGTGCGCGCTGACCATCGGCATCGCGATGGGTAGCTGGTGGTCGTATTACACGCTCGGCTGGGGCGGCTGGTGGTATTGGGACCCGGTCGAGAACGCCTCGTTCATGCCGTGGATCATCGGCACGGCGCTGCTGCACTCCGCGATCGTCGTCGAGAAGCGCGACACCCTCAAAGCCTGGACGATCCTTCTCGCGATCCTCACCTTCTCGCTGTCGCTGATCGGCACGTTCCTGGTGCGCTCGGGGGTGCTGACCTCGGTGCACGCTTTTGCCGAGGACCCGCGCCGAGGCGTCTTTATCCTTCTGCTGCTCGGTGTGGCGACCGGTGGAGCGCTGCTGCTTTACGCGATTCGCGCGCCGAGCCTAAAAGGCGGCGGGTTGTTCGCACCGATCTCGCGCGAGGGCGGCCTGTTGCTCAACAATCTGCTGCTGACCACCGCCGCGGCGACCGTGCTGATCGGCACGCTCTACCCGCTGTTTCTCGATGTCGTGTCGAAAGAAAAGGTCTCAGTTGGGCCGCCGTTTTTCGACATGACCTTTGTGCCGATCATGATCCCGCTGCTGATCGCGATGGCGATCGGGCCGCTGCTGTCGTGGAAACGCGGCGATCTATGGGCGGCGCTGCAGCGGTTGAAGCTCGGTTTTGCGATCGCCGCCGGTGCAACGGTGCTGACGATGCTCATCATGGGGGTCAAGTCGGTCGGCGCGGCCTGCGGCCTCGCGCTCGCGGCGTGGCTGTTCGCCGCGACGATCATCGAATGGGCCGAGCGCATCCACCTGTTCTCTGAGCCGTTCGGTGGCAGTTTCCGCCGCGCGATGCGGCTGCCGCGCGCCGCCTGGGGCATGACCTTCGCCCATGCCGGAATGGCGGTCGTCGTCGCCGGGATCACCGGCTCCTCGGCCTGGACGGTCGAAAAGATCGAGGATGTGCGGCCGGGCGGCAAGGTGGAGCTGGCCGGCTATACGGTCGTGCTCGATGCGGTGAATGACGCAAAAGGCCCGGATTACACCGCGACGCGGGCCGACATCCGGTTGCTCAAGGGCAACGAACTGATTACCGAGATGCATCCGGAAAAGCGGTTTTTCCCGCTCGAAAGCGGCACGCAGACTGATGTCGCGATCCACACCAACCTGCTGGCCGATGTTTACGCGGTGGTCGGCGATCCCGACGGCAAGGGCGGCTATACGCTGCGGCTTTACTACAACCCGCTGGTGCCGCTGATCTGGCTGGGCGCCGGAGCGATGGCGCTGGGCGGGTTGATCTCGCTCTCAGACCGCCGCCACCGTGTCGGCGCGCCGTCGCGCCGCGCGCGGCGCCTTGCCGCGGCGGTTCAGCCAGCGGAGTAGCTTATGCGGCCAGCCCAACTCGCCTCCCCCGGGCTTGACCCGGGGGTCCACGTCTTTAAGTCCAGCGCCAGATCGAGAAGACGTGGATGGCCGGATCAAGTCCGGCCAAGGGGAAAATCTCGGTGATGCGCCGTTGGCTCTTCGTCTTGCCGGTCGTGGTGTTCGCGCTGATGGCGGGCGCGTTCTACGTCGGGCTTGGCAGGGATACCAACGTGCTGCCTTCGGCGCTGATCAACGAGGAGGCGCCGAAATTCAACCTGCCGCCGCTGCCGGGGCGCAAGGACGGGTTCTCCAACGCCGATCTCCAGGGCCATGTCAGCCTGGTCAATGCCTTCGCCTCGTGGTGCGGCCCATGCCGCATGGAGCATCCCGTGTTGAACGAACTCGCGCGGACCAAGCAGGTGCCGATCTACGGCATCAACTACAAGGATACCGGCGACGCCGCGCTGTCGTGGATCGCGGCGCTGGGCGACCCCTATACCCGGATCGGCGCTGATGACGGCAAGGTCGGCATCGAATGGGGCGTCTACGGCGTGCCCGAAACTTACGTCATCGATAAAACAGGCCACATCCGCTACAAGCATGTCGGCCCGCTTTCGCCGGACGACATCAAAAACAAGATCTTGCCGCTGGTCGCGAAGCTGGAGAAATGAGCCCTTTCCTGTCATTGCGAGTCGCGCAGAGCGCGACGAAGCAATCTCGCTCTCCCGCCTCGTATTTTCAATCACTTAGCCTCCACTTCTACCACCGTTCCACCCTGAATTCCACCTTCCGGATCACGATGATAGACGATGTTAGACGGTGAAAATTCGTGCTTAACAGATAGCTTACCAGATGCTGGGCGGCGCACTGCGCGCACTGAAGCAAACGAAAATTTTTCGCTTGTACAAGTTTAGCGGCTGACTGCCGCTAAACTATTAAGCATGCCCGGCAGGATAAGCGACAATCCGTCTCACGATGCCAGCGCAAAAAAGTCGAAATGTTGTTCGCTCACCTCAAGCGCATCCTAAAGCTCGATCGGTTGCGATTAAGCGGGCCAAACGGCGCCCGCGATGAATTCCACCTCACCGCCACCGCCCAGAACCTCCGAAAACTCGCCAAGCTGATCCCGGTAACGGCGCCAAACCCGGCAGCCCGAGGTCACCCCCTCATCGCTGCCGGCTCAGACCCGAGCCGTCGCCCTTCGCAATGACTTGTAAAACCCACTTTTTCACCAGAATCTGATCCGATTGCCGCCGTTCAGCCTTAGCTGCAGGAACGCCTCAGGGTGCCCCGTTGCTGCGCTTCGCTAGAACGCAGGTAGGTGCACTTCATCAATTGGGCGCTATGCTTGATATCGGGCTGACCCGTCACGGCATGCGGCCAAACCACCATTTCTTCGGGGAGTCGACCGGATGCCAGAAGCCCGACCCAACATACTGTTTATCGTAGTCGACGATTGCGGCTATGCCGATCTTAGCTGCTGCGGGCAGACGGATTATCAGACGCCGGTGCTCGACCGGTTGGCGGTCGAGGGCATCCGTTTTACGCAGGCCTACGCCAATTCGGCGCTGTGCACCAACACGCGGGTCGCGCTGATCACCGGCCGGTACCAATACCGGCTGCCGCTCGGCTTGGTGGAGCCACTGCGTTGGACCGACCGCGAGCGGCCCGACATGGGCATCCCGCCGGGTCATCCGACGTTGCCGGGTCTGATGCGCGGTGCCGGCTACCGCACCGCGCTTATCGGCAAGTGGCACCTCGGCTACCTGCCGCGCTACAGCCCGCTGAAAAGCGGCTATGAAGAATTTTTTGGTATCATGGGTGGCTTCACCGGCTACTACACACATCTCGGCGACGGCGGCGAGCACGACCTCTATGAGGGCGAAACTCCGGTTGAGCAGCACGGCTACGTAACCGATCTGCTGAGTGACCGCGCCACTGTGTGGTTGGAGGCAGCCAGCGCGGGATCGCAGCCATATTTCCTCAGCCTGCATTACAACGCACCGCACTGGCCGTGGTCAGCGCCGTCGGTCGAGGCGGCGGCTCGGGAGCGAGAGTTGGTCCGCACCGAGATCACCGAAGGCGGCTCGGTCCGCATCTACGGCGAGATGATGCGCGTTCTTGACGCCGGGATCGGGCGTGTCCTCGACGCGGTACGCCGCGCGCCGCCTGGCCGCGACACGCTGGTGATCTTCACGAGCGACAACGGCGGCGAGCGGTTCTCGAAAATCTGGCCATTTGTCGGCCGTAAGTTCGACCTGCTCGAAGGCGGGCTGAGGGTGCCGCAAATCTGCTGGTGGCCGGGCCGTATTGCACCCGGCCGCGTCACCGGCCAAGTGTGCATCACAATGGACCTGACCGCGACCTGCTTGGCAGCCGCGGGCATCACCGCGGCGCCGTCACACCCGCTCGAAGGCATCGATCTGCTGCCGGTACTGATCGGGTTGTCACCCGAGTTCGAACGCACGCTCTATTGGCGTATGGGCAACCGGCAGCAACGCGCGGTGCGCCGCGGCGGCTGGAAATACCTCAAGATGGCAGAGCGCGAATTTCTGTTCGATCTCGATTACGATTCACGTGAGCGCGGCGACCTCTCGGCCAAGCAGCCCGCTCTGCTCGCCGAATTGCGCGGGCTGTGGGAGGCGTGGAACCGCGACATGCTGCCGGTGCCCGAGTACCTGACGCCGCCGATGTCCAACCTCACTTCGATGCCGTGGTAAGGACGCGCCCGGCACAGCTCCCGGAACGGCGGCGGCTTCTTACCGAGATTACAAGGCCGCTTATGGTGCACTGCCGCCAGCGCCAGACAGGCCTGGGAGGTCGGTTATCTGAATTCGCGGCAGGGACGTCCGTCGCCGGACGCCCCCCGCACAGATCCGGACGAGCGGATTTCCCGCATCCGGCTCCTACCTCGGCAGCTGGTGAGCCACAAGCTGCTGGACGAGACCGCGTGAATTCGGGCAATACCGCTCGGAAAGCAGACGGCAAATCCGCCGCAAAATGGTATCGGCCTCACGGTGGCGAGAGCGCCGATTTTCGGCATTGTCTATCTTGCCGGTCGAGCTTGGTTGCATGCCGCACGAGACCGGCATGCCAGCCGATCCTCGACAGATTTACACTCCGCGCGCGTTACTTGACTCCTCACTGGGAGACGCCCTTACGCTTTCCGAGAGGTTACGCTACTCGATCGCCCTGCCTGATCTGAACCGCGCGGTTGTCGACTGCGGGCAGCATCTGCGCCGGGTCGCGGGTCACGACGACGTCGATGATTGTCGGGCGGTCGCGCTCTTCCATGCCTTGTCGCAGTGCAGCGGATAATCCCTCGGGGTCTTCGACGCGAATGCCACCGCAGCCCATTGTCCGGGCGATCGCCGCGTAATCCATCTCCTGGAGGTCGGCCGACTGGTAACGGCCACCCATCATGACGTGTTGCAACGCTTTCACATAACCGGAGGCGGCGTTGTTAATGACGATGATCGTAAGGCCGCATCCCGTTCGGCGCGCGGTTTCGAGTTCGCCGAGCATCATGTTGAACCCGCCATCCCCGCTGATCGCGATAACAGGCCGGTCGGGCGCTGCAAGGCACGCCCCCATGCCGCCCGGCAGACCGTAGCCGATCGAGGCGAAACCGCGGTCCGGGATGAAATGGCGCCCGGGCATCTTTGTGTCATAAAGCAGACCGGTCCAGTGCCCCGCAAACCCGCCATCAGCGATGAGGAGCGCGTCCGCCGGGAGGGTCCTGTTCAGCTCTCGGCACAAGCGAGCCATATGCACCGGCCGGTCGCGCGAATTAAGTCGCGGCGCGGCGTCGTCTTCCCACGCTTTCATGCGTGGCGCGACCTCGGCGATGTAGTCGACCCGTGCCGCGCGGGCAGCGGCGACGCTGTCCGATAGTGCGTCGATAAAATCGTCAAGCCCGGCGCGCGCGTCACCCCAGAGCCCGATCTCCGCCGGGATACAGCGGCCAATCTCCTCGGCGACGATGTCGAGATGAATGACCGGGATGTGCGCCGGCGGCAGCGCGAAACGCTTGGTCGCGATCTCACCGAGTTTGCAGCCGACAACGATCAAGCAATCCGACGCCTCGATCAAATCGTTGGCGATGCGCGAATAGCGCCCGAACAGGCCGACATTGAGTGGATTGGCGCAGGCGATGCCACCCTTGCCGCTCATCGTGTGCGCGACCGGGATCGACTGTGCTTCGGCAAAGCGAGTCAGCGCGTCCCAGGCTTCCGACAGGTGGATGCCGCCGCCGGTCAGGAGCAGCGGCCGCTTGGCCTTGGCGATCAGTTTTGCGGCGCGTTCGATATCGGCGTGGTCGGGGTGGATACGCCGGGCCGGCGCCTTGAGCGTTGCCTCGTCGACGACAAAATCCTCGGCGGCGAAATCATGGGTACCGTGTGCCACATCCTCCGGCACGTCGAGCAGCACCGGTCCCGGCCTTCCCGATGTCGCGACCGCGAACGCGCGCCGCACCAGCTCGGGGATGCGGCTCGTCATTTCGACGCGAATGAGCTCCTTGACGGCGGGCTTGAGGATTTCGACCTGGCGGCATTCCTGCGTCATGTTCTTCCAGGAATGCGCACGGTTGGTGTCGCCGGCGATCGCCACGATCGGAATGCCGCCATTCAGCGACTCGACCAGTCCGGTGACGAGATTGGTGGCGCCGGGGCCGAGCGTACCGTCGCAGATGCCGGGGCGATTGGTGACACGGGCATAGGCGTCGGCGGCGAAAGCACCGCAACGCTCGTCATTGATGAGGTGGTGGTTCAAGCCGACCAAGCCGACCGCGTCGTAGAACGGCAACAGCTGAAACCCGCCCATGCCGAACATTGGTCCGGCGCCCGACAATCGCAGCATCTCAGCGAGGGCGCGTCCGCCGGTCATCTTGCCCGAGGGACGGTTTTGCAGTGTGGCAGCCATAGTGCCTCCCTATCCGGCGAGGGCGCAACGCAGCCCCGCGACAAAGTCGCGGGCGCTGACGCCTTCGCAAAGCCCGAGCGCCGCGGCGCGGGCGTTGACCCGGCTGATGATTCCGTCCTCATAGGTCGAGCGGGCATCGCCAATGCGGGCGCTCGCCGCAGAGACCGTCGCGGCGGCGATGGCGCGTGCATCGAGCGCGAACAGACGTGAAACGCCGGCTTCGTCCTTACCGATGCCGGCGTCATTGTACATCGCACCGAGCACATCGTATTTAAGCGCCGTCTCCGGCTGGCCGCCGAGCAGCCCGCCATGCGAACCGGTGATGACGATCGCGTCTTTGTGCTCGGGCAAGACCAGCGATGCCGAGTCGAGCGCCCAGACTTGCGGCGGTTCAGAGATCAGCAGGAATGCTGCTTCCAACGCTTCCGGCGGCGCGCGATGCGTCTGTTGGGTCCGTTGCAAGGCCCTAGCGGCGTCGCGGCACGATTGGCCGATGCTCACGCCGAGCGATGCGGCAACCACATTTGCATGGGTGATGATGCCGCTCGCCATCATATCAGCACCGTCGCCGATCCGCGCGCTGTCGTGACCGACCGTGGCGGCGGCGACCCCCAATTCTTGCAGGTAATCCAGGCCGCCAATCCCGGCGCGGTCCCGTCCGATGCTGGCATCGTTGAAGATCGCCGCCGCAGCGCGAAGCTTTGCCGCGAGATATGCGGCGTAAATGCCGCCGTGCGAGGCGTTGACGACCACTGCACCGGCGGCTTCGGCCCCGACGCGGGTAATGCTGTCGGCGATGACGATCGGTGCAATCATCGGCCCTCCCGGATCAAGCTGCCTCGACCGACCCGCGGGATCGCAGCACCTCGCGAATACCGGCGATGATGCGGTTGCGATCGGGGAAGACGTGATTTTCGAGCACCGGGCTGTAGGGGATCGGCACCTGCAACGCGCAGACACGCTTTACCGGCGCCTTCAGTCGCGCGAACGTCGCGGCGTCCTCGGTCGCGACCGCGGCGATCTCCGCCGAGAAGCCGGCGGTCGGCCCCGCCTCATCGGCGATGACCAGCCGTCCGGTCTTTCGCACTGAATTTCGGACTGCCTCGGTGTCTAGCGGCACCAGGCTGCGTGGGTCGATGACTTCGACGGAGATACCCTCCGCGGCGAGCACTTCGGCTGCGGCGAGCGCCTCGTGCACCAGCCAAGCGAGGGCAACAACGGTGACGTCGGTGCCCTCGCGTTTGACGTCCGCCTGACCGAGCGGAATCGTGTAATCCCCTTCGGGCACCGGGCCCTTACGCCCCATCAGGCGGCTTGCCTCAAAGGAAATGACCGGGTTGTTGTCGCGGATCGCGGTCTTCAAGAGGCCCTTCATGTCGTACGGCGTCGACGGCAGAAACATCTTCAGGCCGGCGACGTTCATAAACATCGAATAGGGCGATTGCGAATGCTGTGCGGCAACCCGGCCGCCGCCGCCGACTGAGGCACGGAATAGCAACGGGAACGTCACCTGGCCGCCGAACATGTAGTGGATTTTCGCCGCCTGATTGACGATCTGATCCATTGCGACAAAGCAGAACGTCACCTGCCGCCAATCGACGATCGGGCGGAAGCCGCAACCCGCCGCGCCGATCCCGATGCCGGTGAACGCCGCCTCGGTGATCGGCGTTGTCTTGATCCGCTCCGGCCCGAACTCCTTAAGCAACGGAGGAAGCGCGTCGGTCGACATATAAAAAATTTTTGGATCGCGCCGCATTTCCTCGGCGATCGCTTCGAGGGCGGCCTCGTTATAGGTCAGTTCGCGCATTGTCCCGTTCTCCGCTCAGGCCGCGAAGACGTCGTCGGTCGCCTGTTCGGGCAAAGGAAAGGGGCTTGCCTCGGCGAAAGCAATTGCCGCCTCGAGCGCGCCCATGACCTCGTGTTCCATCGCCCGCAGCCCGCCATCATCCAGTTCGCCCTGCTCGCGCAGCGCCCTTTCAAGCAAAGCGATCGGGTCCTTGCGCTGCCAAGACTCCATCTCAGCTTTGTCTCGCGGATCGGGCTGCCCCCGTCGCTCGGTATGGGCGCGCCAGCGATAGGTCTTGCATTCGATCAAAGTCGGTCCGATGCCGGAGCGCGCCCGGTCGACCGCGGTATTCGCGGCCTGATAGACCGCAAAGATGTCGTTGCCGTCGACGACGACGCCCGGGATGCCGTAGCCGGCTGCGCGCGCTGCGACGTCACTCAGGGCATGCGTATCAGCCGCGGCGGTTTGCGCAGCGTACATGTTGTTCTCGCAAACATAGATCATCGGCAGCTTCCAGGTCGCCGCGATGTTGAGGCATTCGTGAAACGGGCCGGCGTTCGATGCACCGTCACCAAAGAACGAGACGGCAACGCCTCCCTTGCCCTCCATCTGCGCGGCGAGCCCGGCGCCAGTGATTATCGAGATGCCACCGGCGACAATGCCGTTGGCGCCAAGCATGCCGATGCCGAAATCGGCGATGTGCATCGATCCACCCTTACCCTTGCAGTAGCCGGTTTGCCGGCCGTACAGCTCAGCCATCATGCGATTGAGGTCGGCGCCCTTGGCGATGCAGTGGCCGTGGCCGCGATGGGTCGAGATAATGCGGTCGCCGTGGTCGAGAGCGCTGCAGACGCCGACCGCCACCGCCTCCTCCCCAATATAGCAGTGCACGACGCCGTAGATTTTACCGGCGAGATAGTCGGTCGAAGCCCGCTCCTCGAAGCGGCGAATAGTGAGCATACGACGCAGCATCTCGCGCTGTTTGTCGGGCGGCAGGTTGGGCGAAAGGCTCATCATGGGCGTGATCTCCCTGGGCCTGTGACGCTTTTCCGACATGATGGGCGAGGGCGCGAAAGCTCGCAACTGATACGCCAACCTCGGCTCCAGGAAACTACGGCGCCCACAGCAGACGCTTCTTTCGATCGACGGTGAAATAGCGGTCACCGGTCAAACCTTGCGGCATTACGCGATAGATCGGACGTCCGCAGTCGGCGCAATCCGGTAACAGCCGTGCGATCCGGCGAAGGTCGGGTTGTTGATTTCGCGGTAGGGACGTCCGTCGCCGGACGCCCCCCGCACAGATCCGGACGAGCGGATTTCCCGCATCCGGCTCCTACCTCGGGTGTTTGACGGCGAAGCGGATGCTTGGCCAAGGATGAAGGATGCGCGGTTGTGGGAGCCAGTCGTCGGCGACCTTGCCCATCCGCTTCCAGGTCAACGCGTGCTTTTGGCTGCGGCGCCGCAGCGTCCGCCCCCAGAGCCTGACGACATGGTCACGGAACGCGCGGAACGACCGAGAGTTGGTCGGCACGGCGTGGTAGGCATAGTAGCCGGTGAGCACCTGCTTCAGCCATCTCCCTTGCTGGGGGATGGGCTGTAGTATGCGCCGGCGCAGTTCGTCCTTGATCTCCCGCAGCTTCACGCATCGGCGGTCCCGCCGACTTTTGCGACGAACAATTTGGAGATATTCACAGTATTTTTTTATCGAAAACTGACGAGTTATCGAATAAAAGGAGTCATTTTTAATTAATTAATCGATATTTCATTTAACGAATACAGACAAAGCTGGAATGGAAACATAGAGGCTAAAGGCTTATCCCGCTGTGTCCGGGGCCACAAAATGTTGGAGCAGCCGCGCAGGTTTGTGATAGAACATATCACGAACGAGATGGCCTCGGGTGACGCGGATGACCGATTTTCCCCGCTCGTTGATCGAGTTCCAGCAGCGCTTCCCGGATGAAGCGGCCTGCGTCAGATATCTGTTCGCGGCCC
>Ga0335085_10001681_pt1 | contig 45121 bp, 38 predicted proteins | sample Lox_Sample_45_FD_206712 | JGI IMG/M metagenome (GOLD analysis project Ga0335085, IMG submission 206712) | Soil microbial communities from Loxahatchee National Wildlife Refuge, Florida, United States - Lox_Sample_4.5 | ecosystem: Environmental > Terrestrial > Soil > Wetlands | place: USA...
ACATCGAGAGTTTTTTCACCGATCTTCGCGACACGCACGTAAGCGGCGTCGGCGTGAAGGAAACGTCCTATTATCCGTACCTGTCGAATCTTCTCAGTTTCATCGGCAAGCAGCTCAAACCGAAGGTGCGCTGCATTATTCACCCGCGCAGCATCGGCGCAGGTCTGCCTGACGGCGCGCTGATAACAGCCGATCAGAAATCCAAGGCCGACGATCCGCTCGCGGATGGCCTGATTCCCTCGCGGGGCGTACTCGAAATCAAACCGCCGGACGAGGGCGTTGAGGCGATCGCAGGTAGCGAGCAGGTCGCAAAATACCTGAGCAAGTACGGCCTGGTGGTCGTCACTAACCTGCGTCAGTGGGTCATCGCGGCCAGGGTGCAGGGCCAAGTTACACAGCTTGAAGCCTTCACCATCGCGCCCACCGAGAAAGCATTCTGGAAATTAGTCGCGAACCCCCAAAAGCTGACCGAAGCCATCGGCGAGTCGTTCAACGAATACCTCACGCGTGTGCTGCTGCAGGCCGCACCCCTTACGGCGCCGAAGGAAGTGGCATGGTTTCTGGCGTCCTACGCACGCGACGCAAAGGCACGCATTGAAGTCCAGGCGGATCTGCCGGGACTCGCGACGCTGCGCACCGCGCTGGAGGAGGCGCTCGGCCTCAAATTCACGGGCGAGGACGGCGAGCATTTCTTCCGATCTTCCCTCGTCCAGACCTTATTCTACGGCGTCTTCTCCGCCTGGGTGCTGTGGTGCAAGCGCCCGACCACCGGCCCCAAGGACAAGTTTAACTGGCACGAGGCGGCATGGTCGCTGCATGTGCCGATGATCAAGACTCTCTTCGAGCAGCTCGCCACGCCAACGAAGCTCCAGTCACTAGGGCTGGAGGAGGTGCTCAACTGGACGCAGACGGCGCTTAACCGAGTCGAGCGGCCCGCATTCTTCTCGAACTTCGAGGAGCATCACGCGGTGCAGTATTTCTACGAGCCGTTCCTGGCCGCTTACGATCCCGTGCTGCGCAAGCGCTTGGGCGTGTGGTTCACGCCCCCCGACATCGTGCGCTACATGGTCGCTCGCATCGACAAGGTGTTGCGGGAGCAGATGCACGTCGCCGACGGATTCGCGGACCCTAACGTGTATGTGCTCGATCCCTGCTGCGGCACCGGGGCATTCTTAGTCGAAGTCCGCCAGATTGAAACGACGCTCAAGGCGAACGGTGGGGATGCGCTCACCGCAGAGGACATTAAGACGGCGGCGATGGAGCGCGTATTCGGATTCGAGCTGCTGCCCGCACCATTCGTGGTTTCGCATCTGCAGCTAGGCTTGCTGTTGCAGAATCTCGGCGCTCCGTTGTCGGAAAAACTTCACGAGCGCGTCGGAGTGTACCTCACCAATGCGCTCACCGGCTGGAATCCGCCCAAGGGAGCCAAGCAGAAGCTCATATTCCCTGAGATGGAAGAGGAGCGCGACGCCGCCGAACTCGTCAAGCGCGACAAGACGATTCTGGTGGTCCTTGGCAATCCACCTTACTACGCATTCGCCGGAGTGAGCCCGGAGGAAGAGCAAGGGCTGGTAGAGCCGTACAAGGAAGGATTGGCCACCGAATGGAAAATCCGCAAATACAATCTCGACGAGCTGTATGTGCGTTTCCTGCGCCTGGCGGAGCGGCGGATCGCGGAGATGAGCAAGCGCGGCGTCGTCTGCTACATTTCCAGCTACTCGTATCTGAGTGATCCGTCCTTCGTTGTCGTGCGCAAGCGCCTGTGCGGGGAATTCAATTACGCCTGGCTTGATTGCTTGAACGGCGACAGTCGGGAAACGGGCAAGCTCACGCCCGACGGCCAGCCGGACCCCAGCATCTTCTCCACCGAATACAACCGCGAAGGAATACGACTAGGGACCTCGGTAGGCCTCTTTGCCAAGACCGGAGGCAAGGAGCCCGTCACCGTCCGCTACCGGGAATTCTGGGGCACAGACAAACGGGCAGCGCTCCTTGAGACGCTCGAAAATACGGAAAATTTCGATGGGCAGTATGAGCAGGTGAAGCCCGAAGCGGCGAACCGTTTTTCCTTCCGGCCGTCCAATACCGAAGTCAACTATGCATCGTGGCCCGCAGTGGTGGAACTTGCCCGGCAAGAGCCTATCAGCGGTTTACAAGAGATGCGGCGCGGCGCGCTCATGGGCTATGACAAAGAGACTCTGCGCGACCGCATGACGGCGTATTTTGATCGAGAAACCGATTGGGCGACATTTGCCGCAATGGAGACGGGTCTCTCAAAAGACGCGGGTCGTTTTAATCCGGCCACGACCCGGTTGCGGCTGCAGGAAGCCGAGACGTTCGACGAGGCGCGGCTGAAGCGTTACTCGCTGTATCCGCTCGACAACCGATGGTGCTACTACAGCAGCGTCCGGCCGCTCTGGAACGAACCTCGCCCAGAACTGGTGTCACAGCGTGCGGACGAAGAGAGTTTCCTGATCGTGCGACGCTTCGCGGAACGTCCCAAGGAGGGCAGCCCCGCATTCTTCACCTCTGCCTTGCCCGACTATCATCTGCTGCGGCCCAACGCGGTGGCCATTCCGCTTCGATTACGCATATCCCCTTCCGAGAGCATCTCAGCAAACTCTAGGCAGTCCACCTTGTATCAGCAACTAGGCGAGACCGATGGCACAATTGCAAATCTGTCGGACGGCGCGCGGCAATACTTGAAATCTTTAACCAATGCGAATCCCGACGAAGACGAGGCATTGAGCCGAGCGCTCTGGTTTCACGCCCTGGCCATTCTTTACACGCCAAACTATCTTTCCGAGCATGTTTCCGCCGTTCGCTCTGACTGGCCGCGGATTCCGCTACCGGCGACGCTAGCGGCGCTGCAGCACTCCGCACAGCTTGGAGTCAAAGCCGGACAAATCCTCGACATGGACAGCGCCGCGCTTGGAGTCACCACCGGCAAACTCCGGAAAGAATTGAATTTTCTTGGGCGCGTGTCGGGGCCGCAGAAAGGATTGAGCCTCGCCATCACAGCGGGCTGGGGCCACGGCCAGAAAGAGAAGGACATCGTGATGCCGGGTAGGGGCATCGAGAAACGCCGCGACTTCACCGCCGACGAGGCGAACGCCATCGCCGAGGGCGCAAAGGAGCTGGGGCTTGAGCCCGAGGACGTGACGGCGCTGTTGGGTTCGCAGACGCTCGACATCTACCTCAACAACGAATCCTTCTGGAGCAATGTTCCGGAAGCGGTGTGGGAATACGCCATTGGCGGATACCAAGTGCTGAAGAAATGGCTGAGCTACCGCGAGCGCCAGGTCCTTGGGCGGGACATCACGAAAGACGAAGCCAGGGAGTTCACGCACATCGTGCGCCGTGTCGCCGCGCTTCTGCTGCTGGAGCCGGAGCTAGAAAAGAACTACTCCGCTATCAAGGCGAACAGCCATCCCTGGAGCGCCGCGCCGGTCAATGTTAAAGAGGCTTTATGACCGAAGCCGCGCCGGTCACGCAGCCAAGGGACACGTTGCTGCTGAGCCACGCCAATCCCGAAGACAATGAATTTACCCTCTGGCTGGCGCTGCAGCTCGCAAACGAGGGCTACCGAGTGTGGTGCGATCTCACCAAGCTGCTGGGCGGCGAGGTGTTCTGGGACGATATCCAGGAGGTGATTAAAACCCGCGCGGTCAAGCTGCTTTACGTTCTCTCCCGGACATCGAACGCCAAGGACGGCCCGCTCAAGGAACTGCATTTCGCACAAGGCGTCGCCAAAAAGGAAAAAGTCAAAGACTTCGTCATTCCGCTGCACATCGACGCTCTGCCGCACGGTGAAATCACCATCGAAATCACCCGCGTCAACACCGTGCCGTTTGCGCAATCCTGGGGTGCAGGGCTTGCCAAGCTGCTGGAAAAACTAGAGAAAGACAAAGTTCCCAAAGACACGAAATTCAACCGGACGGCAGTCAACGACTGGTGGCGCACGCAGTTCAGCGCCGAGCAGGGATTGCGCAAGGAGCCCGAAGAATACCTCTCCAACTGGTTTCCCGTGACGCTGCCGACCCACATTTACTTCCACTCGCTCTCGCGAAAAAGCATAGGCGTGCTGGAAGTAGCTCCCGCACTGCCATACCCCGCGGTTCAGGACGGAAGGTTCCTGATCACCTTCGCCGAAGCCGGCGACTTTGAAGGAAGAGTCGGCCCGGAAATGTACATCGCAGAGGCGGGAAAGCCAATGGAAGTCGCGGCCCTGCTGGCGGCGCCCAAATCCACCTTTGGGAAGTTCCTGTTTCAACTGCTGCGCGTCGCCTGGGAACAGATGCTCGAAGAGCGCAAGCTTCCAGTCTATGAACTGGCGAATAAGGTGAAATGCTTCTACTTCGCAAAAGACCGCGTACCCAACGATAAGGTATTCTTCACGGGCGTGGACGGAGAACGCACGTACCGCGCGATGGTCGGATACGCCACGCGCACGAACCCAACGACGGGCGTAAGCGTCAAGCGGTTCTGGCACTACGCCATCCAGGCGCGGCCGATGGTGCATCCCACACTCGCCTATATCTTCAAATCGCATGTGCTCTTCACCAACGACGGCACCACCATCTGGGAGAGCAAGAAAAAGCTGGCCTCCGCGAGACGCAGCCAGTGCAAATCATGGTGGAACGACGAGTGGCGCGACCGGACCCTTGCGGCCGCCACTCACCTGTGCGACGGCGCGGATAAGATTACAGTCAAGCTCGGAAGCAACGTTAGCCTGACCATTCCGCCGGCGCCGCTGCCGTTCTGCAGCCCGGTGTCCTATACCGACCCGCAGCTGCTGCGATTCTCCGAGGATGACGAAACCGCTGACGATTATGGCCGCAATTCCCGCGATGACGATGCCTTTGAAGACGATCCACCCGAGGGCGGCGAGCAATGACAGATCTGATCCACATTCCGGAGCCGCGTCTCTTGTTTCGCCACGATCAGGCGATGGAGGACCCACGCGACGGCCTCACTCTGTTCGGCCCGCTGGACGAAAGCAAACCCTATGGCATCAAGGCGGGCGTGATCGGCACGGAAGCCGGCGCCAGGTGCTTTGAGCGCTGGGTGGAATGGGTGCAGCGACCGGTATTTAATACGGCTCCGCTGCTCGGCCGTCCGCCATTTCCGGGTTTCGAGACCGTGTTCCGCTCACGCTGGAATACCAAGCCGCTGCTCTCGCTCACCGTCACGGACACCGAGATAGACGAATATCTCTATCTCGACGAGGCGCACCAGCGCGTGTTCGGGACCGTGGGAGTTTTTGCCAAGCGCATTCTTGAGGCAATACGCGAGGAGACGGACAAACCCGAACTGTGGTTTGTCGTCGTGCCCGACAAGGTGTGGAAGTATTGCCGCCCCAAATCCGTTGTTGAGCCGGAAGTTCGCCAGCAGGCATTAAGAGCCTTCAAGCATGCCAAGCAGGCAAGAACGTTTTACGAGACGCGCGCCCTTTTCACGGAGATGGATAAGGAGGCCGAACCCTATGTCTATGAGGAGCAGTTCCACAATCAGCTCAAGGCGCGGCTTCTGGATGACAAAGTCCTGACGCAAATAGTCAGGGAGAGCACGGTCTCTAACATCCTCAAGCCCGGAGACGCGGACTTCGACAAGCGAGCCGCCGCCCGGCAGTCCGAGATTGCCTGGAATCTGTCCACTGCCATCTTCTACAAGGTAGGCGGCCGTCCGTGGAAGGTCGCAGAAATACGCGACGGCGTGTGCTACGTGGGCCTCGTTTTCAAGAAAGACGAGACTACCGGCACATCCAAGAACGCCTGTTGCGCGGCGCAGATGTTTCTCGATTCCGGTGATGGCGTGGTGTTCAAGGGCGCGCTCGGTCCCTGGTACAACGAAGACACGGGCGATTTTCATTTGAAATATGAGGCGGCCAAGGCGCTCGGGGATCTCGCCATCAAGACCTACACGAAGAAAGCGGGCGGCCCGCCCAAGGAAATGTTCATCCACGGGAAAGTGCGCTTTGAACCCGAGGAATGGCAGGGATTCATGGATGCCGCCGGAACCGGCACAAACATGGTCGGCGTCCGCATTCGGGAAGAAAGAAACCTGAAGCTCTACCGCAAAGGCCAGAATCCCGTGTTGCGCGGCCTGGCGAACATCCGCAGCCCGCGCAGTGCGCATCTCTGGACGCGCGGATGGACGCCGCGCATTCAAACCTATCCAGGGCGGGAGGTTCCCAATCCGCTGATCATTGAAATCAGCAAAGGGGAGGCGGACATCAACGTCGTGCTCAAGGACATCCTCGCCCTCACCAAACTCAATTACAACACCTGCATTTTCGGCGACGGCATGCCAATAACGCTGAAATTTGCGGACGCTGTCGGGGAGATTTTGACGGCCGGCCCCATCAAAGACGTTCCTCCATTGCCTTTCGGACACTATATTTGAGCGCACGGAATAGCTATGAGTGAAAAGGTATTCGCATACGGGTCCAACATGTGCTCAGGGCGATTCCGCGCATACGCGGTTTCACCTGAAACGTCCGGCTCCTCTGCGCTGCTACCAGCGTACCGGCTCCTGTTTAACAAGAGGAGTCAGGACGGCTCGGGCAAGGCCAACGTGGAACCGCATGATGGCGGGCAAGTCTGGGGCGTGCTGTACACCATCCCAGATGCAGACTTAGCAACTTTGGATCGCGGCGAAGGCACTGGCTATCATCGAGCCAGAATGCCGGTGCGTATTAACGGTAACGAGATGACGGAGGCTTGGGTGTATTTGGCGTCGAGACCAAGCAATGACACTTCACCACGTCCCTACAGCTGGTATAAGCGTTTTTTGGTGGAGGGTGCGCGCGAACATTCTCTGCCAGCCCAATACATCGCAACCTTGGAGAACATCGAGGCCGTGCATGATACGGATGGCGCGAGAGACCAGCAAAGGCGTGCATTGGCGTGTGAGGCGCAGTCATAAATCGCTTTCAGCCAAACCCAGCCCAGACCCATGACAGCGACATTTCCATTTCTTACCTCATACGATCCGCCGGGAAGCAGTGAGGGCGCTCTTGACCCTCTAGGGCTCTACCAAATTGCTGACCAGTTGGCGGTTCAACTGGTACCGGCAGTGCGTGAGCGTATGCAGCGCATTCGGATGCTGACCGCGATGGCCGTCGGTGCCGTGGTCACCGAGGGACTCGACGACGATCAACGCAATCGGGACGCTTCTCCTTATCTGGTTTGGGAATGGCTGGTCGTCGAAGCATTGACACGCAAGATGCGTGACGATCCTGAGCTATGGGGTGTTCCGGGAACACTCGTTGCGGGCCGCGCTCTTGACCAACAGGGTTATCTAGACGCTCGCAGTTATCTGAAAACGCCGCGCATCTTCGGCTTCACGGGCGTGTATAAGCGACTCGCCATTCATCTGGGAGTGGTCGATATACATCTGGCATCTGGCCCAAATGCTGAGGGGCTTGTGGAAGCCTGGGCTCGCGGTCTGCATTCCGCGGGCTTGCCGGAGGCCAGGGCACTTATCAGTCGCTGGACGGCCGCTGTGAAGCGCAGCCTTGCCGAAAGTCCGCCGCGCACAAGACCCTCGTGGGGAAATGCAGAGTGGGAACAATTGGCCCGCGCGTTTGCGCCCGCCGAACGACGAACACCGGAGAAGAACCACCTGCGACAGCTCCTGCACAGTTCGGAGGACCGGCGACTAGGCGCCCTGCCGACCATCTGGCAGTTACTGTCGGAATTCGAGGACGAGAATTTTCAAGAGGAGGCATTGCACGACCGTCTTGAAGAACTGGAGCCGCTCTACGCGCCACTGCTTGCTGCTATCCGCGCCTATGAGGCGTTCGCGCGAAGCCTTCAGGATGGCTTTGATGTACTCCGAGTGGAGGCCGCCAGGCGAGATGCTCAGGGCTTCACCGTGCCCAGCATTGTGAACAATCCCGAGTTCAAGAAAAGCATCGCCGGGCTGCATGACAGGTATTGCGGAGCATACCGTGCGCTAGGCGAAACCGTTGTACGCGGCTTGCCACTCCAGAGTTCCTTCCTGGAAAGATTCGTCGCCTTCTCAGAACCGATGGATGTCGGGACATCCGCTCTCGCCCTGTGCGCGCATCACGAAGCCGTGCAAAGCGGCAAATCGGCCGATGGGAAGCGCCCGTGGTTTGACCGGCTAGGGCAAGACCGGATTTATATCCGCCACGCATACCGAATACCTCCTCGTCCAATTGCGCCTGGCTGCTACGTTCACGACTACCGAGGTGTGCCGATCCGTCGCTTCTGGAGGGATCTGTCGTGACCGCGCGCAGCAACACTGCCATGCTGGAATTGTGGCGCCCTCCTGCAGCGGCCGGCGATCCAGTAGGTTGCGTCACAACGACATTCACATTCACACCGGGTCTTTTTGATGAGCAGTGTCTGGCGAGATTCCTGGACATCGAGTCCGAGCCCGACCGCGAGGATCTTGCTTTTCTGCTTGAGCGAGAGACTCGGCTGGGGAGTGTCTATGCCGGCGTGCTTGTTGATCACACACGCGCGGGAGTCGAGCATTCTCTTCGATGGGATGTGTTACCGGTGCGAATTCGGGGCGGCAAGCAGCATGCCAAGTTGAGTCTCCTGCTTTGGTCTGCACATCTTCGCATCATCGTTGCCTCTGCCAATCTGACGGAGCCGGGTTACCGAACGAACCACGAAGTGACCGGTGCGATCGATCTGACGCCAGAAGCATCAGACGCCGAGATCATCGAGCAATCTTTAACATTTCTTCGGGGCCTGATGTCCTTTGTGCCGGGAGCATCTGCGGCCCCGCCCGAGATCCGGCGACTGGAAGCATTTCTCGACCAGGTTGAGAGCCTTGCACGCCGGTGGAAACCACGGACGCGAAGCCGGACGGTTCACCAGCAGCTCGTTTGTACGCTTCCGGCTGCGGCGCCGCGTGCACCACGCAGCAGTCTCGAAGAGGCCATCGAAGCGTGCCGCCACCGCGGAGGATCTCCCGCCGGGGCCCAGGTCGCCTCACCCTTCTTTGACGCCGCCGCTCATGACAGCCATGTGACCGCTTCCCTGTGCAAAATGATGGCGAGGGGAATGACGCGGGACATCTCCTTCTGCGTGCCCGCTATAACAGATGCAACTGATGCGACGCCAGCACCCCGGCTTGCCGCTCCGAAGGCGCTCCTGCTTACGCCGGGGCGATACAGCGGCAGTGTGCAGGTCAAAATATTGCCGCAGTTCGACTCGGACAAGAACCTCCGGCCCTGGCACGCGAAGATGCTGGCTCTCTCCTCGGATTCGTATTCCGCTCTCATGATGGGCTCATCCAATTTCACTTGTGCAGGGATGGGCGTCGGAGGAAACAGGAACGCTGAAGCCAACCTTCTCACAGTCGTCTCGCGCAAAGCCTATGGACGCGATGTTGCTTCACTTGAGGCCATATGGCCCGCAATGGAATCCGTGGACGATCCTGATTCCGCGGAATGGCAGGGACCGCGCGGAGAGTTTGAGGAGGAGGAGCAGGGGGAAGCTCCGTCGGCGCCCGCAGGTTTTCTGTTGGCAACATATCGCGCGGGAGATAAACCCGCTATCGCACTACGTCTCAACCCGGACAACTTGCCCGATGACTGGCATGTCCACGCATGCGGAACCGACAGGCCTGAGCTCCTATCCGCCGATCTATGGCGCCAGGGCGGAAGCAGACCACTCGTAAACATAGCCTGGCTACAAGAAACGCCTCCGGAGAAGCTGCTGGTGCGCTGGGGGGATCGAGAGGCGTTCCTTCCCATCAATGTCGAAGACAGCCGTGCGCTGCCCCCTCCGGCGGATTTGAAGGGCATGACCGCCGACGACATGCTCTGGGTGCTGGCGGCGGCCGATCCGAGCGCAGCGTTCCGCGCCTGGGCTGCACAGCGGAAACGCTCGGACGTGTTCGACGAAGATCTTGATTCGGCCCAAATGGTTGAACTGGACCCCCTGCGACGGTATGACCTGCAGGCGACGTTTCTGCACCGGATAAGACGGCGGGCACGTATTCTTGCCCAGCTCAGAGCAAACCTCCAGCGGCCCGTATGGGGTCATCAGGCGCTGGAGTGGCGCTTGCGGGGCCTGGTGGGCATTCAGCCTTTGGCTGAGCGCCTCGTAAAGGAGTTTGCCACGGCAGATGGCGCAAGTGATGATGCTCTGTTGACGCTCGCCGATTTCCTTATTGTGTTGCGTGAAGTGGACTACCAGCCCGGCGACGGATCACTTCCAAAGGCAGAATTCGCCAAGACTTACAAAGCGTTTCTTCACGATCTGCTCGATACGATTGTTCCGCAAGTGCAAGCTAAGACAAGCACTACCCCTCCAGACTTGATTCATTTTTGGGAAAGCGTGGTGAAACGATGCCGGGCGTGAGCGACATCTTCAATCCGCCGATTGAGCTGGTGCTCGGCACACGCATGAAAGACCGCGTCCCGGAGATGGACCAGACCCGACAACGCCTGGAAGTGGAGGAAATCCTGCGCAGGTTCCGCAATCGGCCCGGTGTGATTCTTGCCGACGAAGTCGGGATGGGGAAAACCTTCGTCGCCTTGGCGACAGCCTATACCGTCGCTGTGAATAGTCCCCGAGGGCCGGTTATCGTACTTGTACCTGCGAATCTTATCGACAAATGGGTGCAGGATCTCAATACCTTCTGCGAACTTTACGTCGATAACCGCAAAGCGGTGCCGCGAGACATGACGGCGAGACAGGAACTTAGGTCGGCAAATGCATTTCGATTTGGCATCGCACGACACAGTGTCGAATTGTTAAAGCTACTGGACGACGATAGACGCGACCGGTGCCATCTCGTTTTTCTCGCGCATGGTGCGATGAGCCGCCGCCAATCCGACAAATGGATTCGACTCACCCTTATTGCGGAAGCTCTCCTTCGTCATGGCAGGGGCAAAGCCACCCGCCTCATTCAGGTCAAAAACACGATTCACCGGTTTCTTGCGAGGCTGCTGTGGGCCATTGGCGAAGAACGGGCGCAAGAGTGGGGCGAAGAACTGTGGCAAAAGCTTCTGCGCACCGATCCGCGTACTTGGAAGGATGTTTACAACGGGGCCGTTTGGGACAAGCAACGTCAGCTCTCCGATGATCCGGTTCCAAAGGTCGTGGCTCGCGCTCTGCAGCGTATTGATGTGAAATCACTGGCGGAAGCGCTCGAACAAATGCCTGTACGGGCGCGAGGCGGCGACGCCCGAGTGAACGAACGCATCGACAATGCTCGTCGCGCTTTGAGGGAGGTCGAGGCCGCTCTGTGGAAAGTGTTGCTGGCCCAGGCCCGATGGCGATCACCACTGCTCGTCATGGATGAAGCACACCATCTCAAAAACCCGGCCACCTTGCTGGCCAGACAACTCCAATCGACGGATTCGGATCGCGACCTGCGCACGGGCGACGGCGCGATGGCAAATGCTTTTGATCGGATGCTGTTTCTTACTGCGACCCCATTTCAGCTCGGCCATCATGAGCTGGTGCACGTCATGCGGCGCTTCGGGGATGTGCGGTGGGATGCATCCGCGCTAGGCGAGCCTGCCGAATTCCAGCAAAGCCTGGTCGATCTAAACAACCATCTCAATGAGAGCCAGCGAACTGCGACGCTCTTCCAAAAGTCATGGAGCAAGCTCCGTCCCGAAGATTGCACCGGCAATATTGACGTGTGGTGGAAAGATGTCCTCCAGGCGCAGCCGGAAGCGCTTGCGAGCCGCCAACGAGCTGTCCTCGACGCGTACAACGCCGCCAAACAATCACGGACGACTGCGGAGACCGCTCTGCGGCCGTGGATTGTGCGTCACAACAAGGGTACGTTCTGGCCAGGCACTGATATAACCCGCCGTCAGCGGATAACTGGAGCCGCAATTTCCGATCAGAGTAAATCGGGCGGACTTCTTGTTCCCCCGGACCAACTCTTGCCTTTCTTCCTTGCCGCCAGAAGTTCCGTTAATCCTGGCCAGGACCTGCTTGGCGAAGCTCTTTCCTCATCCTATGAGGCTTTCCGCTTTACACGCGAGAATCGCGATGCGGCAAAAGACGAGCAAGATGAATCGCCTTTACCGCTCGTCAATCAGGCCCATGCGACGTGGTATCTGGGCGAATTTGACCGCGCCTTGGAGCAAACGAGCGGAGCAAGCCATCCCAAGGTTCACGCGACCGTCCGCAGAGTCGTCGATTTATGGGAAGCTGGTGAAAAAGTCCTCGTCTTCGCATTTTACCGGTATAGCTGCCGGGCTCTGCGTGTGCATATCAGTCAGGAAATCGAACGTCGCATTACGCAAAAAGCGCAGCAGCAACTCAGGACCGCAGGCCAGGGGAGCGGCAGCCGCGCGGTCGAGCGGCTACTGGAGCGGGTTCAAAAGCGGTTCTTTGATGATGCTGACGCGCCGGGCCGTCGCGCTCTCGATGCCGCACTCTATGGAACCGTGCAGACTCATGTGGGAAAACTGGACGCAGTCGGCATTGTGGCCGAAGATCGCGAAGCGATTGTTGACGTGATGCGCCGCTTCCTGAGAGCTTCAACCACACTTGTCCGCTGCTTTCCGCTTGGAGAACAGAGCACTCCGGCCGATGCGGTCGCAACAGCACTCGATCAACCTGACCGGTCGGGCACCTCCTGGCGAAACAAGTTCGATACATTCATTGAATTTCTTACTGAACGTTGCTCCACCGAAGAGCGTCGCCTTTATCTCGAAGCGACGCAACGAATTCAAACCGGTGGAATTCGCGTTGACGACGAAGACGAAGATTCGGACTCACAGAAGCCAACAATAACGCTGCCGAATGTTCAAGTCGCCACAGGCAAGACCAAGCGCGATGCCCGATCCCGCCTTATGCGCGCTTTCAATACACCGTTTTTCCCCGACATTCTTGTTTGCAGCGAGGTGATGGGAGAAGGTGTTGACCTTCAACGATTCTGCCGTCACGTTATTCACCACGATCTCGCGTGGAACCCAAGCACCATCGAACAGCGGACGGGGCGCATTGACCGCCTTGGATGTAAGGCTGAAGGCCGTCACCCGATTGCAGTCTATCTGCCGTATTTGGCTGGAACCGCCGACGAAAGGCAGTATCGGGTCATGTCCGAGCGAGAACAGTGGTTCCGAGTCGTAATGGGGCAGGACGAAGTTGCGCGTCTGATAACGCCGGAATCAACCAATGCATTTCTTCTCCCCGAAACCATTTCGGACGGATTGAGCTTCAACCTGGGCATCTAATCACCCTTAGCTCTACCATTTCGGTATTGGCCTTCACGACCTTGTTGGGTAGCCCGATATTTCTGCGGGCTTCCATACAATTTGTAAAGTCCGGGTATCTTTTCTGCGCCAGCCGGCCTCGGCGAAAATCCATAAATCCAGTCACCGAAAGGGGGTATGTCCGGCAGGTTTTTTAAAGATCGTTCAACAACCAAATCGTAGTTAAAGGTGACGACCGTATCTGAGGACTTAAGTCTCTCCAGCATTTTGATATGGTGCTTGCGCGCTGCGGTGCTGTGCGCCTTGCGCAGGAGCGTGTCAACAGCCCCTGTGAAGCAGCTGAGCAATCTCTTGACACTGGTTTCAAGATGTTCGGCGGGAAACAGCACTTCTTGCATTTGCGCTCTCAGGTTTAGCGTGTAGAAAGTGCGCTCCATCGAGTTCCATACAGGACTGTGTGCCGCTAGTATCCACTGAATCAGCTCTGAAACGGCCGTCTCGTCTCTGTCTTTTGCCTCGACCTTTTGGAGAAGCTCAAAAAAATCGGAATCGAGCGGAGATCGAATCGGCCTCTTGCTGGCGTAAGACACCGCGCGACTCGCACCGGCACCTAGCAAGAGCGTTATTCTCTCAGCCATCCCGTCTCCTCGTTCAACCCGGACGACAACACGCTTAATACAAGATTTGGTCCGCTGCTTTAGTGCTCGTTGCGAATTTTATTTATGAGTGTAAGAACGCGCAAGGTCACTTGCCGTGGTGTCCCTGGCTGCGCCAGCGCTTCGAACAGGCGCCTGTAACCGGCCGAGGGATAGTAATCGTTGAAATCCTTTAGGACCCGTTGGTGCAGGGTCGCGGCCGTGCTTCCGGTGCATCCGACCGGAACGACAAAAAGCCTGTTTGCGACCGCCAGCCGAAACTCTTCTTCCATTCCGTCCGCCGGAGAAATCCCGCTCCCCGGCCCTGTCTTATTGCCAAAGAGGAATAACGCAACGCCGGCCTGTGCAAGCATGTCCTTCCGGTATTCCGTCCATCGTCGCCTGCGCTCGACCGCGTCGCGTATGGCAATCGGAAAAGGGCGCAATACGATTCGGTCGTCCAGTAGCCGCGTGCCTTCATCGTACAGCTCGCGAAGGATGCCGTTCAGAACGTAGGGCCCGACGCCTAAACCGAAACCAGAAACAATGCCAAAGCCAGCGCCCATCAGCGCCTCAGACAAACCCTCAATCAATTGGTGCGCTTTCTGTTCGGGCCAGGGATCGTATGTCGCGGCGCTACCAGAGACGAAAACCCGTCCAAGAGCGTATCGGTAATAAATACGCCGCAAGACATCTGTGTACTGCCTATAGTCATCTACAAGCAAACCCATGATGCCGTAACGCCTCAGGTCGTTAACCTGAAGCTCTTGTTTTACGGACGCATAGCGATATTCCGCAACGCTCCCGAAGTCAGTGCGCTTGACCCGCCGCAGCAGACAGTGGTGCTCCCGCCGGTTTTCGCCGAGAAGCACGCGTATCCTGCTCAGGACGTAGTTCAGGTTGGGATCATTGAAACTGAATCCGATAAAGAGAAATGTTTTCGAGACCAGATCACCGCGCAGCGCCGTTGAGAAAAGATGCCGGTGGGACTCATAGGATTCGTAATCATCTTTGGTAACGACTGCCTTGTCCGGCTGCGAGACATCGCCGTGCATTTTGTAAACAACCGCGTCGCGTCTTGGAACCGTGATCGCGAGATTTTCCACGGTTGTCTTAATGTCGGGCATTTTCGCATACGCTTTAAGTGAATCCTCGATAAGCGAATCGTAATTCGTCGTCCAATAGGTTTTGATGGGGAGCGATGCCAGTAATTTATGATTCTCGGTGGGTTTTGACCGTACCGCGAATTCATGGATCAGGGCCTGGTTAATCTTGTGCCTGCCCCTTCGCTCGTTGACATGAAACTGCGCCGCCGCGATCAAATCGCTTTCTTTATCGACATCAAGCCCTACATCACTCACAACGTCCCGAAGCAAGTCTTTCCAGTTAACGAGACCTGCCGGAATGGAAAGCCCCGCCCCCGCGAAAATCGCGGCATTTTGGTCGTGCAACGCCTGAACGTATGTTTCGACAAACGAATCGATAGGATCGGGTCGCACGCTCGTTCTATGCCTTTCTTTCAGCAGCGCCGTGCCGCCGCGCACTCTATAACCGCAACAAGGTCTCTCGTATCTCCCCATCGCGCGATCGGGGCATCGATATCGTTGAGCAATTGCGGCGCCCTGCCCCGCGATTCCTTCAAGCGAATGCCGCAGATTCCTTTTCCCAACTCGAACGCTGTGTTTAACTCCCATTCGACCCAGTCGCGCCAGGCCGTGCCGTTTCCGATGAGGCAGACAACGACGGATGCTCTCTGGATGATCGCGCGAATCTGCTGCTTTATATAGGTCCCCCGGGTGCTGTTTATCACGTCCCGAAGGCTGCCATCGTGGAAATCTATTTCCAGGTTCGGGGCGCGGGCCATCAGTCGAAATCCCCGGACTTGAGCCAGATCCTCGACATGAAAGCTCAGGTATACCCGGCGTTTGCTGGAGTGCGTGGTGAGCTCGCCGCGGTATGCCCTGAGGAGCTGGGTCAGGGAATCGAACCCCCTCTTTTCGAGAAGATTTCCCAGCTTCGTATCGCCGCGCGCATGGAGGTCTATCCCATAGCGCGCCTCGACCGTCTTTATGAGTGTGTCGTCACGAGTCGCGCGAAACATCGCCGGTCGTCACCTCAAGTGATGGAAATTCCGCGTGCCCGAAGATGCCGCTGCAGCAGCAGTGCGCCCGACAATGCGCCAGGATGGCATCTCCGGATTTGATCCATGGCCGGGCAGAAGCACTGGGTATGCCCCTTCATGTACGGTTCTTGGAGAAGCGCTGACTTTATTCTCGCCCAGTTACCGTCTCTTTCCAATTTGCGCAGACACTCTTCCGCGCGACTATCGTCCGAGACCGAGGCATACGCCTCCAGCAGCCCGGTGCCCCCGTGCGCGTATTCCCTCCAGGGCCAGCGTCCATGAGACGAATAAAACATCTGGCCGTACAGAAACGGAATGACCAGTTGCTCGACATAGAGCCTGAATTGAAATTCAGGTTCAAGAAATTCATCTTCTTCGAGAGGACTGCAAAGGCACGCGCTCTTGTCGCCCTGGCTAAAGTGGCGATCAGGAACAGGATCTATTCCTGTAACGTAGAGCGCCGGCAAGCGTGAGTCCGACTTGTTATCCCGTTCTTCGATCCTAACGTCGAATTCGCCGGCAAGTATCAGCCCGCCAGGTTCGGCCGCCGCGGAATCGTCTAGAATCGCGAAGCGATTGGCTTGCCCGTTGTAGCTCGCTCTAAATCTGATCGTTACCACGATTCCGTTGCCGTCCGCCACAAGAGCGGGATGGACATCGTGTAGCCAGCGTTCATCGCTTTCTCTCAACATAAGCAGAAGACCACGGTGCCCGCGGCGCGAAACCAGCCGAAGAGGAGGATACGACGCGCGCCTTGCTGGCTTGTCGGTTCTGTCCGGCGGCCCCGACTATTTTCTCATCGGCTCCGTATTCCGCCCGGATATCCGCAGCTTCATCGGCCCACTTGCCAAGATTCTCCCTGCCGTCATCAACTACCCAGTCGTAGGTTTTGCATACGCCGGAGAGCAATGTGCCATCAGCCAGCTTAAAGCTATCCAGCGGGTTGCGGCCGGACGTATCCGTTTTCTTGTCTTTGTCCTTGATGTTGTGAATTCGAATGCCGACAATCCCGTTACCGCGATTCCAGCTCCTTTCAATTTCATGCTGTACCCATTCGCGATCTGCCGTCTCGGCACCGATAAGAACGGCCGTGACGCTCGTATTCTTGAGCTGACCGTCAATCCATCGTTCGATTTCGGCATCGCCTTTTTTCTTGATCGATTCCCATTCGGCTGCGTCGATAAACCCGTATTCATCCTCATCAGAAACTACGTTGCAGTTCCGTACCTGGCCGGCGCGCCATGAGTCACGTTCATAGTGGAAGCTGAAAAAGATTTTTCGAGCCATCAAGGCCCCCATTTCTCAGATACGGCATCGATCTCTGCCGACATCTCCTGGCTGTCGCGATTGTCGCTCTGGAGGGCTCGCTCCGGGCGGTTCCGCCTGTACCAGTCAGTGCCTACAGGGAATCCCGTACTTGATTTTACTTGAATGAGGTTCTATCCTCACCCGTGAAACAGTGTAAAGTGACGCCAGATCATATGTCAAACTAAAACGCATGAATGAAACGGGAGGTGTAAATGACCCTTCTTCGCCTGGGGGCAATGCTTAGGGAACGAAGAGGTGGCCGTGGAGTTCGAGAAGTTGCGAAAGACATCGGTATCAGTGCCGCGACCCTTACCCGTGTTGAAGGTGGACGACTTCCGGACATCGCCACCTTTCAAAAAATGTGTTCCTGGCTGCAGGTCAATCCCGCTGACATTCTCGATATCACCGTCCCGAACATTCCCGCCTCGACCGAAACGCCGGTGGTCGCGTTTCATCCGCGAGCAGACCAAACATTGACGGAGGCCGCCGCTTCGGACTTGGCGAAATTAATCGTCGTGGCTCATCGCGAGTTGGGGCGCCGCGCGCAGAAGCGTCAGGTCGATGTTTCGGCGTGGCTTTAAAACATGGGCCGAGCGGACATCGCTCCGGGTGCGGGAGAAGCTCAGCCTGCCGGCCAGCTCACCGCTTGACCCCTTTCGGTTCGCCGATCTTCTTGGCGTGCCGGTCCTAAATCCGGGGGAATTGCCCGACTTGGCTGACGACGTGCGTCAGCGGCTCAATACGGATCATCGCGACTGCTGGTCGGCGATTACCGTCACTGACGGCAAGAGCCACTTGATCGTGGTCAATTCCTCTCACGCACGCACGCGTCTGAACAGCAGTCTCGCACATGAAATTGCGCACATAATTCTCGGACACGAGCCGTCCATGATGTTCATGAGCCCAAGCAGCGAAATGGCGCTTCGCACTCACAACGAGGAGCAGGAAGAAGAGGCCAATTGGTTTTCGGGCTGTTTGTTGCTTCCGCGGGAAGCTCTGATGCTGATACGGCGCATGGGGAAATCCCCCGACGACGCCTGTTCCGAATATGGCGTCAGTGCGGCCATGCTTCGTTTTCGATTTAACGTAACAGGTGTCGACGCCCAACTCCAATACGGTCGGCGGCGAAAGCATGGGTGTCGATAGAGGATCGAGAGGTTGCTATTCCCGTGATTTTCCGCTTCCGATCCTCTACGATGCGAACGGATCAATGTCGAGCAGGAGGGGTGACGCTTCGCGCCAGTCTGTCGCGACAGTTCACGTTTGCGGCGACAGTGCGATGGCCCGCGCCGGGAACTCATTCTATTTTCTGAACATCGGAAAATAGTCCTGCAGCACTAGAATCACGATACCAACCACGCAAAGGACGCTAGTCAGTGCGATCAGTCGCCGCGAAAGCGCCGGATCTTTAATGCTGCGACGAATGATCGGCAGGTTCACGAGCGCGCTCGCGATCGACGCCAGTACCACGCCCTCGCCAGCCAGCTGCGGCCTCATTCGCCCGTGACCAACCATATTAGCGGCGGCGGCGGACGTACTAGCGCTGCTCACAAGACCACCCAGAACGCTCACTCCTAGGAACCCGATCTTTCCCAAGTATCGTTGGCCCAGAGTTGAAACAACCTGAATAAGGACAAAGAGGCCAGCGAAAGTCAGCACGCGGATCAGAGACACCGGCGATTCGAGATGGATTTCACCGGGGGTGACATCGCTGCTGGCTCGTTCGCGGCGGACAAAAATGAGGGCCAATACAGCCATTACGACCAAAGGAGCTGCGGCAGGGGGAACTGCCGACGGCGATAATAGCGCAACAATGAGCAGGTTCCGAGCAAACATCGCTACGACGGTCAGCAGGAGAGCGGCCGTCGCTGTGCCCGACGACACTTCGCTCCCCACCATCGTCTTTGCCAATTCGAGCGCAGCGGCGCTGCTATTTACAAATCCTCCCAGAAAACCGCTCAAATACAGACCACGAGAGCCGTAGATTTTTAGCAGGACATAGTTCACGAACCCGACGCCGGCGATGACGATGACGGTCAACCACAGTTGTCGCGGATTGATTAGCTCCCACCTGTCAACGAATCGGTCGGGCAGAAGCGGATAGACAACCAGGCCGAGAAGTCCCAACAATACGGCACTGCGGATTTCCTGCGGCTGCAGTCCCCCGGCAAATCGGTGCAATTCCACTTTCCAGGCAAGCAGCATCGTCATCACGACGGCCGAAGCGACCGGAGTGAACAAATGACCCTGCCCGGCTAAGGCTCCCAAGACGAACGTGACCAGCAACGCCGCAGAAGTTGTTGCTTCCAGAGTTCGGTCCACGAGCAAACTACGAACGTTTGCGATACCGACGATGATCAATACTCCGACGAAGGAAATGGCGGTGATCGAGGGAGCAAACAAAACGGCGAGAGTACCCAGAAGAGCGGTCAGCGCGAACGTTCTTGCGCCTAGATCTTTGTTGGACCATTCTCTCTCAATGCCTACCAGGAGCCCGATGCCGAGGGAGACGGCGATCTTTGCGGCAACTTCCGAAGGCGGAAACCGGGTGACCATTGCCGACACAAGCACGAATCGCGCCTCCAATGAAAAAGTATATACGCGAAAATCGCATCAGTTCCGACAAAACGAACAATTAGCGAACTTGTTGGTGGCAGTTTTTGCCACGAAGCACATGGATGCAACGAGGATTCTTGAAAGAGCAAAATGTCGCTGCGAATCGACCTATGGGAAACATGCCACGTTCGATCTAGCGGGCTACGCAAACATCTTACTTTTGCACTTGCCAATCCGCTCCGCTGCCATAGTCCCTGACCTTGCGATTCTCGCGAATACTTCCCGATCGTATAGCAGAGGACCGCAGCGTACGACTCAACGCGTCGTCATTCGATATATATCCTTATTCCTGCTTGACAGAGGCCTCCAAATACAGTCAAATCTGACTTCCACTTGTAACAGAGTTGCAACTGGTCGCAGGAAGAAAATGGGAGGAAGGAGCATCAGGATGGTGGTGGGGGCATTAATTGCGACCGAGTCGCAACTGGGGAGATCGAAGAACGATACCTCGATTACACGCCCTTCCCTCATGGATGAATTGACTGCCCGTGGCGTCCGGATTACGGCTCAGAGACGACTTCTGGTCGGCATTATTCAGGATTCAGCTCGCCATCTTGATGCGGCCAAGTTGTTAGAGATCGCGAAGAAAGAAGATCCCAGCATCGACCGTGCCACAGTTTATCGAACCATTAACCTGCTGAAAGACCGAGGCTTGATCGACGAACTTGACCTGATGCATGTCGAGGGAGAGAAACACTATTACGAAGCCAAGACCGATCGCGACCACTGCCACATGACATGCTTCCGCTGTAAAGCAGTTATGGAGTATACGAGCCCGTCCTTCGACAGGCTTAAACAGGAGATAGCTCGACAGGGTGATTTCCTGATTCGCGTTGCGCGGCTGGAAGTGGGCGGACTATGTAAGCGCTGCCGAAAAACGGCGAGATAGAAGGCCGTCCGTTTTTTTTATTTCTGTAGATGCGACATTGTCGCAAGTAACTGTGGCGGGAAGCTAAAAGCTGGAAATTAAGCAGGCAGGAAGGACCGAAGTTATTTAGACATCTTTTTTAAGGAACGGTCCCCACGACGAAACCTTTGGCGAAGGACTCGTGGGGACCGTAAATCGACAACCCAAAGGCTGACGACCGCCTCAGTATACCGGCAAGCAGCCAAGGGCTATCAAGAATAAATCGCTGGCTGGGGCCGGATTCCGCGTCACCACTCCGTGCCCTGACAAGGCTCCACATTTAATCGAGTCGTAGTGGTGATTCTGCGCGTGCACTGGATTTTCAATCTTTTGCCGGAGGATACCGAGGATGAGGAAGAGCATAAAGAAGCAGCAGAAAGCGGAAACTAGCCATGGAAACTGGCCTGTCACATACAAATGGGTAGCCATGGGCACACTGGTTGCTTATACAGCTCTGGGTGGCCAGAAGGTAGCCTTGGCTCAGGCCCAGCGAGCGCCCGCTGGTACAAAGACCAATCCAGCGCAGCCACAAGCCTCCCCGCCTGTTCATCACTTCGAAGTCCCCGCTGGCCGGTTGGCGGACATCCTGCCGACTTTCGAGAGGGCAAGCGGACTACATATAGTGTTGGCCAACTCCGGCATCGGAGGAGTGCAGTCACCAGGTGTCACTGGCGATTACACAAATGAACAAGCACTTTGGCACTTGCTTGATGGGACGAGCCTGAGTTCCCGCTTCACAAGCCCAGATGTGGCGACGTTGAATCTTTCCCCGACGGAACAATCGGTCACGGTGAATGCTCACGACATAGACCCCTATGCAGACCCGGAAGCGCCCTACAAGGCCGACCGCCTGTCCTCGACCAAGTTCACCGAGCCGGTCCTTAACACGCCTAGGACGGAGACGATTCTTACGCAGCAAGCCCTCGAAGATAAGAGTGCGACGACTCTCCGTGATGTCTTGCGGTCAACGGCTGGTGTGACCTTAGGATCAGGCGAAGGCGGAAACGCCTTCGGTGACCGCTTCTTCATCCGCGGCTATGATGCGCGCAACGACGTATTCGTTGACGGCGTTCGGGATCCAGGCGTCAGCATTCGCGAGAACTTCGACGACGAGCAGGTCGAGATCCTACGGGGGCCGGCCTCTTCGTTCGCCGGGCGCGGCACCACCGGCGGTGCGCTCAACATTGTCACCAAGGAAGCCCAGGACGTCGACTTCTATCACTTCGAGAGCGAAGGCGGTTTCAACGACTCCACGAAACGCGGGACCGTCGACATCAACCATGCGGTTAACAAGGTGCTGGACGTGCGTCTCAACGGCATGGTCCAGTACGCCGATGTCGCCGGGCGCGACTTCACGACCGACAACCGATGGGGCATTGCCGGCGCCTTGACCTATCATCCGACCGACAACTTTAAGCTGACCGCGAACTATTCGCACACGTACATGTGGGGCCTGCCGGACTTTGGTGTGCCGAGCAACCAAGTCACACGCGAGCCGGTGACTGAGGATGGTCTGGTACCGCGCAACACATTCTATGGCGCGATCAATCGAGATTTCACTAAGTCCTCGCAGGATATGGGAACGCTAGACGCCCAATGGAATGTCAGCGATCACATAACGCTTGAGAACAAGTTCCGAGCGAGTCATTCCCTCCTAAACTACATCGGCACGATCCCAGAGAATCCAAGCTGCAGCGGCGCTACAGCACCTTATTGCTCGACGCTGACCTTCTTCTCGGGTTACGTCCAGCTGAACGCGCAAAGCCGCTATGAGCCGGTGGACGTCATCAATGACCAGCCGCAAGCTACGTTCCAGTTCGCCACGGGGACGATCCGCCATACGGCCATCGCGGGTGGGGAATTCTCGAACGAGCGGATCAGCATCCAAGGCTACTCCGGCCTAACTTCCGAACTGACGACGGGGCCTGTGGCCTTCACTTCGACCGGAGCGCCGATCGTCAGCGTCTTCAATCCGCCGAACTACATCTACGGGGCCTCTCCCATTCAGCTGGCCGGAAACCCCTTGCGGTATAACGTGGACACCAACGCAGCCTACCTAATGGACACGGCCAACTGGAAGGATCGCATTATCGTGAATGGCGGTATTCGTTACGACGACTACCACATCAGGGCGGCTAACAACACAGCCGCAAGCGCAGCGAACGACGGTATCACAAGCTACAACGCAGGTTTGCTGGTGAAGCCGGTGAAAATCGGCAGCATCTACTTCGCCTATGCCACCGCAGCCGATCCTGTGGGCGACGAGCTGGACGCCACGTCGAGCAGCTATGGCGGGTTGGCTGCGACACAGCTCGGGACGCAGATTTTCGGTCCTCAAAAGAGCCAGTCCTACGAGGTCGGCACTAAGTGGGAGCTTCTCGACCAGCACTTGCTCGTTAGCGCCGCGCCGTTCGAAACCGTTGTGACCAATGCCCGCGAAACCGCGCCAGCCGGCTTGCCTGGCTACACCAGTGGCCAGATAGTTGCGGGAGCAGCCTACCGCGTGCGGGGGCTTGACTTCGAGGCAGCTGGCAACCTCACCAGCAAATGGAGCGTAATGGTTGGTCTCGTTGTGATGGACCCCAAGGTGACCAAGTCGATTGTGCCGACCAACGTGGGCCTGCAACTGGCCAACATCGCACCCCGATCGTTCAATCTTCTAACCAAATATCAAATTACAAGTCGGCTGGAGCTTGGCGGGCAAACCGTCTACGCCTCGAAGATCGAGGGAGGTTCGCTGCTTGCCGCGAACGGCGGTATCGCCTACCCGGGTGCCCCGAACCCGACCTTCCTACCCTCGTATTGGCGGTTTGACATCTTTACCGAGGCTAGGATCAACGCCTTCACAAGCCTCAAATTCGCTGGGCTGAATCTGACTAACAAAACCTACTACGACTCTCTGTACCAGAGTTCGCAGCCGTTCGTCAAAGTCGCGCCAAGCCGGGCGTTCTATCTAAGTCTGATCTTTCACTTTAATAAATCATAGGTGAGCCACGCATGCTGATCTCTATCCCGGATGTCCTGAGCAAAGACGATGTGGCGGATTTCCGCCGCATCATGGCCACCGAAGGCTGGGAAGACGGTCGCTCGACGGCAGGGGCGCAATCGGCGGAGGTAAAAAAGAACGAACAGCTACCGCCCGACGACAAGACGTCCCGACAACTCGGCGAGCGCATTCTCCGCGCGCTCGCCGCCAACACTTTGTTCGTTTCGGCCGCGGTCCCTCTTCACGTCTTCCCGCCGCTGTTTAATCGTTACGAACCGGGCCAATTCTTCGGCGAGCATGTCGACAACTGCATCCGGGGCGACCGACTTACCGGTTTGCGCATTCGCACCGATCTTTCGGTCACCCTCTTCTTGTCGGAACCGGAGGAGTACGACGGCGGCGAACTCGTGATCGACGACTACTACGGCGCTCACCGAGTCAAGCTGCCCGCGGGCCATCTGGTTCTCTACCCCTCGACTAGCCTGCACATGGTAACTCCAGTTACTAGAGGCGCGCGCATCTGCTCTTTCTTCTGGTTGCAGAGCATGATTAAGGATCCGCTTGCGCGGCGGATGACATTCGACATGGACAATGCGATTCAGGAACTGGTCCGCCGACTCGGCCGGAACGACCCCGAAGTCCGAAAACTCACGAACATCTACCACAACGTCATTCGGTACTGGGCGGAGTTATGACACGGGTGCAGGAGGGCTACTCGGTGGCTGAATCGAAAAGTGCAAGTCGTTGCCTTGACCGTCACGGTAATGAAAAACTCTGCGGTTGCTTGGAATACCCCGCACCGGCTCGGCAGTCCGCGGTAGCTGAGACCTGTTCTGGGAACAATCGCCCTCTGCAAACCCAACCTGTTTCTTCGGAAGTCGTGAGTTTCCACGAAATCACCATGCTGGAGCAGCAGTAGATGCGGCAGGTCATTTCAGAACTGGTGACGACAACTCGCGGCATCGGTATCGGTGTTTTTCTAACGATCTGCGTATTGGTTATGGGGTTGAACTTTGGTGCCCCTTATTCCGGAGGCGCGGTCTTGATCCACTATTCGACGGCTGCGGTCCTGAACATCGGTGTCCTGGTCTTTCGCGAAGGACTCGAGTGCGTGCTCGTTCTGGCCGCCATTACCGCAGGAACCTCGTCAACGAGGCAACCCTATCAGCATGCGATTGCTGTAGGAGCGGGGATGGGGTTCGGGCTGACGCTGTTCACCTGGAGCCTTGCGGTCCGCATCCTTTCCGATCTGAGCAATGACGTTTCTGCGCTCGCCTTGCAAGCGACTACGGGCCTGCTTGCGGTCATCGTCCTGCTCATCGTGATGAATTGGTTTTTCCACAGAGTGTATTGGACCGGCTGGATTTCGGCCCATAGTCGGCGAAAGCAGAAGCTGCTCAAGGACGCAAACCACGAACAGGGATCGTCGCTGAGCGTCTTCTGGGGAATGGCCTTGCTCGGTTTCACATCGGTCTATCGGGAAGGGTTTGAGGTTGTCCTTTTCCTTCAGAGTTATCGATTGAGACTCGGAAGTCGGACCGTCTTGTGGGGAACTCTGGTGGGACTGTCACTCTCCGCGATTGTGGTAGTTCTCACCTTCCTGGCGCATCGCAAATTGCCATTCCGTAGGATGCTTGTTTTCACGGGAATTCTGTTGGGAATCGTTCTGGTTGTGATGGTCGGCGAACAGGCACAGGAGATGCAGCTTGCGCATTGGATCAGCACGACCACGGTGCCCAGGCTGGTTCCGCTGATCCCCTCCTGGATGGGATTGTGGTTCTCGTTTTTCCCGACGATCGAGACATTGCTAGCGCAATTTGCGGCGGCCGCCTTAGTACTGGGATCGTATTTTTTTGCTACCCGACTAACTGTTCCGAATACGCAATTCGCCGAAAGACTGCAGAGCGAAGAGATCACCACGAGAAGTACAGACTGAAGTTAGGAACGGCACGAGACGGAAGAATAGAAGGAGGTCCCCCATGGCGAACCTTGCGGGAGCGCCGTCGGAGCCAGACGTCGGCAACCGGTAGGTCGGCGACCGAATGGTAAGGCTGCTTTTCTAGGGAGGGATTGAAGAAGGGCTGCACCAGCGTCTTGATGGTCTCGAACATACGCTCGCTCCTCAAGCTCTGCTGCCAGGCCCACGCATCGCGAGTGCCCGTGAGATTCATGCACAAGGCTCGGGACCGGATATACCACTCGCCCATTGTGGGAGAAGTGCCGATGACGGGTGAAGAGATGAGCAGGCGCGCGTTCAAGTATTTCATCAAACTGAGCCCAGAGCAGATCCAGCGAGTTTCGGAAGAGTGCGCGCGGATTGGTTCTTACAAATTGGTTCGCGTGAAAAAGAGAGGACGGTCAACAATAGTGACGGTTCGATTCGAGAGTGGCAGACAAAAAACGGTTACGGTCTGATGGTCCTTCGTTGATGGAAGGTTGAAATATGTCCGGTAAGCAATCTCATCGAGCTGATTGGCGGCTGTGAGATGGGCGGCTGTCCGTAATGGCGCGCCTGCGACGGATGCCCCACCAAAGCACCCGATCGCAAAATGTTCCTGGATCGCAATTATGTACTGTGTGGGAGAAGACCATGTGTACAACAAAAAAGTTCTTGCTGCTGAACAGCAGGTCGGCTTCCTGGCTCAGTGCGACTGCGGCACGTTGCACCTGACTGTGGGAGTCGTAAGCCTAGGGCCCGATCGAGAAGGCACTCCGGCGCATACACCGCCTAATCGGCGCTGCGCTCAAGCAGCTTCCAGAATCACCGGATGAGGCCGCTCATATCACTCAGGAAGGCCTACGAACCGTTCATGTCCATTGAAATCACTAAGAGTCCTCGGTGTTCTGACGAATGAGCAGAAGTCGAAGACAACGATCATCTCCGCAGAACGAACGATCGAATGGAAGCCAAAGCGCGGGCGCCAAGAGGTCTCAAACCCGTTTGCTTGTTGCCTGCGCCATTCCGGAATATCGCGGGCGCCTGGCGTCCTTGGCGAAGGACCTGTCCTTTTCATTGGTAGTTACTGAAGCTAGGGATGTGAGAGAAGCCAGTAGGTCTTGCCTTGACAAAACAGCGGACGTGATTCTTTTGGATCTACGCCTAACCTTCGCGGACGGCCTTACGCTACTGCATGCGCTTCTCGACAAGACACCATGGGCGAGGGTTGTCCTCCTCGCTTCGTCATCCAAGGACATTTCCCTCAGAGTAGCGCTGCGCGCAGGAGCAAGGGGAGTGCTTCATCGAAATGCTACTCTCGAAGAATTGGCTCGCTGCCTCCAGCCGCTTCGGGACGGGCGGATCTGCAACGAACACGAGCCGGAAGCGCAAAGAAAACCAGTGCTGACGAAACGCGAACTTGAGATTCTGCGATTGATCGATTCACGCTTGAAGAACAAGGACATTGGAGAGAGGTTGTCCATCACCGAGGGCACCGTAAAGATCCATGTACATGCAATCTTGGCAAAGTTGGGCGCGAATTCGCGCAAAGACGCCATCTCGAAGGCCCGCGATTATGGATTCATGGCTGCTTTGCCCATTTTGGGGAACCCTATTCATGGAACTCGATAACCACAGTTTAAGTTCCACCGACGTGCTGAAGATCAATACGCAGGCTTCGGTCTTCATGAAGAAAGGGATTCGCTTGATGGACGACACCAGGCCAGAAGCGATCGTGGCGGCGCTACAGTGTTTTGACCAAGCACTCGAGCTGCGCCGTCGTCTGCCTATCGAAGCGTCCCCGATGCTTCGGTATGGTCTTGCCGCGTGTTGGCTGAATCGCGCTGATACCTTGATGCGCCTGGAAACCTCGGAGCAGACCCAGCTGGCACTTCGCTCATACGACGAGGCACTCACTTTGCTTCGAGATTTGCCTTTGCACGAGGATGCGCGATTCCCAAGACGACTGGCCATTGCGTACCAGAACCGTGGTCTGGCGCTACAATCGCAAGACGACTCCGCTATCGCCCAAGCTATGCAGGAATTCTCAAAGGCGATCAAGATCCTCGAAGACGAGCACGCCGCCCAGATTTGCGATCGCCTGTATTTGTTGGCGGCAGTGTGGATGAATCTGGCTAACGCCGGACTGGCCGAAGCAAGCACGCAAAGCGCAAAACGAGCCGAGGAAGCAGCGTACCGCGCGATTACCCTAGTTGCTGATCTTGAGAACAATGACGTGCACATTGCGGAGGTTGGGATAAAGGCACGCCATATTCTCTGCCATATGATCGCGCGGCGTCTATCGCAGATCACCGATAGGGACGCCAGAATGCTCAGTGACGTCCACGAGGCAACCGATGCGGCGGATGACGGTCTGGCTCTTGCCCGTCGCTGGGAGCAGAAGGGGGTCGCACGCTTTCGAGAGATCGCACTCGATTTGTTTCGATTCGGTATCCGCGTGTACGCAAAATATCAGCCGCAATTCTTAAGGGAGTTCATCTCCGACAACATGGATCCGAGCCGGTCGTGTCGAGAATATGTGGAGAGTCCGGCGATGCGTATGGCTGCGCAGGAGGGGTTAGCGGTTTGCGGGCGTATGGAAGGATAGTCAGTCAACTTCTCCCGTGTGCGGGGAAAACCGCCAGATGATGGTAGGGCCCAGTGCGAATTCAACTCGACGATAGACTTTGTCGGATTTTGAAAGCACAACCGAGATCGTCACATTCACACACTCGGCTTGGCCGAAAAACAGGTATCGCGATGTAGCATGCTTCAGCAATAGATCTGAGATTTCGCTCCACCGGTTGGCAGATGGTCAGCGCGTAACGGTGGTTAGCCTTGGGTTCGATAGTGCAGACGACACGCGAGATTAATCGCGCCATGACTTTTGCTCAACGATTGTCAGCGTGGAACGGCTGGTTTGTCGGTGCTCATGGTGGCGTGTATTCACCCGTGGGGCAGTCCACTCTCAGATCAATCGAACGATTGCAGGATAGTTTTGCGGTTCCCCAACCTGGGCCCGAACGAGACAGCATCCCTGCCAAAGTGTGCGGCTGCTCTGGGCAAAGCGATATTCCCAAGGAGGAACTGCCGGATCTTCCGAAACGGCAGAGCTTTCGCGGCCGATCGAGTAAAAGTGGAACTAATTCGAACCCTCGATATCAGTGAATCACGCGGCCCGCACGTTCTGCCGTTCTCAATCTAGCGTCCCGCTATACTGCGCGAACTCTCTGCGTGTTCACTCAACCAGTGCTTATAACCCTGAATATCGGGCCCCCCGACATTAATCGCGTACTCGACGCCAAGCAGACAAGAACGAAATACAATTCTCGGTAGTCCATAGAAATATCCACTCGTTCAATACCTAATCGGCGGCCACGATTGGCAGAGCTCAAGCCGTGGCGCCCCCAGGACGCTCGAGAATAAGAATTATATCGTCTGACCTGGCCGTTGCATCTGAGCGCTATGGGCAGCACGATCAACAACAGGAATAGACCAGTAAACGATGCGTCAGCTTGACGGAGCAATTCTCGTCGGACATAATCGCGGCAACGGGTGTTGGAGTTCCACCTTTAACCGCCCCGCTCGGGGAAGATGACTCCTACAAGAGGGATATCTCTTGCTGGGAGCACCGCGGCGGCCTTCCCCCAAAAGGCTGCCAAAACAAGAGCCTCTCTACTGCAAAACGAGCCGGGCAACGTCGAGTTCGAGTTCCCAGGCGCGACGTTCTCCACGGAGACCGCCCACGTAAGGTGTGTGGTCGGGCGACGGAGAGTGCACAAATGAGCGCGATTGAATACATTGAAAGCCATCAAGAAGAATACCTCGAGGAGTTAAAGGAATTTCTTCGTATCCCTAGCGTAAGCACCAAGAACGAACACAAACCTGACATAGAACACGCGGCATGGTGGATTGCTGCGAAACTTCGCGGCGCTGGAATGGAAAAGGTCGAGGTTGTGCCAACGCGATTGCACCCTCTGGTGTACGCAGAGTCTGCCCAGATGTCTGGGCGCCCCACACTCTTGCTATATGGACACTACGATGTCCAGCCTCCGGAACCGCTTGATTTGTGGACGTCACCACCATTCGAGCCTACGATCCGCGATGGAAATCTCTATGCTCGGGGGAGTGCCGACGATAAGGGACAGCTATACCTTCATGTAAAGGCTCTGGAGGCACTGCACAAGGCCGCAGGTCAACTGCCTTTGAATGTGAAGGTCATTATTGAGGGCGAGGAGGAAATTGGCGGTGGAAGTCTTTGGGAATTCCTGGTCGAAAACCGCCTTCGACTTAAGGCGGACGCGTTAGTTCTGTCGGACACGAGCATGCTGGCGCGAGGAGTTCCGTCGATTACATACGGTCTGAGAGGATTGAATTACTATCAAGTTGAGGTGGCGGGTCCTAGCCAAGATCTGCATTCCGGTGTTTTCGGCGGTGCTGTTCCGAACCCGATCACCATCCTCGCCCAAGCGATTGCGAAACTTCACGACGCCAGATCTCGAGTGTCTATCCCAGGCTTTTACGAAGCGGTTCAGAAAATATCGCCATCGGAGCGGGAGGCGATCAAAAGATTGCCATGGAAGGAGCAGGAATTTCGGAAAACTGTAGGATCTCCTGATCTTTGCGGAGAAGAGGGCTTCTCGACCCTAGAGCGAATATGGTGTCGTCCAACGCTGGAGCTAAATGGTATTTGGGGCGGCTACACAGGTGATGGCGCAAAAACAGTCATCCCATCCAAGGCATACGCGAAGATCTCAACGCGTCTGGTACCCAACCAGGATCCTGAGAAGATTGCTCGCCTTGTCGAAGGACGTATCCGACGCTCGTTGCCAAAATCCGTTTCCTGCGAATTCAAGCTTCTGAGCACAGGCCGACCGTGGGTGGGAGATTGTCGTCACCCCATCTTGCAGAAGGCCTCTTGCGCCTTGGAGAAGGGATTCGGAAACAAGGCTGTGTTCATCCGCGAGGGTGGCTCAATCCCACTTGTGGAACAGATCGACAGGATGTTTAAGATTCCGTGCGTCCTTCTGGGTTTCGGCCTACCCGATGAGAATGCGCATGCACCGAATGAATTTATTTCTCTGGACAACTATTTCGGCGGAATGAAATCGGCGGCGCTTTTCTATCAGGATGTTGCAGTGCGTTAGTCGATACCGCCCGTTGTACGGTTCCGTAATACGGTTAATGGAATTAAGATTCCGGGAGGGTTCGCATGCGGGCTACGATTCTGCCCTTTGGCGACGATTCCTGGCGTTCAACGCTAGGGTGGAGGAGACGCCAATGGGCTCGGATGGAGTTCCGGCCCTTTTCCTCCATCACGCGAAAATTCAGGTTTTCTGCTCGACCAATTCACTTGTCGAGCGCTTTTTAGTGTGATTCAATAAGCTCGGCAAAGGAGTTTGCCTCTCTAGTTTGATCGGGGATAAAACGCCGCTTCTCTAGCGGCTGATAACTCCTCCCAACTACGACGCACCGGCCACGGTGCGCGAGGGCGGTGATGGGAGGAGTCAAGCCAAATCGCAAGGTCACACGGCATTTCCGCAGTGCCTACCTGTATGTCTCCGCTATCTGTAATCTTGATTCTGCTGGGCCTATCCACGCCCTCGCGCAGGCTGGTGGTTCGCGCCTTGAATCTCGCCTGGCCAATTGCTCGCAGAGCTCGAATGACGACAATTCGGAGGCGATCTCATGAAACAAACGATCGCTTTCAACATCATTCAGGTTTTGTTTGTCCTCTGTTTCGCTCCCCTTTATTCGGGTGTGTTGTCCCGCCTCAAAGAGATCGTACAAAGCAAAAGAGGTCCGAGTGTATTTCAGCCCTACCGTGATCTGTGGAAGCTCTTCCATAAAGACCAAGTACTTTCCTCGGAGACGACGTGGATTTTTCGAGTGACGCCTTACTTAGTTTTCGTTACTCCGATTTTCGTGACGATCCTCATACCGGTTCTCACGAACTACCCGCTCGTCTTCGCTTTCATGGGAGACATGCTTGCGGGCGGTTTCTTCTTGGGACTAGGCGGGTTCTTTGCAACCTTGGCCGCCGTGGATACCGGCAATCCGTACGGTCCCATGGGGGCAAGCCGGACACGGATGGTCGGCTTCCTGGCGGAACCCGTATTCATGATCGTATTCTTTACGGTTTCTTTTGTGGCGCAGTCGACCATTCCTTACATCGTGCAGCAAAAGTGGATAGCGAGTCCCGCCTCATTTTTCTCACCGGCGCATGTTCTTCTGCTGATCGCTTTTCTGATGTTGATTCTTGCCGAGGGCGGACGGATCCCCGTCGACAACCCGACAGGGCATTTTGAACTCGCCATGATCGATGAGTCTAAGGGCCTTGAATTCTCTGGGCGGGATGCCGCGCTGATGAAATGGGGCGGGCAGATGAAGTTCTTAGTGCTCGCCTGCATCTTTCTGAATGTGCTTTTAGCTCCGTGGGGATTGGCGCAAGGCCGGGGTGTCTTGCAGGTCTTGATCGCGATACCTCTGATCTTGATCAAGATCCTGCTCTTTGTGGTCGTGCTGGTGAGCATTGAGTCATCACTCGCAAAGCTTCGACTGTTTCGAATCAGCGAGTTCCTTGGAGCGGCGTTCATTGCGTCGGTTACGGCCATGATTGTGAGTATTTTTTTCGCGTCATAGGAGGGATCGCCCATGCCCGTTCAGATGTCGGTGCCAGAGGCATTGAATTCACTCAGCGCCGGCTTGGTTCTGCTTTCTGCGTTCGCGATGGTCGCCACACGGCAAGTGCAAGGGGTGGTCCGGTTCTTCATCGTCCAATCTCTGCTCCTATCCGCTTCCTGTTTCCTGTTGGCTTTCAGCGAGCACTCTATCCATCTTTATGCACTGGGGGCGATCACAATTGTTGCAAAAGTTGTTGCGATTCCCTGGGTCCTGAAGCGCGCCTTGGCTCGGGAATTGTACGTTCGCCGCGAGATCGACCAGGTCTTCAACATTCCTTCCTCTCTTCTATTGGCCCTCCTGCTGGCGATCATGGCTGTTCTGCTGGTCAGTCCTCTGATTTCGATGACGCCTGATCCCGTCATTCGAATCAATCTGCCGATCGGTCTCGCGGGCGTTTTAATCGGAGCATTCTCTCTGATGGCCCGACGCGAAGCAGTCCCTCAATTAATTGGGATTCTAGCAATGGATAACGGCGCTTTCTTCGCCGGCATCGCCATCGCCGCGGAATTGCCTCTGATCGCCGAACTCGCCGTTGCCTTTGACATCATCTTGATCGCAGTCATCGTCGGTTTGCTCACCAGAAACATTGAGGAGACGATTGGGACCACGGAAGCAGGGGCGTTGAGGAACCTAAGGGAGGAGCCCGTATCATGGCGTTGATTGGGGTTGTCATCCTTCCTTTGCTTGCCGCTTTCCTGTGCTGGATACCACCGTTCCGGAGGGCCGCCTGGGTCATCAGCCTGGTGTGTCTGTGTTCGGATTTGGTTCTGGCTCTGTTCGTGGCCGCGGAAGTGCTCTCGCATTCGCGGGCGATTGGGATCGCGGGCTGGATTGAGGCAGATGCATTGTCCGCCCTAATGCTGATCCTTGTGAGTTTCGTCTGTGCCGGCGCCGTGCTCTTTGCGCGGGATTACATGCGCCACGACGAAGAGCAATCCCACCGCATCTGGTGGTTTTACTGCAACTCCAATCTTTTTGCGTTCGCGCTGCTTGTGGTGCCCACACTGGCTGATCCCAATCTTGTTTGGGTTGGCGTTGAATTGGTTACCTTGTTTGGGGTCCTCTTGGTTGCCTTTCAGAGAACCGCCAGCGCACTCGAGGCGGCCTGGAAGTTCTCCGTTCTGACCATCATCGGTGCGCCCATTGCGCTGCTCGGTTTCCTCGTGCTTTTCTGGGCCTACCGGCTCACCGGAACGGACGCTCCGGAGACTTGGTTGGCGCTCAGCGCGCAGGCGCCATCGATGCCGCCGAACCTTTTGCGTCTGGCCTTTTTGCTTGTCTTTGTTGGATTCGGCGCCAAGACCGGGCTGGCACCGATGCATACGTGGCTCCCCGACGCCCACAGCCAAGCACCTTCCCCAGCCTGTGCCGTGTTGTCTGGGGTGAAGACCTCGGTGCCGCTCTATGTAATTTTGCGGCTCCTCTCCATTCTTCTAGCGTCACCAATGGCGGCAATGGGCCGCTGGATGATCGTGATCGGATTGCTGTCGGTTACTACCGCCGCATTTTTGCTCCTTCAAGTACACGATTACAAGCGCATGTTCGCGTACTCAACGATTGAGCACATGGGCATTATTCTCACCGCTGCCGGATTCTCCTCTCGGGCTTCTGATTTTGGAGCTGTTTCGCAAATGCTGAATCACTCAATTACAAAGTCGCTGTGCTTCTACGTCGCGGGCACAGTGCTGGTTACCTTGGAGACTCGCGAAATTAAATCGATTCGTGGCCTTCTGCGGATTTCTCCATTTATGGGTGGAGCGCTCCTGTTGTGTGCTCTCGCGATCGCCGGTGCGCCACCGTTTCCGATCTTCTTGAGTGAATACTCGATTCTCTCAGCGGGACTCCGTGAAGGGCATGGCGTAGCGGTCGCAATCCTGGCGGCTCTGATTGTGCTCGCTTTCATCGGAATCATGCTGCAAGTGAACCGCATGACATTCGGAAGAGTCGAGCGGCCGCTCGAAAGAGTGCATGTACCCAACTCATGCCGGATAGCGATCGTCGCGGCGTGTATTCCGGTAGTTATTTTGGGAGTCTATATTCCGAACCCTCTGCATTCGCTGTTGCAACTTGCAGCGCAGCAGCTCGGAGGTCACTGACATGAGTGCGGCGCGTGTACTCGACTCGACTGTCGAACGTGCGAACTTGGAGACGATCACCGTAGCTTTGCGGGAGCGGTTTCACGGTGCGGTGTCGATTGCCGAAAGTGGAGTTGTTGGTTCCGTCTCGTGTGAGAACCTTCCCGCGTTACCCGCAATCTGTCGCTTCCTATTTTGGGAGGCTGGCTGCTCATTTGGCGGATTAATTGTCGAGGAACAGAAAGACCACTGGGATTTGCGTTACCTATTCCTGGCGCCGCAAGCGGGGTGGTTCGAAGTGTTGGTTAAATTGCCTCTCGAAGTCACTTCGATTCCGAGCATCAGCCCCGAAGTACACGCGGCGGATTGGCACGAACGCGAGGCGGAAGACCTGTTTGGTCTTCAGTTCGAAAAGCATCCTCGGCTCGGTGACTTTATTTTGCACGATCAAACCTGGGCTGAAGGTCTGGCGCCGCTCCGCAAGAATTTCGACATCACGAAGGTTCATGTAAACGGACAAACGAATATGGACTGGCGTCCGCTACTCGTTGTTCGCGATCCGGGTGCTTTTGCCATGCCTGTTGGACCAGTGTACGAAGGCGGAATCGGCGAGTCCGTTCACTTCATGCTGGAAACGGTTGGAGAGGATGTTCTGCGCGCAGTCCCGCGACTATTTTTCAATTTCCGCGGCGTCGAAAAGATCGCCGAGGGCAAAAATGTCGGCGATGTGTTACTACTCGCCGAGAGATTCGCGGCGAAATCTTCGTTTGCTCATTCATGGGCGTTCTGCAATGCCGTTGAGAGGCTTTGTGGGGTTGCAATCCCTTTACGCGCGACGCATCTTCGCATTATCCTCGGCGAACTGGAGCGCGTGCGACACCATACAGGTGCAATCACGGGCATTTGCGAATCGACGGCTCTCACGGTGTCGGCTTCCCAGGCGGCCATCATCGAGGAAAAACTGTTGCGCATCTCTTGCAGTTTTACGGGACACAGGTATCTGTTTGGGCTGAATACTCCCGGAGGCCTTCGTCGAGATTTCACGAAGCAGGATTTCGACAACTTGCTCTCGGGTATATCCGAGGCGACGGACCAGCTACAGATTCTTGAGGAGCGCCTTTCGTTTACTAGCAGCTTCTTGGATCGCTTGGAACAAGTGGGTGTCGTCGATCCGAAAAGCGCGCGAGATTTGAACCTGGTAGGTCCGGTCGGACGGGCCTCAGGGCGCTGCCACGACTTGCGCAGAGAGTGTCCCTATGGGGCGTATGAAGAGCTCGCTTTCGATGTTCCCCGTGAGACCGAAGGCGACGGCTACGCAAGACTTCGGATCCTGTTTCAAGAGGCTCATCAATCGGCACGACTGATTCGTCAGGCAATCAACCGGTTGGAGGCGGGTCCGGTCTGTGCAGTTTGCAGGCCACAACACGCCGGAGCCGCGCTGGGGTGGGTTGAAGCACCCATTGGCGCTGCCATTCACTGGATCCGGCTCGATGAATCCGGACTTGTGCAGCGGTATCGGGCGATCACGCCGTCTTTCAACAACTGGATGGGCTTCCACGCGGCTGTTGAGGATTTCGCATTTCAGGATTTTCCGATCATTTTGGCTACTTTCGGTCTGTCGGCGACGGAGTGTGACCGCTAGGGAGATTTCGAAATGAGCTTTTGGTTCTGGCACGGGTTGCGCAAAGGAGTCCAAAGTAGTCGCTATCCACGTGTCATGGAGACTGCCCCGGGCGTTTCTCCGGGGCGACCCATCCCAACGACTTTCCGTTCTCCATCTGAAGCTGAACAAGCCGTCGCCGAGTGCCCGGTCGGCGCAATCGTAGCTCACGCTAACTTGGCCGACGTTGTGTTGGGACGCTGCATTCATTGCCAAAGGTGTCATTTTGGCGCTCCTTCCGCACTCGAATGGAGGAATGACTACGAATGGACCGCAATTCCCGAGGACGAAGAAAACTATGCGCCGTTGCCCACTGCCTATCGTCGCTCGTTGCACGTGATTGTCGTCGATGCCGGGGACTGTGGAGCGTGCCTTCACGAGGTCAAGCAATTGAACAATCCTCTTTACAACATCCACCGCCTCGGAATCTTCTTCACTCCGACTCCCCGCGCGGCCGACGTCTTGCTCGTTGTTGGACCGGTGAGCGAAAACATGCGCGTGCCGTTGCTGAAGACCTACGAAGCTATGCCAACGCCGAAGCGAGTGCTGGCGGTTGGCGCTTGCGCGATTAGTGGCGGCGTGTTCGGTCGCAGCGCAATGTCAGCAGGTGGAGTGTCATCTCTGCTGCGTGTTGATTTGGAAGTTCCGGGCGATCCTCCGCCTCCGCTAGTGATTCTGCATGGTTTGCTGTCGGTCACGGGAAGAACGACGCCGGTGAAGAATCTGTCTAGCAGCGTTGTGAGGAGCGAATGACCGAAGCCGACTTAATTCGATCGGGGATTCTGCTGTTTTTCGTCCTTTGTGGCTGCGGCCTGGCATTGTCTGGAGCGATCCAAGGGAGAAACTCCCTGCGCATTATGGCGGTTTTCAGCACCATCTGCTCTGGACTCATGATGCTTGTCGCAGCTGTCTCGCTTATTTCGGGAGAGTCTCCGCTCCTACAATTGTGGGATCTTCAGGGATTCGGCAGGCTTTCGCTGCAGCTCGATGGTTTGTCGTCTATTTTCCTATTTGTATCTGGGCTCGTATATCTTCCGGCGTCACTGTTTGGCGCGCATTATCTGGCAAAGCGGTTTGAGGGTCGCTATCCGGCCCAGCGGTTCGGAGTGCTGCACTTCGCTCTGATGGCTTCTGTAGTTCTTATTCTGACCTCCAGCGACGCGTACTCGTTTCTGATCAGTTGGGAGTGCATGTCGATCCTTTGCTATTTCCTGGTCAACTATGAACAAACGCGCACTATGGACACCCGCGCAGGCTACGTCATGCTCGCCATGAGCGAGGCTGGTTTTCTCTGCATTGTTTTGGCCTTCTTGGTCGCTGGAAAGATGGCATCGGACTTCTCGTTCCCCGCGCTGGCAATGGCAGCAACCCAACTCTCTACGGGTGAAGTGTGGGCCGTATTTCTTCTGGGCTTCCTCGGATTCGGAGTTAAGGCGGGCCTCGTACCCGTGAATTTCTGGTTGCCTCGTTGTTACACGGCCGCGCCTGCAGCTTTTGTTCCCGTATTGGCAGGCGTCACTTTGAATCTCGGCGTCTACGGAATTCTCCGTTTGAACGCGGGCTTGGTGCCCGGCCATGGCGTCGGAATGGGTTTGTTTGCCTTGATCACAGGCAGCATTTCTGCCCTCGTCGGGATACTCTATGCGACCACCGAAAATGACATGAAGACAATGCTGGCGCATAGCTCAATCGAAAATGCTGGCATCATTGTTGCAGGGATAGGCGCATCGCTCATTTTCCGAAACTCTGGCTTTGCCGTTCCCGCTGCGATTGCGTTGACAGCCGCCTTGTACCACATGACTAACCATTCGGTTTATAAAACCCTGCTCTTTCAGGGAGCCGGAGAGATCGAAGCGGCAACCGGAACGCGGCAAATGGACCGTTTGGGTGGGCTCGCTCGATCTCTCCCAGGTTTGTCGGTTGTATTCCTGGTGGCATGTCTGGCGATTTCGGCTGTGCCGCCGTTCAACGGTTTTGTAAGTGAATGGCTGACGCTACAGTCCCTTCTCAGAAGCGCGGTGCTGTCCTCGTCGATCGTGAAGATTCTCTTCGCTCTCTGTGGTGCAATGCTTGCTCTAACGGCCGCCCTTGCGGTTACTTGCTTTGTGAAGACTTACGCGATGAGTTTTCTTGGGATTAAGCGCGGCTCCTGGCGCGAGAATTCCAACGACAATCTCCGCCGGCTTCACTTCTCGTCCATATACCTAGCGTTGGCTTGCCTTTTGCTAGGCATTCTACCCACGTTCGTGATTCCGGTGCTCAATCGCGCCGTGGAGCCGATGGCCGGGGCGAGTGCGACATCGTCGTTGGTACCGCCATTCTTTAGCGCAACGACTGCAAACCAGCAGTTGCCGGCCGCGTTCCTGGAGGATTTCCATAATCTCGGAGCTCAGAGCGGCGCGAAAATCATACCCGGTCGGGGCTTGGTCATTCTGGCGCGAGGGGGAGAGCAAAATCCGGTGATTTTCGCGATGTCGCCTTCCTACAGCATTTTGGCGCTGGCGCTCCTTCTTCTAGTCACTTGGTTCGTCGTGAGTCGTAGCACTCGACAACGCTCGCTGGTTCGAAAGGAGCTCTGGGCCGGTGGAATTCCTCGGCTCTTGCCGGAAATGAGCTATACGGCGACGGGGTTTTCGAACCCTGTGCGGGTTGTGTTCCAGGCGATCTTTCGACCCAACGTTATCGAGGATACGCGCGACACTGTGAGCGTCCATTTCCGAACTGCGATTCACCGGCGCCGCGATGAAACCCACATGGTAGATCGGCTGTTCTTTCATCCAATAGGCGATGCGGTCGTGTGGTTCGCAAAGCTTTTGGCGGGAATGCATCACGGTCGATTGAACGCATATGTCGCTTACATCCTTGGATTTCTTCTGATCATTCTCCTGCTCTACCGTTTGTCCTAGGACGGAGTTCCGGACAACAACCTCAGCGGAATCCTCTGAAGTGTGGAGAGAAGGAGAAGTGGCAACTTGAAAATGCAGGTGTTTGACTGGCAGGCAAGACATGGTGCGAATCCTAATCGTCGACGACCATCCCAAAATGTTGCGAACGGTCCGACAGTTGCTGCAAGAAGAACAGGGTTGGGAGATTTGCGGGGAAGCTAGGAACGGAGAAGAATCCGTTTCCAAGGCAATCGAACTGAAACCCGACATCATCATCATGGATTTGTCGACGCCCAAGCTAACGGGTGTGCAAGCAGCGCGCATCATTTCCGAGAAAGAGCCGAGTGCGCGGATGATTTTATTCACGGTACGCGACGTTGACCAACAACTGGTGGGCGAAGCCCAGAGCGCTGGTATTCGAGCGGTCATTAACAAATCTGCGCACAACCTTTTGGTCTGTGCAGTGCGCGTATTGCTTCAGGGCGAGATGGGAACCTTCTTTGCGCTGACTTAGAATGGAGCGGTCAACGAACCCGATGAATAGCGACAGCACCTGAGGCCATTATCACGGCGGCATAGGCAAAGGCTGCGACCGGTGAATACAGCGTCCAAAGGAGACCCACAATCGTACTCGACAGAAGATCACCGACACCGTTAACAGTTCCGGTCAATCCGTAGGCCACACCATGCTTTTCCTTCTGGGGTGCCAAGTCTGCGGTCATGGCCCCCTCCAGAGCGTCCTGTATTGCAATGAAGATTCCTCCGAGGGCAAAAAGAATCGCGATCACCAATATGCTTGTGGTATGGCGCCAAAACGCGGCGGCAAATCCCGCAGCAACGATTCCACCCAAGGCATATCCCAGAGTGAGTAGCGCGCGTCGTCCCCACCGGTCAGATAGCGCACCGACGGGATACGAGACGACTGCGTACAAGACGTTATGAAGAACATAAAGCAATCCCGCTATCTCGGCGGCAGGTATTGCCCCCCGTTGAGGGGACAAAAGTTGGGTCGCGGCCAATATCATCAAGGTGTGCGAGTAGTCTCCTGCGCCAAAGAGTCCGACTCCGATCAGAAAACGCCAGAAGGACCTCGGGAGACTTTCCATCGATTCCCGGAGGTTGCTGCGCAGCCCTTTTCTTCGTGTTTCATGAACCAACATGCCGAATGCGACTGCGGAAGCGAGACCTGGAATCAGACTGAGAAGGAAGACGATTCGGAACGGTTCTGAGGCGTCTGTTGCGCTTCGGCTCAAGACTCGCAACACTTCAATCCCAATAAGAGGGCCGATGATGGCACCGAGCGTGTCACCGGCTCGATGAAAGCCGAAGGCTCTCCCGCGCGCTTCGATGGGAACAGACTCCGCCAGCATCGCGTCGCGCAGTGGGCCTCGGACACCTCGGCCGATCCATCCGATAACCCTCCCGATCAGGATGAGTGGCCATCCGTAAGCAATCGCAAAAAGGGCCTCGGCGGCTCCGGTCAGCGCATATCCGAGAACCGCGACCGATTTCCTGCTGCCGGTTCGGTCTGAATACCATCCAGCGCCGAGCTTCACAAAGCTCGAAATGGCATCCGCGATTCCCTCAATCGCGCCTAGCGCCGCTGCCGGCAATCCGAGCACGGCGAAGAACCCAGGCAAAAGGGCGGTCGCCATCTCATGCCCTGCGTCGGAGAGAAGACTCGTCAGGCCCATGCCGACGACGTTGCGGTTCAACCAAGGCGGCCACTCTCCTGGGGATTGAGGGCTCTCGCGCTGCGTTTGAGTCTGTAGAACCGGTCCTCGTGGTGGTGAAAACATCTCCACTCCTGTCCGTAGCGGCAGTATGGGCTCTAAATTCATTCGATCTTGTGCGCCAGCCAAAGCTCCAGCACCAGTTCGTCCTCATGTTCGACTGTGCTGAAGACAACACCCATGCCCTCGGGCAGGATATAAGCCACCCTTCCGAACGCCTCGAAAGTCAGCCCGGCATGTTCGATTTGCAGCCAGACCCGCGTGCCGCGAGGGAACGGCCGACCAGTGTGAAGAAAACAGCCAAACCGGCTGAGATCTCCGGAGACGACACGTAGTTCTTCCGAGGTTTCAGCATTCGTGACTTCTGCGGCTGCTCTCAACGGATAGCGGATGCCCTGTCGGCGTTCGAACTGCATGAAGCCGCTCCTTCGTGGCTAGGCAGATTGTTTATTCGTAGTCGCCGTTCGGTATTCAAGCGTAGAGTTCAGGTTCTCGATCCAGTTAAGCGCTGGCTGTCGGAAACGCATCGCCAAAATCCATTCGAGGCGGACCAAATGGCCGGCGGAACCGACGAAAACGAGAAAAGCTCCCTGTTGTTGATGAAATTGATCTATCCATTCCGCGCGGGCGACAGAACGAAGGGGAATGTAGGTGACTCGTAGACCCAACCAGGAGAATCCCGATGTCTCTTCGTCAGTCAGAGCGATCAAGCCCTCTTCGCTTCTCGCGACCAGCAGATTTGCGCACTTTTGACGTCTTGCCTTCCCGAACGGAACCGCAGTTTGAAGGAAGCAGTCACGCAACTCGCCGACCTCAGGATGCTCGTGAAGAAAGCGAGTAAACTGCGCCGGACAATTGAGGGGAATAACGGAGCGGCTGCTTGATTGCTGAATACCGCCCGGTTGATGACAGTTCTCGTGAAAGAGAGCTTTTACGAAGGTCGAATGCAGTTCACCAGATTGCACGGGGAATTGAATCTCTATCTCGTGCGGCACACCGGCGTGATAGAGCGTAATCCAATAGTCGAGAAGGAAGCCTGTCATTCGGTAGCCAAGCAGATGCGAGCGATCGACGATCACAGTCGAGACGCGGTCCGAGTCCGATGGGAGTGAGAGAAGTAAGAGACGGTCCTTGAGCAAGCAAACCGCCCGCTTTGGAATCATTGCCGTTCCTGACTTGCCTGGTCGAACCATAGGCGGGAGAAGAAAGCCGATCTCGAGTGGCCCGTGAACTGCGGTCTCTATTTCGAGGGCATTTCGGAACTGATCCGGCACGTCGCTACTTTCATTTACCTGAGTCGCGAACCTCTGACTGCCAGCACGTGAGACGGCTGCTCTTGGTTCCGCCGGCTCGGTAGTTGCTGGTGTCTTTGATCGCTTACGGGCGTCGGAATTCATTTCACCCTCGCGCGCAAATTGAGGAGATCAAGAGCGATGTTCTCGATGCTGTCATTGAGAACGTTTCGGACCTTCTGATCGAAGTCGCCGTCGCCGGTTACGAGGTGGCTCGCCCGTGACCCTTCTACAAGAACCGTGAGTGAAAGCAATTCGAGTTGAAGAACTTGTTTGCTCTCAGGAAAGTTCCTTGGGAGGTTGAGTTGCTCCGCCATGAGCTGAAGGTTCAGACGAATGTTTGTCAGCTTCTGGATGAAATAGTCGCGGTTGTCATCGACTTCAAGCTTTTGAGCCTGCCTGTTGGCTGGCAAAAGGCAGCCCTCTTGAATGAGCCGCTCGACGCGGATCAGGCCGTCTTCCAACACGAACCGGACAGCCCGCAACCGTGCGCGAACTGTCTCCTCGTGCGAATCACGCTCCATTGCATGGGGTTGCGGATTTGACTGATATGGTTGTTTCGGTTCTGCTGCGCTCCTGCGGGTTGTCGCGGCCATGTTGTTCCTCCTCGAGTGACGGAGGGGTTTTAGTCGGCGACAAAACCGAGAAAATAAAAACCCCTACCGAAGTCTTTCGGTAGGGGTCATCAATCCTTGCGGATGTTTGAGGTGAACCCCATCACCACCTGGATCCCGGATCAGCGCTACAAGTGACCGGAATCCAGCAGGAGTTATCAGCCAACAGGCAGTTTAGCGAACCCCATCGCTTGATCGTCAGCCACAAAGAGCCGCGATCGGTTATTCACTTCCGTTCGATTGCCATGGCAATACGCTAAGAACGCCTTTCTCGAGGGCCCCCAGGCGCTGCAGTCTGGCGTTGACAGCGACCTCGCCCTCAGCCTGCGTCGCCCTGGCGCGTACCAGAGCTCGTTCTGCGATCGCGACCGCCTCGTGCAATAGGGCCTTGATTTCGGCCTCCAGAAGCGCGCGGCTCTCCCGAACGCGTGCATCCACGTCGCTTTGCACTCTGGAGCTGTTCACTTCCATGAGTTGATCTAGGAATTCGCGGGCCCCGTGCAGCATCCAGCTTCGGTATCCGATCAGCCCACAAACTAGGTCTCCCACAAAGAGAAATGGGGAGGCTGGCGATGCTACGCGTTCGATGAGATGAAAATGAAAGTCCGATTTCGCACGTAAACCATCCGAACCTAGCTGACCAGGCAATTGGCCGAGTTCTGGTATGCCCGACGCCGCGAGACGCAGCAGAAAATCATCTCCCAACTCCACGAAGCGCTGCGTCGCTTTCTGGAACGCCTCCTCCGCGTATCGCGACTCGCTTTCGAGCCACGGACCGAGGTGCGCTTGGACAACGGCCTGCGCCATGTGCGTCGCCTCTCGGCGAAAAGCGGGTCCATAATGCCGACGATGCAAGGATGGAAGCCGCGAGGCGAATTCTCGGTGAGCTTCAGCAGGTCCCCGTTTCATGAATTCGTTGCGGCGAGAGGAGAAAGCCTCGGAAAGGCGGTGCTGTTCGCCGGAGAGCATGTAGCCAAGGTCTCGCATGGCTAGTTCAGCTTGTTCGATCGTTTTTCGCAATCCCGCGATGCGCGATTCCGATTCCTCGATCGGGCGTTGCAGCGCGGCCTGCTCTTCGCGGATTACCTTGAGAAGCTGTTCCGCGACACGCTTGCGGCCGCGGTCGGTCGCCTGACGAACCAAGGAACGACCGGAATCACGAACCAGATCGCGAAGGGTTTGCAGCAATTTCTGCCAGTCTCTTTCTTCGCCGCGGCCCTCGAGACGATCAAGGGCGCTAACCTCGAAGATCGTGGGGAATGGTCGTCCCAGGCGCGTTTCAAGGACACGCTTGGCAAAAGCAATCGCGGAGGAACGTTCGCGATCCGAAGAACGGTCTGCCTTGTTCAGGACGAATATCAGGTCTTGAACGTCGCGCGACACGCTGTCGACCAAGTCCAGTTCATCGCCCGAAAGAGGAGGGTCTGCGCCGATCACGACAATGGCGGCGTCGATGTGTGGAATGAAGGCGCGAGTGGCTGCGGTATTGCCTGAATGCACAGATCCCAACCCTGGCGTGTCCACTAAGCACATCCCACTCTTCAAGAGCGGGCTAGGCACAAATATCTCCAGCGCAGCGACCCCCTTGATGTTCTCGGGATTCTTGTCCTCCGAGACAAAATCTTCGACGGCACTGATCGGAATGTCGCTCCAATCCGTATTCTGGAAGCGGACTCTCGCACCCACCTCGTCACCGTGGCGAATAACGGTGGGAACAGTCGTTACGGGAATGACGCCAGCAGGCAGAATCGAATACCCGATCAACGCATTAAGAAGACTCGACTTGCCCCGCTTGAATTGGCCCACGCACGCTACATAAAACCGTCCCTCTGAAACGCGCTCAGCAACCGCGCGGGCATTGTCTGCAATCGAATGGGCGCCAAACTCTTCGGCCAAAGAAGCCAACCGAAACAGCGCGGCTCCACCCGGTTCACCAAAGTCCTTGCTGAGCATCGCGGCAAGCCGTGACCCGCCTGTCTGGCCAATTTCTGTTCCAGACTTGCTGCGCGATTCCATGTCGGTATTCACCATCAGTGAGGGCCAAACCTTCCGTTCGGTATCCCGGTTTTCATCAGATAATCGACGTGGACCAAACCGAGCTTGACTTGGTCGCCGTATTGATACCTTGCATCAGCGGCCATTTCGGCCATCTTTACGATGCTTCCGGGAATGTGGTGGCTCAGTCGCAGCACCTCTTCGCGAAATCCCTGCAGATCAAGAGATCTCAAGCCAAATTGCTGAATGCACTGCTCCAGCAATTCACGCGCCGAGGAGTCCGGCAGAGCTCCAAGGCTGACGTGATATTGGGATGTGAAATAGATGCTCCACGCATATCCGATTTCGGCATGGGAACATCCACGAGCCAACAAGTAGACGGGAGTTTTACATCTCCAGATAATCTGCTTCATGAATCCCGCCATCGCGTGCGTGGCAGGAGGAAAGTGGTCCAAAAAGACCCAATAGCGCCCCGCCTTTGTCGCGGAATAGAGCAAAATCT
>Ga0335085_10001683_pt1 | contig 45109 bp, 35 predicted proteins | sample Lox_Sample_45_FD_206712 | JGI IMG/M metagenome (GOLD analysis project Ga0335085, IMG submission 206712) | Soil microbial communities from Loxahatchee National Wildlife Refuge, Florida, United States - Lox_Sample_4.5 | ecosystem: Environmental > Terrestrial > Soil > Wetlands | place: USA...
GCGCCGTGGGAGAGGACAACCCATTTCCCCCAGATCCGTGCGTCGATACCTGGCCACAGACCGCTCACGGCCCTGCTGCTTAGGCAATTACCCAACCTGCCAATCAAGCTGCCGAACTGCACTCAGCCCGGTGGAAACTTAAATATCTTCTTGGAGAATTATCCATGTGGGGGCGTTGATCCATACAAGTGCTGGCCCCCGAATAACTACTCATGTCCCGACGGTTCGCAAAGCTACTGGGTGGCCGATCCCAGTTGCACCAGTCCCTCGGGCGGGAATTGCTCCGGAAGTGGCGGAACGTGCACGCTCAACACAGACTGCTGTACCGGCCTCTACTGCCAGGCTGGCAAATGCGGCGCGTGCGCCGCGAACTTTGGGCAATCGTGCTCACCGCCAGGCGGGTCTGCCTGTGGTGGAGTTATCTCCTGCGATGGCTCATGCAACGATGTTCCCTGCTGCACTGCGGCCGGGGACCCGTGTTACGGCAAGGCGGTGTGCTGCTGGCCCCACAGTTGCGACGAGTGCGCGTGCACCGAGAACGAACCGTGTGGGACGCCCGGTTGCGGCCTCGTCGCTTGCGACGGAACCTGCTGCGATCCCTGCGATCCCAACAACGAGTGCTATAGCGCCAGCGGGGGCAGCGGCGGTAGCGGAGGTTGCGGATTCGAATGCTGGAATGGCGACGATTGCGCGAGCGGCAGTTGTGTGTGGCAGACTATCGACTCAGAGGGAGACGAGTGCAGCTTTTGCGTTCCGGAGGAGGACCCGGTTATCGTAGATCTTTCTGGTACTGGTTTCTTCTTGACGGATGCTGCGCATGGCGTTGCATTCGATTTTTTTGGGACTGGCAACCCAATCCAAACATCATGGACCAGCGCAGGCTGGAACGGCGGTTGGCTCGCGTTAGACAGGAACGGGAACGGCCGGATAGACAGCGGCCAGGAGCTATTCAGCAATGTTACGCCTCAGCCTGGCCTACGCAGCACCTACCTGGGATTCAAAGCGCTCGCATACTATGACAATCCGCACTACGGCGGCAACGGCGACGGCTGGATCGACGCGCAGGACTCGATCTACTCAAAGCTGCGCGTTTGGGTGGACCTCAATCATAATGGCGTCTCCGAGCCGAGCGAGATGCTCACGATGAGTCAAGCGGGCATTCAGGCGATCTCCGTCCGCTATCTCCCGGACAACTGGGCCGATAGTTTCGGCAATCGATTTATGAGCAGGGCCCAAGTGATCTGGAGTAATCCCAACCACGGCAATGGCAAGGGTCAGGGAGACGGTGGAGGCAAGAGCCAATGGGCTTATGATGTGATTCTCCTCTCCCGGTAACGGCGCTTGTCGGCATGGCTTACTTGGTCGTCTATGGGCAACCCTCTGCCCGAGAAATGCCCAGAGTGCGGCAGCCCGTACATGATCGAGAAGTGGCTGAAAGCCGGTCCGGTGTGGCAATGCCCCAACGCCGACTGCAAGCATAAGCAGCCCGCGCCCGAGCCGGTGGCGCAGTAAGGCGTGGCGCTTACAACGTGACGCGCCGTGCGGAATCGTCGCGCGGCCCGCAAACCTCTCGAGGAATGAACTCCGGTATTGCCCCTTATGGCTGCATCCGGTCGGGGCTATCGCAACCGTCCTTTCGGGTGGCTTAGCCTAGTTCGGAAACAATCCGGTTCGATTCGATGGGCTGAGATCAGCTATGGTGATCGCCATACGGAAGATCTGGTTGCTGCTGATCTGTTTCACACTGCCGTGTGCTGACTTCGATCCGCCTCGGCAGTTGACCCAGGACAAGCATTTTTTCGCACTTCGCCGCGAATTGCAGGGTGCCCGCTCCGCTGCATCCGGGATCCTCTTTTATCGAGGCGTAGCGTAACGTGGTCTTTGTGGTGTTCGCCGACGCGGCGATGTATCTCGCCCCCTTGCGGCTGCACCTGCGCGGCTTCCTGGGGCTGCCCGCGATCCGCGCGCTGGATCGGGTTGGGATCTCGCGCGATGGCACGGTTCGCATCCACCCGCCAGAAAACGCGGCGTCTGGGCCGAAAGAAGATCCCAACCTTTTTTTCGACAGCCAAAACCCGGTAGTCGAACTCGTGCATGGAGAGCGCCGAATGCAGATGCTCTTTGACACCGGAGCGTTTTCAAGCAGTTTTTCCCATCGTTCCGCGATGCCCTGAGCTCCGAGGAGGCTTCGAGAATGAAGCCTGCGCGGAGAAGATAGACCGGCGTCGGCGGCATGATTTTGGAACGCCGGATCGGGCGGCTTCCGGAATTGTGGGCAGGCGTCCAGGGCGGGCGACTGAATATCCGGAAGGCGAGTTTTATGCCTGTGCGGGATGAGAGCAAGCGATACTGGGATGGCTGGATAGGATAGACCATTGCGAGGCGGGTTTCTGCTGGACTTCGTCGCGATGCGCTTCACGGTGGAGTTCCGGCATCTTGCAGATTCCGGAACCGAAAGAGGACCCGCCCTGCCGCTGCTGTGCGGCGAGTGCATCGAGGATCGCAGTGAGATTGCCTGAGCGATGCCACTCGGAGAAAGATCGCAACTGTCGGCCACGCACAGCCTTGGTGACGGTTTGTCGCCGCTGGCGATGTTGATGAGCGTGGCCCATGCCCGGAACCTCGTCAGATGGCGAGACAGGCATTACGCGTCAAGTTGACGCCGGACACGATGGCGGGTCAACCGAGAACTGCAGTTATCGATTCACCCGCGCATGCCAGTTCACCACCACGTTCAACCGGTCGCAGGTGATGCATCCGATTTGCTGGCTTCCTGCACTGCCGGCTCCCACCTGCCCCGCTGTGAGGAATCGCTGGCCATCGGCGGTTACGTCCCACAGGTGCGCGGTACTGGAGGCCGTGCCCCCGAAGTAAAAAAGCTCCACGGGTGTCTCTGCCTCGATACCGCCCTTCCCCATTCGTATCCGCACCGCCATCAGCCTGGGGTGACTGGTGAAAAGGTGGTAGAAGATCTCCGTCCCGTCGGCGGCCCACCGCGGCCAGCCTCCCACGTCCGTCGAGATCTGCACCTTGCCCCCGGGACCGGGCGACCCTCCCGAGAACGGCCGCACGTAGACTTCGCTTCTCCCGGACTCGGTTGACTGATAGACGATCCACTTGCCATCGGGCGAAACCGAGGCCTGTACCTGCAGGAAAGGCGCCTCCAGCAGCGGGACCGGCTTGCCGCCCCCCGCAAGCGGCAACCGCCAGATCGCGCTTACCTGGTTACGTCTCCTTTGCTCGAAGAGCAGGTATCTGCCATCCCGGCTCCAGTCGTCCGGAAACTTGTCCGCCGGCCCCTCGGTAAGCTGTTCCTCCTGCCCGCCGCCGTCCGCGTTCCTACGGTAGATCTGGAAGGTCCCGCTCCGGCTCGAGGAAAACGCGATCTGCCGGCCATCCGGCGACCATACCGGCGAATCCACCGGCCCCGCACCGTACGTCAGCCGCGTCATCAGCTTGCGCCCGAACTCGTAGATCCACACGTCGCTGTTGTTGTCGCCGTCGGCGCGGCACAGCGCCACCCTCTTGCCGTCCGGGGAAAGCGCCAGGGCGTCGAACCGGCCCCCCGGTTGCATCTCCTCCAGCCGCTTGCCGTTCCGGTCCACCCAGGCCAGCCACGAGTTATTGCTCCCCGTTCGGTACGCCAGGATCCCCGCGTCCGCTGCCCAGAATGCCGCATGGTCGAGCCGGTTCACTGCCACCCCGTCGGCGATCGTCACCGCCTCACCCCCGAGCCGCAGGCTGCCGGCGTCGAAGCGCTGTGCCATCAGCGTCTGCTGCCGCAGCCATAACAGCATCCCCGGATGCCCGTTCCGGGACGCCGTATAGAGTGCCTTGTAGTTCGTCGCCAGCAGCCGGCGCCGTTCGCCCGGATTGTCCAGCGACCCGGCGTAGATCCCCCTTGTGTTCGGGTCCGGGCTCTTGATCTGGTAAAGGAACCGCCTTCCGCCCGGTAGAAACTGCGGATGCAGGTGGCCAATCTCGTGTCGCGCTGCGTCGGGTTCGGTCACCTTCTCCGCCCGGCCGCCCGCCGCCGGGATGCGCAACAGGTTGCCTTCGCTCGCGAACAGGAGCAGACCCTCGCTACTCCAGGTGCCGCCGTTCACCCGCCGCGCATCGCACAGCGTTACCGGCGGCCCACCGGCGATCTCGATCCGCTTCAGCTTCCCGTTAGCGAAGAATGCCAATGACTTGCTATCCGGCGACCAGAAGGGGAAGGCAACCCCCTCGGTTCCCGCCAGCGGCCGCGCCGCCGCCGAATCCAGCGGGCGCAGCCAGAGAATCCCGGGCGCCGGGGGTGCCTCGGCGCGGAATGCGATCCACCGGCCGTCGGGCGATATTGCCGTGGCCTGGTAATAATCTGTGAACCGGCTCTCCCCCGGCGCCAGGATCTCGAACTCCACGGTGCGCTCCGGCTCCGGGTGCGGACGCCACACGAGCGTCGCCGCCAGGAGCAGGCACAGGCTCGCCGCTGCCGTCCAATAATATTTGCTCCGGCTCAGCCTCGCGCCGCGCTCGGCGCCGTCCAGTCCGCCGGCCACCGGTGCCGCCGGTTCCTCCAGCGGCTGGTTCTCCGCCCGCTCTACAACTCCGATGAACCGGTATCCCCGCCGCGCCAGCGTCTCCACGTAGCGTGGGTTCTCCGCCGAGTCCCCCAGCGCGTCGCGTAGCCTCTGGACGGCCGCGTTGATGCTGCGATCAAACTCCACGACGGTGTCATCCGGCCACAACAGCTTGCGGATCTCTTCGCGCAGCACCACCTCACCCGGGCGGCTCAGCAGCGTGAGCAGGATCCGGTAGGGCTGATCGTGCAGGCGGACCCGGATGCCGTGTTTTCGCAGCTCGGCCGCGCGTACATCCAATTCGAACGGCGGGAATCGGATGACTCGAGCCGACGCTGGAGAACGACCCCTAGCTGTGCTCATTCCCAACTTCTGCACAGTTTACCACAACCGCCATTATTTCAACCACATAGCCCGTGAGATCGGTTTGATGTGCATTTCGCTTCGGTTGGATTGAGATAGCCAGCCTTCGGTCCCAGACTGTCCTCACCACGCGAGGGCGCGGAGAGAGGGGCCGCCTATCCTGACCATTCGATTTCTCGCTGCGACTCTGTTTGCGATTCTGCCGTTGCAAGCCGGCGAACCGATTTTCGAACTGCAGAGGCGGGAATCCGTCTACGGATTCTCCACGGCCAGGTACGACATCCGCATGCGCGTCAGCTTTCCGGCTCCTTACGAGGGGCAGCGGCTCTCGGTGTACCACTCCGAGGATCCACTGAAGGAGGACTGCCTTTCGGGGGCAACCGGTGCTGCCGGGTGTGTCGACCATTTCGTGGGGGCGCTTGCCGTCATCCGCTTCGATGTGACCCGGGCCGGCGATGGCAAGCCCTCCGCAGCCTCCATTCGCGAGCTGGTGACCGTGGTGGATCAGAGTCCCGGTTTGCAGAGCCGCCCTCCCTTTGCCATGACGGTCAAGCTTACCGATGGCTCCGGCAGCGACCTACAGGCGTTCGGTTACGACGAGAGCCCTTTGCCGGTAGCTGGCCGGGCGGCCGAACGGGAAGCGGCCAAGGCGGCCTGGCGGCGCTACCGGCAAGAACTGTACCTCGACAAAGATCGCCAGCCATTTGCGGTTGTGGATTGGCTGCATACCACGACGCGCATTCAGATCGTGCGGGTGGATGCGCCACCTGTCCGCTAACGAAGCGGCGGCGAAGCTTACTCTGCCGCTCCAACGGCTGGGGCATAATCGGAGTTTCCCACGCTGCCGCCGAAGGCTTCGTCGGATCGGTAGTCCGCGAGCGGCTCACAGATAATATAAATCTAACCTGAGGCGACCTCGGGCCGAGATCCGGCGCAGATCGTACTGCTCCACCGCCCCGTGCAGCGCGTCGGCACTCCGAATTGATCGACTTGGCCTTGTAGTCGCCCATCTCTTAGCAGTGCACTGCTCTGCCAAATGCGGTGGTCGAGGCCATGGCATGGAGATCGCACGGGCCCCTCCGGATCCCCGTGTGGATCCAACATAACCCAGACGAATTTGGTAACGAGGCGCGCCAGTCAGGGAGCAGCGCGGAAGGCTAATAGGAACTGTCGGATTCTGTCGTTGAAAAAGAGCGCCACTCGGAGGACTTTCGAATCGGCAGCCGGTCGAGAGCCTCACGGAACTCCCCGATCGTCTGGCATTCGACAAGCACCAAAATGATTTGCTTGGTCTCGCCGGCCTGTCGCATCTGTTCGTAAGCTGCGTAAATCGGCGCTGTATCAGTCAGATCGGGAATGACGGGAGCGAATAACTTTCTATAGCCCGGGATGTTCAACGCATCCTGGATGAGATCGGGGTCGATTCTGATGGTTAGCGAGGTCTCGCCCTGCCGCTGCTGTGCGGCGAGTGCATCGAGGATCGCGTGGATGGGGTTCTTGGGTTTCAATGTACTTTCCTTTTCTGTGTGCTGGGGGTCGGTTTCCAATTTGCAATCTCAGGATCATGTGGTGATCCGTTTCTCATGCAAAGGCGGAACACGCCTCGCAGCGCCGGTTCACAATTCAAATCTTGAAGATTGCTTCAGGCTCGGAAGGAATTACACCTTGACGGTAACCGAGACCGTGAGACGCTCAGAACTAATGCATCTCACTCCTTGAGAGTATCCGGCGGGCGACAAGAATGTCAAGAGGCACTAACTCCAGCCCGTGGTGCCAGGCGCCGGTGCACGCTTCGCAACCGATCCCGGTTCCGGCACGGACCATGAATCGCAGTAAGATGCCTGAGCGATGCCACTCGGAGTAAGACCGCAATTGGCGGCCACGCACAGCCTTGGTTGGCGCATGGCTCCCATGAAACGTTGATCAAGCAGCCTTGGTGACGGTTTGTCGCCGCTGCTGATGTTGCTAAGCGTGTCCATGCCCGGAAGCTCGTCAGATGGCGAGACGGGCGTGTTTCGTCCATGCGCTGGTCACCGCGGGAGCCACATGTTCATCGCCGGAGTCCTTGCGGTCGGCCGGCCGCGCCTTGCCTGAGTGGGCGCGTGGGCCGGCACGCGCCATCCCGCTGACATTGGTTGTAGCCCCGGCTTGATCGACCTCGATATTCTTGAGGCCATGACCCACGTGCGGCCCGCGTCAGCAACCACGTAGCCTGTTACAACGCCGTTATTCGTGGCGTAACGCCACAAGGGGATCTACTCGGCTGGCTCGGCGTGCAGGGATGTAGCAGGCTGCCAGCGCCACCAGCATGAGCACCAGACTAACCCCGATCAACGTAACCGGATCGCCCGGCCTTACCTCGAAAAGCATGCTGCCCAACAGGCGCGTCACTGCCAGGGATCCCGCCGCGCCGATCGCCAGGCCGATCGCCGCCAGTACGACGCCCAGCCGCACTACCCGTCCCAGCACCTGTCCGGTGTCCGCACCCAGCGCCACGCGAATGCCGATTTCGCGCGTCCCGCGCGTCACCTCGTGCGCCAGTAAGCCGTACAGCCCGATGGCCGCCAGCAGCAGCGCCAGCACCCCGAACAGGCTTGCGAGCCGGGCCACCAGCCGCTCCTGGAAAAGCTGCCTCTCGATCGTTTCTGTCTGCGTCAGCATCTTCACCACCGGTATCTGGCTGCCCACCTGCCGCACCGCTTCGCGCACTTCCGGGGCCAGCGTCATGGGATCCCGCGAAGTTCGCAACTCGAACGACCCGCCCTCCGAGGCCGGCACGTAAACCGTCGGATCGATGGCACTGCGTAGGCTCTCATATTTGGCGTCGCCCACTACACCCACAATCCGCCACCCGGCGCTCGGCGAATCGTCAGGCGATGGGTCGCCATTCACGCCTGGCACATACTCCCCGAACGGCTGCCCGATCGGGTTCACATTGGGAAAATAGGCGCGTACAAAAGCTTCGTTCACCATCGCCGGCTCCGCTACGCTGGCGCGCAGTTTCTTATCCGCCTCCGTCTCAGCCGTCAACTCGTAGTCCTCCGGTTTGAACTGGCGGCCTAGCAGTACGGGGATCTTCATGGTCTCGAAAAACTCCGGACCCACGGCCATGTGATTCGCCGTCTTCAGCGTTCTCGGCGGCGTGCCCGGCAAGTGAAAATCGGTGCTCCACAGGCTGCCGCTCAGCAGGATCGAACTGGAATAACTCACCGCTGTCACGCCCGGGATTGCGGCGAACCGGTCCCGCAGTTCGCGATAGAATGCCGCCAGGCGTGCGCCCTTGTATCCCGCAAGCGTGGCGTCCACATCGAATGTCAGCAGATTGGTTGTCGTGAACCCCGGATCGAGACTCCGCAAGTTCCGCAGTGTATGCACCACCAGCCCCGCGCCCACCATCACCACCACAGTCAGCGCCACCTGCGCCACCACCAGAATGTTTCCCAGGCGGAATCGGCCTTGCCGCCCGCCCAACCCGCCAACGGTGTCTTTTAACGCTGGCGTCAGGTCAATGCGCATCGAACGCAGCGCGGGCGCAATTCCGAACAGCAGGCCCGTTAAAACGGTGGCCGCCAGCGTAAAGCCCAGCACGCGCCAATCGAGATCCGCGGAAAATCGAAACCACCCGTCTTCACGGTTGAGGGCGAAATCGACCAGCCCGTGCGCGCCCCAATATGCCAGCAGAATTCCCAGGGCTCCGCCCAGCAGCGACAGCGTGAGGCTTTCGGTCAGAAACTGGCGCACCAGCCGCGCCCGCGCCGCGCCCACCGCCAGCCGCACCGCAATCTCCTTCTGCCGCGCTGCCGCACGCGCCAGCAGCAGCCCGGCTACATTCGCGCAGCCGATCAGCAGCACGATGCCCACCGCGATCATCAGCACCCACAGCATCGTGGAGACGAGGCCGCGCAGACCCGTCAAACCGGTCTGCGCCGGCAGCAGTTTGATGGCCGGCTGGTCCTCGGGCTTGGCGATAGGCCTTTCCGCATGGAGCAGGTTATACGCGAATGTGCTGGTGAGTTGGCTTTCCGCGCCAGCGACGGACATTCCCGGCTTCAACCTTCCCGCACTCACAATCCACCACGCCCCGGCATCCTCCTGGCTGGGCGTCCACTTCCGGCCAATCTGCAGGTTGCGGCGCTGCGACAGCGCCACCGAAAAATCGTGCACATTACCGGGCGTGAGATAAGCGAACCCCGCGTCGGCAACTCCCGCCACCGTGAACGGCACGCCGTTCAGGTTTAGCGTCTTGCCAACCACTGCGGGGTCCGCGCCGAACTCCCGCTGCCAATAGCCATATGTCAGCACGACCACAGCCGGCGCGCCGGGATTGTCATCGCCGGGGATGAGCACGCGGCCTAACGCCGCGCCCACGCCCAGCGCTCTGAAATAGTCCCCCGACACGTACTGCGGAATGGCGCGATGAACTCCCCCGATGCCGCTCACCGTCATAGGGCCGCCGCTCGCGAATTCCGCCAGGCTCGTGAACGGACCGTGGTCGCGCACTTCGTCGAGGAATGGTTTTGAGAACGAGCAGCCACGCTCGCGGTTGCCCTGGGTTTGGTCTTCGCAATCGCCATAAGAGCTGTGGTTGTGGATCTTCGGGTGTGCCCGCATGGTCCATTCGAGCAGCATCAGGTGGTTCGGATCGCGCACCGGCAGCGCCTTGAACATAAGTGTGTTGATGACGCTGAAGATCGCGGTGTTGGCGCCGATACACAGCGCCAGCGTGAGCACGGCGACGGCCGCGAAGCCGGGATTCTTCGCCAAAAGGCGCAAGCCGTAAATTACATCCCGGCGCCAGCCGGTGAACCACGATAATCTTCCCCAAGTGTCGAGTTCACGGTCTTCGGCCTGCTGCTGCCACGCTGCCATAATCGGTTCCTTTCCGTGATGCGCGTCCGCCAGCGCATTGGCCAGTGTCTGCCAATCGCTGATGTGCCGCCGCGCGATCTCGCCCGCCTGCGCCTCGCTCGCGCCTATGCGCAGCGCTTCGGACCACGCATCCTCCATCTGGCGCGCCACTTCTTCGATGATTTCGGCTTCGCGCTCCGCGCGGAAGCCGCTGAGGCGCAGGTGCTGCCGAACGTACTCGTTCCAATCAGGCATGGCTCGGCCGCACGATCTGGTTGATAGTGGCGACAAACTCGTCCCAAGCGCTGCGCTGGGCCTTCAAGAATGTGCGTCCCGCGGGCGTCAGCCGGTACAGGCGACGCCGGCGCTCGCCCGGCTTTTCCAGCCAGCGGCCGGCAATCAGCCCGCGGTCCTCCAGGCGAAACAGAATGGGGTAGAGCGAGCCGATGCGAAAGCGGATTTGCCCTTTGCTACGCTCTTCAATCAGCTTGCCGAGATCGTATCCGTGGCGCGGACGCGTCTCCAGAAGGGTGAGAACGAGAAGCTCGGCGCTGCCTTTGCTGAGATCGCGATTAAACATTATACGTTACCGAAGTATACTTCAGCGACGTACAAATTACAAGAACGACGCGATGTGATCTCGGTTGAAATGCCGGATAGGAGCACACCAGCTGGGTGAGCGGCGACTGAATGATTCCATTTCGCCCTGAAGGCGCCATCTCTTGGCTCTGCCCAATGCGGTGGTCGAGGCCACGGCATGGAGATCGCACGGGGACCCTCCGGATCCCCGTGTGGATCCAACTACAGGATGACTTTATGCACCGGTTTTGTCGCCCCTATAAATGCTCGAATCGGACATAATCCTGAGGAAGCCATCCGATCGCAATCGGCCCGGCGCATCAACCGTCCAGCATGTGCCCGGCTTTCCTCGCATGAGCCATGAGCCCGCGGAGGTGTGGCGGCGCAATGCCGGCGATCAAGATCCCGGAGGCAGCAGGGACGCAGAGATTATGGCCGTTCAGGCCCCTTTTTATAGGGGCGGCAAAACGTCAGAGCCATGACTCCTGAAACGCTTAGTGGTGGGTCGCTCCAGCCGGTCCGGCCGTCCCGTGGCCCCCGGCACTCCCGCCTCCGTGGCCGCTGGCGGCAGCGGCGTGGCGTGCCTTGGCTTCCTCGGCCTTCTTCCTGACGGTATTCAGCAGGGTCGACGCAGTGTGAATCTCGGTATCCGCACCTCCGCCAAACCCCTGGATGCACATGGCGGCCGTGCTGTGGTACACCTTTGCTACGGCCTGCATATCGTGGACGATCTTCTCCAGGTTCTTCACATCTTCATCGTCCGGCGCATGGCCTTTCGAGATGAACTCATCGTAGTAGAAATGAGTGGCCTCCTGGTAATGTTTGCGGGTCTTCTTTACCTCGGCTACAAAGTGCTCGGCTGCTTCTTTACTCATGGGCTGTTCTCCTCAAAATGTGGCGTGACTTGAGTCCCAGGTCTCACGAATTATAACGCGTCAGCTACCCATCGGATGGAACTCCAAATCGGGTCGCCTGAAATGTATCCATCAAGTTCAACATCGCGCGCGTGGACGTCGCGGAGGTAGCGAACCATGACGGATCGCAGTTCGCGCCGGCATGCGAAGAATGATTTCCGCTTTCTTGCTGGGCAGGCACATGCCCTGAGCACCTTGCGGCGGTTCCGCAACGGTCTTCTTGCACGGTCGCCCGGAAAGCGCTCATGGAGCTGCCGCAAGTGTATCCCGCGGCATCCGCGCACCCGTGTTATCATGCCGGTCGGATATGGCGGACTATACCATCGGAGTGGATCTGGGCGGAACCAATCTGCGGGCGGCGGCGATCTCGCCTGACGGAGTGGTCTTCGACAAAGTCTCCGGCCTGACCAACTTCATCGAAGGCCGTGACGCGGTGTTGAACGACATCGTGGCGGCCATTGAAAAGATCCGCGAGCGGCACGGCGGGTCCCTGGCGGGCATCGGCGTGGGCGTGCCCGGGTTCATCCGCATCAAGGAAGGCTTCATCACCGGCTCCAACAATCTGCCGTACCTGGAAAATTTTCCGGTGCGCGACGCCATCGCGCAGCGGCTCGGAACCCCGGTGATTCTGGAAAACGACGCCAACGCCGCGGCGCTCGGCGAGCAGTGGATGGGCGCGGGCCGCGACGTCCAGGACCTGGTGCTGCTTACACTCGGGACGGGCATCGGCGGCGGCATCATCTCGGGCGGACGCGTGCTGCGCGGACACGTCGGCATGGCCGGCGAATTGGGGCACCTCACCGTGATCCCCGAGGGCAATCCGTGCGGCTGCGGCAATCGCGGGTGCCTGGAGAAGCACGCCTCGGCCACCGCCGTCACCGCCATGGCGCGCCTGCTGCACCTCGGCGAGGACCTCACCTCGAAGCAGGTGTGCGACCTGGCGATGGGCGATGGAGTCAACGCGCAGAAGGCGCGCATGATCTGGCAGGTGGTCGGCGAAACCTTGGGCGCGGCGCTGGCGACGCTGGTCAACACCTTCAACTTTCCGCTGTACCTGCTCAGCGGCGGCATGCTGCCGGCCTGGGAATTCTTCGCGCCGCATATGATGCGCGTGCTCGAAGAGCGGTCGTTCACCTACCGCGCCACCAAGACCGAGACGCGCATCGCGCAGGCCACCCTGGGCAACGAAGCGGGTCTGTTCGGAGCGGCGTACTTGCCTTGGCTGGAAGGAAAGGCGCAGGGCAGCGCGAATTAAGGAGTTCTTGAGCGGGCCGGCAACCGGTCAACACACTGGGATCGTGTCTGCCTCAGGTAGCCCGCGAGATTCTTCGCGAACGCAACCGCGCCCGCATGCCGTGGGCCGCCCAAGTCGCAGGCCATTAATGGCAAGTCCGTCTCAACGATTTTCCACGCCACCTTGGGGACGCGGCGAAAAGGCTACCCAAGCCTCCGCCGGATGCGGCCGCCCCTGGTTCCTCGCGCCACGATCCAAGTCGATGCTTGGACGCTGCCCGCACCTCATCCGAACAAGACTCTGCCTGGGTCCGGGAGACCGTGGGCGCAAGGCACCAAGTCGAACCGCTGGTGCGGCGCTCGATATTTCCGGATCAGTCAAATCCGCTGGTTAGCGGGTGTGTGTGGGCGCCTTGCCGCGAATCTTGTTCTCGCTGATGGCTTTCTCGCGGCACTCCGGCGAGCAGAAGTATTGCGTCTCACCGTCCACTTTGGCCGTCAGGCTGGTGGCCATCGAAACATACGTGCCGCACACCGGATCCCTCTTCAACTCACCGCCGGTCACCACTTCCGGACGCCGCGCGGGGCTGGAAACCCCGCGGAAACCGGTGATCACACTGCGGATCAGCGATCTCACCATCAGGAAGAGGAAGAGAAACAGCAGCCCGCGGAATAATACGACGATTAATTCACCCATGTTGCCGGGGCGCCGGCAGACACCGCGCGCCCCTTCCCATTAAACCCTACTTCTTCTTCTTCTTTGCGTCGGGGTTCTGATAGTTGGTGCTGACGCTCGTTCCGAGCGTCGTGAGCATGTCTTTTGCGGGCTGCGCAAACTGGCCGGTAGGAGCCAACTCCAGATACTTCTGGAACGCCTCGACGGTGCCCGGCGCGGGCGTCACTTTGCCGTCCGAGCCGATCTGCGCCTTGCTCACCAGCATCACGCCGTACTGGTAATACGCATCGGCGTAAGTGGGGGTCAGCTCGAAGGCCTTCTTGAACGCCTCGGCAGCAGCGTCGTTCTGTCCGCTGTTCACTTCCAGCGCGCCGAGGTTGTAATAGTATTTTCCGCCGTTGGCCGGATCCAGTTCGGCGGATTTCTGCAACTCCGCCTGGGCATCCGGGAACTTCTTGGCCTTGGCCAGCGCCAGCGCGTAGTTGTTGTGCGTGGCCGGATCATCGGGCTTCAGCTCGATAGCCTTCTGGTACGCCTTCAGACCTTCCGCCATGTTGCTGTCGAACTCCGGTCCGCTTTTGGTTTGGGCCAGGCGGGTGTAGGAATCGGCCAGCTGCGACCACACCGCCACCTGCGTCGGATCGAGCGTGGAAGCCTTGGTGAAGCTCTCGATCGCCTTGGGCCAGTCGCCCGCCTTGGCGGCGTCCATTCCGGCGTTGAAGGCGTCGTTCAGCTCCTTGCGGCCCTTCATCTTTTCCTGCTGCTCTTTCATGGTCTTTTCGAGCTGCGCCTTCTGCTCGGGCGAAAGAGCACGCTTCAGATCATCGGACATTTGCCCCGTTTCGACGGCCTTCTGCACCTCGGCCTGGTGGGAGTTCTGATTGTCAGCCTTCAGATCGAAGTTGACGGCGGTCGGGTCTCCCGGACGAGTCGGCACGCCCCGCTGCGAGTCCACCACTTTTCCGTCGATCTCCACCGAGATGTCGTACTTGCCCATGGGCAGCCCCATGTAGATGTAGTGGCCCTTCTTATCGGTCTTGGTAGGGTAGTTTCCCTTGATGTCTGTGCGGACAATATTGATCTTGGCGTTCTGAACGGGCTTTCCGTCTGCGCCTTTCACGATGCCTTCGACGGCGGTGGTCTGCGCCATCGAGGTGAACGAGAGTGCCAGGAGCGCAACGGCCGACAGAGCCAGGCTGCGGAACTTCATAGAACCTCCAACTAGAGACTTACGTGTATTAAATTCCAGTATAGCCCCGACTACTCCGGTATGTGGAGAAAGCGGGATCTTCTCTAAGGCGAAAGGCGCAGGCCCCGCCGTTACGCCGTCCCCCGCCGGGAAAACGGCGGCAGCAAAATGGCGCCCGCCAAATTTGGCAGCCCCACTCTTGTAAGCTGCTGATCCGATGGGGTAAATTCCGGGCAAACTGCCACGCATGGCGGATTGGCGGTTTTGGCGCGCCGGAAAACCACGAACTGAGCCGCGACCCTCGGCGAGAGCCTCGCCCTCCCTCCCGCGACCGGCGCCCCGAACGGCCTTTGGGGACCCGCCGAATGCGCCACGATACCGCGGGTTTGGGCCACGCTCACGATCGCGCCGCGGCCGTCGCGGCCTAGGCTTGGCCGGAGCCAATGCGACGCGGCTCTTCTATTCCTCGAACAGCGGGATTTGCTCTTTTGCCGCCGTCTGGGCTTTGCGCTTGCGCAGCGGGCTGCCCACCACCCCCAGCACCTCGGCCGAGACCAGGGCTGCGCGCGGAATGAAGACCCGCTGCTGGCGCCCCGAAGGGTCCGGCGGCACGATCATAAACCCGTGCTCATCCCTCTGCAGCAGGTTGTTCGGCAGGATGCCCTCGATTACCTCGCCGTCGCGGTACTTCAGGCTGACCCAGAGGCCTGCCATTTTCGGCCGGGTAAAAAAGACGCGCCGCTCCGGCTCTTCATCGGAAAATTCCCGCACGAACGCCACGCTCTTGATTTCGGGGTACGGCACCACCGTCACTTTACCCTCCTCGGAGAGCATCTCGACGCCTGCAGGTTGAAGAAAAGAAGCGGGATTGACATAACCCGCGAGGGCTTCCCGCTGATACCGGCGGATGATCGCCTTCTTGGTGGTGGATCCGGCCAAATGCGCCTCTTGGACAACTATGTTTCAAACATTTCGGCGCTTATTGTATCATTGGCACGATGTCTGCAGCGCTCACAGCAGAACTCGGACCGCTCCGCCGCCAGGCGGCCGCGTTCCTCGATTTCTGCCGTCTCGAAAAGGGTCTGTCGGACAACACGCTGGCTGCCTATGCGGCTGATTTATTGAAGTTTAGCGCCTTTTGCGGGGCCTCGGCGGAGATCCCCGCGAAGGACCTCCTGCTCTCTTACGTAGATTCCCTCTACGCCGCCCGGCTAAGCCAGCGCTCGATCGCCCGGCATATTGCCACGCTGCGCAATTTTTACGCCTACCTCCTGCGGGAGGGCCTCGTCGAGATCGACGCCGGTCCGTTCCTGCGCACTCCGCGGCAGTGGCAGACCATTCCCAAGTTCCTGAATCTGGAAGACATCGAGCGCATCACCGGGGCTCCCGACGCTTCCAAGCCGCTGGGCCTGCGGGACCGCGCCATGCTGGAATTACTCTACGCCACCGGGCTGCGGGTGTCGGAACTGTGCCGTCTGGGCGTTGGCGACCTCGATCTCCAGTACGGTGTCTTGCGCACCACCGGAAAGGGAAAAAAGCAGCGCCTGGTGCCGGCCGGCAAATCGGCCATCCAGGCGGTGGACGCCTGGCTGGCGAATGGGCGTCCGGCGATGCTCAAGGGGCGCTCCAGCCGGTACCTGTTCGTGACCGCGCGAGGCGCCTGCCTGACCCGCCAGGCGTTCTGGAAGCTGCTCGCCGCCTATGGTCGTAAAGCCGGAATTTTCAAAGGATTAACGCCGCACGTCCTGCGTCATAGTTTCGCCACCCACCTGCTGGAGGGGGGTGCCGACCTGCGCAGTGTGCAGGCCATGCTGGGCCACGCCGATATTTCAACCACGCAGATTTATACCCATGTGATGCGGTCCAGGCTCCGGGAAACCGTCGAGAAGCACCACCCCAGGGCCTAGCTTGGTGTGGCAACCGGTACGGGAATTGTAGTGAAGGTCAGTCGATGAGCGATTACATCTACATGCTGGAGAGCCATCTCAGCCCGCAGCAAAACCGGGCCGTGGCGATGGTGCAGCGGGCGGCCGCCGATGCCGGCCTGAACCTGTTCCTGACCGGCGGAGCGATGCGCGATATGCTGGCCGGTGCCCGCGTCCGCGACCTGGATTTCGTGGTGGAAGGCAACGCCCTGCCGCTGGCGAAAGCTTTGGCGGCGGCCGGCGTCACGATCGTGGCCACCGATGACGCCCGCAAGCTCGCCTGGCTGCTTTTTCCCGGCGGCGTGACCGCGAAAATCGGCATGGCGCGCCGCGAAAAGCCCGGCCGCAGCGGTGGCAAGCCGCAGATTTCCCCCGCTACCATCCAGGAGGATCTGCGCGGCCGCGACTTTACCTGCGACGCCATCGCCCTCTCGCTCAACAAGGCCTCCCGCGGATTGCTGCTCGACCCCTTGAACGGCTTGGCCGACATCGAACGGAAGGAGTTGCGTGCCGCCAGCCCATACGGTTTCCTGGACGACCCGGCGCGCCTGCTGCGCCTGACTCGCTTTCGCGTCCGCCTGAATTTTGCCGTAGAGGAGCGTACCCAGACGCAGGCCGCGACTGCCCGCGAAGCCGGCGTGGCGAAGTCGATTTCACCCCAAGTGCTGGGTGAGGAATTGCGCCAGATGGGCTTCGACGATAACCCCTCGGAGATTCTCAAGCTGTTGGAAGAGAATGGCTTGATAACCCTTTTCTCGCCCGCTCTGAGCGGCGCCAAGCTGAACCTCGGAGGCATCGTCAAGCTCGAAAAGGGCGCCCGCCTGTTGCCCGACGATCCGCCTTTCCGGTCCGCACGTTTGGCGCCGTTTCTGTATGCGCTGACGGAGAAGCTCTCGACCCGCGAGCGGCAAGCGCTGGTGAAGGCGGTGCAACTGCCCAAGGCCGATCTGTTGCAGTGGCAGAAACTGGAGACGCGCGCGAAAAAGCTGGAGTCGGCGCTGCGCTCGGCGCGCATTCGCAAGCCGTCCCAGGTGTATCACCTGGTGGAAGCCGCGGCCCCGGAGGAAGTGCTGTTCCTGCTGTATCATTCGACGCTCAAGCCGGTCCTGGAGCGTCTGCGCAGCCATTTCCAGAAGTATCTGCCGGCCGTCCAGGAGATCACCGCGGAAGAGTGGGCGAAAGTGGAAGGCACACCCGGCTCGCCACGCTACCAGAAGGCTCGCCACGAATTCATCACCCAGCGTCTGGACCGTCGTCCGCCCAAGCCTCCCGCACTTCCCCAGGCGCCCCCGCCGGAACCGCCGCCCGCTCCGGCACCGTCGCGCGGATCCGGTTGGCGGGCTCAGCCCGGGGTCGCCCCGCGACGGGCCCGGGCACAAGCATAGGAGGAGCCGGTCGCCCGTCCAGAAGCGTTGGCCGGTGCCGCGCGGCAGAGCTGGGACTGCGCCCCCGACGCCGCTTCCGGTGAATCGTTTTGCACGCTGCCGAACACGGCGTCAGTTTGGGGCTCTGCCCGACAGGGTGAGCGTTTTTCGCTGGCCGGGAGATACCGACGGGGGGCGCTTGATGGAGATCCGGCCGACACTCGCCAGGTTCGCTGGCGCGAGTTGGAATGAGATCAGTATGCGTAACCGGCGAGTTCGCTTCTCGCCGGACTCAGTCGTATTTGACGGCCGGCTTACGCAGGTGCAGGGCCGGCCTCCGCGGGCCAGGTGTAAATTGGCAGGAGGCCAATGACGGACCAGGCGTCCCAAGGCATCCGAGTAGCAATTGTCGAAGACAAGCGCGCCATCCGCGACGGTCTGGCGCTGCTCATCGGTGCCACGGAAGGGTATCGGTGCGTGGGAACTTATGAATCGGTTGAACAAGGCCGCCGCGGCCTGGCTCACTCGACCGCCGACGTTTTGCTGCTCGACATCCATCTGCCCGGCATGTCCGGATCCGAAGGTGTGCGGCTGTTGAAAGACGAGCAGCCCGGCATGCAGATCCTGATGCTCACGATTTACGATGAAGAAGAGAAAATCTTCGAATCGATCTGCAACGGTGCGTGCGGATACCTGCTGAAAAAGACGCCGCCGGCGAGGCTTCTGGAGGCGGTGAGCGAAGCACATCACGGAGGCTCGCCCATGTCCCCCGAAGTGGCGCGCAAAGTAGTGCGGCTGTTCCAGAAGATCGGCCCGCCGGAGAAAGCGGCGCACAACCTGACCGCGACGGAGGTGCGCTTGCTGGCGTTGTTCTCGGAAGGCTACAGCTATCAGGCGTCGGCCGGTCACTTGGAAGTCAGCGTCAATACGGTCCGCGATCATGTCCGCAGCATCTACGAAAAGCTGCACGTCCACTCGAAGGCGGAGGCGGTCCGAAAGGCGGTGAAGAGCGGTATCGTGTAACCGCATGATCATGCTATAGACGGCGCGGCGCGAGCGGACTAACATCCTTCGGAGGATCGGAGGAGAAATGGTCCGAAGCAACGCCACCCGAATCGCGGTTACTCTGATGTTCGCTGCCGGCCCGGCATCAGCCGCGGTGCTGAAGGTCACCGACGTCTCGCCCAATATTCCGTATCTGGGCGCCACGTCCGTTTCTTCGGTCGGCAGAGTCAATGCGATCGTCATCGATCCGAATGACGACACCAAGCTCTACGCGGCGACCGTCTTCGCCGGGATTTGGAAGTCCACCAATTCCGGCCAAAGCTGGACTCAAGCGAGTAAGGGACTGCGCACGGGCCTTACCCAATGGGCACAAGGCTTGCAGTTACCGGTCCTCGCGATCGACGACACCGACAGCAGGCGTCTTCTGTATGCGACCACGAATGCCGATGGACGCCCGGGATTTAAGTGTTTCGATGGCTTTCAAACAACCTGCAACTTCGGTGGTTTATGGGTATCGGCCAACGCGGCGGTGAGTTGGGATTACATCGACTTCGATGTCATCTCGTCTTCGTGCAGCAACGCGCTGGTTATGGGGGTCGGATTTCTGGTGGGCCGGCCATTCGTACTCACCAACAAACCAAACTGCCAACTGATGACCACGTCCGATCCTGCACTCTTGCTCAACTGGACTTCCGTGCCCGTGAATCCGCCGTGGCCGGCGGCTCCGGGCGTGGTCCCGCCATCCGCCTTCTCGACCGGCGTCGATCCGGCGCAGGGTCCGGACGGCGGCACGATGTTCGCCTGCAGCGGAGCGCAAACTTACCGCAAGCGCAATCCCGCTTCCGCAAGTCCCGCTTGGGAGAATGGCCCGGGCGTGGCGCTTCCGCAAGACTGCGTTTGTAGAGCCATTACGGCGGTTCCCGGTTTTCCCACGGGATTCCCGCCCACACAGGCGCTTGCCGTGGGTACCCGCTCAATCACCGATCCGCAAACCAAGAAGCAACTGACGCAGTCAACCGTCTTTCTGGTCACGTATCCGAACGGCCCTGTGGTGCCTTTGATTCCCGCATTTTCTACGACCGTGGGGAGCGGGAATTTCCAGGTCCGGGCGGCGGCCCGGCCGACGAACCCGTCCGGACAGCCGGGGCCCGGACAAAGCTACGACGTATACGCCGGGGACGCCTTGGACTTCTATCACTATCGTGGCGGCAATTGGCAGAAGCTGACGCAGATGCATTACGACACGCACGGCATGGCGTTTCCCAAGGCTTACGATCCACTATCCGGCAATTGCGCGGCATTTGCCGCAACCGATGGAGGAGTCTCGTTCAGCTTCTTTCCGCCTTCCGACGTCCCCGTTTGCAAGGCGCAGGCGGCGGAAGACCACTGGCAGCTCGCTTCGTCCGGCTTGCATTTCACGTTCAGTATTCTGCTGACCGGCTTCTCGCGGCCGATCGATCCGATCTGCGTCTTGACGCATCTCGGATCTCCGGGGCAGCCCTGTCCGGTGTTGTACGTGGGCAGTGCAGATACGGACACATGGGTGAATTTCTGGGGCGGTATTCCCCAAAATCAATGGACGGATTTGGGAGATCAACTGGGCGATTCGACGGGCGTGTTTCTGGATCCCGCTCAGCCCAGCCTGGCGCTGGCCATGCGCAACGTCGAGAACAAGCCGTACCGGCTCTTCGGCAGCTCCCCGGGCCCGCCCGGTCCCGGTTCTGCTTCACGCGAAATCACTCCGCCGCCGGAGAACTCGCTGTTTGTGACGATATCAAATGGCCCGGCGCCCGGCGGTATCGCCGAAGTGATGACCTTACCGAAGGAAAATCCTGCCCAGTACGGCGATTATGTGGCAGTGACCAGCGGATGGGATCTTAACCCGATCGCATGCGGGCAGGGCGTAAACGGCCTGGTCCCCGCTTGCGCGCACGATTTCATCGTCCGAAATCTGCGCGCTGCAGAACCCTTGACCGACCCGACTTCGACCTGGATCCCGATCAGCGGGAGATTCGGTCCCGGCCAGATTGGTGGAATCTACCCCTCGGGCGGCCACGCGAACCTAACCGTGTTCGTGATGACCTCCAACAAGTCGGGAGTGACTTACAACGCGCCTCTCGGGCCCGCTCAGATCTGGAGGGGGGACGTGGGAAAAGACGGCTTGATCCCGGACAACTCCTGGCAACTGGTTTCCCAGCCGCCCTTCGAGGTGATCTACAACCTCTTCGTCAATCCCTTCGATCCGAACGAAATCTACGCCGTTGACCTTGGAGACAACAGCATCAAGAAAGGAACCAGCAAGGATGGCAAGAATTATACGTGGGTCCCCGTTGCCGACCTCAAGGATGTCGCGACCAACCACGGCGAGTTTGTCTTCGACTGTGGCTCGTTCATGAGCGGTCCCTATCCCACGGCGCCCTTTAGCGGCTCCAATCCAAACCTCCTCTTTCAGGCAGAGTGTTCGATGACCGGAATGGTGTTCGTGCGCGACCAGCCGAATCTTCGCGTAGCGGTGCTCTATCCGGGCGGCGTGGCGTTTTCGCGGGATTCCGGCGCGAACTGGATTCCGCTGGACGTGACCAACGCCTCTCCGGCCGACCAGCCCGTCGAGCTCCCGAATTCGGCCTTTTACGATCCGACACCGAACCCGATCACGGGCGATACCAGCCTGTACATTGCTCTGGAAGGCAAGGGTGTCAAGCGGGTGGATGGGCCGTTTGCGAGGCTGGAAGCAGGGCGGCTGACGTATTGCCCTTCATGCGTCCCCAATCCGGCTGCGGCCGTCCGTAGCGTGAGGGCGTATGTGCCGGTGCTGGACGAGTCGATACCCCTTCGCCTGGGCATTGACGGGATTTGGCGCGGCGATGTTCTGTTCGATTCCGGCAAGCTTCCGGCGCTCGATTACTATTTCATGGTCGACGGGCAGAGGACTGCGGTGTTCCACCACCGGCTCACCCACGACGAGGCGGAGAGTGGAGTGGCTGTGTTGAGCAATGCCGGTACGCCGGCAGGCGGCGACCTGAAAGGAAACAGGTAAGCCCAAAAGGAGGGAAACCATGGATCACAACGATGCTTATGACGGTGTTAATGCCCCCCGGCGGATTCAGGCGCGTGGCGGGCCAGGCAAGTGGAATCGCTCTCGATGGGAGCGAATGATGAGTGTGGGAATGGCATGGAGTTGGGGCGTGCTGCTCGCGCCGGCGATGGCGTGGATCGCGCCTGCACGCGCGGCGGAAGCCAACCGGGCGTGCGCCCTGGTGACGGTGGAGGAATTCGAGGCGGCCACCGGGCTGAATGTTGCTTCGGTGGTCCCGAGCGGCAGTGCGGGATCCGGGCGCGAAATGTGTCTTGGATTCGGCGCCGACAAGAGGGTGGTGTTTACGTTGCGAATCGCCAAGCGGACCGGTCCGGCGGGACGCGAAGAGAAGGGCATCGAAGCTGTCAAAAAGATGGGCGGCCAGGCGGAGGTCAAGACTTTCGGCCCGATTAGCTGTTCGACGTTGATGATTCCGACGGGCGCCGCGGGGCAATCCCACTACAGCACGACGTGTACGGTCATGAAAGGGGATACCGTCGCCGGAATTGACATCATGGCCAAATCTCAAAGCGAGATGGTCCCCATGGATAAGGTCCGGCCACTGGCGGAGAAGATCGCCAGCCGGTTTTGAACAGTGGCAGTCGATTCGGCGACAAGCCCGGCAGGAGCGTGAACGGCGCGGAGGCGGTGGAGGATCCGGGCTGAAGTTGTCTCGAGCGGTGCCCTCCCAAGCGTTCCGCCTCGCCGGGACAGTTTCAGTTCGACGTAGTTGGGGCTGCCGGAAGGCACGCCCGTGAGCGCGCTCCGGCGCGCAGCCCGCCGACGGGAATGAGTCCCGCCCCCGTCGTAGCCGGTTGCGGCAAGTTCGGCCGGTCATACTCAGCCGGCGCGCGGGCGGTCCGGCTCTGCCGTACGGCCGGGTACCGCGGGCAGATTCGCGGCCGCGAACGCTCCGGTTCCGGCGCGTCCAGTCCGGATGGATTTACGGGTCATAACGGAACCCGCAGAGTTACCGCCAGTCCTTTTCCTGCCGCGGATCGCAGGTGCAACTCTCCGCGCAATTGCTTGGCCCGCTCCCGCATGGTTGTGAGTCCGTAGCCGTGCGGATCGGCTTGCGTGTCGAAGCCCACTCCGTCGTCGAGGATCTCGGCTTCGAGGCAGCGGCCTGGCACCCGGATCGTCAATGCCACCTGGCGGGCGCGCGCGTGCTTGGCTGCGTTGTTGACGGCCTCTTTCAACACGAGGTAGATATTCCGCCGCTGTTCGGGGGTCAATTTGACGCGGTCCAGATGGTCGGGAGATTGGAAGACCCAGGCTACACTTTGGGGTTCCAGGATTTCAGACCCGAATTTATTGATCCGCCGCAACAGGCTGCTCAGGTCATCGTGCCGCGGATCGATCGACCAAACGATGTCGCTCATCCCGTCGACCATCGATCGCGCCGTGGCGGCGATTTCGCGCGCGGTTTCTCTGGCGGCCGCGGAATCCCGCTGCAAGTGCTCGCATGCGACCTCGCTCAGAATCGCCACCTGCGACAGGCCGGAGCCGATCTCATCGTGCAAATCGGACGCGATTCGCGTCCGCACGCGCTCCAATGCCACCAACCGCGCGGTCCGATACCGCTGCACCGCATAGAGGAGGCCTGCCAGCAGCGCCGTGCCCAGAACCTGCACCCACCACCGCCCCCAGAGCGGAGGCGCGATATGGAACTCGAAGGTTGCCGGAGAGACGCTCGCCACGCCGTCGGAATCGATGGCCCGCACGAGAAAACGGTATGAGCCGGGTGCGAGGTTCGAGTAATTCACGGTGCGCTGTTCGACGGGCGGGCTCCAATCGCGATCGGCGCCCTCCAGCCGGTATTGATACCGCAGGTTTTCGCCTGGTTGTAAACCGATGCCAAAGAAATCGACGGCCACGTGGTTCTGAAAGGCCTCGATCTCGGCATTCGCGACGTGGGTTTCGCCCAGATCGGAGATGGGCCGCGGTACGCCGCGGATGCGTACGCCGCTGATCCATACCGGGAGCGAGGGCCGCGGGCGGTCGGGTTCCGGCCGGAACATGGAAAGCCCTTGCAACGTACCGATCCAGACTGCTCCGTCGCGGGTGCCCAAGGCGCTGGTACACTCGCCGGGAGGGAGGCCGTCGGCGGTGGTGTAGTGACGGATGAACAGGGCCGCCGGCGGGTTGAATTCAATCCGGTCCAAACCACGGGCCGTGCCGGCATAGATCCTGCCCCAGCGATCTTCAGCGAGACAGGAAACGTTGTTGTTGGAGAGGCCATCGGCCTTGCCGATCGAAACGATTTGGGGGTGCTCGGCGCGCGGGTCGTCCATCCGGCCGATGCCGCCCCGGCTGGTTGCAATCCACAACCGGCCCATGCGGTCGACATGCAGGTCGGTGACACCGCCGGAAGGCAGGCCCTGGGCGGCACCGAAGATTTCGAACCGCCCGCCGCGGCGACGCGCGATCCCGCCGGCGCCGAATCCGATCCACAGTTGTCCGGCGCCGTCTTCACGAAAAACGGTCGGGGCGCCTCCCTGGTCCGGCCGGTCGGGGATCCCATCCGCCTCGCCATAAGCCCGGAAATCGCCTGTCGAGCGGCGCCACTGGATGAGAGCCGGCGCACCACCCAGCACCGAAATCCAGATGTCCTGGTGCGCGTCCTCGAAGACGCGGAAGACTTCATCATGGGTGAGCCCGTTGTGCGATGTGTAGACGGCCTTGGGCGCCTGGCTCGCAAGATCTTCGAATCGGTGCGGTTTGCCGAAACGCAAGAGCCCCCGCGCGGTGGGGACCCACCAATCCCCGGTGCGGTCCTCCAGCACGGTCTGCTTCCAGCCCCAGCCGATTGTATCGGGTTTGATCCAGCGCGGCACGTTGGGCATGACCGCGGTGAACCGCGCGCCATCGAAGTGGTTGATGAGGATTTGCTGGCTGATGACGCGGAGATCGCCGGCGGGATTTTCAAAAATCGCGCGAATGCGAGAGTGGCCCAGCCCGTCGCGCTCATCGAAGCGGACAAACCCGTGGCGGGTGATTTTCATGACGCCGCTCGATTCCGTGGCGGCCCACAGATTGCCGTCGCGATCCTCGGCCAGAGCGGTCACTCCGTTCTCGACCAGCCCCTCGGACTGTCGATAATGGCGGAACGGGTCGGCCTCCTGGGCCCGCTCGGGCAGGAATTCCGAAAGCCCCTCGCCCCCGATCCAGATAGTGCCGTCGGCGCTTTCCAGCAGATCGGCGACGCGGCCAACCTCGGGCGGGTGGCGGAGCAGATAGCTGCGCTCGATCCGTGGGATGCCGGAGTGGTCATAAGCAATCAACGAGACGCCGCCTTCCCAGGAGCCCGCCCAGATGTGTTGATGCCGATCTTCGATGAGCGAGGTGATCCGCCGCCGGACCAGCCTGTCCGGGGGGCCGAAGCGCCGGATCTCGCCATTGGCCCCGCGGCGGATGAGTCCGGACTCAGCGGCGTCCCGCCAACTGGCCGCACCGATCCACAGCGCCCCGGTGTGGTCTTGCAGCAGCACCTCGACGCTCGGCTCGTCCACGCCAATCGGGATTTGGCGGAGTGGTACTGGTCCGGCCGGCGGCGGTGCCCGGTCCGATGCATACAGTCCGTCCTCCGTGCCCACCCAGAGGCGGCCGTCGCGGTCCTCTAGAATCGCCAAAATGAACTGTGACCGGGCGCTCGATCCCAGAGGGACGTGCTCGAAGCGGGCGGATCGAGCAGCCTCGGGCCGCAGAACGTACAGTCCGGCCCCGTTGGTGCCGATCCAATACGATCCGTCCCGGATCTGTTTCAGAACGAGGATGCTGCGGTCGGGCAAGCCGTGCTCCGGGCCTAAGGCGGCGAACGCGTAACCATCGAAGCGCGACAGTCCCGCGGCGGTGCAGAACCAGAGAAACCCGCGTGAGTCCTGGACGATGCAGTTGGCGCGGTTGTGCAGCAGGCCGTCGGCGGTGGTGTACAGCCTGACGGGAAGTTGATGGGCGGCGGACAGCCGTGCTACGGCGGCACAAACCAGCGCAAACCAAACTAGGCGGCGCATTTCCGTCAGGACGATGATAGCGAACTCACGGTTTGTTGGGGGCAGTGCGTTGGCGGCAGCAACCGAGCGACCGCCTGAGCGTCAGCGGCTTTCTGTCTGAGGGCGTCGCCGCTTCGGGGCGCGCCGGTTCGACGCGCCGGGCGGCTACAGGAATTGGCTTAGTACTTCTGGATCCGGCCGGACGCCCAAGGGCAGCGGTACCCCGGTTACGAAGCGTTTCAGTTCGGGAAACCTGCAAGCATCCGGCGCCGCGGAAAAAGGCCGGCACACGTGAACATGGGAACGCGACGGCTGTCCGTTTAGTCTTAGTAGCCGCGCGGTCCGGGCGGCTTACGCGCCGGCCCGAAAGGAAAACGGAACGCGTGCCGAACTGGAAAGGGCGTTGCGTTGTTCGGGAGAAACGCCCAGCGTGCGGAATTCGTGTTGAATGATTTCAATGGCGGCCCGCTGGTTGTCGGAACGCACGACTCGTCCCGCGACCGTTAATTGCAGCGGCGAAGAATTGTGCAGCAGCACCGGCCACGAAATAGAAACCTGAACCTTCAAGCCCACCGGAATTTTCCGGCCCGCTTCGAATAATATTCCACCGCTCGAAATATCCACCGTGCGGCCTATACCGGAGTCCAGCGTCCGTTTGCGCCGCAGTACTTTCCACCGCAATTCCAACGCAATTTCGTACCGCCGGTCGCCCCGCCGCTCGCCACCGATTTGGTCACCCCGCTCGTGCTGTCTCCTCACATCCATAGTGTGTTGTTGTCCGTTTCTCAACTTGCGCGACCGATCTAGTTAATTATGTCCATTCAGTAATCCGAGTTAAACAGTTTGGGGTACCGAACGGGTACTTGCCGTCCTATTGGTCCGGGTTCAATTGGTCCACGGAAAAACCCGCCTTGGATTCACGGAAAGACCTTAAGGAATAATCCAACGGCCTCACGACTGGCCTTCCTTTGTTAGTGCGAGTTATTCGGTCCAGTTACATTCGCATGGAGCGGGGATAGGGCTATAGCTGAAAGCTATCGGCCAGCTTTGTACGTTCGCCTACATTCGTCAGCGACTCATCAGCGAGTAGCACATCCTGGCTGTCCCGGGTATGATGAGCCATGCGGCTGCTGGTATTTTGCCTGTGCGCCGGTGGACTGCTGGCGCAAAGCGGCACTCCTCCCAAACCGAAGCCGGAAGACTACGAGGCACACGGGCAGGTGCGCGACGCCTCATTGGGCGCCGAGTTCATGATCCACAGCTTCGAAGGCGAGGGCGTGACTTACGTCGCCAAGGACTATCTGGTAGTGGAGGTGGCGGTCTATCCTCCGAAGGGCGGCATGGTCGATGTGGAGCCCTTAGCCTTCACGTTACGGCTGGACGGAAAAAAGTTGCTCCATCCACATACGATTGCAATGGTGCGATCGACGCTCGAACATCCCGAATGGCGCGATGCACCACGCGTCGAAGCGGCCGCGGGAACCAATGGCGGCGGCGTCGTTCTGGGCGCGCCGCGGCCAACCGGTCCCACACCCACGCAGCCTCCGCGGCCTACCTCGCCGTTGCCTCCCCCGCCGATCGATCCGGGTGAGGACCCGAGGGCTCCGGGAGTTCCGCGGGTACAGCGGGTCAGCGCCGCGGAACTGCTGGTGCAGACCGCGCTGCCGGAAGGCAAGCAGACGGGACCGGTCAGCGGCTATTTGTATTTTCCGTTTACCGGCAAGACGCGCTCGCTCAAGTCGGTCGAACTGCTGTTTGAAGACGCCGTGCTCAAGCTGCGCTGAGGCCCCTATGCAGATCCCTGGTGATAGCCTGGAGGCAGGAGGGGAGTTATGAGGGAACGCATCCCGAATCCACAGATCAATGTGTCGAAGATCCCGGCCGGCGGGGGAATCGCCGGCGCGATGTTCGCCATCATCAGCATGATCATCTTTCTGATCGGCATTCCAGCTCTCCGGTATTTCCTGGTTGGCGCGATTGTGCTGGGCGGCATTGTGGCGGTGGCGATTCATTTCCGACGGCATGACACTCCCGGCCGCGCCTGGCTCCTGGCCTCGAAGGAAGACGACGACAGCGGCGACGAGACACGCCCAGCGACCTCTCACCGCAGCCTGATTCCATCCGCCAGTCTTTCGTAAAGTTCCCTGCTGGCGATTCCTGCGAAACTACCCCGTTTTGGGGACTAGCGTACAATAGTGCCGGTGAGGGTGGTATGGCATTCTGTACGGTTTGCGGGGCCTCGATCGCAGGCTCGTTTTGCACCCAATGCGGCACGCGCATAAACGCTGGGGGAACGGCGCCCCCGCCCGGGCAGACCGGCGCGCGAATGACGCCGCCGCCGGCGGCTTCGTACGGCGGAGCGTCGCAAGCCGCGCCGGTCGCGCGCAAAACCAGTCCGCTGGTGTGGATCCTGGTGGCGATCATGGGATTCTTCATGTTGTGCGGAATCGCCATCTTTGGCGCCGGTCTGTTCTTTGTGCACAAGGCGAAGCAAGCCGGCATCGATCCGGATTTGTGGCGCCGCAATCCCGGAATGGCGGCGGGTAAGCTGGTCACGGCGATGAATCCGGAGCTCGAAACCGTGCGCACGGACGACAATGCCGGCACCATCACGCTACGCAACCGCCGCACGGGCAAGGAAATGACGATTACCTTCGACCAGGCGCGGCAAGGCCGTATCAGCTTCAAGGCCGAAGACGACAACGGCAAAACGGCCACGGTCGAGATTGGCGGGGCGGGGAAGCCGCCGATTTGGGTGCCCGAGTATCCCGGCTCGCACCCGGCATACTCCGTGAAAGGCGCGAGCGATTCCGGCGAGGAAGGCGGCAATTTCACCTTCACCACCGACGACCCGCCATCCAAGGTGATGTCTTTTTACCAGGACAAGGTCCGGGATATGGGCATGGAGGCGCGCCTCACGACGACTTCCGCCGATGCCAGCACCCTGGTGGCGGCCCGCGAAGGCGACGAGCGCAGTTTGACGGTGGTGGTGGTCGGCAGCGGGACTACGACGGTGAATGTGACCTACGCGAGGAAGAGGTAGGAGGAAAGCGTTCCTGATCGGTGACGGCTCGCGAGTTTCGGCGGCCACCGTATACTGAAAACGGCAGTGATTCGATCCCTCTCTTTGGTTCTGTTTTCCGGCAGCCTGCTCTTCGGCCAACAACTGCGAGTGTCCTCCGCAACCGCCGGTTCGGTTCAGTTGGAGTGGACCGGCGCGACTGGCCCGGTGACCGTTGTGCGCAGTGCCGGGACTGCCGCTCAGAATCTCTCCACTACCGACCAGGCGAAGTTCGAGGACAAATCCATCGACCGTTTCGCGACCTATCGCTATCGCGTGACTGCCAACGGAAGGTCCTCCAACGAAGTGACGGTCGGGCCGCCTCCCGGCGGGGTGACGAATGCCGCGCCGGTTCCGCAAGGAGTAGACCCCAGCAAATATGGTCCGGCTTCTGCAGTCGCACTCGATGAGAATGGCGATCCGGTGATCGCCTTCGAGTGGGCCGATCCGAACGGCGACAACGACTTCAGCAAGAACGAAGTCCGCTTCGTGCGCTGGAGCCGGGCGGAATATCGCTGGCTGCCGCCGGTTCGTGTACAAGTCGTTGGGGAAATCAATAGTCAGAATCTCAATCCGTTGGCGGTTGCTTGCGATCGCAAGACCGGAACCCTCGCCATCGTCACCCCGGTGAAGGGCGAAGGCGCCGTGGCGCTGGTATCGAGGGACGGCGGCAAGACCTGGCAGGGCAAGCCGGTTCCCGGGATTTCGGGCGCGGTGTACGCGACCGCAGCCGCTATCACAAACGGCACGATCCACCTGGTTTTGGGCTCGGAAGAATCGGGCGGGCATTACCTATCCGGACCGGTGAACGATGTATCGTCCTGGAAAGATCGACAATTGCCGAAGGCCGCGGGATGGAAGCAACCGTCAGGCGTCAATGTGGCATTAACAGTCGATCAGACCGGTCTGGCGATCGCCTGGTATGAGGACCAGGAGGAGGGCGACCAGCACCGCTTCATGGTCTGGCGGCCGAACGGGAAGGCGGCCGTGGCGTTGGAGATCGCGCACGCCAGCGATTCTCCGGCTGTGGCGATCGCTTCCGGCGGGGGCAAGTTGGGCCTCCTGGTGGCCGCAACCGTCGATGAGAAGGACAGCGATCACGGCGTCTGGTATACGCAGTCCGCGGACGGGACTTCCTGGTCGAAGCCCACGCGCCTGTCGGTCGATGGCCCGCGAACTACCAACCAGCCGGTGGATGTCGCGCTGGATTCGCGAGGCGCGATCGTGGCGGTCTTCGGGTCGAACGGCGGGACCGCCGGCACCGCATGCAATTACCCGGCATTGTCGCGTTCGACAGACGGCGCGGCGTGGAAGACGTGTGGTCCGGGAAAGGCTGAGGGAGCCGATTTCGGGCCGCAGCCCGCGACTCTCCACGTCATCGAAGCAGAAAACGACAAGGCCTATGTCCTATGGCAGGAGCAGACGGAAAACCGGTTTCGCCAAGGCGTGCTGGTGTGGCACGAACGCTAGCTGTCCGCTGACGGCGGCCAGCTATCCGTGCCCGAAGTACATCAGCCAGCCGACGCCGAACAGGGCGATCATGAAGCAGACGAAGGTGTAGATGCCGTACTGCACGCGTTCGGCATCGGTCCGCTTGGTGACGACGCCCAGCACTACCGATGTGAACAGAGAAAAGAGGACCGCGGCTTCGAAATGCGTGAGGTTCATCTTGGGCATCAGTCTTTCCTCCGAGCGGCGATTTCGAAGGCGTCCACCATGGCCAGGATGTTCAGCAGGCCGGCGGTGACCAGAAACTTGGTGCCGTAGTCATGCACCGCGCCGGCCATATCGGGCTGGTTGTAGCCGAGCCAGACGGTGAGCAGGTACAGGATTCCGGAGCAGATGTCGCCGATGAAGCCGCCGGTATTGATGAGCACGGTAAGCAGGTCGCCCGAGGCGGGCTGGAACATGGCGCCGCGCATCATCAGTCCGCAGACGAACATAGTGGTGATGGACAACAGCAGCAGCAGGCCGCGGCCGTTGCGTTTGAGCAGGAAATGTCCGCCGCCCGGAATCAGCCAGCTTAGGGCAAGTGCGGGAGCCCAGGCGCCGACGGGAGGCAGCGGCTGCCTTTCTTCTTTTTCCTTGGCCATTTTCCTTGAGTTTAGCAGGTCGGGCGAAGGCTAAAAGGCATAACTGACCCCGAACAGCGGCGTGAACTGGTGGAAGATGCCGCGCGCGGTGTTGTGTACCGCGGGGATGATCTGCTGGCGCGGAAAGCCGGTCATATAGTCGCGAAACTCGGCCCTCAGGAGCATGTGGTGGGCGGGACGGTAAGTGAAACCTCCGCCGGCCTCAAACACCACCTTCCAGACGTCGTGATCGGAGAGAGTAGCCACCAACGGAGCCGGCTGCGGAAACGGCTCGGGGCCGGCGATGATGTATCCTTTGCCGCCGATGCCTCCCTCGACGAACGGCCGGAAACGGCGGTCGCGCTTGGTGAAGTGGACCAGCAGGGAGTAAGTGAGCGTGTGGGACTGGCCCTGAATGTCGGTCTTGAAGCCGGGACCTTCGAGAAACGGATGACCGTCCTGGTAAAGATATTGAAACTCGCCGGACAGGTAGTTGTAAGTCTCCTCGCCGAAAGTGAAGCCCGCGGCGAAGCGATTCCGAATGCCGGCGGTAAGGGTTTCGTTGGGCGAGTAGATGGTGCCGTTGTGGTAAAAACCGTACCCGACATCGGCTCCGATCTCCCACCGTTCCCATTCCCCGTGTTGTGCGAAAGCGGCGCTCGCGAAAAGAAGCAACGCAAGAGATTTCATATGGCGTAATCATAGCGGAGGTCCGCGAAACAGAATGGTCGGTTGGGCACGTTGAACGATGCTGCGGAGGCGAAAGCCGGAGAACACCGGAGGGGCAAATGTTCGGAACATTGCGGGCGCTGTTCTGGCCGCGGAGCCGCGAAGGGCACGGAGACTTTTGCGCAGAAAATCAAAATCGGGAATATCTCCTCAGCGGAGTTGAGTCGTCCGAGCGAGTTCCATAACCTGCCGGCGATCGCGTCCCGGCGGATGACAGGTTAAGGGGCCGGCTTCACATCGGCGGATTTGGTCCTGGTGTAAGCCTTTGAATGTCGAGTACCTTGCAGAATGAAGTCGGCGGTTACCGTACAAGTACTCCTCGCGGCGCCATCATCAAGGACGCAGTGGAGCGCCGCAAGTCCCAGGCCGCGCCCAGAAGCTCAAACTGACGAAGATCGGATGACCCTATTGCTCATCTGCGAGTCTGCGAACCTGGCGCGCTTACGGATTGCCGGCAGGCTCGGAGTCAGGATGCCGAAAAGACAACTCTGTCGATTGCCTCGGCGGTGTCTCTCCGCGATACCGCGACACCGCGTCAAGCGCGAGGCTTGGCCCGCCTACCGGATGACCGTATCGCTCATGCGCGAGTCGCCGAAGTCGGTGCGGTCGCCGGGCTTGCCGCCGGGGACGGGCAGCAGCCGGGCGGCCAGCGGCTTGTTCCATTTGTAAGCCAGGCTGGCGACATCGCCGAGGATGCGCGCCAGGCGCTCGACGCCGATGTCGCCGGGGAGCGGCACAGTGTCGAGTCCACCGGCGCATACCGCGGAGTAGGCCAGCAGCGAATCGATGTTGAAGGCGCCCTCGGCCCAGCGTTTGGCGAGCACGTTGTCTTCGAGCACGGGCACCATCAGTCCGGAATAGCCGGTGCGCTTGACGGGCGCAGCCTGCACGGCGGCGGTGATGATGCGCGCGGCGGTCATGGTGCCGCTCGAGCCGAACGGGCCGCCGATGAGCGATTCGATGGCGCGGCCGATCGAGACATCGCCCAAAGGCGCGGGGGTGGGATCGATGCCGGCGTAATGCCATCGACTCTCCGCGGCGACCTTCGTGGCAACGGCCTCGGCTTCGCGCAACGGCGCGGCCAGCGCGGCGGTGAGTTGCTGTTCGGCCTCGCGCGGATCGTGGTAGCGCGCGAAAACATCGGCCACGACGCCGGCGCCTTCGAGTCCGATGGCGAAAGTGCGGCCTTCGCCCTCGTGCCACGCGCCGGGATAGAAAGGTCCGTATGCTTTCACCATGGCGGTTGCGGCGAAGTTCAAATTGCCGCGCCCGTGCGGGCTGATGCGGCCGACCTTATCGATGAGGCGGGCGGCTTCATGCAGGGCGCGCCAGTGGATGCCGTCCTCGCCGGCGATCACCAGGCTGGCGTTCAGGCGTGTGGAGGCGAGGGCTTGCGCCAGGGTGTCGAACGTGGCGGTGGAATCGTCGTCGCGCAGCATGGCGGCGCCGATGTTGGGCGCGAACTTCAGGCGCGTGGAAAGCTCGTCGAGTTTGCGCAAAAAGGCCAGGCCCTCTTCCGGCTTCATTCCGCCGATGTAGCGCGGAAACGGCTGGGTAGCGATGCGGACGCCTTCCACCTCGAACCCGGCGGCGCGATAGGCCGCCCGCGCGCTGTCCAGGAACTTCATAGTCTCGGCATACTGCGCTTCGTAGTTGCGCGCATCGATGTTGATGAAGGCGGTGATGGCGCGTACCTTGGGCCGCGAATCGGCCGCGGCAGCCAGCGCGGCCAAGGCCAATGGGAGGGCAAGAACGGGCAGAATCTTGCGCATGACCGGTTATACCACGCGCGCTTCGCGCAACCGGCGACGTGACGCTGAGTCGCGGAGCAAGATGCGAAACACGTTGGAGCGTCACGCGGGCGGCGCGAGGACCGCAGGAAGAGAATCGTAGAAAACCGCACGATTTTTCAATCCCCGCAGTTGCGTTTCAAGGGTCCTGAGAGTACCGCCGAATGAGGGTAGTTTGGTTAAGGTTAACCTCTGATGTGAAGTCCAACAAGCAACCTCACTAGTACTTGTCATGCTCACTGTAATTAAACCGTAACAATCACAAAAATAGTAACTTACAAGCTCAATCCGGGCGGCCTATCTCAGGATAGTATTGCCAACCACGAGACTCTCAGCGTACTCTAGGTCCTGATAATCCTAATAGTACTGATAGTTCAAATCGGATACAGAGGGGTGATTCTTAGTCTTCTTAGCCCCGGATTGGGGCCGGTTGGGGAGGAGATCCTATGCGAACTGCCGCGTTGAAACCTATTGCTTTGCTTGCTGTTGTGTCTGCTTTCTGGGCTCCGTCCGGCTTTGGCCAGGTGGTCGGCGCCATTTTGTCGGGAACGGTTTCGGACCCCTCGGGCGCCGTCGTTCCGGATGCCAAGGTGACCATCCGCAACGTCTCCACTGGCGTGGTGACGCAGGTGACCACCAATGAAACCGGCATCTACAACGCCGCCAACCTGCTGCCGGGCGATTACCAGGTGAACGTGGTGGCCACGGGATTCGCGCCGCAACAACGTTCGGGGATCGTATTCCAGGTGGGCGAACGGCAGATCCTCAATATGCAGCTTCGCGTCGGCGACGCGGCCACCGCGACGTTCGATGTCGGCGCCGATCCGCCGGCTATCGAACTGGGCGGCACTTCGGTGAGCACGGTGGTGAAGGGCGAAGTGGCGCGCGAACTGCCGCTCAACGGCCGCGACTGGACGCAGTTGGCCACGCTGGATGCCGGCATCAACCCGATTCGCTCGCAGCCCGATCCGAACGGCATCAACAATCGCGGCAACCGCGGCTTCGGCACGCAGTTGACTATCGCGGGCGCGCGGCCGTACCAGAACAACTATCGGGTGGACGGCATCAGCGTGAACGACTATGCCAACTCGACGCCCGGCAGCACCATCGGGCTGACGCTGGGCACGGATTCGATCAAGGAATTTTCGGTCATTTCGAACAACTATTCGGCCGATTACGGGCTGACCTCGGGCGGCGTGGTGAACGCCATGACGCGCGCGGGCGCGAATGCTTTCCACGGCTCGGCGTATGAATTTCTGCGCAACGACGACATGGACGCGCGCGGCTTTTTCGACCCGAACAAGCTGCCGTTCCGCCGCAACCAGTTCGGCGCCTCGGCGGCCGGAGCGCTGATCCGCAACAAGCTGTTCTACTTCGTCAACTACGAAGGTCTGCGGCAGTCGCTGACCACAACCACCATCGACACGGTGCCGTCGGTGAACGCGCGCAACGGGCAACTGGCGTCCGGCACCATCAAGGTGGATCCGCAAGCGGCTCGCTACCTGCCGCTGTTCGCGGTGCCGAACGGCGCGGTGAGCGGCGATACGGGAATCTACAGCTTTCCTGGCAGGGCGCTCACTCCGGAGAATTACTTCACCACGCGCGAAGACTACAACATCACCAGCAAAGACAATCTGCACGGCACGTATGTGTTCGATCGCGGCAACACGACGCAGCCGGACGGCCTGAATGTCATCACCAATGTCAATAAAGTTAACCGGCAGATGGCGGTGCTGGAAGAAACCCACACGTTCAGCAGCGAATTACTGAACACGGTCCGTTTCGGCGCCAATCGCGAAGTCGCCGGAACGCTCGAGACCGGGCCGGGCGCCAATCCGCTGGGCGCCGATACGAGCCTCGGAGTGGGTCCGGGGCTGTATGCGCCGGTGATCCAGATCTCCGGGCTGACGGCGTTCCAGGGCGGCTTGAACGGCACCTCGTTCGGCACCTTCAACTACACCACTTACCAGCTTTACGACGATGCCTTCTACAATCACGGCATCCATGCCTTCAAGTTCGGCTTCGCCATGGAGCGCATCGACTCGAATTTCTTCCTGGCCAACAATCCGGACGGGCTGTATAAGTTCAACTCGCTTTCCGATTTCCTGCAGAACAAGCCGGCCACCTTCCAATTCCAGTTCGGCGCTTCGACGCCGCGCGGCCTGCGACAGAGCGTGTTGGCCGGATATGCCGAAGACGACCTGCGCCTGCGGCCCAACCTTACGGCCAATATCGGTGTGCGCTACGAGATGTCCACGGTGCCCACCGAGGTACACAACGAACTGGCCAATCTGCGCAGTCTCGGGTCGACCACTATCTATACGGGCAATCCGTATTTCAACAATCCGACCGTGCATAACTTCGAGCCGCGCGTGGGCCTGGCGTGGGATCCCTTCCACGACGGCAGGACCTCGGTTCGAGCGGCCTTCGGAATCTTCGATGCGCTGCCGCTGACGTATCAGTTCAACACCGCGGTAGGCAATGCCGCGCCGTTTTCGCAAATCGGCAGTTCTTCCACGCTGCCCACCGGCGCGTTCCCGACCGGCGGCGTGGCCCTGGTACAGCAGGCCAGCGCCCTGCGTACCACCTACCTGGAATTCAATCCGCCGCGCAATTACATCATGCAGTGGAACTTCACGGTCCAGCGCGAGGTCGTGCGGCACGTGGTGGCGATGCTGGGCTATGTGGGGTCGCGCGGCATCGACAACGCCATGCGCGTGGGCGACGCCAACATGACCGCGCCGAGCTTCACGCCGCAGGGGTTGTTATGGCCGTGCGCCGGCAACATCAACAACGGGATTTGCGGCAAGCCGGCGGGCGGTCCGAAGTTCTTCCAGGGCTTCGGCCAGATCGACGGGCAGAACTGGAACGGGCATTCGTATTACAACGCGCTGCTGGTGTCGGTGTCACGGCGTTTGGCGGCGGGGTTGAATGTGCAGTCGGCATTTACCTGGAGCAAGAGCCTGGACACCAACTCGTCGGTAGGCACGGGCGCGCCGTTCTCGAACTCGATCACCGGACAGTTCCTGTTCGCGCCGATCCGCTCGCTTTCCGATTTCAACGTCGGGCGCACTTTCATGCTGAGCGGCACTTGGGAGATTCCGCTGGCGCGGACGCAGTGGTACGGCGGGTGGCAGCTCGGCACGATCTTCTCGCTCAGCGACGGTCTGCCGTTTACCGCGATCATCTCCGGCGATGCGCTGGGACAGGCCGACCAGAACACCTTCGACGTGCCCAACCGGCTCAACCTGCCGGGGTGCGGACGGCCGGTGAATCCGGGCAATCCGGCGGCTTACATCAACCTGAGCTGCTTTGCCTTCGCCTCGCCCAGCACGCTGTTCGGCAATGCCGGCCGCAACGAGCTCGTGGGGCCAGGCGTGGTGGATGCGGATGTTTCGTTGTTCAAGAATGTGCCGCTGCATTTCCTCAACGAAGGCGCGCACCTGCAGATCCGCCTGGAGGCGTTCAATCTGCCCAACCGCGCAAATTTTGCGGCGCCGCTGACCAACAACAAGATCATCGACAACAAGGGCAACCCGGTGGCGTTCGCCGGCCAGATCACCACGCTGCAGACACCCGGCCGGGTGATTCAGCTCGGGCTGAAGCTGCTCTGGTAGGCGCTATCGCCGGCCGGACTTGCAGTGTTCGCGGGTCCGGCCGCAAATACCCGGAGACCCTGCTGTGTGGACCGAAGGAACACAATGAAGGCCGTCGCCACCGTTTGCCTGTTAATTGCGATCGATTACACCGCGTCGCTTGCCGATACCGTACAGCTTGCCGGCGAGCAGGCTGTGCTTTCCGCCTACAAGCGAATGGAGGAGGCCGACCGCAAAGGCGACGGCCAGTTGTGGCTGGCCCTGCGCGACCGCAAGACCATAGACAGCATGGACGCATCGCTGAAGGAGGCCATCCGCAAGGGAGGCCATTCGCGGCCGCACGTGGAGTATACGCCGATGGCGGTACGGGTGAGCGACAGCCGCGCCATCGTGCTGGGCAAAGTGGCCGATCCGGATGGCGGCACGGTGCAGTACGACGCGGTCCTGTTGGTCGTCGAAGAAGGTTTGTGGAAGGTCTCGCGCGAGCAACTCAGCGAGAAGCCATTTGACCCCTTCCTGCTTTATGCGATGCTGGAGCCGGCCGATGGCGCGTTCGCTGCGCAGAACGCGCCGTGGAAGGGCATCCCGTACGTGGCGGTGAATACCGAGATGGTACGTAAGGAGGATCTCAACTGGAAGATCCAGGCGACCTTCGATCAGTCGTTTGCGTATGTGCGGTTTGAAGCCGCCGTCCCGCTGCCCGCCCCCGGTGCGAAGGTGACGCCGGAGATCGGCAGGCTGGGCAAGACCGGTGGTCCGCCGGCGCCGCCGCCCCTGCGATTGAAGGTGCTGCAGCCACCGCTGGACACTGGATCTTACAGCTTTGCGGTGAGCTCGCTGGTTTCCACCACGGAAGTCCCCGGCGGCAAGGGTAAGACGAATACGCGCTATACGGTGACCTACTCGCTGTATGTGAAGAACGCGGCCGGCCAGCAGGTCTTCGAGAGCACCCTGGGCGATGGTTCGTCGAGCCGGATGCTGGGGGTGCACGACCGCTTCATCGAGGTACGCATTCCGCTGGGCGGGCTGGGTGTGCCGTCGGCAGCCATTCCGAAAATCGACCTGGAAGAGGCTGATTCGGTGATGCTGGTGCTGCCGTACCACGTCGAGCAGTTCGGCGCGCGGGAATAGTTCCCTATCTAACGGCAACCTAGCCTGCGGCTGCGCGGTGTGCTCCATTCGTGTCAGGGTGGAGGCCCTTCTATGTCCGGCAGTCTTGTGCGGCTCGCACTTCTGGTGATCCTGGCAATCCCTGCGCAAGCCGGCTACGACCAGTACTTCACCTGGCATTCGCGCCCCTCACCGCAGGCGTTGCACGAGGCCATCGCCGAAATGCGCCTGGTGATAGAAGCCAGCCGCTCGAAACTGGCCGGACCGGACGGCGACGGCCAGCCGGAGATCGGCTCCGACAGCGTGGTCTTCAACGGCATCGGCGACGATTCCCACGAGCCGTTCTTCTTCCCCGGCATCATCGAGGATCCTAGTCCCGGTTTGGAACCAGGGTTCAACGCCATCAAAACCGCGGGCAAGCCCTATGACGCCGTGGTCACCGCCTGCCTGCTGGTGGCGCGGGACCATTTTCCGGCCAACGTTCTGGCCATCGGCAGCGACGGCGAGTGGCCCGAGGATTGGCTGGCAGGCGCGCAACTCTACCGGTCGGTGCTGCACCGGCCCGCGCAAGACCCGATCGATGGTGAGGTGGTCACAGGCCATCCGGCGAAGCATCCGCAGAGCAGCCTGCCTGCGGCCGGCTCTACCAAGGTGATGCTGGCGGTGCTGGGCGCGGCGGCGCTGCTCTTTCTGATGAAGCAGGCGATGGGCTAACGCTTGTAGCCGATCATGCGCAGGAAGGCGCGGCGCTTCTCGGTGTCCTCGGCGGTTTCGATGCCCTTGGGCTGCTCGCCATCGATGACCCCGAGCACCCCGCGGCCCTGCTCGCTCTCCGCCACGATCACCTGAACCGGATTGGCGGTGGCGCAGTAGATCCCGCATACCTCGGGCACTTCTTTGATGCGCCCGAGTACGTTGATGGGGTAGCCTTCCAGCATCGCCACCATGAAGGTATGGCCCGCGCCCACGGCTGTGGCGTTGCGGGCGGCGAGAGCCTTCAATCCGTCGTCGTTGCCGTCCACGCGGACCAGGCAAGGGCCGGACGCCTCATTAAAAGCCACGCCGAATTTCATCTGTGGCACGCCGGTCACGATGGCTTCGTAGATGTCCTCCACGGTCTTGATGAAATGCGACTGTCCGAAAATCAGGTTGCCACCCTCGGGAATTTCGAGCGCCACGAGCTTGAGTTCCATAAGAAACCCAGGATAGCGCGTTGTACACTGGGATCCGTGGCTCGCGCGTCCCTCCACCTGATGGTCAAGCTGGTGCGCGACGGTGAGCTTTCGCCCGTCGAACTGGTGGACTCGCACCTGGCGGAGATCGCCGCGCGCAACCCGTCCCTGAACGCGTTCACCATGATCTTCGCCGAGGAAGCCCGGCGCGAGGCGCGCGCCGCCGAAGCCGCCATCGTGCGCGGCGAGCCGATGGGCCTGTTGGGCGGCGTGCCGGTGACGGTGAAGGACAGTTTCGACGTGCAGGGCTGTCCGACGCAATCGGGCAGCCGCTTGCGCATCGGGCATCGCACGTCCGAGGATGCGGCGGCGGTGGCGCGTCTGCGCGGGGCCGGTGCGATTCTGCTCGGCAAAACCAACACCCCCGATCTGCTGTTGAGCTACGAAACCGACAACCTGGTGACCGGGCGGACGAACAATCCCTGGGACCTGGAGCGCACACCAGGCGGATCGAGCGGTGGAGAAGCGGCCGCCATCGCTTCGTTCTGCTCGCCCGGAGGCCTGGCCACCGATGGCGGCGGCTCGATCCGCGTGCCGGCACACTTCTGCGGCATAGCCGGTCTGAAGCCGACGCCCGGGCGCATCTCGACGCGCGGGCATTACCCTTCTCTAGGCTATCCGTCGGGTCTGACCAGCGTGGCGGGTCCGATGGCGCGGACCGCCGAGGATCTGCGGCTGCTCTTTTCGGTGCTGGCGGGCTTCGACCCGGAGGATCCGTTTTCGGTTCCCGCGCCGCCGGCCGAGCAGTCCAACGGACGCCGCTTGCGCCTGGGTGTATGGCGGCAGTTTTACGACGTGCCGGTGGAAGAGGAGGTCGGCCGCACGGTCGAGCGTACCGCGTCGCTGGCGCGCCTGATGGGCTGGGAAGTCGAGGAGTTCGAGCCGCGCGGGCTGGAGCGCGCTCCGAACCTGTGGGCGACGCTCTTCCTGTGGCCGGCGATGGCGCTGAAGAAATTGATCGAGGGACGTGAGCAGGATTGCCACTGGACGCTGCTCGAATCGCTGGCCGCCGCGCAGACGCCGCCCACCGCCGACCAATTGCTCACCACGCTGGCAGCCCGCGACCGTATGCGCGCCTCGCTGATTCGGCAGATGGCCGGCTTCGATGCGATCCTGATGCCCGTGGCATGCATTCCTGCGTTTCGCCATCGCGAGCGGGAGTATGTGGTGGGTGGGACGGAGATCGGGCAGTTTCAGGCGATGATGCCGGCGGTGGTGGCCAATGTCCTGGGACTGCCCGCAGTGGCCATACCGATGGCGATCGCCGGCACGGGGCTGCCGATGGGGGTGCAGTTACTCGGCCGGCCATTCGAAGATGAGCGCCTGCTGGACGCGGCCGTGCGGCTGGAGGAGGCTCGCGGGCCGTGGCGGGGATTGCTGGATTCACCGGGATCCAATTGATCCCACGTTTGCGACACCCGCGCCGTCATCTACTCAAAACAAGGAGGGCGCCGCTGTGAGACGGATCGCCATACTCGGACTGGCTCTGGGCTGCGGAATGGCATACGGCCAGCCGCCGGCCGAAGAACATCCTACATTTGAAGTGGCCTCGATCAAGCCGTCCGACCAGCCAAACGGACCTGGGGTGCGTAGCCGCGTGGGCTGCAACGGCGGGCCAGGGCGCGGCGATCCCGGCCTCTTCACTTGTACCAATATGAGCGCCACGAACCTGGTGACCATGGCGTACGATCTGCCGCGGTATGCCCTAAATTTTCCCGATTGGATGGGCGGCACCCGGTTCGATATCAGCGCCAAAGTCCCGCCGGGTACCACCAAAGAGCAGTTCCGGCAGATGCAGCAGAACCTGCTTGTGGAGAGATTCAAGCTCGCCTTCCATCACGAGAAGAAGGAAATGCAGGTATACGACCTGGTGGTGGGAAAGAACGGTCCAAAGCTGAAAGACGCCGCGCCGCCGCCGGAGACCAAACCGGCCGCGGACGCTCCCCCGGCTGCCCCGCCCGGCCCGCCCAAACTGACGCTGGGCGCAGACGGATTCCCAGTCATGCCCGCCGGCCGAAGCTCAACCATCATGATGAACGGGCGCGCGCGCATGCAGCAGATGGGCGAGACGATGGACGGCCTTGCGGAGTTCCTTGCGGCGCAACTGGGCCGCCCGGTGACGAACTCGACCGGCCTGGCCGGAAAGTACGATATCGTGCTGAGCTGGGCTTTCGGCCCCACGCGCGCAGCGGCTCCCGAAGCCGGCGGGGCGACTCCGGCCGCTTCCGAACCGGACGGCCCTACGCTCTTGCAGGCGGTGGCGGGCTTGGGACTGCGCCTCGAGCAGAAGAAAGCGCCGATCGATATTGTGGTGATTGATCACATGGAGAAGAAGCCGGCCGAGAACTAATTTCGGTACGCGGCGGTACACTGAGGAAGGAGGTGCAATCATGTATTGCCCCCAATGCGGTACCGAATACCGCGAGGGTTTTACCGAATGCTCCGACTGCCACGCTCCGCTGCTGGCGGGAGCCGCTCCGCCGGAGCCGCCGAGCGACTTCAACCCGGCGCTCGACCTGGTGGAGATTCTCGAGACGCAGGACGCCATCCAACTCGCCATGGTGAAGGGACTGCTGGAGGATGCCGGTATCCCGTTCTTTTTGCGCGGGCAGATCACGCGCCTGGTCAACGACGTGGACCCGTTCATCCAGAAGCACATGCGCGTGCAGGTGCCGCGCGATCGTGAGGCCGAAGCCCGCGAACTCATCGAGATGCTGATGCAGCCGGTCCCGCCGGATGCGGAAGAAGGCTCGCCGGGCACCACGGCCTGAGCGCTACTCGATCGCGAACGCCACCACCGCATCGCCCATCTTGCTCTTCATCTTGCCGTGTCCGCCGGCGCAGATGACGATGTACTGGCGGCCCTTCCATTCGTAAGTCATGGGCGTGGATTGCGCGCCGGCGGGCAGTTCCGCGCTCCACAGTTCCTTGCCGGTATCGGAATCGAAGGCGCGCAGATGCGGATCGAGCGCGGCGGCGGTGAAGATCAGGCCGGCGGCGGTGGCCATCGGACCGCCCAGGCTGATCGACCCGGCTGGCCAGCCATCGCCCATCACTCCCAGCGGCGCTTCCCAACGTAGCTTGCCGGTTGCCAGATCGAAGGCCACCAACGCGCCCCACGGCGGAGCGTTGCAGGGCTGTCCGTTGGGCGCCACCAGCCATTCGCGATGCATGGCGAATGGCGTGCCGCGCTGGCGGGCGAACTCGCCTCCCCAGGCGGTTTCGGTTTGGCCACGGCCCGCGTAGGCGGCGCCCATGTCCTCGCGCGGGATGAGCTTCACGATGGCGGCCACGCGGTTGGTGTTGGCAAGCAGCAGATTGCGCACAGGGTCCCACGCGGCACTTCCCCAGTTGACGCCGCCGATATTGCCGGGGAATTGTAAGCTGCCGCCGAGGGTCGGCGGAGTGAACAGGCCGTCGTTGCGCAGCGAAACGATTTTGTCGCGGCACCACTGGCGCATTTCGGCGGTCGATCCCCAGGCATCCGCCGCGGTGAGTTTCTGCGGCACCATGGGACTCCACGCCGGAATCGGCTGGCTGACGGAAGCGTCCTCTCCGCGAATGTCGCTCTTCGGCACGGCGCGTTCTTCCACCGTGTGCAGCGGCTTGCCGGTGAGGCGATCGAGCACGAACACTTCGCCGATTTTGGTGGTGACCGCCACGGCGGGCTTGCCGCGGTACTCGATGAGCGCGGGTTGCGAGGCGATGTCGTAATCCCACAGGTCGTGATGCGCCACCTGGAAGCCCCACACGAACGCGCCCGTCGAGGCCTTCAGCGCCACCACCGAATTGGCCCACTTGTTGTCGCCGGGACGCGCACCGCCGTAATAATCGGGACTGGCGCTGCCGGTGGGGATGAACACCAGGTCGCGCGCGGGATCGGCCGCGATGGTGGACCATGCATTCGCCGCGCCGGTGCGCACGAGTTGTTTTTCGGCCCAAGGGATAGGGTCCCAGGTCCAGCGCAGCGCGCCCGTGCGTGCATCGTACGCGCGCACCACGCCGCGCGGCATATCGACCGCGCCGTTATCTCCAATCGACGAGCCGGTGATCACCACGTCGCCCACAATCGCGGGCGCGGAGGTCACCTGGTAATCGCCGCGGAACTCGGGGCCGTAAACGACCCCGCGTGTGAGGTCCACCGTGCCGTTCGCGCCGAACGACGCGCAGGGCTTGCCGGTCTTACCATCCAGCGCGAGGAGCCGCGCGTCGATGGTGCCTTCGAAGATACGCAGGCGGCAGGGAGCGTCGCCGGCGCGCGCATCGGTCCAGGCAGCCACACCGCGCGAGGCGACCTCGGAGTAATCGTGCGAGCGATCGACCTTGGGGTCGTAGGACCACTTCTCGGCGCCGGTTTCGGGGTCGAGCGCGATGACGCGGTTGAACGGCGTGCTGAGGTACAGCATGCCATCGACGAGGATGGGGGTGGCTTCGAACGCGGCCTTTTCGTTGAGTGCGGTGACCGGCTCCAGCGCGCCGGTATGGTAAGTCCAGACGGCGCGGAGTTTGCCGATGTTCTCGCGAGTGATCTGGCGCAGCGCGGAATAACGCGTGCCACCCGGATCGCCGCCGTAGAAGCTCCACACGTTGTCGGCGGCCGAGCCGGTTGCCGCAAGAAAGGTGACGAGCAGACAGCGGGACAGCATCATTTCAGTGTAGACGCGCAGCGTTGGCAGAGGTCGCGCGGGTGCTGTATGTCTCGCTTCGACTGCGAATGGCGCAGCCCCGCTGCGGGGCCGTTCGGGAACACTTAACTGGTGAACGCGCCTCAGCCGTCAGAATCGGCATTCAGTCGCGGTACGGAACTCGTTTAGGCGGCAATGGTGTGAAGAGGCTCGTGAGCGCAGATGGCCTGCAGCACTCCGACCACTTCGTCGAAAGAGATACCGGTTTTCTTGGGATCACTCTTCTCGGCGTGCAGGATGAGGTCGCTGATCGAAAGAACGCCTACCAGTTTCCCTTCGCTATCGACGACCGGGAGGCGGTGTACACGTTCCCGTGCCATGGTTTTCAAGGCGGCCTGAATCTCGTCATCCGGGGTGCATACGAAGGCTTGCGCCTTGACGACATCTCCCGTCGAAATGTGCCACGCTGGAGCATCTCTCGTGCTCAGAGCGATGCAAATATCACGGTCTGTGATCACAGAGGTGACTTTCCCGGCCTCATCTACAATCGGGAGGATCCCGCAATCGTGCTCCCACATGAGCGCGCCAGCCGCTGCCAAGCTGGTATCGGAGCGGCAGGACACGATGGCCTTGCTCATCAAATCCTGGACTTTCATAGTTAAATCTCCTGCCTCTGGCGGTAGTCTACCGCTGCCTAGATCGTAAGGCTGCCCACGAAGGGCGTCAAGGAGTTTCGGGTCTATAGGTCTATAATGAGACCGAATCGGGATGTGAGAAGAGGCTCGAGTGGGAGGATGTCCCGGCCACTTCTCCACCGCCTCCGACATCAGGGAACGATGTCTACTTCCATTTGGCGGACCTGCCGACTACTTGCAAGCGCACCAACGAGCCGCTACCGCATTGTGCGACCGGCAGCGCTGGGCCCGGATGTCGATCTTGAATGTGGCGCGGATCGGGAAATTCTCCAGTGATCATACTCTGGCGGAATATGCCCGCGAGATCTGGAATGTAACTTCGTGCGGTTCGGCGCGATCCATTGGCACCGGCCTGCTTTAGATAACCCATCTACGATCGATCTCTTGCATCGAACTGGACAAGAGTAGCGGAGTTATGTTCGGCTAAGGGTGGCGACTTCTCCAGGCCATCATCGAGTACCGAGAGCGCCGCT
>Ga0335085_10001684_pt1 | contig 45103 bp, 38 predicted proteins | sample Lox_Sample_45_FD_206712 | JGI IMG/M metagenome (GOLD analysis project Ga0335085, IMG submission 206712) | Soil microbial communities from Loxahatchee National Wildlife Refuge, Florida, United States - Lox_Sample_4.5 | ecosystem: Environmental > Terrestrial > Soil > Wetlands | place: USA...
ACTGATACGTCAGCCTCGGGAGTGGAAGAATCCACACCCGAAAAAACGAGTTCCATTTTAGGAAACGGTGGACTTCATGGGGTACCCCCCTTCCCCTCGGATATCTGGAATCAACAATTTAGCGGGGCAATGATATAGTTGACTAACCCGAATCATGTCTGTAGGGTAGCACTATACCATTGCACTCCAACCCGATAGGGGGAAATTGATGAGTGCGAGAGAGGAACAGTGAAAGTACCGCTATGCATGCCTTTGCGCGGTCGATATGGGCCGCAAGGTATAGCAAGGCGAATATCTTTGCAATGATGCTGTCCTACACTTCGTACTTTGATGCGAGTGGGAAAAAAGAGCAGAAGGATCACAAAGAAACGGTGGTAGCCGGAATTGTAGCGCCTGTCGGATCATGGGAGAGATTTGAATGTGACTGGAAACTAGCCCTCATAAAATACGGTGTGCCGTATTTTCACATGAAAGAGTTCATAGCCTCTCAGGGAGCTTTCAAAGATCCAAAATGGAAGTCCGAAGGATATCGCGCGCAATTTCTGAGTGTGTTGGTAGAGATCGTCTCCGGGGTGACTCTCATGACTGTGGCGCGTGTTCTGCCGCACTCCCTCTTCGACGAACTGAACGGCAGATATAAAATAGAGCCTCGATTTAATCCCTACGTGATCTGCGGACTGGATTGCGCGCACAGAGTCATGAAACACATTCGCAAACTCTACTCCGACGATGCGCCCATTGAATACATTTTCGACCAAGGCGATAGTGGCGCAGGCAAACTGTCAACAGAGATGCAGCGGGTCGGAATGCCAATCCCAATTTTCAGGTATAGCAAGCCTGTAAAAAATAAACCCGAAATCGTGCCTACGATTCAATTACAGGCCGTGGACTTCATTGCGTGGGAATTAAGGCGAGTAAGCGCGACTCAGGACTTGCCAGAGTTCAGACAATATCGAAAGTCGATTATGGCTCTGAACCAGATGCAACAGAAAACTTGGAAGACCTACGTCGATTTAAACAACTTTATAAAGTTGATGGAAATAGAGCCGAGATAAAGCCTTGACCGCTGTGCTAATCTGCAAGTATGGGCGCATCTGTACCTGGCAACTTTAATTGGGTAAAGAGCCGCGCAGACTGCTCTCTCGCCGTAGTGTTCAAATCATTGGAGCATGGCGTTAGCGAGGACGTAAAAGTAGCTAATGGACTTGTCGGATCATCACCAATCCGATTTTCTTTAGTGCAAGGCAGTCGGCAATTTTCTGTAATCCGAGAAGAAGGAGCGACCGCCCTTTCTCCGATCCCCACAACGTATGAAGTCAATTTTATTATTGAGGGACAGGAAATAGTAATTTCAAGAGAGAATCGCGCTTTTCTTAGGGCATCCCTGACTCTAAACAACGAGGGAGAGTGCAAACTTAAGATAGGCGATTCAGAGTTAGACCAGTGGCAAGTCAGAAGAATGGCGCTAGAGGAACTTTTCTTTGGCCCGTTCAATAAATCCTCACGCCCTCGCACTGGCACAACCAATATGGAAGGCATCTAAAAGTATGAAGTCTAAACTCGATGCTGACACGACACCAGCGCAGAAGTACCGCCAATTCCAAGAGGGATTGAAGCACGTTCTCACGGTCTCCAAGACAGATCTAGTAGAGCGCGAAAAGCAATACCAGGCGGAGCGTGCTACTCGTCCAAAGCGCGGGCCGAAACCTTCCGGCCACGCTTCCGGCGATAAGGGTTAGAACGGTTCGGGTGTCGTTTCTCCCACCTTGCCAGTGAGCTCGGCATAGGTAAGGCGCTTGTGCGCTACCTGAGATAGCACTTTCTCGAATCGTGCGTAATCGTCCATGCGAATTTCTTTGTTCCCGCGATTGTTGAACCGGAACACCTGTTCGTCCAAGTAGCGATCCAGATGGAACGGTTCTACGGCTACGTATGTGCCGCGGAGATGGCGCTTGAATAGACTCCAGAAGTTCTCTAAACCGTTTGTGTGTACCTGTCCTCGCACGTATTCATTGGCATGGTTCACTACTTCATGAACGTACTGCCAATTGAGCCGATTGTAAGGAACGGCATCATCGGTGTAGACGGCAGAGCCGTACTTCACATTGCTAAGGATCTCCGCTTGCAATGTCTCACGCTTTACGTTTGGAATCACCTTGGTGCGAATCTCGCGTGTCCCACGATCCAGCATTCCAATCACAGCAGTCTTGCCAGTTGATCCGCCAACGTGTCCTTTCACGGCTGCATAGCGCTCACGCTTGTCACGGTGCATGTTCTTAATCTTTCCGCCAAAAAAAGACTCATCCACTTCCACAGCTCCGCCTTCGGGACCGCCAAGCTTTGTATTGGGCATGTATCCCTTCATGGCGAGTCTGAGCCGGTGGAGAACGAACCAAGCGGACTTCTGAGTAATTCCCAGAGCGCGGCCAATCTCATGTGAGGAAACGCCATTCTTGCAATTGGCAAGCATCCACATTGCTGGCATCCACTTCTGCAATGGAATTGGGCTATCCTCGAAGATGGTTCCGAGTTTCACGCTGAATTGGCGTCTGCATTCGCGGCACTTGAAACGCTTCTGAGTCTTGAGATAATAGGGAGCCTTAGCGAGACAAGCGGGACATTGCGGACCATCGGGCCAGCGCATAGCGGCCACGGCATCTATGCAGACTTGCTCATCTGAGAAGTGCTGGATTGCTTCTTGGAGTGTCTTTGGCTTTGCCATATCCGAACTGTAGCAAAGTCAGATGGGTTAGTCAAGTATATTCTTACCTTTAGCGGGGAAAATGCGGAAAGATCTATGGCGCTCAATGAGTTGCGGGTAAAATCTTGAGCCGCAAGAGGTTAGCGGTTTGCAGTTCCGTGCTGTTTGTACCGCTACCGCCTAGGTCATAATCTGCTTTTCGATTGTGGATCGCTAGGACTGGGATCACATTGGGCTGTGATTATGCCCGCATGGAGCGCCACAGTCTTCTATTCGTCAATCCTCATTTCGTCAGTTTCCATTCGTCATTCTTGATGGACTCGGAGGCGCGGCGGAGGGATCGCTCGACGCCGGCCTTCATTTGTTCAAGTTCTTCGGCGGAGTGGCCTTTCCAGCCGACGACCTCGCCGATTACAAGGAGCGGGTCCTTGGAGCGATACGACAGCGTCGGATTGCCCGAAAACTTCTTATCAGTCAGGTCGGGATCATCTTCAATGGGGCCGGTCGCCTCAACGACATAGATTCTGCCGGGATCGTCGCCGAAGGCCAACTCGGCTCCCCAGATTGCGGCATTCAGAGTACCGGTCAGATAGACATGGGCAGCTATCGCCCGTTCTCCGTAGTTGGAGTTGTAACCGGGTTGGATGAGATCTCCGTGTTTCAGCTTGGCCTTGGTGCCGTGGAAGAAACTTCGACCTGGAAAAACGGGGGTGGCCACCGAGATATCCTAGCTTAGTGGATTGGGATTTACTGGACCGTTGCGTGTGGTGCCCCGATACCCGCCAGTGGAACTGGCGGGCTATTGTCAGTAGTCCCTCCGGGACCGTTGGCGTTTGAGTTATCAAGTAGTGTGCGCGCACCGGTCGGTTTTCGCGAGGCTAGCAGCACGGGAGCTTTCATTTCAATTCCCATCTTTGTCTAATTCCTCGATTCGTCTCGTTAAGAAACGGCGATCCAGTTCCTTAGGCGCCAGGGCTAGCGCCTTCTCGTAGGAAGCGCGGGCTTCGGGAATCCGTCCTAATCTGCGACATAGGTCTGCACGGGCGGAGTGGGCGAGATGGTAGCGGGAGAGTTCGTCGCGGGCCTGTTTGTCTCGGGTCAGCAAGTCATCAATGAGCCGAAGGCCCTGCTCCACACCTCCGCCGGGAGGCTCGCACATGGCAATGGCGACTGCGCGATTCAGTTCGACAACTGGAGATGGTTGAATGCGAAGCAACTGGTCGTAGAGCATGGTGATCTGGCGCCAGTCCGTGGACTCGGCGGAGGAGCTCTCGGCGTGAACGGCCGCAATGGCGGCTTGCAGCGTGTAGGCTCCGAAGCGCCGCGATCGAAGAGCGCGTTGGGTGAGCGAGATGCCTTCGGCGATCTGGTCGCGGTTCCATAGTGAGCGGTCCTGCTGCTCGAGGAGGATCAAGTCTCCGTCGGGAGAAGTTCGAGCCGCGCGGCGCGACTCGTGCAGCAGCATGAGCGCCACGAGTCCGATCACCTCGGGCTCTTGAATTGAGTGCAGCTGCAGAAGGTCGAGCAGAAGCCGGCCCAGACGGATGGCCTCGTTGCTGAGTTGCGCACCTGTCGTTTCCGCAGAGTATCCTTCGTTGAAGATGAGGTATACGACGAGAAGGACCGTTCCCAGCCGTGGCCATAAGTCCTGGGCGACTGGCACCTGATAGGGAATCGCTTTATCGTGAATGACAGCTTTTGCGCGCACGATGCGTTGGGCGAGCGTGGCGGGAGTGACGAGGAAAGCGCGGGCAATCTCTTCGGTGGTGAGGCCGCAGATTTCGCGGAGGGTAAGCGCGACTTGTTGTTCTGGAGGGAGAGCGGGATGGCAGCAGGTGAAGATTAGACGGAGGCGATCGTCTTCGATCTCGTTGTCATTATTGTTAGCGGCATCGAGGGGAGCTTCGGGACTGCGCGATTCGATGTGCGCAATGAGATCATTCTGGATTCCGTCGAAGCGGGCGCGGCGGCGGATGGCATCGATAGCCTTGAAGCGTGCCGTGGAGATCAGCCAGGGACGCGGGTTTTCGGGAATGCCGGTCTGAGGCCAGGATTCAAGAGCGGCGCCGAAGGCCTCATGCATGGCCTCTTCGGCGAGGTCGAGATCTCCGAGGAGGCGCACGAGAGTTGCCAGAATCCGTCCCGATTCCGCTCGGTAAAGATTCTCAATGGCTGTGCCGAGTTGTTCAGAGGCTGACGCCGGCATCCAGCCAAACTAGCAAACGGAGTGCTGCGACACAAATTGGCTCGTGCTCTTCCTATGCTCACCCTTTGGTGTCGCATGAACTGCGGGCTGTCCAGACGATGTGGCATACTGGAGTAGGCTCCGTCCGGCGCTTGATTGGGAGTGCAGAAATCCGGCGTACATTGAGCATCAGCAAGGCAGCCCCGGGAAGAACGTCCTTGGGGTACGGGGACGGCAGCCGCGCCAACCCGCTGGTAAGAAAGTGCGGAGTCTTGCGGTCAGGCTGGCAAAGCGCCCGCCGGCAATGAATTAAGAGATCCAAGGGGATACGTATGCCAACAGGCCGATCAACATTCACAAAGCGCCAGAAGGAACACACGCGGCAACAAAGACAACGGGACAAGGCAGAGCGCAGAATTCAGCGAAAACAAGAGGAGACTGTTGCCGGCACCATCGACGAGATGGCTGAACTGCGCAAACATGCCGCGGAGCAGGCGGCGCTCTTCAATTTTGGCGTCGGAGACGAGGACAATCCGGAGCGGTCCCATGGGAGCCACGTCAACGAGTAAACCGTGTTTAAGAGTTTGCGCAGGTTTTAGAGGCAATTGACGATACGAAACATCGGATGTAAGAGATCCGCATCGCAGTGACGATCTGAGGAGGGTGAGCGTGGCAGAAATTCGATTACAAGAAGGCGAATCGTTAGAGAATGCGCTTCGTAGATTCAAACGGAAGGTGCAGTCGGAAGACATTATCAAAGAGGTGAAGCGTCATTCCTACTACTTAAAGCCGGGCGAGAAACGCCGGGTAAAGAGCGCCTTGGCGCGGAAGCGCGCGCGAAAAAAGACCCGAAGAGAAGGTTCGGTTGCGAAGGATTCGAACCGAAGCGATAAATAACGCTGGGAAGTAAACCGACCCTGCAAGTTGCCGGGGCTTTCTCGCCCCGGCAGAAGATTCTCGCGTGCAATACTACCGCGACCTTCATGTCGGTTTTCGATTTGACAAATCACGCGACCGCAGAGCCAGGCCCTTGGCAACCGAGGTGAACTCGGACCCACCAACGATACGGTCGCTCCCGAATCGGTGCTCGAAGATTTCGCGAACGGCTGGCACGAAAGAACTACCTCCGGTAAGGAACGCCTTGTCAACCTCAGAGGGCTTCACGCCGCTGCTTTTCAGCATCTGGTCGACGCACGAGGCAATGGCATGAAGTTCGTCTGAGATCCAGTCTTCGAACTCTGCGCGAGCAACCGTTTGCGAAACGTGGATTCCTGGAACGCGGAAAGAGAAAGTCGCCTTCTTCTTGACGGAGAGTTCATATTTGGCGTGTTGCACGGCTCTGTGAAGCTGAAATCCAAGATCCTCCGTAACAAGCATGATGAACAATTCGATTTTGTCAGGTTCGAGCGCCCGAGCACGCAAGGAGCGCAACGTTTCCATGTTTTCGTTCGATTTGAGGAAAGACAAATGATGCCAATGCTCGAGTTTTGCAAAGGGCCAATTCGGTACGGTCCCTGTTTTTCCCATGAGCCGCCATTGTGAGCCGCGTCCGAGCAGAGGCGCGACCAGATGGCGCACCAGCTTTGCATCGAAACTGTCTCCTGCAATTCCGACGCCCGCACTGGCGAGGACCCTCTCGTGCGAATTTCTCTTGCGCGCATCCGGCCCCACCCGGATTAATGTGAAGTCGGTCGTGCCGCCACCGAAGTCAGCCACCAGGAGCAGTTCATCTTTTTTCAGACTGGCTTCGTATGAATAAGCCGCTGCGACCGGCTCGAATTCAAAATGCACCTCAGTAATGCCCGCCATTGCCAAGGCTTCAGTTAGCCGCTTCGTAGCATATACATCATCCGCGTGGCTTGTAGAACCGACGAATCGCACAGGGCGGCCGACGACGGCTTTGGTTCCGATGGGGATTCCGGATTTGCCAGCGGCTGTCTTCAACGAACGGAGCAGGTACCCTACCAACTCTTCGAAGCGATAGCTCTTCCCGAACAAGCTGGTGGACTTGAGTGAAGAATTCGCCAAGTATGATTTGATCGACTGGATCAGCCGGCCGCCGTCCTCTGCATGTAAGTAGTGTTCGATCGCATCTGGCCCGGCGTATGCCGACAGCTCTCGCCGCATGCCGTTCTGTGGAGGAACAAAGAATAAGATTGACCGAAACGTTTCAGATTCGGTCTCGCCAGAGGGATAGCGTGCTGTCTTGACGTGGCCGAATTCATCGGCCATCGCGACAGCGCTGTTCGTCGTCCCAAAATCGATCCCAATCATTACTTCGAACTCCCTACAAAAATCTTCTCTAATCCTAGTGAAAAAGGGTAGCGGATCGGTTCGCTGTAAAAATGAAAATTCCTGTTGGCAACTTGGCGTCGAGTGGATTGATGGGAAAGCTCGAAACCACTGTTACACTTGTAACAAGTAAGGCCGGGATGGCGAAATTGGCAGACGCAGCGGACTTAAAATCCGCAGGGCCCAAAAGGCCTGTGGGGGTTCGATTCCCCCTCCCGGCACCAGCCACGATACGTTATTTTCGCGCCGGTATTCGGTGTTAGGGCTGTATTCCCGTTTCGAAGTCCAGGGTGGACAGAGCTAGCCGGTATTGGTACTGAGCATTCACGTAGCTGATGGCAGCATCAGTCTGCTGCAACTGCGCCTGACTCAATTCCACGATTGATCCCAGCCCCAGCTGATATCGGCTTTGCGCCAGATTCAGGCTGAGATCGGCTTGCTTCGCGAGCTCTGCTGTTACTGAGACGCGTTGGAATGCCGTATTAGCTGCCAGCCACGCAGTGCGGACATCGCGGGCAACGCGATCACGCAAGTCACGAGTGTTTTCGGCGGCTGCCTGGGCGCGATATTTTGCTTCCGAGGCCTCCGCACTAAACAAGAATCCGTTGAATATCGGGAAGCTCATATTCACTCCGATGGCGCCATACCAGCTGGAGGTGAAGTAATTCGGGAAGCATCCGCCGAAACAGTCCGGGCGCACGGGAATCCCACCCGCGATTCCCAGAGCGCTGATGGTGGGAAAAAGCTGGTCGCGTTGGGCGCGTCGGAATTTTTCCGCAGCCTGCTGCTCGTAGGTGAAAGCCTGGAGGTCCGGCCGCTGCTGGAATGCCGTGGTAATCAGGCCATCCACATCGGTCGGTGGCGCCGGCGGCTGAGCCGTCTCTTCGCGCAACTCGAAGGTTACTTGTTTGTCAAAGCCTAGAACAGCAGCGAGCGCTGCCATCGTCGAGTCGAGATTGTCTTGCGCGTCGAGCTGCAGCAGTTTTGCTTGCGAGAGATTCACCTGCGCGAACGTCAAGTCAAGATTCGATTTCAGCTGGTTCTTTGCGAGTTCTTCGATCTGCTGTTCCGCCGACTGCCGAGTGGCCACCGTTTGTTGCGCGACCTTCAGCAGAGCCTGGTCTTCGAGGGCGTTGTAGAAGGCTTGGTCTGTGGCGAGCACAATGTCTTCCGTTGTAGCCAGTGCATTCGCAGTCTGGGCTTTTTCGCGAAGCTTCGCGGCAGAGAAAAGATTGGTGGTGCGACCGAAGTCCGTCAAAAGCTGGGAAAGAGTCACTCCTGCGCCAGCGTGTTCGAGCAAGATCGAGGCATTGAGCGTGCCGGCGCCGACACGGCTTCCTTCCTTGGCATCCACCGCCGTGATGTTACCGCTGAAAGCCGGTAGCAGCGCGGACCTACTCTCGCGAGATACCTGATGCTGTGCGAGAGCGAGCAGGCGCCCAACGGAGATGCGCGGGTTGTTTTTGATGGCTAATTGCTCCGCGTCTTTGCGAGAGAGGCGCATTGGCGCGTTCGAAGTCGGTACGGAAGCAGCTTGAGCTGACGGTACGGGACTCTGCTGAGAACCGGACAACGATTGCATGCTGGCTTGCAGCATGGAAACGAAGAACGACGGTTGAGAGCCTCTCGGTTGTGGGGCATAAGGTAGGGAAGCTTGCTGGTCAGAGTCACTGACACTCTGCGCCGAGCCAGAACGCGCCACTGAGAAGAGAATCGACGCTAGCAGAATAGCAGTAGCGACTCTCATCCGCCGATCTCCGCGGAAGAACCTGTGGCGGTCTGCTCATCCCGCTTTCCATATACAAGCAGATAAGCTGCAGGAACAATGAACACCGTGAGGACAACGGAGACGGTCAGTCCGCCAATGATGGCGCGCGCCAGCGGAGCATACTGCTCACTGCCGGTCCCGAGCTTAAGCGCCATGGGTATCATCCCGATAACGGTAGCCAATGAGGTCATCAGAATCGGACGCAGCCTTACGCGGCAGGATGTAATCACTGCTTCCTCAACCGATTTGCCTTGTTCTTCCAGTCGGTGCGTAAATTCCACAATGAGAATACTGTTCGAAGCTGCGATGCCGACGAGCATCAGCACTCCCATGAGCGACATCACATTGAGTGTGGTGCCTGTGAGAGGGAGGATGATGAGCACGCCAATGAAGCCCATCGGGATGGCGAGCATGATGAGAAGGGGATCTTTGAAAGATTTGAACTGCGCGACCAGAATCAGATAGAGGAGAACGACTGAGAGCGAGAGTCCAATGGCGAAACTGCGGAACGAAGCATTCATTCCCTGTACCATTCCACGCATGTTGATGCGAACATTTTCAGGTGCATTGAGCTTGGAGATCAGGTTCGATACCTCATCGGAAACTTTACCCAGGTCTTCCCCAGAAGGCGTGACGTAGATATCCGTTACACGCTGGATCTGATAGTGATCGACTTCTGTTGGAGTCTGGACTTGTTCGAGCTTGACGACCGCATCAAGCGTAGTCGGCTGTTTAAGATTCGGAGCATGAATCGGGATGTTGGTAAGGTCGGTGAAGTTGTGAATGGCTGGACGGCCCTTTTCGAAGTATTGGACGGTGAGGAAATAATCGTTGCCCGTTTTGTGATCGACCCAGTAGTTGGGAGCAATCATTGAATTGGAGTTCAAGGCTGTAATCACGTTGTCAACGATCTCTTTCTGCGTCAGTCCCAATTCGGCGGCGTGTACGCGGTCAACGTCCAGTCGCAGCGCGGGGTAATTCAAATCCTGGGGAATGTAGACTTCGCCGACATCAGACAAGTTGCGAATCTGGCTCGCGAGAGCCTGGGCTACCGCGTAGTTCTGGCGCAGATGCGGACTGCTGACTTGCACATCGATCGGAGCCGGCATTCCCATGTTTAGGACTGCATCCACCATTGATCCGCTGGAGAAGAAGGTGCGAATGTCGGGATAGCGCCTCGCCATCTCTTTCTCAACCTGGTTCATGTACCAGAAACTGCTCTTGCTGTGATCGTCGTGCAGGGCGACTTGGATGGTCCCCGTATAAGGTCCCGCGTTGGTCGTGTAGAGAGCCGAAAAATCAGGTACCACTCCTAGATTGGAAACGATCATTTTCAGATCGCCGGGTGCGATTTTGTGCCGAATGAGATCTTCGACTCTGGCGACATATTGCTCAGTCACTTCGAGCCGCGTACCAGTCGGAACTTTCAGGTTGATAGTGAACTGTCCCGCATCAGTCTGTGGAAAGAAGGCCAGTCCCATCAATGGATAGATGACCAAACTTAAGACGAACGCTCCGCTTAGTGCTGCGACAGTGAGCGCGGGTCGACGTAACGCTCTACGCACCCAGAGTTCGTAGAAGTCGAGCATGCGATTGAAGTTGCGATTGAATCCTGCGGTGAAGCGATCCCACCAGGAATGTCCTTCCGCGACCGTGGGCTCGATTTCGTACTCACCTTCCTGTCCATGCGCTGCACCGTGCTGCATTGTCTTCAGAAAACGCGAGCAGAACAGTGGAATGACGGTCATAGCGACCAGATACGAGGCGAACAGCGAGATCACGACAGCCAGAGCCAGAGCCGTGAACAAGAACTTGCTAACGCCATAAAGAAACGTAACCGGGAAGAACACTACGACTGTAGTCAAAGTTGCCGCGAGCACAGCCAGGCTGACTTCATTCCCTCCGATCTCCGCGGCCTTCATTGGTTCAGCGCCCATTTCGAGATGTCGATAAATGTTTTCTAGCGAGATGACTGAGTTGTCGATGATGCGGGAAAAAGCCAGCGCGAGTCCTCCGAGGATCATCGTGTTGATGGTGCTGTCCATCATGTAAAGCACGACAAACGTCGCGAGTGCCGACAATGGAATCGAGAGGAACACCGCTGACGTCGCGCGAAAGCTTCCTAGAAAAATGAGAATCATCAGGCTCGTGAGGAGCAAGCCGATCAAGCCTTCATGCAGCAAGGTCTTGATGGCTTCTTTCACGAACGCCGATTGATCGAACACAACCGTCGCCTTCAGTTGTTTTGGAATATCGAAGAGATGGCCGATCATGTCGCGAATGCCGTTCACGACCTGAATAGTGTTCGTGTCGCCACCCTGCTTCATGATCGGCAGGTATACGGACCTTTGTCCGTCCACGCGAACGAGGTTGTACTGCATCTGGTTCGCGTCCTCCGCCTTACCGAGGTCATTGACGGAGACCCACGAAGAGCCGACTGTCTTGACGGGGATCTTGCCGAGTTGATCCATGTTGTCGACAAGACTGTTCGAGTACACGTAGTAGTCGAAGGGGCCCATCTTGACGTCTCCCGCGGGCAAGATGAGGTTGGAACTGTTCACAGCCGTGACGACATCCATGGGACTCAACTGGCGCGACGCCAGTTTGTACGGGTCCACGTAGACCATGATCTGGCGGTATTTCCCACCAAAGGGCGGAGGGATTTCCGCTCCTTTCACCACGGCGATCTGATTTCGAATCGTGAACTGCCCAATGTCGTGGAGTTGGGTTTCATTCAACCCTTCTCCCTTGAGGGTCACGAGACAGACGGGGAGACTTGAAGCATCGAACTTGAGTACTACCGGCGGAAGTGTACCGGGTGGCAATCGCTTCAGGTCAGCCAACGCAAGATTTGATAACTGCGTGACGTCTGCATCGGCGTTGGTGCCCGGTTGGAAGTACACCTTGATGATGCTGACTCCCAACAGCGAGCGCGACTCCATGTGATCAATGCCGCTGGCGAGCGTGAAGAATCGTTCCAGGGGATCCGTGATGTCGGTCTCGATATCCTGCGGCGGCATGCCCGAATAGAAGGTTGCCACCACCACCTCAGGGAGATTGATGGACGGAAACAGATCGATTGGCATACGAAGCAGACTGGTAATGCCAATGACCATCAGCGCGAGGCAGACCACAACGATGAAATAAGGGTTACGAATTGAGAAGCCCGACATGGATGTTTAAGCCGCTTTCTAAATGATGACTGAGGCCACTTACTCCTGATTGCTTTCGTGATACTGCATGACTTGCACGACTTGCGGAATAACTTTTTCCCCAGGTTTCAATCCGCTTCGATCGCTCACTACGACGCTTTCTCCTTCGTGAAGGCCCGCAACAACCTCAGCATCTGTCGCGTTTTGTAGGCCGAGGTTTACTGTACGGTCCTTGAGCTGATTGTTGTTATCCACAACGAACACTGTGGTTTTGTCGCCTTCATGATTCACTGCCTGCAACGGAACCGTGGGGACGTCTTCTTTGTGCTCAAGCGTTAAGTCGGCGTCGGCGTACAGTCCAGGAACCAGCAAATGATCGGGATTTCGGACGTCAACTTCGGTGTGCATCGTACGCGTGTCTTCACGCACGTCGACCGAGAACCTGGAGACTTTTCCTGGGAAGGTGCGGTTTAAAGACGGCACTCGAACATCGACTCGATCGCCTACCCGAATGAACGGGACGTACGATTCCGGAACCGGAATCACAAGGCGAAAAAGATCATCTTGCGACAATTTAACGATCGGCATCGCTTGGGTGCTTGATGTTGTGCCTGCCTGAACCAAGGTCCCCAAATTCGCGTAGCGTTGCGTGACAATTCCAGAGAATGGTGCGGTGATCTTCGAGTAGTCGTATAGAGTTTGGTCGTGAGCCAGTTTGGCCTTTGCTACAGCAAGTTGGCTCTGGGCGGCTTCGAGGGCGGCTTGTCCGGCATCGACTTGTGAAGAGGCGGCGAGATCTTTGCCCTGCGCGTCATCGACTTCCTGTTGCGCCACGATGCCTGGCTGGCTCTGAAATACGCCGCTCAAGCGAGTGTACTGTAGATGCAGAGCCTTGTATTGCGCCTGGTAACGTGCGAGCTCGTGTTGAGCTCGCACGACCTGGTTGCCGGCATTTTTGATTTCCGCTCCATCTTCCTGGAGCTGTGCTTCCAGTTCCGGGATCTCGAGAACTGCCATAATCTGGCCGGCCTTCACGTGAGTTCCGTAGTCGACAAGGAGTTTCTTTACGTATCCGGATTCCTTTGCGTAGACATCAATCTCCTGAAACGGAACTAGTTCGGAGGACAGGGTGATGTCCCGGCCGAGCGATTTCTTAATCACTTTCGTGACCCCAACGGTTGTCGTCGGTCCGCTGGCCTGCACATGCTTGTCTGCGCTGGAACAAGACGAAGACAAAACAAGTAGCGCGATACCAAGAGCAGAGAAGGCGGCGCATGAAAGGTTTTCCCATGCAATGGATCGCCTGAGATTCGTATTTCGTTGGTTTTGTGTCATCGTCTCATTCACCAGAAGGCAGAAGACTCGGCAATCGGGAGCCGGTGTTCTAGCGTGTTCTCCTCATCACATCGTTTAACGTTTCGATCGAAAAATCGCCGGAGCCACAGAACTGAATTACGCGCTGTTCCATCTCTTGCAGCTTCGCGGCGACGTTCGGGACCTGCGACGCGATTTTGTCAGGTACGGTTACGATGCCGTGCTGATCACCGTGCAACAAGCTGCCCGTATGAACTTCCATCCCATCGATCGTCACTGGAGCGCCGATGTCAAAGATGTGCGCATAGGCGTGCGAAACGGCGATGTTTCCCGCAAATAGTTGAAGGCCCAAACTGCGGACTCCAGACAGCTCCCGTACTGCACCGTTCGTGACGTACCCGATACAGCCCAGAGCCCGCAGGATTGCGGCATGCATGTCACCGACAAAAGCGCCACGTCCCGGAGTTTGATCCATGTCCTCCAGCACGAGGATTCGCGGGGTAGGGCACTCGAGAATGTGACTCCACAGATCGCCTCGATCATGGAAATAGCTACCGCTGATGGGGGGGGCCCCAGTTCGCAGACGAGCGGTGATGGCGTATCCCACCATCGGAGGTTGGTCTGGAAATATGCAGTGCGTCTTGCTGTCGGTAAATCCCGTATTCCGCAAACGAACGTTGAACGTCTCGATTGCGTTCGCAACCATGCAGGTATTGAACTGGCGCAGAGAGTTGAGTTCCGCCTCTGCCAACAACGTCCTGCTATTCATGCCGTTTTCCTTAGTGACGCTGTGCTCTGGCGGGTTCGTACTGAAAGTGACGCCGCCTCTCGATGTTTCGTGACCTGGAAGGGGCAAGGCGATCTCGAATCCAATCCTGAGGAACGCTCTTGCAGGGGTCCGGCGAAGCCGAAACGAGGTTCGCAGCTGCGTTTGAGCCTACTTCTGCTTATAAGGTTGTAGGCTTACTCGACTGAAAACCCATGTTCGCTGCCGGTGCTAGGAAAGAGAAGAAGAGGGAGGAGGACGATTGTAAAGATTTTTTTCGAGCAAGACGCTCGGAACCATGGGAGTCGTTGGCGAAATATGCGGATGGTAGCCGGGATTCTGGAGGATCGCCGCAATGACCACGGGCGGAATCCAGCTGGACGCATTGTTTAGCAGACGCTGCAGGCCCGGCGTCCATGCATGAATGGTCGTAACAGTAGTCTGAGAGCGCTCAGGTGTAGCCGGGGATTTCCCGTAACGTGTCGTTACGCTAAGGGTAAGGGCACACACCGCCAGCAAAACCAAGGCTAGACACCAGCGCTTGGGCCGCGAAGTCCCCATATTCCTGAGATGTAACATTGCCACCCGAGCAATTCTTAGCATATTGGAGCAGTGAGCCGCAACTGAATGAAACGGCGGAGGGTAACAATAGTTTTGATACATCCCGCGTCCACGTAGTTGTATTGAGTCGGCAAAAAACTGTCAGGATAGAAAAGTGGGCAGAAAATACGAAATTGGGCCTGAAAAACGAATGGCAGGCGTCATCCGCCTGCCATTCGTGGTTGCTGAAACCCGTTAGGCACCAGCACCGGCGGCTCTGACCAGAAGCTCAGAACGCATGGTCTCGGCCATTCCGCTGAAGTACAGCTTGTACGAGCGGTGAATGACATACATGACCGGGAAGACGGCGAGAGCCAGTTCCCAGCCGAGATGCGCACTTACCGCTTCAACCATCGAGGTGATTCCAGCGCTGACAACGTAATACGGGAACGAGAGCAGTGCCACGCTGCGCCACGTTTGAAGCGCAGACTTGCCCTCGCTCACGGCGACGATACCAGCTACTGGGACGGTCTGGCCCAGGAACAGCGCGACCGTTGCCAGCACGAGTCCGACTGGATTTGCACTCCACTGCAGATGGCTAAGCCATCCGGCGTGGAATACGAGACTGGCGGAAGTGCTTGCAAACGCCATCATGCCCAGGTTGAAAGACATCTGTTGTGGGTTGAACTTCGCACCTTTCCGCGGCCAGCACTGCACCGTAGTCGAGACGCAAGTAATCAGAACTGCTTCCACAGCGCTCAGATTTACCGCTGCCGTCAGCAGAAACGGCAGATTCATCGACATGTTGCCGTTGACGCCGGGAAGCTTTACTTTCATCCGCGACGTAGCGGCAGCAAGTCCGAGCACAGCCAGCGCGAAGTACAGGTGCATCGAGTGGCTGGCGAAGATTGCGTATCCAGCGGTCGCGAGGGAAGCGAGTGTCATTGCGCCGATGAATGTCTTGATTTGCCGTGTGTTATTCATGATCTTGTCCTCCTTTCAGTAGGTCTCACACGGCGTTACTGTTCATCGTCACCGGCATCGGAGAAGGCACCGTCAGCATTTCCGACCGATGCGCCCCACACGACGCTGGTGGCTGAGGCGGTTCCAGTGCTGGAGCCCCACACCACACTGAATGCACTGGTGGTGTTGTCGTTCCACGGCACCGAACTTCCCCAAACCACTGAGGTTCCCCAAACCACCGAGGTTCCCCATACCACCGAAGTTCCCCAAACCACCGAGGTTCCCCATACCACCGAGTTGCTGGCAACGGAAGAGTTTCCGTTCACCAGCGAAACCGTGTGGGTCTGAGGATTGAAAACAACACTCGGAGACAGAGCTGATCCGACCGTTGACGGAGCAAGATCCGTGCTCGCAACGGCAGTCTGCACGTTGAGAATTCCGGATCCATCCGTAAACAGGTCGTACAAGCTGGTAAAGGTCTGCTGCAGGTGAGGCACAAAGGCCATGCTGGAGGTCAGACCCATCTTGTACGCGCTCTTCATCAGGCGAGCCTTCACCTGATCCGGAGTAAGAGTGCTTTGCTCGGAGAGCAGGATGGCGGCTGCCCCGGCTACCGCCGGAGTCGCCATGCTTGTGCCGCTGAGCCTAAAGTAGTCGGAGTTCCCGTCAGTTCCGGTGACTAGATCGCCGGAGTACAGTCCCTCCAGCGTGGCTCCGGGAGCTGACAGCGAAACAATGGCATTTCCAGGAGCAACGAGGTCAGGCTTCACGACGTGGTCATACGTCGTTGGCCCTTTCGAGCTGTAACTGGCAATCGTCTCGGCGGACAACAGCGAAGAACCTTCGCTCTTGGTGGCGCCCACTGTGATCACATAGGGGTCGTTGCCAGGAGCTGTAATGGTTCCGTAACCGTTGCTGCCACTAATGCCCAGGCGGCCGTAGTTGCCTGCGGCCACGACAACGACGATTCCCGAATTCCAAGCCGCTTCCACGGCTTGGCACAGAGGATCCTGTGTATAGCTCGTAGGAATTCCGCGGCCTAGCGAGAGGTTAATGACGCGGATGTTGTAGGCGTTCTTCAAGGCAATCGCCTGCTGAATGGCGGCGATGACCGTGCTGTCGGTGCCGGCGCCATTGGCATCGAGCGCGCGCAGGTCGATCAGGTTCACGCCGGGGGCGACACCCTGATATTGCCCGCCGGAAAGATAACCATTGCCGCCGATGATTCCAGCCACGTGCGTGCCATGGCCATAGAGGTCATAATTGCCACCGCTGGAGTTCGTCGTCGGGGTTCCAGTGAAGTCCTGGTGATAGACGACCCGCGAATTCGTGTGAGCCGAGTTCCAAAGATCGGGATGGCTGTCGTTGATGCCGCTGTCGATCACCGCTACGCCGATGCCAGCCCCGTTGTAACCGGAGTTCCATGCTGAGGCAACGCCGATAGCAGCATCCGTCGTATCGTCCATCAACTGCATAGGATGGTCGATCGTGACCGATGCGATTGCCGGATCTGCCTCGAGAGCAGGCAGCGCGCTCACCGGAATTGTGAAGGCCGCACCCTTGATGGAGTGCAGTTTGTTGTGCAGGCGGCCGCCACGTCCAGCCATCGTTGCATAGTGGGTTGCCGTGGGTACCTGCTTGTACTGCACGATGACTTGAACAGTCTTTCCCCGCGCTGTACCCAGCTTCGCCTGGCTCATCAATCCGGAAAGTTCCGGAGAGATGCGTGAGAAGCGGCCGGCATTGTTCGTCCACTGGCCAAAGGCCATGCTGCTGGCCAGCAGGACAAACATGCCGAGACGTTTACCCCAAGCCGCACTATGACGCTCGTTGCGCCCAATCGGCTTCGGTACTTTCTGTGTCCGCACCATAAAAGTGGCACCTTTCTGAACGGATCGGGGGAACTTCGCGCTATGTACCACCGGGTACGTTGCACGAGATGCACCAATTCTAATAATTTAAGCTATTGATTCTAAAGGCGTTATAATGGATCGCGAGAAGGTGGTTGGGTCAATGTGTCCCACGAAGGTGGGCGTGGGACAGTTTGTCTCATTTCTCCGCGGTTGAAGAACGGTTGGCGGATGAGTTTGGCGAGAGAGCGGAACGTGAGTCAAACGAGGTGCGGTGTGCAGCGCGAATTCGATCAGACGTTTGCTGCTCGACTATTTGGGCGCGGAACAGGCAATTTGGGTATGGATGCGACGAGGCGGCGAGTGTATGCATGCTGCGGCTCGGTGAGCACTTGGGAAGTTTCTCCCGATTCCACGATTTCTCCCTCGTGCAGGATGGCAACGCGGTCGCAAATTCCGGCTACTGATGCGAGGTCGTGAGAGATATACAGAATCGACATCCCGGAGTCTTGGTTCAATTCACGAAAAAGTGCCAGTATCTCAGACTGCGTGATCACATCGAGCGCGCTAGTGGCCTCGTCGGCAATCAAGAGGGCAGGCCGGTGCATGACCGCCATTGCAATCAGGACTCGTTGAGCCTGCCCGATGCTCATCTGAGAGGGATACTTCGTCAGGAATTCATCGCTGGAAGGGAGACTCACGCTCTCCAGCGATCGACGGATTACCTGATCGCAATCGGACTGTCCCGACGCCTGTGAGGAATGGGCGCGCCATGCTTCTTTCAGTTGAGTGCGAATCTTCAGCGCAGGATTGAGAGATGACAGCGGGCTCTGCAGGACGAGAGAAACTTTCCGGCCCCTCAGATCGCGCATTTCCTTTTCACGGAAGTTCAATAGATCACAGCCGTCAAAGACGATCGAGCCCTCAAGCGATACTCTCTTGCGATCGAGCAATGCCAATATCGCGAGTGCAAGGGTACTTTTTCCTGAGCCGCTTTGGCCGATCAGGCCGAGCACTTCACCCCGTCGCACCTCAAGAGCCGCATCCTTCAACACAGGAGGCTTGCCGCCATAGCGCACCGAAAGGCGCGTTGCGAGCAGAACGTCTTGTGGGGCTTGATTCATTATTCCGTTTCTTCGGGTACTGATTTGCTCTTTAACATCTGCTGGCAGTGACTCTCACTTTACCGACAGCCGCTCTGCGTTCCAATAGGTCTGTGGCGACAGAATCACCGGACTGGCTCCGTGAACATCTGCGGCGACTGCTGATAATGCGTTCTTATTTACCAGATAGATGAAAGGCATCTGATCCACGGCGATCTCCTGCACGCGATCAAAACTCTCTTTTCTCTTTTTTGCATCGGCCGAAGACGCTTGGGCGCGCATCAGTTTGTCGATCTCCGTTTCCCATGCGGTTTCGGGAGTTTTCTCCGAAGGATTCCACTGATGATTGTCAGAAGAACTCAGCCAAACGTTCATCTGATCGTTGGGATCGAGACCAACATTGGTTAGTCCCAGCAGGATCGCTTCATAGTCGAAGGATTGTGTCATGCGCTCGATGAGGGAAGGGAAGTCGAGTGTCACGACGTTTACGTGGATCCCAATCTTCTGCAGGTCTTCCTGCATCATCGTCGCCATGCGCTCGCGGTATTTGTTCCCCGAATTCGTAATGATCGAGAAGACAACAGCATTCCCATCTTTGTCCTTGAGCGTTCCATTTTCCATGCGGAAGCCATCTGCCTGAAGCATTTTGAGGGCGGTGTCGGGCGAGTAAGGCTGCGGCTTGAGTTTCGCGTTGAACCAGAACTTGTTTGCCGGAGACACGGGCCCGATTGCGGGCTGCGCATGTCCACGGAAGACAATCTTGGCCATGTCCGCACGATTGACCGCTTCCGAGATCGCGCGACGGAAATTGGCGGATCGAAACCAATTCTTTTTGTAAGCCGGGATCGGCGCCTTCTGAACTTCGTTGAACCACATCTGCTCGGAGTCAAGGGACGGCCCGGCGTCATGTGCGACGTTCGCTGAGCTTTCGGATAACTTATCGAAGTATTCGCTGTCGAGCGAGTTGATCAGATCGATCTCGTTGCGTTTAAACCGAAGCATTTCGACGTCGCGGTTCGCCTGAATATCGAGGTGAATTCCGTCGAGGTAAGGAAGCTTGTGACCTTGTTCATCCATCTTCCAGTAATTCGGATTTCGTTTCAATTCGAGTGTTGCGCCGGGCTTGTAGTCGGCAACCATGAACGGTCCGAGTACCGCCATTTCTTTTTTCGGAGAATGCGACGACATGATGGCGACCTGATCAAATTGGCGATCGAGCCCAGCGACGGGCGCCGGAAAGGTGATGGAAATTTGAGTTGGGGAAATCACTTTTGTCTCAACCTTGCCCGGTCCGGTGCGGAACGCGTCGCCGGTGGCAGAGTGCAGCGACGGATCCATCAATTGCTGGACGGTGTAGGCAACGTCTTCTGCGGAAAACGGAGTTCCATCCGAGAAAGAAATCCCGGAGCGAAGTTTGAAACTGATTTGCTTGCCATCTTTCGAGACTTTCCACGACTGCGCCAGCTCTGGTTCGAGGGCCTGTGTGTGACGGTTCAGGCGAACTAACACGCCTCCCGTCAGATAGCGAATTGCGACGGAAGCGTCATCTTCAACCTTGAGGGGATCGAAGGTCTTTGGTTCCGCGCGCAGACAGAAGCGCAGTTCACCTTGGCCTGTGGCGCTGCCTATCAAAAGCCCGAGGCAGAATACCCCGGCGGGAATTGCTTTTTTGCAAGTCGCGAACATGGCGATAACAGTCTTTCTATGGCTCACGCAGCCACCTCATCAGAATTTGAAAGCACAAGTTGAAATGAAGTCACAACGACTACAAGCAGAACGAGCGGAACAAACTTCCAGGGCTCCTCGCCCACCGAGACCAGCCCCTCGAGTTCCTTCAGTAGGCTTCCCCACGAGGGCAGTGGTTCTGCGACACCGAGACCGAGGATTCCCAGGTTTGCTTCGCTCAGAATGAACGCAGGGATCGAAATCCAGAACTGCGCATAAAGCACTGGCTTGAGGTTGGGAAGCACGTGAATCCAGAACAGACGTGGTCCGCGGACGCCCGAAGCACGAGCCTGACGGACAAAATCCGAATTACGCAGCGAACTTGCGGTCGCGCAAAGCACGCGAGCGGCACCTGTCCAGCCGAGCAACCCCAGGAGCAAGAACGTCACCAGCACGGACACAAGCGGCGACACGTTCAAGGGCATCAGGGCGCGAACTGTGATTAACAGAAAGAGCCAGGGTAGAGACAGGAACAAGTCTGTGACGGCCATCGCGGCTCGGGCCCAAGCTCCGCCGAGATATCCGGCGAGTCCTCCAACAAAAGCGGTCATCAAGGTAGAAATCAATGCCGCGGCTGGAGCAAGAAGCAGGGAAATGCGGGTTCCGTAGAGTACTCGAGCAAAGCGGTCGCGGCCGATTTCGTCAGTTCCCAGCCAGTGTTGACGGGATGGAGGTGCGCCCGCGGCTTCTCGATATTGCTTTGCGTAGCCGTCCGGAGCCAGCCAATTGGCAGAGAGAGACACGCCAACCATGAGCAGCAAGACGACGCAGGCTATCGTGCGCCAGATCTTCATGCGTGCTCGCCTCTCAGCACGGATCCGAGTACATCGGCTCCTGAGTTCGCTAGCAGCGTAACGAGAGTTACGAGAACTGTGATGTTCACCAACAGAGGCAAATCGCGAGCCAGTGCTGCTTGCCACGCGAGTTGTCCCACGCCCGCAAAACCGCAAAGCGCTTCGACCGGAATCGCCGCGCCCACTGCAAGGCTGACCGAAACGCCGGCAACCGCCAATAATTGCGGAGCGACCACTGGAACGACATGCCAGAAAAGGATCCGCAGTTCGCTCAGTCCTTTGGCGCGGGCTGCGAGAACATGAGGCTGCGCATGGGCTTTGCTCAGGAGATTCCGCGCGTAACGATAGTCCCGCGGAAAGATGATTAATCCGATCGCCAAAGCTCCGGGAACGTTCCACAGCACAGACAGGAGCGCTAGTACTGCAGCCGGAATGCAGAGCAGCGTCCCACTCATCACGGTAGCGAGTCCATCATAGGCGGCGACTCTCAGCCAAGCGGTGCTCAGTGCGAGGGCCAACACAGCAGCCCAGCTTAAGAAGAATCCCAGTGCTACGAGCCGGAGCGTCAGCGGAACTCGCTGGCGGAGGAGTTCGCTGACTGGCTGTCCTAGAGAAAGTGATCGTCCGAGGTCCCCCTTCAACGCGCGTTGGAGCGACTGAAAATAGAAATGGAAGATGTTGTGCTGCTCCTGGCGCGACTGGCGCAGGGCCTGAATGCTTTCGGAACTTAGATGTGGATCGAGTTGCGCTTCATCGGCGTCGAAACCTGGGGCAAGCCTGACCAGCGTTGCCGAAAGAAGACCGCCGATAAGAGCCGTGGCGAGGATCGCGATTCCATGCCGCGCAATTTTTCGGCCCAGCATGGTCAGATCTCCTATTCAGCGCCGGCTCCGCGCGTCTTGGCGAACTCTTCGCGCGCAGCCGCTTCGGCGTGATGAGCTTGCTTCATGGAATACATCCGGCGGTCGGCTTCAGCGAGGAGCCGTTCGACGTCGTATCCATCTTCGGGGCAGAAGGCCATGCCAACACTGAGGCTGATCAGATCGCGGCCGCAAACGTGCCGTCCGGACTCGATGGCGGCCTGATTCAATCGTTCCGATTTCTCTTTCGCCGCATCCGGCGTGAGTCCCGGAGCCGTAATCACGAATTCGTCTCCGCCCATACGGGCGACGTAATCGTAACCGCGACACACGTCTTTCAAACGCGAGGTGAACTCGCGCAGAAGTTTGTCTCCTTCGAGGTGTCCGTAAGAGTCGTTGATTTGCTTGAAGCCATCGATGTCGCACACGAGCACCGCCAGCGAAGACTTCATGCGCCGACAGCGGGCAACTTCCTGCGCCAGATGTACGAACAGAGAGCGCGCATTGGGAAGGCCGGTCAAATAATCCGTCGTCGCGGAGCTCTCCGCCTGCTGGTACTTCAATGCGTTTTCCACGGATAGGGCAACCTTTGATGCAACCGCCAGCAGAATACGTAGGTGGTCCGGCGTGAAGGCGTCGCGGGTTGCCTGGTACATGGCGAGCACGCCAACCACTCCATTGACTCCTTCGAGAGGAACAACCAGCGCGGATTGCAATTTCGTCTGCTTCGTGGCGTCGGCCATGTAGCCGACTTCGACCTCAGGATTACCATTCACGATGGGTTTCGAGTTTTCCGCAACCCAACCGCACAGGCCTTCGCCTACTCGAATTTTTAATGACGAGAGCGCCCGGAAGTTGTCTCCACTCACCAACTCGGGCAGCAACCAGCCGTTGCGATTCACAAAAACGGCGATCGAGTCATAAGGAATCATTCGCCTCAGGCGCATGGAAAGAACAGAGAGCGTCTCACTCAGACTCAGTGATACGCCCAAATCCTGGCTCAGTTCGAACATGGTTTGGGCTTCCTGGCGCGCCGAGGCAATCGAGCTGAGGAAGTCGGCGTTTTCGACGAACCCAAGCGTCGTATCGGTACGCTCAAATCCCGCAGCAGGCGCATGGCCGCGTTCGACGCGCACGCTCTTGGAAAGTCCGGATGGCACGGCGGTGTCTTCCGACATCTGTGCCATGCGTTCCAGTTCGATATACCGGTCTTCCAGCATGGCGACGATCGTTGGATCGAACCAGGTGCCAGACTTTTCCTTGACCTTCTCCATTGCCTCCGCGAGCGGCAACGCTGGCCGGTACTGTCGATGTGAAGCCAGCGCGTCAAGGCAGTCGACGGCGGCCAGAATGCGGGCGCCGATCGGTATTTGTTCCGCGGAAAGGCCTTCGGGATAGCCTGTGCCGTCCCAACGTTCGTGATGCGAACGCACAATCGGAGCCACTGGGTATGGGAACGCAACCCGATCGAGAATCTCGGCTCCCACAATCGGGTGAACCTTCATCTTCTCGAACTCTTCGGGCGTCAGTTTGCCGGGTTTGTTAATGATCTGTTCGGGTACAGCCAGTTTGCCAATATCGTGCAGGAGCGCCGCGGCACGAAGAGCTTCGGTTTGCTCCTCGCCAAGATTCAATTGTTTTGCCAACTCAACCGCGTACGTGCGGACGCGCTGCAGGTGCGTGTGCGTGGTGTGGTCCTTGGCTTCAATGGCGAGCGCGAGCGCCTCGATTGTCCGCATGTTGAGAGACGCGATCTGTTCGACGTGGCGCTTTTCGACTTCGACGCGCTCTTTTTCAGCTTCCAGGCGGCCGAGATACAGACGGTAGGAACGGTAAACCCAGTAGATCAACGGGAGCACGAGCAGAGATGTTTGCCATCCCGCGCTCTTATTAACAATTCCTACGAGCCCGACTGCGGCCGCGCCGACCAGATAATACGGGAACGACCAGAAGTAGCATTCAGACCAGACTCGCCGAGTGGACTTACTCTCCGTCAATGCAATGACGGCGGAAATCGGGAGCGTATTGGCGAAAAAGAAGACCAATGCCGCCAACATCAGCAGAATGGGCTTGTTCGAATCGAATCGACCGGACAAAGAGTGATAGGTGACGTAGGTCAGGTAGCAGGCATTCGCCATCATCCCTACGTTGAAGATGATCTTGATCGGATCAATTCGTTTGCGTGCCTGCCAGACGCTCTGAACCAGTGTGGCCGTGCAGCCGAGAACGAGAGTCTCAGGGAGGCCCAATTCCAACACGCCCAGCAAGATAAAGAGGAAATTGACCGACATCGTGCCGTCAATGCCGGGGAGTTGCACCTTCAATCCGGAAGCCAGCAGGGCGACTGCGAGGTAACTGGCGAATCGCATCAGGTCTTGCGACTGCCAGTGCGAAAAGGCATACCCCAGCACAACCACGCCAATCGACGCAGTGATGCCGACGAACGACTTCGCTTGGATCGATAGTTCGCCCGATTCCGATTTCATTTGGGTTTTCGTGGGTGCGGCGATGTCCTCCGCGACGGCGTGGGTCGCCCGCCTACACGAAGGCGAGGCACACTTTTCTCGCGGGAAACACGCAATCCACCGTCAGGGCTTGCGGGGAGGAATCCGCTCACACTCTGGCGCCGCTGGAATCCTATTGCAGAGATTAGGGTTTCAGAAGCTTACTAAGGTAACCAATGGTTCCAGGAAAAGACTTGCACTGCATTTCGGAACGAACGATAAGAACATCCGCCCCGGTAGATCTCACATGCGGGTTACTTTTGTTACCTCCAGGTGAACTGGGCTGTGGGAGAACGCCCTGGGCTATGTCAACATCGTCCCAAACGCTCGAACATGCCACTTTCTCGTCAAAGCTACGAGCATTCCGCGCCCACGGCGGCGTCTCCGACGAACGGATTGAATGCCGAGCCTTCCACGGCCGTTTTCTACACCGACATGATGGGGAAGTTTGGTGCCTGCAACGCCGCTTTCAGCAAACTTTTTGGATATTCGCCCGCTGAACTTGTCGGGCGTGACTGCTTCCCTCTGTTTGCAGGTGACGATGCGGATAAACGGGATATCAGCCGCTTGCGGAAGGCCGTACTTGCGGCCACTTTGACGCAAGTCGACTATCGCGGAAGACTTTTCGCACAGCCGAAAACTGGAGCGAGCTTTGCGGTTGACTTCACTGCGACCGTTCTAAAGGATGCGTCGGCAACCCCGACGGCGATTGTTGCCACCGTGGTGCCGGTCAATCTCGCGTCGGCTGCCGCGGCCGCCGAATCAGTTGCTGAGAATCGAAAAGTTCGCGGCATCATTTCGCGAAAGATCGATGACACGGAGTTCATCCTTGCCAGCCCGGCGATGCACAAATTCATGGGTCTGGTGGATCGCGTTGCCAGTCATAGTGAAACAGTGCTGATTACCGGCGAGACAGGAACCGGTAAAGAACTCATTGCCCGCACCATTCACGAGTCGTCGAACCGGAAGGGCAAGCCTTGGGTCGATATCAACTGCGCGGCGCTGCCGGAAAACCTCGTCGAGAGCGAACTCTTCGGATACGAAAAAGGAGCATTCAGCGGCGCGGAGTCGTCCAAGCCAGGGCTTTTTGAACTCGCCGACAGGGGAACGTTATTTCTGGACGAAATTGGCGAGCTGCAACTGCAGACACAAGTCAAACTGCTGCGCGTGCTCGACGGGCAACCGTTTTACCGTCTGGGAGGACATCGCAAGATCAGGGTGGATGTCCGCATCGTCGCCGCGACGAACCAGGATCTTGAAGCCGCAGTAAAAGAAGGGCGCTTCCGGCAAGATCTGTACCACAGATTAGGACAGTTCCAACTGCGCGTGCCTCCGCTGCGAGAACGCCCGGAAGACATCGTCGCTCTCGGCGAGCATTTCCTACGCCTGAAAGCCCCTGGCAAGAATTTCTCGGAGCAGGCGATCTCGGCGCTGCTTTCGCATGCATGGCCCGGCAACATCCGCGAACTCAGGAACCTTGTGGCGAAAATGGCGATGGAAGCTCCGGGAATGGAAATTGACTTCTCGCGTTTGAGCGCAGCCTTGACGGGGGAGCCTTCGGCTCTGCGTCAAACCGCTTCGATGCCGGTTAGCAATCTGGAGAGCATGGAAGAACAGATGATTATGAAAGCTCTCGAGCGCACGGGCGGACAACGAACGCTCGCGGCCGAGCAACTTGGTATTTCCCGACGGACGTTGAGCCGTAAGCTGAAGGAGTACAGCATTAGCTTCGCCCCGGGCGAGACGACCGCGTCATTGGGATTCATCAGCAACGAACAGCAAAAGTTCTTCCGGGCGCGTGTCGACATTGCTGTCACAGTCAGGAGTCCCCAAGGCGAAGAGCTTCAGGTGCGTGGTATGAATCTGAGCACAGGTGGTATGGGGCTGGATGGTCTGAAAGAACCTCTCAAGTTTGCCGGACTGCTTGATGTGTCGTTCACCTTGCCTGATAGTGATGTCCGGTTCCAGGCAAAGGCGCGGCTCATGTGGGTGGGCGACGAGGGCCGTGTGGGAATTCGGTTTGCCGTAATCGAGCCTGCACTCTTCGAACAGCTCCAGCACTGGACCAACCGCAAGATGAAGGACGAAGGCTGGGATTTTCAGGCTTAAGATTGCCCGCTACCTCGTTTTGTTGTTAAGCAATTCCTTCAAGCGTTCTGCCGCCGTTTCAGCTGTGATGTCTCGCTGAGCATTGCCCAGCATTTCAAATCCAACCATGAATTTGCGGATGGTCGCCGACCTCAACAATGGCGGGTAGAAGTGTGCATGGAAATGCCATTCCGGATGTGGCTCGCCATCTGTCGGGGACTGATGGAATCCCATCGAGTAAGGAAAGGGAACGTCGAAGACCTTGTCGTACGTTGAAGTCACTACGTGCAACATATCTGCTAATGCGCTCGAGTCAGTTTCGATGAACTCGCTCATCTTTCCAATATGACGCCGGCTGCACACCAGGATTTCAAACGGCCATACTGCCCAGAAGGGCACGAGTGCGGTGAATCCATCGTTCTCGTAAATGATGCGAGTCTTCTCGCCGCGTTCCAAAAGTTGGTAATCACATAAAAGACAGCGGTGATGCTTCTCGAAATACGTGTGCTGGGAGGAAAGTTCCTTCGTCGGTTCGCCGGGGAGCGATGCCGTAGCCCAGACCTGGCAGTGAGGATGCGGGTTGCTGGCGCCCATCATCGCGCCGCGATTCTCGAAAATCTGAACGTGATTAATGGAGTCGAGAGCTCCGAGTTCCCGGTACTGTTCGATCCAGGTACGAACCACGCCTTCAATCTCTCCGGTCTCCATAGTCGCTAGAGTCAGATCGTGGCGGGGAGAGAAGCAGATCACACGGCAGATTCCGGGTTCGCCTTGGGCAACGATGAGGTTCATGCCATCGACGTCAACTCGCTGGCGATCGGTGCCCGGCTTCAACGCCGCGAAATCGTTGTCGAACACGAATGTCGATGGATACGACGGATTGCGCACGCCTCCGGCACGAAGATTTCCCGGACACAAATAGCAAGTCGGATCGTACGCGGGCTCGATCGCATGCGTTGTCTTGGAAACTTCTCCTTGCCACGGACGAGTGGCACGATGGGGCGAAACCAGTATCCATTCGTTCGTCAGCGGGTTGAGTCTGCGATGTGGTTCTTCGGTTAGGTTCAAGCGTTCACCTTACGAATCTCGCCAGCGTTGTGATTCCAAACACATTCGATTCTGTCCTTGAATCCTAGAATTTTAACGTCAATTCTGCAAAAGGAGTCCGCTATGCGATCTTCCGACAAGACTCGCGTCCTGCTCTTCTCAATATTCTTTGTCGCACTCATTAGTTTCGCCATTCTATATACGCCGACGAAGGCGCTCACTCGTCCAGCTGGCGCAACCATGCCGGCAGGGAAGCCTTTCGAGATCAAGGTGCCGCTGGGATTGCCTCTAGTGCCGATTCCAGCAGACAATCCGCCGACTGCCGATACCATCGCGCTCGGACGCCGACTCTACTACGACCCGATTCTTTCGGCGGACAATACGGTCTCCTGTGCCACGTGCCATGGGCCACAGATGGGGTTCACGGATACGCACCCGGTGTCATTGGGAGTGGGAGGCAAAAAGGGCACGCGCCATTCCCCGACGGTGATCAACTCCGCATACAACACCCTGCAGTTCTGGGATGGGCGGGCACCAAGCCTCGAGGAGCAATGCAAGGGGCCGATTGCGAATCCGGTGGAAATGGCGACGACTCATAACGACGCAGTGCAACGACTGCAAGCGGATCCGAAGTATGTTGCTTTGTTCAAGCAAGCATGGGGAACGGACCAGATCACCATCGATCTCGTGTCGAAGTCCATTGCATCGTTTGAACGGACGGTGCTGAGCGGGAACTCGCCCTTTGACCGCTTCTACTATGGCCACGACAAGAAGGCGCTTTCGGCATCGGCGCAGCGTGGATTGAAGCTGTTCATGGACCCGAAGAAGGCCAATTGCGAGGTGTGTCACACGATCGGCAAAGACTACGCCCTCTTCACCGATAACAAGTTCCACAATCTGGGAATCGGAGCTGACATTCAAGGCAACATGGTTGACCTCGGTCGCTTTGAGCAAACGAAGAACGATGCGGACTGGGGAGCCTTCAAAACTCCGTCCTTACGAAACATCGCAGAACGGGCTCCGTACATGCACGACGGATCGTTCCCGAGTTTGAACGATGCGCTTGGACACTACATCGGGGGTGGGAATGCAAATCCTCATCTCGATAAAGAGATTCATGCCATTGATTTTCTGAGTTTTGACGAGAGGGATGATCTGCTGGAGTTCCTGAAGTCTCTGTCGGCTCCGCTGCCTGACAATGTCGGACCTCCGCCGGAATTTGCTAAGAATGCCGGGAAGTAGTTTCAGGGAGCGGCGGAATTGACCATCATCAGGGCGAAGAGAAGCGGTAAGTAGATCACAGTCGCCTGCAGGACATGGCGAGCGCGCATCTTTGAGGCTGCCGCCGATAGAGGCAGACCAAGAAATGCGAGCCGGAGGCCGAAGTAGAGAAGCGCTACGCCGAGCACCACCGCGCCGATCAGGTAGAGTCTTCCTGCCATTCCTATCAGGCTGGGCAGGACGCTGATGGGAATCAGCGCTACTGAATACGCCAGAATCCTGCGCCCCGTGGATCGACCGTCTTCTTCAACGACCGGCAGCATTTTGATGCCGCCCTTCGCGTAGTCGTCCCGGTACAACCACGCAATCGAGAAGAAGTGTGGGAACTGCCAGACAAAGAGAATGGCAAACAGAACCAGGGTTTCCCATTCCAACCGGCCGCGGATCGCGGTCCAGCCAAGCACTCCGGGCATGGCACCCGGAAAAGCTCCAATGAACGTGCAGATTGGTGAAATCCGCTTCAGTGGCGTATAAGCGGCCAAGTAAACGACCGATGTCAGCAGCGTCAGGAAACCTGTGAGCGGATTAGTGAAAACAGCAAGATACAACGAGCCACCCAATGCAGCAATCAGGCCAACCGCGGTTGCGTGAAATACACTCATGCGTCCAGCGGGCAGGGGACGAATTGCGGTGCGCCGCATCCGAGCATCAACATCCTGCTCCATGACTTCGTTCAGGGCGGCAGTTCCGCTCGAAACCAATCCGATCCCAAACAAAGCGTGGAAAAGCCCGAAAGTGAACCAGGATTCAGAGGCCTTGTGAGCGCCGAAGAAGTAACCGCACCAGGCGGTCATCACGATCAGGCTCGTGACCCGCAGCTTGGTTAGTTCGGCATAGTCGCGCAATAATAACGTGGCCCGCGAGCGGACACCGGCAAAAGGCAGTGACACAGAACTCATGAGTGATTTCGTTCTACCCGGGAGTCTTTCCGTTTTAAAGAACTCGCACGGCCCCACACCGTAACGAGTGTTCGGACAGCATAGGTACTCTGATCGTCTTTCAATGTCAAGCAAAAAGCCGGACCCACTCAGGCTAACACAAACGTAAAACTACCAGGACGAAGAAGTCCGGCTGTCGAAGCAACTCGCATGGCATAATTTCCGGAAATTCTTCTGAATAGGATGCAACGCATGCGTCGAACTTTGATAATCCTGTTCTGCTGCCTTTGGGCAGCGGTGAGCTCATATGCAGCGGCATCGAGTCCCAAATCACTGCATATTTATTCCATCGACGTCGAAGGCGGGCAATCCACCCTGATCGTCAGTCCGAGCGGGCAGTCGCTGCTGATTGATACAGGATGGCCCGGTGGAGAAGGTCGAGACGCGGATCGCATTATGGCTGCCGCTCACGACGCGGGCCTCAAACAGATTGACTATGTTCTGATCACGCATTATCACCGCGATCACGTTGGCGGAGTTCCGCAGCTTGTCGACGGTATCAAGATCGGAACGTTTGTTGACCACGGACCCAACATGGAGGATTCGGCAGTTACGCGCACGGACTATGCGGCCTATGAAAAAGCGATCGCCGGACACGCTCATGTCATCGTGAAGCCGGGCTGGGCGCTGCCCATCAAGGACATCGAAGTTCGCGTCCTGACCGCGAATGGAGAGCACATCTCCAGTCCACTGCCGAATACGGGCGAGGCAAATCCCTACTGTTCCGCTGAACCGAACCCGCCGTCGGACGATTCCGAGAATGCGAGATCGGTTGGCGTGCTGGTCACCTTCGGGAAGTTCCGTTTTCTCGACCTCGGCGACCTGACGAAGAAGAAAGAACTGGAACTGATGTGCCCCAACAACGTGATTGGCACCGTGGATCTCTTCCTGGTAAGCCATCACGGCTTGGATCAGTCGAATTCCAAGGCTCTGGTTTGGGCAATTCGTCCTCGCGTTGCCATCATGAACAATGGTGCGCATAAGGGCGGGAGCCCGGCGGCCTGGAAAATCGTTCATGAGTCTCCGGGGCTGGAGGACCTTTGGCAATTGCACTATGCGGCTGATTCCGACAAAGATCACAATGTCGATCCCGAACACATCGCGAACGTGAAAGAAAATTGCGAAGGGAAGTACTTCAAGGTCACTGCGGAAAACGACGGCACTTTTACCGTCATGAACGCACGCACCGGCCGGCAGAAGACCTACGTGAAGAAATGACGGTTATCATCTCGCAATGATCGTAATCGTCATGGGAGTCGTTGGGGCCGGGAAGACCACCGTCGGCGAACTGCTAGCTCAGCAGATGGGCTGGGATTTCGCGGATGCGGACGAGTTTCATCCTGCCTCGAACGTCGAAAAAATTCGTAACGGCATAGCCCTGACTGATTTGGATCGAGAGCCATGGCTCGATCTTCTCCGCGCAAAAATTGTCGAGTGGATCGAGCAGGGACAGAGCGCAGTCTTGGCGTGCTCGGCTCTGAAGAGAATCTATCGCGACAAACTCGATGCTGGTCCTGAGGTCCGCTTTGTCTATCTGAAGGGAACTGGCAAGTTAATCGCATCCAGGCTGCGGGCGCGGCGCGGGCACTTTGCCAACGAATCGATTCTCGCCAGCCAGTTAGCCGATCTTGAGGAGCCCGGTGACGCGACCACGGTAGAAATTTCCGGTACCCCGCAGCAGATCGTCCGCAAAATCAGGAAAAGCCTTGCCTTAGAGTAGAATCCTCGCACGGCGGAGACGGAAAAAGCTCCGCTTCGCTTTCCTTGGGACCCGCCATTGCAAACGACATCTGACCGCATGGAATCCGCCGTTGTCTCGCGACTGATGTGGCGGCTCATGCCGTTTCTGTTTCTCCTCTACATCGTTGCCTATCTCGATCGAATTAATGTTGGCTTCGGCGTGTTGCAGATGCGCGAGCAATTCGGATTAAGTGATCGGGTGATCGGCCGTGCCTCGGGAATTTTTTTCATCGGCTACTTCCTTTTTCAGTTGCCCAGCAATCTTGTGCTCGAAAAAGTCGGAGTGCGCCGATGGATTTCTCTGTTGATGGTGGCATGGGGCGTAGTTTCCTGCCTGATGATCCTGATCCGCGGCCCGGTCAGTTTTTACGCGATGAGATTTCTGCTTGGAGCGGCAGAGGCGGGGTTCTTCCCAGGAATCATTCTGTATATGAAACGATGGTTCCCCGCCAGCGCGCGAGCTACGGCCGTCGCCTGGTTCATGACAGCAAACCCGCTCGCCGGAGTTGTCGGAAGCCCGATCTCGGGAAGTTTGCTCAATCTTCACGGCGGAGGGCTGGCGGGATGGCAGTGGATGTTTCTGATTGAGGGACTGCCAGCCATTCTGCTTGGGGGCGCCGTTTTCCTAACCCTTTCCGATCATCCGCACGATGCGAAGTGGCTGGTGGGTGAAGAGCGCACCTGGCTCCTCGAAACACTCGAACGAGAGCGGCTCAATGAGCCACCCGTCGCTGCCGGTGATTTCTGGAAAGTCCTTGTCAGCGGACGGATCTGGCTGCTATCGATGATCTACTTCGCCGTATCGACCACCATGTACGGCCTTACTCTTTGGTTGCCCAGCGTGATCCGATCAATCTCAGGATTGAGTTATTTCTGGACCGGTATCGTTGCTGTTCTGCCATTTCTCCTAACCGTACTCGTGATGGTGGCTGTAGGAGCCCGGTCCGACAGGAGCGGAGAAAGGCGCTGGCATATCGCAATTCCGGCGTTCATCGCTGCTGCCGGACTGGTTGTCGCGGGTTACGGAACTTCAACTGCGATTGTTGTTGCCGGCATTGGTGTAGGGATGGCATTCGCCGAGGGGATGTGTGGACCGTTCTGGGCGCTGGTCACGGCGAGCATGGGTGGACTTTCGGCAGCTGCGGGCATCGCGGTCATTAACTCGCTGGCGAACCTTGGAGGCTACTTCGGGCCGGATATCATCGGCTTCTTCCGCACGATCGGTGGCGGATTCCGCGGTGGACTATTGTCGATTGCCGCCGTGCTTGTCATAAGCGGCTCTGTGGCCCTGCTCATACGGACGAAATCGACGACCACGCCTTCGTAAATAGCTCCTTGTGCCCCTTAAAGCTGTGTCTCAAAATTGATTCGATTGTTACAATAAACGTTTCACCGACCCGCAGGCGCTGCAACCTGAGGATTACACACGACTTTGGACCCGTTAAGCCACAACTCCAGTACGGCCCCCACCGTTTACTGGCGCGTTGAAGGGAGCCTGCTCGATCTGACTGTGGTCAGACCGATCGCCTTCTTCACCTGGAATGCTCAGACATTCTCGGACCGTTTTCGGAGGCGGGGCCTCATTTTTCTGATGGCGGTGCTGCGCCCCTTTCTCTATGCGGCCAATCGAAAATTCGCCACCCGAGTGGTTCATTCCGTGCTTCGAGGAGTAACTCGCGATCGTTTGGACCTGCTCGGCGAAGAGTTTTTCCAATACAAGCTGAAGCCCCATCTGAAGCAAGAGGGCGTGGAAAAAGTTCAGGAGCTCTTGCAGTCCGGGGCAGATGTGGTGCTCGTGAGCCAGGCTCTCGATCACCTGATGCGTCCACTGGCCCAGCATCTCGGGGTGCGGCACATCGTCGCGAACCGCCTCGAATTTCGCGATGGAACTGCAACGGGACGCCTGCTCAATCCGGTCATCCGGCCCCGGGGTGCCTTCGCTCCATTTCGGGAGAACATGCCCGACGGCCGCCGCGCTCCCAAAACTCTGGCGCGCCATCTCGATATCAGTTACGAGGAATTGATCGGCGCTGTAACCTCTGCCGAGCGGCAGAACCCTGTCGCGGTCCGCCCCGTCGTTCACTTCGAAGGGACGAAGCAGGCTGCTGATTTCTCGGTCCGACGAGCTTTCGCCGGCAAGAGCGTGATGCTGATTGGCGTCACCGGATTTATCGGGAAAGTTTGGCTGGCTAATACGCTGCTGGATCTTCCCGAAATAAAGCGGATCTATCTTTTGATCCGGCGGCAGAAGTCCAGTCCGGGTGAGAGACGCTTCCAGAAGATGATCGAAGATTCGCCAGTCTTCGATCCTCTTTTCGAGAAGTATGGCGACAAACTTGGCGACTTCCTGCGCGAGAAAGTTGAAGTCGTCGAGGGAGATGTGACGCAGGCGGGCTTAGGTCTAAGTCTCGAAGCGACTGAGGTTTTGCAAAAAAACCTCGATTTGGTGATTAACAGCTCAGGCCTCACTGATTTCAATCCGGACCTGCGTGACGCCCTCACCACGAATACCGATGCCGCCCTCAACATTCTGGAATTTATTCGTGGTGCTGACCACGCCGGACTCCTGCATCTGTCCACTTGCTACGTAGCCGGAGAGCAGGATGGACGTGTCAGCGAGAGGCTGGTTCCGAACTACACTCCGCGAGGCTTGGCGGGCTTTGATGCCGAGCAGGAGTGGCACTCCCTCAAACAGTTGATTGAGGAAGGCGAAAGGCGATCCGAAAGCGAGGAAGTGACGGCTGGTTTGCGAATGGAAGCCCGAGCCAAGCAGCATGCGGCCAAAGACCTTCAAGGCGCCGCCCTCGAGAACCAGATCCGCAAGGGACGGGTGCGCTGGCTGAGGACCTACCTGACCGAGGCCGGAACGCGCCGCGCCAAAGAACTGGGCTGGCCCAATACGTACACACTGACCAAGAGCCTGGCCGAATCGCTGATTGCCAAGTATGGGGCAGGCCTCCCGATTGCAGTCGTCCGCCCCGCAATTGTCGAAACTTCGCTGGCCAAACCATTCCTCGGGTGGAATGAAGGGATTAACACTTCAGCGTCGCTCTCGTACTTGCTCGGTACCTACTTCCGTCAGCTGCCTTCGAAAGAGAGCAAGCGGCTCGACATCATCCCGGTGGATTCGGTTTGCGCGGGTATGACGTTAATTGGTGCCGCCGTAATGGAGCGCCGCCACGACCCGCTCTATCAACTCGCGACTTCGGTGACGAATCCGTGCGACATGGGGCGTTCCATCGAATTAACTTCATTAGCACATCGCAAACACTACCGGGCCCAGGAAGGTTTGGAAGCTTGGCTAAGGCTGCGGTTTGATGCGATTTCCGTCTCCAAGGAGCGCTACAACCGCATGTCGGCCCCGGCACAGAAAGCAATCGTAAAATCGATCCAGCGCATCATGTCGCCGCTGCCGCTCAAGAAGGCGCCGCTAGTGAAGGCAGAACGGAATCTCGAGCGGGTCGAAAAGCTCATCGAACTATTCGAGCCTTTCATTTTGCTCAACGAGCACGACTTCACCGCCGAGAACGTCGAGAAGCTCTCATATGCGCTGATCCCCGAAGAGCGCGAGCAGTTCGGCTACAATACCCGCTCGCTTGATTGGTGGGAGTACTGGATCAATATTCATATTCCGGCGCTGCGGCGCTGGACCTATCCTCTAATTGAGGGCCGTCCGCTGGAGGTACGGCCTCCCCGCACGTTTCAACTCGCGCCTTCGAACGGAGACGCCTTGAAAACCGGGACTGACGGAGCAACGTGGCGATATTCCTGACTGGATCGACCGGATACATCGGCGCACACGTCGCCGCCAACCTTCTGCAAGGCCACGGTGCTTCGCTGAACTTGCTGGTGCGCGCGCGCGATCCGCAGGAAGCGCAGCTGCGCCTGTGGCAATCACTACAGTTGCATTTGCAGTTTCCCGGCTTCTACGAATACTTGCAGACCAAAATCCGTATCTTCTGCGGCGATCTGACTTCGCCCGGATTCGGCTTAAACCGCGACGAATATGACCGGCTGGTTCACACCACCGACTCGATTATTCACTGCGCGGCGTCATTGAATCGCAAGTCTGAAAAGAGTTGTTTAAACGTAAACCTTCGAGGAACACTTGAAGTCCTCACGCTGGCGCGGAATGCTGAACACTATCACGGCCTGCGCCGCTTTAGCGAGGTCAGCACAGTTGCCGTAGCAGGGAAGCGCAGCAACGAAGTCGTCACCGAAGACAACTCGATCGATTGGGACCGCTCCGACTACGACCCCTACGCGCGCACGAAAAAGTTCTGCGAGCACATGACGCGAGTCCTGCTGCCGGATACTCCGAAGACCGTCTTTCGTCCCAGCATCGTTCTCGGCGACAGCCGCCATGCTGAAACCACGCAGTTCGACATGGTGCGCGCCTTCGTTTTCCTGGCAGGATTGCCCGTGCTCCCGTTCCGGCCGACGGACAAGATCGATATCGTGAACGTCGACTTTGTAGCCGACGCCATTGCGACGCTTCATCAGAAAGAGCAGCCCAAGTTCGATACCTATCATCTTTCGTCGGGAGTCGACTCCCAGACATTCCGCGAACTGACAGCCGCACTCGCTTCCTCCCAGCAGAAGCGCAAGCCCGTTTTCGTGCCATTCGCAGAGCGTCCCTTTACCGAGTCGGTCAAGTTCCTGTCTAACCGCAAAGGACCAATGGGCCGGGGCGCTTCGTTGATGAAGGTCTTCATGCCGTACCTCGTGTGGAATACGGTGTTCGACAACACCCGCGTGACTTCCGAGCTCGGGCGCCGACCCGTACCGTTCTCGCAATACAGTTTTCCGTTGCTGAAGTTCAGCCGCGAGAACAACTTCGAATACAAATACCAGCCGTGGCCCTCGACCAGAGGAGGGAACGCCGCATGATGGATTTCGTCCTCGAAGCCTGGGTGAGCAGCAACATCGAGCGCGCCAAGGTCCGCTGGATGATGGGCGGCAACAAGCCTTGGCAGCCCAGCGAAAAGTTAAAGCTCTTGTTCGCCGGATACAACGGTACCCGCAACATGGGATCCGATGTCCGCGTCGAAGAGATGATCCGGCAAATCCGCCACATTCTGGGCGCAGACCGCGTCGACTTCAGCGTCATGAGCCAGAACTTCGACTTTTCGAAGGGATACTTTGAGGGCACGACGCAGGTTCATCTACCCGACATTTTCCCGCCGTTTCTGTTCGATGAAGTCCCGAAGCATCACGGCGTCGTCGCGTGCGAAGGCTCGATGTTCAAGAGCAAGTTCGCCAATGCCCTGACCACCATGATGATCGGATCGCTCGGCCTCGCCGCAGTCGAAAACAAATTGTCAGTCGGTTACGGCGCCGAAGCCGGGCACATGGATCCCCTCGTCGCAAGAATGTGCGGACGTTACTGCAAGCAGTCGCTCGTGATCACGCGCAATGACGAGTCACGAAAAATCCTGAGCGAGCTGGGAGTTCCGACCCAACTCGGCACCGATACGGCCTGGACCTTCGAGCCGCGACCGGCAGAATACGGTCAAAGGATATTGCGCGAGGTCGGATGGGATGGCCGAACTCCCGTGCTGGTGGTTTGTCCGATCAATCCGTTTGAGTGGCCCGTACGCGCGTCCGTGGTCAAGTACGCTCTGCGCACCATGACGGGCGCTTACAAAGACAGCCACTACCGTACCGTGTACTTTCATAACTCCGGGCCAGCTGCCGATCGAGCCTATCAGCACTATCTGAAGTCAATCGCGAATGCTGTCGACGCCTTCCGAGAGCAGCGCAAAGTTTTCGTGATCATGGTGGCCACTGAGCGTCTCGACGCGCGCCCCGCCAATCGCATCGCCGAAAAGCTTGGCGGAGTTCCTGTCCTCACCTCCGATCAGTACAACATGTACGAACTGGTCAGCATCCTGCGCTGTTGCCACATGATGGCGTCGTCGCGCTATCACGGCATCGTGACATCCATGCCCGCCCTTGTTCCATCGGCCGGCATCACCATGGACGAACGAATCCGCAACCTGATGCGCGAGCGCGGACATCCGGAGTTGCTGACGATGGTCGATGATCCCGATCTCGAGCCGAAGCTGCTGGCAGCGCTGAATGTTTTGGCAACAGAGGGCGAGCGGATTTCCGATGGAATCGCGCGGACCGTCGTGAAGAACCTCAAAGTCATGGCGCAGATGGGCGTCTTCTTCGAAGAAGAAGTGCAGCGCCGCTATCCGGAATTTCCCACGCGCACCGGCGAGTGGAGTTGGGAAGATTATCTGCCGCCGATGAACGATTCTCTCAGGCAGTTGATTTCCGCATATAGTTAGTCGCTCGTCCCAGAAAAGATATGCCATTCGTCGGCGACATCTTTGCGCAACTCAAGTCCGCTCCAGGCAACATCGTGTTGCAGGAGATCCGCGATGGCCATACCACCGGCGTAACCGGGCCGGAGCTCCTAGAACTGGTCGCGAAAGCACGCACTTTCCTCGCGTCCAAGGGACTCAAGAAGGGCGACCGTTGCGGTATCCTCGCCGCGAATAGCATTCGCTGGATCGCGATGGATCTGGCCGCGATGGCCGAGGGCCTGATCGTCGTTCCGCTTTACTTCCGCCAAGCCCCGGCAGAACTTGTCGCCATCATGAAAGACAGCGCGCCTTCTCTGGTCGGCTGCGGCGACGCTGGCCTTCGCGCCGGAATTCAGCAAGCCTGGCCAGATGCGCCTCCGCACTTCCTCTTGGACGAAATCTTCGCAGGTGTCGATGGCATCACCCTCGATCGCCCGCAAGTCCGCGACGAAGACGCAGTCACCATCATTTACACCTCCGGAACATCGGGCGAATCGAAAGGCGTCGTGCTCACCGCTGCGAACGTCGGATTCATGCTGGGCCGTACCGCCGCCCGCCTCGACGAGTTAATGGACGGCCGCACCGGGCAAGATCGCATCTTCCATTACCTGCCATTCAGTTTCTGCGCCTCATGGATCGCTGTCTTGACCTTCATGCTTCGCGGCAGCCTGGTCACGTTGAATACCGATCTGACGAAGATTCCCAACGACATGCCCTCCGTGGCGCCGCACTATTTCCTCAACGTGCCGCAGTTGCTCGAGCGCATGCGGCGCGGAGTCGACGAGCAAATCGCAAAAAAGGGCGGCATCGGCCAAGCCATCTATTCCCGAGCAAAGGCGGACTGGACAGCGAATAAAGGCGCTAGCTCGTTCTGGCTCTGGCTGGCCAACAAACTCGTCTTTCCGACCATTCGCAAGAAGATGGTCGGGGAGAATCTGAAAGCCCTGATCTGCGGTTCCGCTCCGCTCACACCGGAGACGCAAGACTACTTCCGCATGCTCGGCATCCCGGTATTACAGGTGTACGGACTCACCGAGACCACGGGCATTCTCACCATGGACGACCCGAAAAATCCCGTGCCAGCTCATGTCGGCCCGACGATCCCCGGCATCGAGATGAGGCTCGCCGAAAACGAAGAGATCATCGTTCGTGGGCCAAACGTTTTCCCCGGCTACTGGAATCGCCCGCAGCAGTCCGCCGATGTACTGCGCGACGGATGGTTCCACACCGGCGACCAAGGCGAACTCGACTCGACCGGTACTTGGCGCATTGTTGGACGCATCAAAAACCTCATTGTCTTGGGATCAGGCCACAAGATCGCTCCCGAAACGGTCGAAGAAGAGATTGCCAAGCATCTGCCAAACGCACAGCAGGTCGTGATCATCGGCAACGGCCGCGGATATCTCACGGCGCTTATCACCGGCAGTGTCAGCAGCGAGGAGGTGCAGTCCGCTTTGGACGCGGTCAATTCTCAATTGCCACATTACAAGCAGGTGCGTGCTTTCCACATCTCACAAGACGCCTTTTCGATCGACAACGGTATGCTCACCGCCAACGGCAAGCTGAAGCGCGACGTGATCGCTACGCGGATGAAAAACGAAATCGAGGCCATGTACCGCACGGTGAAGACCGCATGACCACTCCGCATCTCGGCCAGACCATGTCGTGGGAGTTCAAGGAAGGCGTCGTCGAGCTTCGCCTTCACCGCACCCCTTGCAACGAGATAGGCTCCAAATCGCTCGACGAACTTGAAGCCTTCTCGCGTTACCTGCAAAGCCTCGACTCATCGGCGCATGGGGTCTTAATCTACAGCGACTTGAAATGCGGGTTTTGCGCCGGAGCCGATCTTCGCGAGCTCTACCAGCGCTCGCAAGCCATGGCCACCTCCGACGCCGCCAAAGGCGTCCGCGAATTTCTGGAGCGAATTCATAGCGCACTGAACATAATCGACGCCTCTCCTTTAACGACCATCGCTGCGGTCAACGGCGTCGTCTTTGGCGGCGGATTCGAATTAGCGCTGGCCTGCGACCTGATCGTCGCCGACAAGACGGCGCGCTTCGCCTTCCCCGAATTGCGTCTCGGACTGATCCCCGGATTCGGCGGTATCCCACGCCTCAAGCGCGACATCAGCAATGCCGTCGTACGGGATCTGTTACTCACCGGCCGCAGCTTCAATGCCACCAAGGCGCAGCAGATCGGACTCGCAAGCCAGGTCGTTGCCGAAGGAGAAGTCTTGCGAGCCGCCCGGGCCACCGCCGCCCAGATCGCCAAATTCGACCGCGGCACCTCGGCAACGGCGAAGCAGTTCATCAAGCCGATCCCTCACGAGGAACTCCGTCGCGAGATCGATATCTTCTGCGAACTGTTTTCGCGTCCAGCCGTGCAGGCCGGACTCAAGAAGTTTGTCGAATCAAAAGACGCGCAGCCGTATTTGCCCTAGGCGAAACTGAATTAAAATGACTGCTTATGCCAACAGCTGAAAAGACCTTGGATGAGATCCTCGATCTCGCCTCGGCGCACTTTAAAGTCTCGCGCGAAAAACTTTCCCCCGATGACGACTTTTTCAAAGCGCTCGGGATTGACAGCCTCCAGACGCTCGATCTGCTCACAAAACTCGAGAATCATTTTCACGTCGAACTGCCTGACTACGAATTGCAGGGAGTGACCGATTTCCGCACGCTGGCTGGAAAAATCCAGGCGCGCTTGTAGCAAAGATTCCAATTGTTGATTTCTGATTGTTGATCGGGAGGGAACATGCTCCCGCAACTGTGCTCGACTTGCTCAATCAGCAATCTACAATCGACAAGCAGCAATTCAACCATGCTCGATCTTCGTCAATACACTTGCCTGGGAGCGGCCCTTCGCGATGCCCTTGACCGCTTTTCCTCCGAAGTGTGTCTGATCGAAGCCGAACGCGACCGCGAGAAACTGCGCCTCACCTACTCCGACTTCAAGGAAATGGCGCTCCCTCTCGCCCGTGCCCTCGAAGATGCCGATTTCGATCCAAACGATCGCGCCGCGATCATCATGACCAACCAGTCGAAGTGGCTGGTCTCGGCCTACGCCATTTTCTATTGCGGCGGCGTGCTCGTTCCCCTCGACTACAAGCTGACTCCCGCTGAGCATCTCCAACTGCTCGCTCATTCCAAGGCCAAAGTCCTGATCGTCGAATATCACCTGTGGCGCGCGATCATGCAGGCTCAGGAATTTCAGAAAATCGCGACGAAGATCGTATTAGTCACCGAAGCTCCGCTCGGCGCCGATCTCGCTGGCGCCTTCCGCTGGGAAGATTTCAAGCGCAAGGGCGCGCCCGATTTCGTGATGCGCCAGAAGGACGACGTTGCCTGCATCGTCTATTCCTCCGGAACCGGAGGCCGTCCGAAAGGCTGCGTTCTGACCCATGAGAATTATCTCGAACAGTGCCGCTCGCTGACGGCGTGGTATCCCTTCTGGCCGGGAGTGCGTTACCTCAGCATCCTTCCGACAAACCACGCGATCGACTTCATGGTGGGATTCATCGGGCCCTTCGTCTGCGGCGCCTGCGTCGTGCACCTCCGCACGCTGCGTCCAGAGTTTGTGCGCGATGCCTTTGTGCGATACCGCATCACGTACGTTTCGCTGGTCCCGATGATCTTGAAGAATCTCGAAAAAGGTCTCCGCGCAAAGTTCGACGAATTACCCGGCTGGAAGCGCGCCATCCTGAACACGATGATCTCGCTTAACCGCGCTCTGACGAAGCGCAGGCCAAACGTGAAGCTCAGCCGCATGCTGCTCTCAAATATTCATCAAGGTTTCGGCGGAGAGTTGCTCGCCCTCATCACCGGTGGCGCCTTCATGGAGCCCTCCACCATGCAGTTCTTCTACGACCTCGGCGTCCCCGTGGTGAACGGCTATGGCCTGACTGAGGCGGGCACGGCTCTGACGCTGAACGATCTCAAGCCTTTCCGCGCAGACACCGTCGGCAAGTCCCTGCCGGGAGTCGAGCTTCGCATTCTGAATCCCGACGCCGACGGCATTGGCGAGGTAGCGGTGCAAAGCAAGACGGTGATGTCGCATTACCTTGATGATCCGGAACTCACTCTTGAAACTATCGTCGACGGCTGGCTGCTCACTGGCGATCTCGGACGCTTCGAGCAACACGGCCATCTTCAACTCTTCGGCCGCAAGAAGAACATGATCGTCACCGAGGGCGGAAAAAATATCTACCCCGAAGACATCGAAACTGTATTCGATGGCCTGGCAGTGAAGGAATACGCGATCTTCGCCTCGAACTACATCTGGCCAAAAAAGGAACTCGGCAAAGAGGCTCTACTGCTGGTTCTGCGCTTGGAGCAGAACCAGAAACTGGAGCCGGCCTTACTGGAAGACATCGCAGCGCGCAACCGCAAGCTGCCTGACTTCAAGCGTGTCGGCGGATATCTCGTCTGGGAGAAAGATTTCCCGCGCACCGCCTCGATGAAAATCAAGCGTCAGGTCCTGGCCGAAGAAATTGGCAAGTCTGTAGTGCGTTCAGCAATCACGCAGTTGTAATCGAAAGTCGGACTTCGAATTGGGGCGAAGCTATCTCGCAATCGTGAATCCCGCTGCCGGAGGAGGGAAGAGTCAGAAACTCCTCGGGCCTGCACTCGACCGCCTGCGTGCCGGCGGCATCGAGGTCGAAGTTGCGAACACGTCCGCATCGGGCGATGCCACGCGAATTACCCGCGAAGCCTATGGACGCGGTATCCGCAACTTCATCGCCGTCGGCGGAGACGGCACTTCCTACGAAGTTGTCAACGGACTTTTTCCCGAATCGATCGACAAGGAACCAGCGCGCCTGGGATTTCTTCCGCTCGGCACCGGCAATTCCTTCCTGCGCGACTTCAGTGACAAAGGCGCCGACTATGCCATCGAATCGATCCTTGCGGACCGTGCCCGCACCTGCGACGTCCTGCGCCTGCGCCATCGAGAAGGCACGATCTACTACATCAACTTGCTCAGTATGGGCTTTTCCGCAGATGTCGCAACATTGCGGGCCCGTCAATTCGCGCACTGGGGAGAACTCGGCTATTTCACATCCATCTTTTTAACGCTCGCCCGCTTCAACCGACGTCCGTTTCCACTGCGAGTAGAGGCTCAAAATACTTTCGACGATCGTCGTTGCCTCTTCATCACCTTCAATAACAGCAAGTTTACCGGCGGCACGATGATGATCGCTCCCAAAGCCGAGGTGAGCGACGGCCTGGTCGAATACGTCCGTTGGGGACCAATCGGAAGGCTGGGACTGATCCGCAACCTCCCCGGTCTCTACGACGGGACGCATATCGAACATCCTCTGGCCGAGCGCAAAGCCGTGAAGCGTGTGGAATTCAATCTCGATCGTCCCGTCGATGTCATGGTCGATGGTGAAGTGCTGTCTCTGCATTGCGAAGAACTCGACGTGCTCCCCGGAGCCCTGACCGTGGTCGCCTGAAACCCGTGATATAAAAAACTATGTCTGAAGAGCGGCGAAAAAAACGGGAGAAGCGGGATGCGTTGAAAGAGAATAAGTCGCGGAAGGGGCTTGCATACGCGATTATCCTCATCTGTTTCGCCGGCGCCTTTTTCGGCGGCCGTTACTATAAGAATCACAAGTACGATTCGTTTGCTCAATGCCTTACTAACAAAGGAGCCAAGATGTACGGGCTCTATTGGTGCCCGCATTGCGCCGATCAAAAAGAAATGTTCGGCGCATCATTCAAGAAGATCGACTACGTCGAGTGCGCGATCAAGGACAAGCCCGGCGAATTGGCCCCCGCGTGCAAGGCTGCCGGAGTGAAGCTCTTTCCAAGTTGGCAATTCGGCAACGAGGCTCCCAAAGAAGGAGTTCTCTCAATGGACGCATTAAGCGATAAAACCGGGTGCGCTCTGCCTTGAACGCCGTCCGCAACAATATCCTCTTCATGCTGATAGCTGTGCTGTCGGTTGCGGGAGTAGTTGTCTCCGGCGTCTCCCTGCAAAGACACTATGCGAAATCAGCCACGAACTTCTGCGACTTCAGCCAGAAATTTAGCTGTGACATCGTGAACCGCAGCGAATACTCCGAAATCCAGGGAATCCCGGTTGCAGGGATTGGAGTGGCAGGCTATGTCGCGTTATTCGTTCTATCGACATTCTGGAGGTCGCGCGCCGAAACTCCAACTCGTCTCCTCCTAGCAGCCCTGGCGGGTCTTGCATTCGCTCTATATCTCACCTATGTCGAGGCACGTGTCTTAGCCACGTGGTGCATCTTATGCGTCGGATCGCTGATCCTGATCTCTCTGATTGCCCTCTTATCGATTACCGTAAAGCTACGAAGCCCGTCCGCATGAACTGATCCGCCGTTATATCCTAAGAAATCATTTCGTTTGCAATGGAAGAAATCCATAAGTCTGAATCTTTGCCGTCGGGCGTCTCCGAGGGAGTGATCCGCGTGGAGGCTGCGGCCGGAGACCTACGCCTGCACGAATTTCAGAGCCGCATTTTCCGCAACACACGATTCTTGCGAGTGTGGCTTCCGCCAGGCTATGACAACGGTGAAAACGATGGAAGGCAATATCCGGTTCTCTATCTCAACGACGGCCAGAATCTGTTTGAGTCCTCTTCCTCATTCACGGGAGTGGAATGGCAAGTTGACGAAACGGCAGACCGCCTGGTCCGCGAGGGCGTAATCGCGCCGATGATTATTGTCGGCATCGACAATGCCGGTAAAGACCGCTTCCGCGAATACATGCCGCATCGCTCGATGCAGCCCATGATGCTCCGGGTCCAGGGGCAGAAGTATCCCAACTTCCTCACCAAAGATGTCATGCCTTTTTTGGCCCGCAATTACCGCGTCGCGACAGGCCCTGAGAACACAGGCTTAGGAGGCTCGTCTCTAGGCGCTCTCATTTCCCTCTACACCGCTGCTGTGCAGCCCGGACTGATCGGCCACCTGCTTCTCGAGAGCCCATCGCTGTGGGCCTCGAGTCGGCAAATGATTCGCGAAAGTCGAGCCATAAAACACTGGCCCGAACGGGTGTTTCTCGCCACTGGAACAGCGGAGGCCGGCAGGGAAGATAAAGACCGCAGCATGGTCGATGACGTGCGTGAATTGGCTTCAATCTTCGGGCGTGCTGGATTGGGTGCCGATCGGTTTCGCCTTCAGATTGACGATGGAGCAACACACCACGAGTCCGCGT
>Ga0335085_10001685_pt1 | contig 45096 bp, 48 predicted proteins | sample Lox_Sample_45_FD_206712 | JGI IMG/M metagenome (GOLD analysis project Ga0335085, IMG submission 206712) | Soil microbial communities from Loxahatchee National Wildlife Refuge, Florida, United States - Lox_Sample_4.5 | ecosystem: Environmental > Terrestrial > Soil > Wetlands | place: USA...
TCCATCACGGGCGCTGAGTCGGTAAACACGCGGTACCCGAACGGGCCGATTTCCTCGGCGATCCCGTCGGCGAGGCGCTGCAGCCGCCCCCGTAGGACCTTGTGGTAGTCGCGCCCAAGCGCGTAGCGCGCGACGAACGCCTTGTCGCCGTCGGCGAGAACGCCGTCGCTGTCGACCGCAGGCGGCCGGTAGTCCATTCGCGCCGAGATTACGCGCACGGTTCCGGGAACCAGCGCCGCGGGCCGAGTCCTTTTCGCACCGTGCTTTCGCATATAATCGAGCTCGCCCGAGAAGCCGGATGCGAGCCACGCGGCAAGGCGGGGTTCCGCCGCGGATAGGTCGGTGTCGGCGATTCCTACCGCCTGGAATCCCAGCTCGCGTCCCCAGAACTTCACTTTCGCCGCGAGCGCGGCGAGCTGCGTCGCCCGCAGACGGCGCGGGTGCCTTGTTCTTCCTACATGACCCATCCCGCAGATCATATCCAGCCGACGGCGAAATCGCACTGGAGCGCGCATCTCGCCGACGCGGATGCCACAGCCCGCCTCGGGTCGCGCCTCGCGGCGTGCATCAGGCCAGGAATGCGCATCTACCTGCAGGGTGAACTCGGCAGCGGAAAATCGACTCTGATCCGTGGATTGCTGCGCGCCCTCGGCGTCCAAGACAGGGTGAAAAGCCCCACCTACACCCTGGTTGAACTTTACGTCGTTTCTAGATTAAACTTGTACCACTTTGATTTTTATCGATTCCTGAATGCGAACGAGTTTGCAGACGCTGGTCTGGCGGACTATTTCCAGGGAGATGGAGTCTGCCTGGTCGAGTGGCCGGAACGGGCCGGTGACCTGCTGCCGGAACCCGACCTCGAGATCACACTCCGCTACTCGGGCGAGGGGCGGCAGATCCATGCACGCGCTCACACCGTGCCGGGGGAGCAATGCCTAGCCCGTTGCCGCGAGGGCTGAGCGCGCTCGCGCTCGCTGCCCTGCTCTCGACCGGGCTCGCTGCCGCAGCGGCGCCGTCCCTCGAGGCGCTGCGCGCTGTGCGCGTGTGGCCTGCCCCCGAGTACACGCGCGTGACGCTCGAATCCGCCGAGCCGCTGCAGCACCGCATGAGCTCGATCAAGGACCCCGAGCGCCTGGTCCTCGATCTCGAGGGCGTCGATTTTGCGAGCGTGCAGCAGGCATTCGCCGGCAAGGTTTCCGATAGCGACCCCTATATCGGGAATCTTCGCGTGGGGCGCTTCAAGCCCGGCGTCGTCCGGGTCGTGCTCGACCTCAAGACCGAGGTCAAACCGCAGATCTTCACGCTGGCGCCGATCGGCGAATACGGCCATCGGCTGGTGCTCGACATCTATCCCACCCATCCGGTAGACCCGATACTGACGCTGCTGCAGAAACCCGGGCCCAGGATGGAGCCGTCCGTCGGCAACGAGACCGAGGGGCAAACGGCACCCAAGGCGCCGCCGGCGAGACGGACCGAGCCGCCAAAGGAGCGCATCATCACGGTCGCCATCGACGCCGGGCACGGCGGCGAGGACCCCGGGGCGAAGGGCCGCCGCGGCACCTACGAGAAGACAGTGACGATGCTGATCGCGCGCAAGCTGAAGGCCCTGGTCGACTCCGAGCCCAACATGCGCGCCCTGCTCATCCGCGACGGAGACTACTTTCTCGATCTCAAGGCCCGCGTCGAGAAAGCCCAGGTCGTGAATGCGGATGTGTTCGTTTCGATTCACGCGGACTCTTTCGTAAAGCCCCACGCCCGGGGCTCATCGGTATTCGCGCTCTCGGAGCGCGGCGCGACCAGCGTCGCGGCACGCGAGCTCGCCGCGCGCGAGAACCAGGCGGACTTCATCGGCGGCTTCAACGTGAAGAGCAAGGATCCCTACCTCAAGATGACCATCGCAGACCTGAGCCTGACTCAGCAGATCAGCGACAGTCTCAAGCTAGCGCGAGCGGTGCTCGGCGAGCTGGGTGACATCAATTCCCTGCACCGGGGAAGGGTGGAGCAGGCCGGCTTCGCCGTGCTGAAGGCCCCCCAAATTCCCTCCGTCCTTGTCGAGACCGCGTTCATCAGCAATCCCGACGAGGAGAAACGGCTCAACAACCAGGCTTACCAGGAGAAGATCGCGCGCGCGATCCTGCGTGGGGTCAAGAGCTACGTCGCGAAGAACCCGCCGCTGCGCGCGCCGCCCACCCTTGCGGCGATCCGCTGACCGCCCCGCTCAAAGCCTGGCCCGCGCCAGACGCGACCTGATGTACTCGAAGGCAAGCGGCATCACCGACAGCACGATGACGCCGATGATCACGGCGCTCAGATTCTGCTTCACCACGGAGACGTTCCCGAACCAGTAGCCCGCGTAGAGCAGCGACAGAACCCAGGCGAGCGCTCCGGCGAAGTTATAGACGGTAAAACGCAGATAGGTCATGCGCGCGATCCCCGCGACGAACGGTGCGAAGGTCCTCAAGATCGGCACGAAGCGGGTGACGATGACTGTCAGTCCCCCGTGCTTCTCGTAGAACGCGTGAGCGCGATCCAGGGCGCTGCGGTTGAAAAAGCGCGAGGTCTCCCAATGGAAAACCCTGGGACCGATGTAGTAGCCGATGGAATAGTTCACGGTGTTGCCGAGAACCGCGGCCACGACCAGGAGCAGCGCCAGCACGTGTACGTCCATGCCGCCAGCGGCCGCGAGCGCTCCGGCGACGAACAGCAGCGAGTCCCCGGGCAGGAAGGGCGTCACGACAAACCCCGTCTCGGAAAAGATGATGACGAAGAGGATCACGTATATCCACGCGCCGTATTGCTGAAGCACGGCGGCGAGGTGCCGGTCGAGGTGGACCAGGAGGTCCAAGGCGGAGAGCAGGAGTTCCACCGGCCGCATTCTACCGTGTCACATATAATTGGCGCGTCGATCGCATCAATCCGGAAGAACTGCAACGTGCCCTCCATCAGGCTCCTGCCCGAAACGCTGATCAGCCAGATCGCCGCGGGCGAGGTGGTCGACCGGCCCGCGTCGGTGCTCAAGGAGCTCCTGGAGAACAGCTTCGACTCGGGCGCAACCGAAATCGGCGTGACGCTCTCGGAGGGGGGCATCAGGCAGATCCGCGTCGTCGACAACGGCAGCGGTATCGCCCGGGATGATTTGCCGATGGCGTTCGCGCGGCACGCGACCAGCAAGATCGCTTCGCTCGACGACCTGGAGCAGGTGCGATCCCTCGGTTTCCGCGGTGAGGCCCTAGCGAGCATCGCCTCGGTCGCGCGCGTCGGCCTGGCGAGTCGCTCGGCGGGGGCCGACCGCGGTTTCGCCATACGCGCCGAGGGCGGAAGCATCGGCAGCGTCGAGCCGTCCGCGCAGCCGGCCGGTACTTCGGTCGAGGTGAACGATCTGTACTACAACACGCCGGCGCGGCGCAAGTTCCTGAAGAGCGAGGCGACCGAGTTCGGTCATTGCGAGGAAGTCTTCACGCGGGCGGCGCTTTCGCGCCCCGAAATTGCGCTCAGCCTGAAGCACAACGGCCGGGTCGTCGCCCGGTTCGGACCGGGCGACGCTGCGAAGCGCGTCGAAGCCGCTCTGGGGCAGGAGTTCGCGCGCTCGATGCGCACGGTCTCCGCGAACGGCGTGCTGAAGGTCTCGGGGTTCGCAGGCTCGCCTGCCTATACCCGCACGAACCGGGACACGCAGTTCGTCTACGTCAACGGCCGCTTCGTGCGAGACAAGCTGCTTGCACACGCGCTGCGCGAAGCCTATCGCGACGTGCTTCACGGCGAACGTCACCCAGCCTATGTGCTCTTTCTCGAGATCGACCCGCACGCCGTCGACGTGAACGTCCATCCGGCGAAGACCGAGATCCGCTTTCGCGACCCGCGCGCGGTCCACCAGTTCGTGTTTTACGCCGTCACGAAGGGACTTTCTGGAACGGCCGGCGAGACGCCCGCCGCGATCGCCACCCCTGTCGCCGAAGGGCATGCGGTGACGCCTCGAGCGGCCCAGCCCGCGTTGGGACTGGCGCAGCCGACGGCGAGCTACTCCGCCATGTTCGCGGACCTGCGCGCCAACCTCCAATCCGCGCCTGCGGACGCGGGCGCCGCTGAAACGCCGCCGCTGGGGTACGCGCTCGCCCAGCTTCACGGCGTCTACATCCTCGCCCAGAACCGGGAAGGTCTGGTGCTCGTCGACATGCACGCGGCTCATGAGCGCATCCTCTACGAGAAGCTCAAGGGGGCGCTCGACTCGCGCGCGATGAACACGCAGAAGCTGCTCATCCCCGCGACCTTCCACGCCGACCGCGTCGACGTGGCGACCGCGGAGGAGCACGGCACTACGCTGAACCAGCTGGGTTTCGACGTCGCCGCGATCTCCCCGTTCGCCCTCGCGGTGCGCGCCGTGCCCTCGATGCTCGCCGATGCCGACGCGTCGGTGCTGGCGCGCGCTCTCTTGCGCGACATCCGCGAGTACGGTGCGAGCCGCGTGCTCACCGAGCGCCGCGACGAGCTGCTTGGCACCATGGCCTGCCACGGCGCGGTGCGCGCCCACCGCGGGCTGACCATCCCGGAGATGAACGCCCTGCTGCGCGAGATGGAGGAGACAGAGCGCTCGGGACAGTGCAACCACGGCCGTCCGACATGGTTCCAGATGAGCCTCGCCGATCTCGACAAGCTCTTCATGCGTGGCCGCTGACCCTGCCGCGATCCTCTTCATTGGCCCGACCGCCAGCGGCAAGAGCGAGCTGGCTGCGGCGCTGGCGGAGCGGTTTCCCGTCGAGGTCGTCAGCGTCGACTCGGCGCAAGTCTACCGTGGCATGGACATCGGCACGGCGAAGCCGTCGCCCGCCGAACGGGCGGCCGTTCCGCACCATCTGATCGACATCCTCGACCCGACCGAGAGCTATTCGGCCGCGCGCTTCCGCAGCGACGCCTTGAGATTCATCGGCGAAATCTCCGCGCGCGGCCGCCTGCCGCTCCTCGTCGGCGGCACCATGCTCTATTTCAAGGCGCTGCGCGAGGGGCTCTCGGAGCTCCCCGAATCGGACGCCGCAGCGCGCGCGCAAATCGACGCCGAGGCCGCCGCGCGAGGATGGCCGGCGCTGCACAAGGAGCTCGCGCGGATCGACCCGGCTACCGCGGCCCGTCTGAAGCCCAACGACGCGCAGCGCATCCAGCGGGCACTTGAAATCCATCGCATCACCGGCAATCCGATGTCGCAGCTCGTCGGGCGAAGGAGGACCGCCCTGCCCTTCCGACTCGTCGAGGTCGCGCTCATTCCCTCGGATCGAAGCGAGCTGCACCGGCGCATCGAAGCGCGCTTCGAGGCGATGCTCCAGCGCGGATTGGTCGAGGAATTGCGCGAGCTGCGCAAGCGCTATACGTTGCGACCTGGCCTCCCGTCGATGCGCTGCGTGGGATACCGGCAGGCGTGGCAGCATCTCGAAGGCGAGTACGATCGCGACGAGCTGCGGAATCGGGGAATCTACGCCACGCGCCAGCTCGCCAAGCGCCAGCTCACATGGCTGCGGGGAATGAAAGGGTTACGGACCTTCGATTGCTTCGCGGAGAGCGTGCGCGATGGGCTCTTCGAGTTTCTGCGGGAGGAGTGGGGGAGCGGGTAGGCTCACCGCGCGATTTCAAGCCGGCGATCCCACGGCGCGGCCCACGGTGATATCGTGGTCCGCGAGGCCGCCAAAGGAGAAGACCCCATGGGCTCCCAGTCGATCGCGGTGCGCAAGCTGACCCCGAGCATCGGCGCCGAGATACTCGGCGCCGACCTCTCCCGCCCGCTCGACCAGGACCAGTTCCGCACCGTGCACGACGCGCTTATGGACCACCTGGTGATCTTCTTTCGCAACCAGACGCTCAGCGTCGAGCAGCACAAAGCCTTCGGGCGCCGCTTCGGCAAGCTGCACGTGCACCCGGCCGCGCCGCGCGAGCTGCCCGAGCACCCGGAGATCTTCGTTGTCAGGGCTGACGATGCCTCAGAGCACGTCGCCGGCGAGGACTGGCACTCGGATGTCTCCTGCGATGCCGAGCCGCCGATGGGCTCCATCCTCTACCTCACGGAGATTCCGCCCGACGGCGGCGGCGACACCCTGTTCGCCAACATGTATCTCGCTTACGAGACGCTCTCCGAGCCGGTGCGCAAGCTGATCGACGGGCTGAAGGCGGTGCACTCGGGCGAGCAGTACTACCGCGGCCGCTACGGCATCGACGACAGCGGCAAGGTGTTTCCGCGCTCCGAGCACCCCGTCGTGCGCACCCATCCGGTGACTCGCAGGAAGGCCCTGTTCGTGAACCGTATGTTCACGGCACATATCGTCGGCCTGCGCAAGAACGAGAGCGATGCGATCCTCGAGATGCTGTACCGGCACATCGAGACGCCGGAACTCGCGGTGCGCTTCAAGTGGCGGCCGAACTCGGTCGCCTTCTGGGACAACCGCTGCGCCCAGCACCACGCGGTGTGGGACTACTACCCCGCCAAGCGCTACGGCCACCGCGTCACGATCTGCGGCGACAGGCCCTACTGAGCCACCATCAGCCTTCCCTCGATCCAGCCAGTCCGGCTCCTTGAACTTCATGCAGATCTGGTCCAAGAGCACGTGTACGACGATGTACGCGGTGATGAGTGCTAATCTCAGCTCCCCCAGGGACGGATCGCTTCCTTGAGCTTCTTATAGCCTTCCAGATAACGCGGGCGCGGGCCGCCGTAGATCCTGTCGAAGACGGCGAGCTGCGCGTCCAGCCACTGGGCGAGCTTCGTATTGCCCGGGTTCGCGGCCTTGTACGCCTCGTTGATCAGCACGAAATGGATGCGGGGATCGTACGGTTGCTTGGTGCCGCCCTCGGTCTCGTCGCCTTTCAGGAGGCGCAGCAGCATCGCGTCCGCCGAACCCAGCGTCTGCTCGTAGATCGGCGCGCCGTGGACCCGGTACATGACGCTCGTCATGTCCTTGCCGTTGGTCATGGTGAAGCCCATGTCCTTCCAGAGCTTCTTCATGTCGACCTTGGCGCCGGCACGGTCGAGCACGATTTGGCCCCAGTCGCGCAGCACGTCGGGCGCATCCGCCATGAGGTCGGTGAGCCGGTCGCCGTCGAGGTCGGTCGCGTAGAGGATGCACGGGCGCTGGCGAATCAGGTCGTGCAGCAGCAGGCCGAAGTTGGTGTCGGAGATGTGCTCGTAGATGTCCCCGCCCCAGCCCTCCATGCCGGCCTTGAAGTCCTTGGGCAGGAGCGCGACGATCGCGTCGACGTTGGCGCGGTGCTCCTCGTAGGCGTCCACGGTGTACTGACGCTTGAGCTTGAACTCGGTGCCCTGTAGCAGCCAGCGGAAAATGCCGGCGTTGACCGCGTCCTCCTGCGCCTGGGTGGGCTTGGTGGCGACGCGGCCGATCGAGCCGGTCTCGTGCACCAGTTGCAGGAACAGCCGCGCGGCGTACGCCATGCGCACGCCCGGCGTGTTCATCTCGGAGTGGATGGTTCCGGTCTTGGGGTCGACCGAGAATTTCTTCTTGTCCTGCGAGTACGGCAGCCCGGGCATGAAGCGCACGCTGGTCACGCCGCCGTAGGGACGCACGTTGCAATACACGCCCGCGGCCGTGCGCAGGGGGGCGTTCGCCGACTTGCCCATCACCACGACCTTCTTCCCGCCGTCGTTCACCATGAAATCGCCCGCGGTCGACCACTTGAGCGCGGTGGCGTCGAGCTTGCCGAACCATTCGAGCGACACCAGCTTCGTGTCGTGGCGGAACTGCGCCATCATCGGCACCCCGAGGAACGGCAACCCCAGCACGTCGAGCGCCATAAGCGTGCCGTTCAGGGCGAACATGTCGGTGAACGCGTGCGCGACGGGCTTGACGCCCCCGGCAGGGTTTCCCCCTTCCCAAATGATCGCGTCGGGATAGCCGGTCGGCCTGACGGTGGAGCGCTTGTAGATACTGTCGAGCAGTTTGAAGAGATCGCCCTTCTGCTCTTCCTGGGCGACCTTCAGTAAGTCGAGTTGTTGTGCCATGAACGCCGGGACCTCGGAGAGGGATGTCGGGCTGCTAGACCATCAGCGGCACGATCAGCAGCGCGACGATGTTGATGATCTTGATGAGCGGGTTGACCGCCGGGCCCGCCGTGTCCTTGTACGGATCGCCGACCGTGTCGCCGGTCACCGCCGCCTTGTGGGCGTCGGAGCCCTTGCCGCCGTGGTGCCCGTCCTCGATGTATTTCTTCGCGTTGTCCCAGGCGCCTCCGCCGGTGCACATCGAGATCGCCACGAACAGCCCCGTTACGATGGTGCCCATCAGCACGCCCCCGAGCGCCTGCGGCCCGAGCGCCAGCCCGACCACGATCGGAACGAGCACCGGCAGCAGCGACGGGATCATCATCTCCTTGATCGCGGCGAGCGTCAGCATGTCGACGGCGCTGCCGTACTCGGGCTTCGCCTTGCCTTCCATGATGCCGGGAATTTCCTTGAACTGGCGGCGCACCTCCACCACCACCGAGCCCGCGGCGCGCCCGACGGCTTCCATCGCCATCGCGGCGAAGAGGAACGGCACCATGCCTCCGATCAGCAGGCCGATGACGACCATGTGGCTGGACAGGTCGAAGGTCAGCGACTTGCCCGCCGATTCCAGCGCGTGGGTATAGTCGGCGAACAGCACGAGCGCGGCGAGACCCGCGGACCCGATGGCGTAGCCCTTGGTCACCGCCTTCGTGGTGTTGCCGACCGCATCCAGGGGATCGGTGATGGCGCGCACCGACTCGGGCAGCTTGGCCATCTCGGCGATGCCACCCGCGTTGTCGGTGATCGGGCCGTAGGCGTCGAGCGCGACGATGATGCCGGCGACCGACAGCATCGATGTCGCCGCGATCGCGATCCCGTACAGGCCCGCGAGCGCGTAGCTGACGTAGATCGCGACGCACACGGCGAGCACAGGCCACGCGGTCGATTTCATCGACACGCCGATGCCGGCGATGATGTTGGTCGCATGGCCCGTGGTGGAGGCTTGCGCCACGTGCTGCACCGGCTTGAACTGCGTGCCGGTGTAGTACTCGGTGATCCACACCATGAAGCCGGTCAAGGCGATGCCGACCACTGCGGCGCCGTAGAGGTGCGCCACCGTGATCAGTTTCTTCCCGCCGCCGACGTCGAAGGGCACCTGCGCCAGGACATCGCCCATGATCACCTGCGTAATCGGCCAGAAGCCGATCAAGGCAATCCCGCCCGCCCAGGCGAGGCCCCGGTAGAGCGCGGCCATAACGTTCTTGTCGGAGGGCTTCGTCTTCACGAACCAGGTGCCGACGATCGAAGCGAGTATGGCGAAGCCGCCTATCGCGAGCGGGTAGAGGAGCGCCGCGGGCGAGGTGGTCTTCACCATGAGGGCTCCGAGGAGCATCGTGGCAACGATGGTCACCGCGTAGGTCTCGAAGAGGTCAGCGGCCATGCCCGCGCAGTCGCCGACGTTGTCGCCGACGTTGTCCGCGATCACCGCAGGGTTGCGCGGGTCGTCCTCGGGAATTCCCGCCTCGACCTTGCCGACGAGGTCTGCGCCCACGTCGGCGCCCTTGGTGAAGATGCCGCCGCCGAGACGCGCGAAGATCGAGATCAGCGATCCGCCGAACCCGAGGCCCACCAGTGGGTGAATGAGGTGAACGAGGTCGGCCTTGTTGCTCGAGTTGGCGTAGAGGAACCCGAAGAAGGACGCGACACCGAGCAGGCCCAGTCCGACTACGAGCATTCCGGTGATGGCGCCGCCGCGAAACGCCACGTCCAGCGCCTCCTGGAGGCCGGTGCGCGCCGCCTCGGCCGTGCGCACGTTGGCGCGCACGGAGATGTTCATGCCGATGATCCCCGACAGCCCGGAGAGGACCGCTCCGATGAGGAAGCCGAACGCCGTCGTCCAGCCCAGCTGCGGCACGAAGCCAATCACCAGGAACAGGATGGCGCCGACGATGCCGATGGTCTTGTATTGTCGCCAGAGATAGGCCACGGCGCCCTGCCGCACGGCCGCGCTGATCTCGCGCATGCGGTCGTTCCCCTCCGGTCGCTGCAGGATCCAGGATATTTGCCAGACGCCGAAGACGATAGCGGCGATGCCGCAGCCGATCGCGAGCCAGAGACCTCCACTCATGACTTTCTCCCTCGAACGAGGCCCCTGATCGCGGGCCTAATGTTTGAAAAAGGGCGGAATTATAGCAGCGGCAGGCGGCCTAGACCTTAAATTCCGGCAGCTTCTTCTGGACGGCGACGTTCCTGAGCCTCACGTAGTCCGGAAGCCCGTTCCTGTAGGGCGGCGGAGCTTCGCCCTGGATCAGGGGCGAGATGTAGGCGCGGCATTTCGGCGTGATGTGGAAGCCGTTCTCGGTGATGAAATCCCGCGGCATCATCTTTTCCTTGTTGGCGACGTCGGCCAGCTTCGCCACGCCGATGCGCCAGCGGTAGGGCTTGTTCGAGATCCGCTCGATCACGGGCATTACCGCGTTCCTGCCGGCGATCGCCAGCTTCACCGCTTCGGCGCCGAGCCTGTACGACTGCTCCACGTCTACCTTCGAGGCTATGTGTCGGGCTGCCCGCTGCAGGTAGTCTGCCAGCGCCCAGTGGTACTTGTATTTCAGGCGGTCCTTCACGAGCCTGGCGATGATCTCGCCACATCCGCCGAGCTGCGAGTGTCCGAAGGCATCCTTCAAGCCCGTCTCCGAGAGGAACTTCCCTTCCTTGTTGCGCAGCCCCTCGGACACGGCGATGGCGCAGTAGCCGTCGCGCTCGACCACGTCCTTCACCCGCGCGATGAACTTCTCCTCGTCGAACTGGATCTCCGGAAAGAGCAGTATCTGCGGCGCGTCGCCCTCCTTCTCCGCGGCGAGCCCGCAGGCGGCAGTGATCCATCCCGCGTGCCGGCCCATCACCTCCATCACGAAGACGCGCGTCGAGGTCTTCGACATCGAGGCCACGTCGAACCCGGCTTCGCGGATCGAAGTCGCCACGTACTTGGCGACCGAGCCGAACCCCGGGCAGTTGTCGGTGACGGCGAGATCGTTGTCGACCGTCTTGGGGATGCCGACGCATACGAGCGGATAGCCGAGCCTCTCCCCTACCTGGGAAATCTTCCATGCCGTGTCGGCTGAGTCGTTGCCTCCGTTATAGAAGAAATAACCGATGTCGTGCGCGCGAAACACGTCGATCAGACGTTCGTAGTGCGCACGGTTCTCCTCTATGCCTTTCAGCTTGTAGCGGCAGGAGCCGAATGCTCCGCCAGGCGTGGTCTTGAGCCTCGCGATGGCCGAGGCGGGCTCCCGGCTGGTGTCGATCAGGTCCTCGGCGAGCGCGCCTATGATCCCGTCGCGCCCGGCGTAGACCTTGCCGATCCGTTTCTTGTGCTTGCGCGCGGTCTCGATCACCCCTGCGGCGCTAGCGTTGATCACCGCGGTCACGCCGCCCGATTGTGCATAGAAAGCGTTCTTCGGTTTCATCGTTTCTTCCCGATCTACTTCAGCGCGGCGAGAACGCGGGCGCCGATTTCCTCTACTGAGCCCTTGCCGGGGATCCTGCGGTAGCGCGGCGCGCGCGGGTCGCCCTGCGCCGCCCACTTCGAATAGTAGTCGACCAGCGGGCGGGTCTGCTTCTCGTAGACTTCCAGCCGTTTCCTCACCGTTTCCTCCCGGTCGTCTTCGCGCTGCACCAGCGGCTCGCCCGTGGGGTCGTCCTTGCCCGGCACTTTGGGCGGGTTCAACGTGACATGATAGTTGCGACCGGAAGCAGGGTGCATGCGGCGACCGCTGAGGCGGCGGATGATCTCCTCGTGATCCACGTCGATCTCGAGGACGAAGTCGAGCTCGACCCCGGAGCCGCGCAACGCCTCGGCTTGGGGGATCGTGCGCGGGAACCCGTCAAAGAGGTAGCCGTTCTTGCAGTCCACGTGCTTCAGACGCTCCTTGACCAGGCCGACGATGATGTCGTCCGACACGAGCTGCCCGGCATCTATCACCTTCTTCGCCGCGAAACCAAGCGGCGTGCCGGCCTTCACGGCCGCGCGCAGCATGTCACCGGTGGAGATCTGCGGAATCCGGAAGTGGTCCCGGATGAGAGCCGCCTGGGTTCCCTTTCCGGCTCCAGGTGGCCCGAGAAGAATGAGCCTCATTGTTGTCTTCTGGATTCCCACGGCGAGGCGTCTCCTCCGACGCCCCGGAGACGACCTTACCGTTTATGGCTGGCGCGGTCAAACAGCGCCCGGACACGCTCGAGGTCCTGCAGCGTGTCCACGCCCGGCAGAGGCGCGTCCTGCCGCACTGCAACGGCGATGGCATATCCGTGCCACAGCGCACGCAGCTGCTCGAGCGCCTCGAAGCGCTCTAGGGGCGAGACGGCGAGCCTGGGAAACACGCGCAGGAACTCGGCGCGATAGGCGTAGACGCCGATGTGGCGATGGCAAGGCATCCCGACGGGGAGCTGTCTCGACGTTGCGAACGCGTCGCGCGCCCATGGAATCGGCGCGCGGCTGAAGTAGCGGGCAAGGCCGGCGCTGTCGAGCACGACCTTCACGACGTTCGGATCGAAGAACTCCTCCGAAATCCGGATCGGATGGCAGGCCGTCGCGACTGCGGCCTCGGGCGTGTCTGCGAGCAGGGCAGCGACAGCCCGGATCAGCCCGGGCTCGACCAGCGGCTCGTCGCCCTGGACATTCACGACCACGACCTTCGCATCCAGGTCAAGGCGCTCCACCACCTCCGCGAGCCGGTCGGTTCCGGTGGGATGGTCGGCACGCGTCATGACGGCCTCGAATCCGGCCCGCTCCACGGCTTCGCCGATGTCGCGGTGGTCGGTGGCAACGCAAACCCGGTCGGCACCGCTCTCCCGCGCGCGCTCGGCAACGCGCACGATCATAGGTTTTCCGCCGAGGTCGGCGAGCGCCTTACGCGGAAGGCGTGTCGAGGCGAGGCGCGCCGGGATGATGGCTGTGAAATGCATTCATTCGCTCACTTCCTCTTCCGCGGCCAGCTTTCTCGCCTGCTCCTCGAGCATCACCGGTATGCCGTCACGTATCGGGAATGCGAGGCGGTCGGCCTTGCACGCGAGCTCCGCCCGCCCCGCTCTGTAGACGAGCGGCCCCTTGCAAATCGGGCAGACGAGGATGTCAAGCAGGCGCGCGTCCACGAATGCGCTCCAGGATAAGCTCCATCAGGGCCGGGTCGACTTCCGCCTCCACGCGCACCGCAATGAGGTCGCGTCGGCCGAAGCGCCGGCATTTTACCGCATCCTTCTCGGTCATCAGCACGAAATCGCACTCCGGGAACTGGAGATCCTCCGCCAGGAACACGTAGTGGTCTGGGAAAGAATGGGGCGAGAAGACCAGCCCCATGGCCGATAGGGTGGAAAAGAACCGGGCGGGATTGCCGATTCCGGCGACGGCATGGAGCTTCTTTCCGCCGAGCTGCGACGGCTCGATGCGGTCTGAAGCGTTCCCGACGCGGTACAAGCCGTCGACCGCCAGCCGCATGCCGAACGCGCCGGTCCGCGATCCGCCGTTGATCACCCTCGCGTCGACGCGCCTAGTCACGGGCTCGCGCAAAGGACCCGCGGGCAGGAGCAAGCCGTTCCCTGCGCCCCGCTCGTCCTCGACCGCGATCTCGAAGTCCCGCCGTAGCCGGTAGTGTTGCAACCCGTCGTCGCACACGACGACGTTGCAGTCTGGATGCGCCGCGCAAAGGGCGCGGCCGGCCGCCGCGCGGTCTGCGCCGACCCACACAGGGCATCCCGCCCGCTCGGCGAGCAGCAGCGGCTCGTCGCCGGCGCGACCGGGCTCGTCGGCGGCAGTGACGGCTCGCGGCAAGCCGGCTGCGCCGCCGTATCCACGGCTCAGTATCCCGGGACGCAGTCCCCGCTCGCGCAGCGACCGGACAAGCGCCATGACAAGCGGGGTCTTTCCCGTGCCGCCGATGGTGAGATTGCCGACGACGATCACCGGGACGGGCAGCCGAGCCGAGGGAAGGACGCCGAGGCGGTACAGCACACGCCGCACGGCAACCGCCAGGCGGAAAACGAGGCTCAAGGGAAACAGCAGGGCCGACACCGGGCTCAGTCGGTACCAATGGCGAGCCGCGAACCCGGGGGCGGTCATGAGCACGCGGCGGTCTACTTTGGCGTCTGCTCCACGGCGAACACGACTTGGCCGATGCCCGCCTGGCGCGCCGCGTCCATCACGCGGATCACCGACAGATGGGTGGCGTTGTTGTCGGCATTGATGATGACGGTCGCCTGCTTCATGCCGGCCGAGGCGCGCCGCAGGTCTTCGGCGAGCTCGCCGACGTTGCGGAACTGGATCGGCTTGCGCTGAATCAGATACTGCCCCCCGGCGCTGACGACGACGTCGATCTCGTTGGCACGCTCCAGCTTCTTCTCGGCGTCGGCGCTCGGCAGGTTTATCTTCAGCTCGGCATACCTCGCATAGGTAGTCGTGAGCATCAGGAAGATGATGATCACAAGCAGCACGTCGATCATCGGAATCAGGTTGATCTCCGGATCGTCCTTGACCGTGCGCGCAAACCTCATAGAGGCTCCACGCCGGACGGTGTCCGATTCTCCAGGGTCTGTGCGTGGACTACGTCCACGAGCCGCGCCGCCTGCTGCTCCATCTCGACGACGAAGCCTTCCACGAGCCCGCGGAAATGGCGGAAGAAGATCATCGCCGGGATGGCGATCACCAGCCCAAAGCCAGTGTTGTAGAGCGCCACGGAGATGCCGTGGGCGAGCTCAATCGGATTGGATCCGCTCGGGGACTGCGAGCCGAAGATCTCGATCATTCCCACGACCGTGCCGAACAGCCCCATCAGCGGGCTGATCGTGGCGATCGTGCCCAGCGTCGTGAGGAACCGCTCGAGCTCGTGGGTCACAGCCCGCCCGGTCTCCTCAATGGCGTCCTTCATGACATCGCGCGAGCTCTGGTAGTTGCGCAGGCCGGAAGCGAGAACTTGGCCGAGTGGCGAGTCCTGCGAAAGACGGTCGAGCATTTCGTCGCTCACACCTTTCCGCTGGTAGGCGATGAGGACTTTCTCGAGCAGTCCGCTTGGGACGATCTTTCCCCTGCGGAGGATCATGAATCTTTCGATGATGAGGGCGACTGCGACGATCGACACGGCGAGGAGAAAGTAGATCGGCCAGCCCGCCGCCTGGATGATGGAAAACAACAGCTATCTCCGGTCAAAAATCCGCGCCCACTTTAGCCTGCGACCACGGATTCGGCAAGGCAAGCAAGTTCAGGAACATCTGCGATCCGCGCGGAATGGGCGCGCTGCTTCGCGCTATCGCGTCGACACATCCTTATCCACAAATATTGTGGATAAGGATGTGCATAGCTGGTGGCAAGCTGGGCTAAGTGAGTCGCAGCCAAGGGTTTTTGTCCGGTGATGAATTCTTGAACGCCAGCTTTTCGCTATGTACGTCAGTCTCTTAGGCCGCGGGCTTCGCCCGACGCCCCAGCTGTCTCACAGCGACCTCCGGCGGCGAAGGCGCCGATATGAATAGGTTAGAATCGGCGCCATGCGACGAGAACAAGGACTGGAGCCGATTTCCAGGCCTTCGGGTCCCCAGATTCTCAGCGTCTCTGCGCTGGCACGCAGCGTCCGGGATCTCCTCGAGCACCGCTACCCGCTGCTTTGGGTCGCCGGCGAGATATCCAATCTGACACTCGCCAAGTCCGGCCATGTCTACTTCGTCCTTAAGGACGACCATGCGCAACTGCGGTGCGTCATGTTCCGATACCGGCAGCAGCAACTCGGCTGGGAGCCCCGCGATGGCATGCAGGTCGAGGTACAGGTGCTGGTGTCGCTGTACGAGCCGCGGGGTGAGTTTCAACTGAACGTCGAGACGATGCGGCGCGCCGGGCTCGGTGCGCGGTATGAAGCATTCATTCGGCTGCGCGACAGGCTCGAGCGGGAGGGGCTGTTCGACCCGGCAGCCAAGCGTCCCCTGCCCGAGTTTCCGCGCACGATCGGTGTCGTCACATCTCGCGACGCGGCCGCCCTGCGGGACGTGCTCACGACATTGAAACGCCGCAACGCCTCGATCGACGTGGTCCTTTACCCCGTGCCCGTGCAGGGGAGTCGCGCGGCCGAAGACATCGCCTCTGCCCTGGCCCGTGCGGGACGGCGCCGGGAGTGCGATGTGCTGCTGCTGGTCCGCGGAGGCGGCAGCATCGAGGACCTATGGACGTTCAACGAGGAAGTCGTGGCCAGGGCGGTGCGCGCATGTCCGATTCCTGTCGTGACCGGCATCGGTCACGAGACCGATTACACCATCGCCGATTTCGCGGCGGACCGGCGCGCGCCGACGCCCACGGCGGCCGCTGAGCTAGTCAGCCCGGAGCGCGAGCGCTTGCGCGACGCCATCGCCGTGCTCGTACGCAAGCTCGGCACGTCGGCGCTGCGCGAGCTGGAGCGCAAGATGCTGAACGTCGATCAGCTCGCTCGCAGGCTGATCCATCCAGGCGAGAGGCTCAAGGCCCAGGCCGACATGCTCAGCCAACTGCGGCTGCGGCTAGGCAGTGCGGTTCTGCGAACGCTGTCGGACCGGGGCTGGCAGGTCGCCGAATTCATGAGACGCAGCCAACTTCGTCTCCCGCGCGTCACGCAGCTGGCGACGGAAGCGGATCATCTGCTCGCCCGGCTTCGCGCGTCGGCCCGGGTCGCGCTCGAGCGCGCCGCGGCGCGTTCGGCAAGCCTCGCCGCCAACCTTTCCCACCTCGACCCGGCAAGGGTGCTCGAGCGGGGCTACAGCATCGTGCAGAAACCGGACGGCCACGTGGTCAGCGACAGCAGCGCGCTGGTCCCTGGAGAACCCGTCGTCTTGCGCTTTGCCAGGGGAGACGCCAACGCGCGCATAGAAACGGTGAATCGAGCCGCGAAACCCGCGACCGCGTGAGGGCCATTCGGCGGCTTGCCATGGGGCTCGCTTTGGACAGAGAATTACGCGCGGCGCCGGCTGGCGGCTCCGATCATAAGGAGAACGACCATGATGAAGTACTGGCTTGATTCGCTTTGGGGCACGGTCATCAGCGGCCTCATCCTCACCTTGATCCTCCACAACATCATCGCGCATGCTCTAGGAGGCTGACATGGATTGGGTACCCGCAATCTCCCGCTGGATCCACTTCATGGCAGGCGTGATGTGGATCGGCCTGCTCTACTACTTCAACTTCGTCAACGTCGCAGCCGCCAAGGCGGCCGCCGCGGATGGCACCGGAGCCGGCATCTCGAAGCACGTCATGCCGCGAGCGCTGTTCTGGTTCCGTTGGGGCGCCGTCGTGACCTGGCTCGCGGGCGCATCCCTGCTGTCGCGGCACTTCCTCGACGCTTTCCTGTTCCTCAACAAGGCGTACTATCCGATCGGCATCGGCGCCTGGCTGGGCACCATCATGCTCTTCAACGTTTGGGTGCTGATCTGGCCCAAGCAAAAGAAGATCCTGGGGATCGTGTCGGCAAGCGACGAGGAAAAGAACAAGGCGCGCCGGGTGGCCTTTCTCGCCTCGCGCACCAACACCATGCTCTCCATCCCCATGCTCTACTTCATGGCAGCGGGCGCGCATAGCGCGCTGTTCTTCGGCTAGAGCACCTTCGGAATAGAAAGCGGACGGCTTCGCCGTCCGCTTTCTTCTTCCTATTATTAAGCGGTCTAGCGCGCGGCGGGAGCCTTCGAGACTCCGAGGACGCTAGCGCCGGGCTTGAGGCCCTTGGACGCGAACCATCCGCGCGTCATCTCGAGCGCGAACTTCACCGGTGCGGCGGCGCAGTGGGTATTCTCCGTCAGCGGCTGCATCTCGGCGGTATTGACGATCTTGCCGTCGGCGTCGAGGAACGCGATCGACAAGGGAATAAGGGTGTTTTTCATCCAGAAGCAATGAGGTTCAGCCTGTGGAAACACGAATAGCATGCCCTCGTTGGGCCCGAGGTACTTGCGGAACATCAGACCCTGCGTGCGGGATTCCAGCGTGTTGGCGACCTCGGCATGAATGAGGTGGATGCCCGCGGCGAGTTCGATCGTGGGCGGCTGGGCGAGCGCGGACGCCGCCGCGATCGCACCGGCCAGTGCCGTCACCCAGGCTGGGAGAGTCTTCAAGCGGTCCTCCTGCATTCCGAAAACAAAAAAGGCAGGGGTTGAGCCCTGCCTTGTCGTTCGTCGTACGGCGAATTACTTCTTCATCTCGTCCTTCTTGGCGCCGTCCTTCTTGGCTTGCTTCTTGGAGGACTTCTTGCTCTTCTTGCTCTTGTCGCTCTTCTTCGTTTCTTCCTTCTTTTCCATCGGCTGGGCGCCGGTGTGCGATGCCGCAAGGGCAAAGCCGCTCGAAAGCGCAAACACCGCGGCGATCAGGATGGAGATCAGCTTCCTCATGTTTTCCTCTCCGTGAAGTTAAGGATCAGGTTGTGACCAGTCCTTGGCTTCGGAACCAGTCCCCTCCAGTAACGCCCTGTATGACTGAAGGTTGACAGGCGTTCGAGCCCAGTCACCTTTCCCCATAGAATCAAAAGACTGCGATGGCCCACCTGGGATGCCGCGCGGCAAAGACAGCGCCGGGCCCGTTCTGCCAGGGCCGGTTAAGAAGGGGAACCTACAGGATCGGGCAGCCATGCCGCCCGATCACGCTGCGAGTCTCAGCCCGCGGCTTGGATGTTCGAAGCCTGCTTGCCCTTTGGGCCCTGCGTAACTTCGAAGCTGACCTTCTGTCCTTCCTTGAGCGTCTTGAAACCGCTCATCTGAATCGCGGAGAAGTGCGCGAACAAATCCTCGCCGCCGTCATCCGGGGTTATAAAGCCATAACCCTTGGCATCGTTGAACCACTTTACCGTACCTGTTGGCATAGAGCCTTCCTGAATTTTTGAAACGGGAATTTCCCAACTATGCCTGTACTTCAACGCAGCAGAGGGATTTGAACCTGCAGACCGCATGGAGGACAAACACAGGGAGCCTTTTACGCGCTTTGCGCGATGTCGTCAAGTACCGTCGCAGAGCGTCAACTCTTTGTTCTGCCGGCACGTTTGAGGTTGCATGGGGTGATGACAGCGACTACATTATGAGCGAGGCGAGTGCAGGCGTCAGCGCAGTTCCAGCGAAGGGTGGAGCGCTAATCCTTGCGAACTTCCGCCCGGAAGGGACCCAGGAACGTTTGACGGGTGGGTGCATCTGGCATAAGTTAAATGACGTATGGCAACGCGCATGCGGGAAGGCACCTTACTCGAGGCCAAGAAGGCCAAGCTCAAGCCTCCTCCCCTCTTCAAGGTCATCCTGTTGAACGACGACTACACCCCGATGGAATTCGTCGTCGCCGTGCTGCAACGGTTCTTCTCGATGACGCGGGAAAAGGCGACTCAGATCATGCTGAAGGTTCACCGGGAAGGCATGGGTATCTGCGGGATCTACCCGAGAGACGTCGCGACGACCAAGGTGGAGCAGGTGGTCGGCTACGCACGCAAGCATCAGCACCCGCTACAATGTGTCATGGAGGAAACCTGAGAATCAGAAGAGGGCGCCGAGCCCCGCGGTTCCGATGAAAGCTGTGGACGAAACATGATTGCGCAGGAACTCGAAGTCAGCCTCCACATGGCATTCGTGGAGGCGCGCCAGAAGCGGCACGAGTTCATCACCGTGGAGCACCTGTTGCTCGCTCTGCTGGATAACCCGACCGCCGCGGAAGTGCTGCGCGCCTGCGCGGCGAACATCGAGGAACTGCGGAAAGCCCTGGGCGACTTCATTACCGCCCACACACCGACCGTCGCCGGAACCGAGGAGATTGATACACAGCCGACGCTCGGGTTCCAGCGCGTGATCCAGCGTGCCATTCTGCACGTCCAGTCTTCGGGAAAGAAGGAAGTGACCGGCGCCAACGTGCTGGTCGCGATCTTCGGCGAGAAGGATTCGCACGCCGTGTACTTCCTGCACCAGCAGGGGGTGACCCGGCTGGACGTCGTCAATTACATCTCGCACGGCATCACCAAGGCGCCAGCGTCCAAGGAAGCCAAGGGCGGGAGCGAGGCCGAGCAGGAAGCCGCGGGCGAAGAGCAGCAGTCGAGTGGAGCGCTCGAAACCTATACCCTCAACCTCAACGCGCAGGCGCTGGTCGGGAAGATTGACCCGCTGATCGGGCGCGAGCGTGAGATCGAGCGGGTCATCCAGACGCTGTGCCGGCGCCGCAAGAACAATCCGCTGCTCGTGGGCGAAGCCGGCGTGGGCAAGACCGCGATCGCGGAAGGCCTCGCCCGGCGCATCGTCGAGGGCCAAGTGCCCGAGATCCTGGCTCGCTGCCAGGTCTACGCGCTGGACATGGGCGCCCTGCTCGCCGGAACCAAGTACCGGGGAGACTTCGAGCAGCGCCTGAAGGCGGTGCTAAAGCAGCTAGTGGACAACCCGAATGCGATTCTGTTCATCGACGAGATCCACACGCTCATCGGCGCGGGCGCCGCTTCCGGCGGGACCCTCGACGCCTCGAACCTGCTGAAGCCGGCGCTCTCGACGGGCGCGCTCAAGTGCATCGGCGCGACCACCTACAACGAGTACCGCGGCGTGTTCGAAAAGGACCACGCACTCTCGCGCCGATTCCAGAAGATCGACGTTCCCGAGCCTTCGATCGAGGAGACTGTGGCTATCCTCCGGGGCCTGAAGTCGCGGTTCGAGGCACACCACGGGGTGAAGTACAGCGGCAACGCGCTCACCAGTGCGGTCGAGCTCTCGGCGCGCTACATCAACGACCGGCACCTCCCGGACAAGGCGATCGACGTGATCGACGAGGCGGGCGCGGCGCAGAAGATCCTCCCCAAGTCCAAGCAGAAGAAGGTTGTCGGCAAGACCGAAATCGAGGAGATCATCGCCAAGATCGCGCGCATCCCGCCGGCGTCGGTGTCGCAGGACGACCGTGCCGCGCTCAAGAACCTCGACCGGGACCTGAAGGCGGTCGTGTTCGGCCAGGACAAGGCGATTGACGCGCTCGTTTCGGCCATCCGCACCGCGCGCTCGGGCCTCGCCAACCCGCAGAAGCCGATAGGGTGCTTCCTCTTCTCTGGCCCGACCGGGGTGGGCAAGACCGAGGTCGCGCGCCAGCTCGCCTACTGCATGGGGATCGAGCTGCACCGCTTCGACATGTCCGAGTACATGGAGCGCCATGCCGTGTCGCGGCTGATCGGGGCGCCCCCGGGATACGTCGGCTTCGACCAGGGCGGCCTGTTGACCGAGGCGGTCACCAAGAAGCCCTACGCGGTGCTGCTCCTCGACGAGATCGAGAAGGCGCACCCGGACATCTTCAATATCCTCCTGCAGGTGATGGACCACGGGACCCTCACCGACAACAACGGCAGGAAGGCCGACTTCCGGAACATCATCATCGTCATGACGACCAACGCCGGCGCCGAGGCTTTGAACAAGCCCGTGATGGGGTTCACCGGCAAGAAGGAGCCCGGAGACGAGAGCGCCGAGATCAAGCGCATGTTCTCCCCCGAGTTCAGGAACCGCCTGGACGCCACGATCTCCTTCAGCTCGCTGAGCCACGACATCATCCTGCGCGTCGTCGACAAGTTCCTGATGCAGCTGGAAGCCCAGCTGCAGGAGAAGAAGGTCGAAGCGATCTTCACCGATTCGTTGCGCGAGCACCTCGCCAGGCGGGGCTTCGACCCGCTCATGGGTGCGCGGCCGATGTCGCGTCTCATCCAGGACACGATCCGGCGCGCTCTCGCCGACGAACTGCTCTTCGGCAGGCTCGCTAGCGGGGGCAAGGTCACGGTGGACCTCGACGAGAGCGGGAAGATCGCACTCAAGTTCTCTGATGTGAAGGTTCCCGAGACTTCGCCGGAAACCTGAACGTCTGCCTACTGGCGGCTCCCCACCGGATGATCCGCCTGCTGCTTCCTGCCTTGCTCGTCCTGGCGATCGCCCCGGCTCCCCCTTGTCTGGGCCAGACTGCCCCACCGCCTCCGGGACGCGATTTGGCCGCAGCCTGCGCCAACTGCCATGCAACGAATGGCGTGAGCAAATCCGGCATACCGAGCCTCGCGGGCCGGGAGCGCTCCGAGCTCGTACGCCTCGTGCAGGAGTTCAAGTCCGGCAGACGGCCCGCCACGGTAATGCACCAGATCGCCAGGGGCTATTCCGACGAGCAGATCGAGGCGATCGCCGCCTATCTGTCCGCGCAGACCAGGTAGCTGGGCCATGATCCGCATGAGCCGGCGCGCTTTTCTCAAATGCTCGAGCGCGGCCGCAGCCGCGTCCCTGCTTCCGGGCTGCGCGGCCGAGCCCGCGGCGCCAGAGAGGACCATCGGGCGCGTGGTCGTCATCGGGGGCGGATACGGCGGCGCGACCGCGGCGAAATACCTGCGCCTGTGGAGCGCCGGCGCGATCGAAGTAACGCTCGTCGAGCGCGAGACCGAGTTCGTTTCCTGCCCGGTGTCGAACCTCATTCTCGGCGGTACGCGGACCCTCGCCGACATTACGCGCGGCTACGGAGGGCTGCGTGCCCACGGGGTGCGCGTGATCCAGGACGAGGCCACCCGGATCGACGTCGAAAGGCGAACGGTCGCACTTGCGCGCGGCGCGGACCTGCCGTACGACCGGCTCGTCGTCTCGCCCGCGGTCGATCTCATGTTCGACGAGATCGAGGGCTACGACGCGGAGGCGCGCAAGGCGATCCTCGCCGCGTGGAAGGGCTCGGAGATCGTCGCCCTGCGGCGGCAGCTCGAAGCGATGAGCGATGGAGGGGTTTTCGTCATCGCTGTCCCTCGTGCACCTTTCCGTTGCCCCCCTGGGCCCTACGAGCGCGCCTGCCAGGTCGCCTTCTACCTCAAGCGGGTGAAGCCGCGCTCCAAGGTGCTGGTGCTCGACGCTAACGAGGACCTGGTATCCAAGCCGGCGCTCTTCAAGGCCGCCTGGAGCGAGTTGTACAGGGGCCTCATCGAGTACCGCAACAACAGCGAGGTCAGGGCCGTTGACGCGCGCGCTGCGTCCGTCAAGACCGACTTCGATACGATCAAGGGCGACGTGCTCAACGTGCTGCCGCCCATGCGCGCGGCCGGCATCGCGCGCAACGCCGGCCTCATGACCGGAGGCACGCACTGGTGCGGCGTCGACTGGCTCAGCATGGAATCCCTCGCACACAAGCGTATCCACGTCCTAGGCGACGCCACCCTGTCGGCTCCCGCGATGCCCAAGTCCGGCCACATGGCCAACAACCACGCCAAGCTCGCCGCCGCCGCGATTGTCGAGCTGATGAACGGCCGCCAGCCGAACCCAGAGCCCGTGATCACGAATACCTGCTACAGCTACGTCAGCGACAGGGAAGCGATCCACGTCGCATCGGTGCATCGCTACGATCCGGTGCAGAAGACCATGGTCGTCGTACCGGGAGCGTCGGGTGTTTCGACTGCGCGAAGCGAGCTCGAGGGCACCTACGCCCAAGGCTGGGCGCAGAATATCTGGGCGGACGTGCTGGGCTAGCCGGGAAGCGGGACTCGCAGACGGCGCTCCAGCCAGCGCTTGCGCGCCGCCGACGAGAGCGGGCGAAGGTCGGGCCCTGCAAACTTCGATGGCGGCCAGAACAGCGATTTCAGGGTTGTGTCATCGTACTCCGACGCGGCCAGCCGCCGCACCTCGCCGCCTTCCAGCGCCGCGATCGGGAGCCCGTCGCGGAACAGCACGCGGTTCGGCGCGATCGCGGACACGCGCGCCTCGGGGGTGAGAATGCCGACGAGATTGAGCGGATCGGCTGCGGAAAGAGCAACGAGCTCGCCGTTCCTGTCCAGCTTGCGCACGGCGCGCAACCTGCCGACCGCGTCGGGGAGCGCAAACTGTTCGCCACCGAATCCGGAGACGAAGCGTCCGCCGCGGATCTCGCCGCGCGCCTCCAGCCGGCGGTATACCGAAGCGAGCTCGCGCCAGGGCGGCAGCCGCTGCTCGCGCGCGAGCAGCGCCCGGAACACCACGCCGTAGCGACCGAGCAGCGAACGCGCGATCGCCTCGACCCGCGCCTTCTGGTCGGCGTGGGCGTCGCCGTGCAGCAGAGCCCACCGCCCGGCCGCATCCACTCCGACATTCGATCCGCGCCGGCGCGAGCGCCGTTTGTGCTTTTCCGACGGCGCAAGGAGCGCGCGCAGGCCGCCGAAGCTGTCCGCAGTGACGAGCCCGGCGCCCGCAAGCTCGCCCAGGGCACGTTCGACCTGATTGCGCAGAAGGCCCGCCACCCCCGCGAGTTCGTGGAAGAACGAAGCCCCCCGCGAGCGCAGGGCGTCGTGGACCGCGCGCGCATCCGATGTAAGATCACCCGGCTCGGACCCGGTCGTGGAACGCCACAGCGCGGCGTGCTCGCGCGGCATGAGAGCGATGGGGGAGCTGCGCAAAGGCGCCCTGCTCGCCCCTGCCGCAGGCGTCATGCGCCCCCAGGCGACGCGCCCGGAAAGGCAGAGTCGGTCGATGAAACCGGGCTCGTAGTCCTGGACGCGCGCGGCGAGCACGTCCCGCTCCCAGGCGCCCGCCGGAAGCTCGAAGCCGTCGATCTGCTCGATCGCTGCGGCGAGACCCTCCACGCCTTTCAGTCGGGTCTCTTCGGCGACGTGCTGCCAGTGGAGCAGGAAGCGCATGAAGTCCGCCGCGCCGACGGGCTCGATCTCGGCGCGCAGGCGGTTAAGGGTGTACCGGTGGATGCGCGCGAGGAGCCGTCGGTCGCACCACTCAAGGACGTCCGCGCCCGGAGCAAACCGCCCGCGCAGGAGCTTGCCCTCGCCTTCGAGGGCGAGCAGGGCCCCGTCGACGAGAGCCGTGTCGCTCAGGGCCAGCGAATCGGCGAGCGCGCGCGCCGTCATGGGCCCGAGTACTTCCATCCGCCCGCGGACCAGCTCGCGCGCCGCTTCCTCCCTAGTCCACGTCCTGCGCAGGCGTTCAGGTATCTGCGGTGCCGCGCGCTGCGGCACCACCGCGTTCAGCTCGTCGTAGCGCTCGACCGAGATCCAGAATCCGCCGGCGTCGAAAGCCCGCCCCGAGGCGACGAGCTGATCGAAGAGCGTGCGCCAGTGCGACGCCGCCTCCTCCGCGCGCACGAACCCCGCGAGCAGCAGCGTGTCGTGCAGCTCGTCGGCGGTATTGGCCGCGGGCCAGGCTTCCTCGCGCACGCGCTCGATCGCGGCCGCATCGAGCGCGCCGAGATCGTCCGCGCTACGCGCCTCGGTCGCGCGGCGCGTGTATACCGCGCGCGTGCGGCGCTCCTCGAGCGGCGCGTCGTCGAGGAACGTATAGACGGCCGAGTTCAGGATCTCGTGGGACAGCACCGAGGGCTCGGGCGTGTCGCGCGCGAGGAGCTTCAGCTCGCCCGCGAAGACGCGCTTGAGGTACTCGACGAGCTGCGGCAGGTCCATCGCCTGCTCGAGGCAGTCGCGCATCGCCTGATCGACGAGCGGATGCTCGGGCAGCTCGCGCGCGCCGTGGATGTTGTCCTGGCAGGCCGCGGCGTCGGGGAAAATCGCGGCGAGCAGCTCCTCCGCGATCATGCGCTGGATCTGCGCCGGCAGCCGCGCGCCGTTGCGGCTGCGGGGAACGGCGAGCGCGAGCGTCGTCGACCAGCGCCAGCGCGTCTCGAAGATCGGCGACTGGAGCACTGCTTGCTCGAGCGTCTCGCGCACCGTCTTGGGGTTGAGGTAGCGAAACACCTCCTCGAGCGGGAACGAGTGCATGGGTCCCAGCGAGAGCACCAGCGCCTCGTCGGTCGCAGCCGCCTGCAGCTCGAAGTTGAAGCTCTGGCAGAACTTCTTGCGCAGCGCGAGGCCCCAGGCGCGGTTGACGCGACTGCCGAGCGGCGCGTGCAAGACGAGCTGCATGCCGCCGGCCTCGTCGAAGAAGCGCTCGAGCACCAGCGTCTCCCGGGTCGGCAGCGAACCGAGCGCGCGCTTGCCTTCGGCGAGATAAGCCACGATCTGCTCGGCTGCGGAGCGCGACAGCGCGTAGTCGTCCTCGAGCCACTTCGCGGCCGCCTCCAGGTCGCCGGCCTTGCGCGGCTGCTCGGGCCCGGGAAGGCGCTCGTCGGCGGCGGCGCGCAGCCTCGAGACCGCGGCGCTCATCTCGTCCGAGCGCGAAGGCGCCTCGCCCAGCCAGAAAGGCATCGAGGGCGGCTGCCCTTTCGCGTCGGCGACGCGCACCACGCCGTTGCCGATCTGGAGAATGCGCCACGAGGTGTTGCCGAGCTGGAAGATGTCCCCGGGAAGCGACTCGATCGCGAAATCCTCGTTGAGGGTGCCGATGAAGGTGCCCTCCGGCTCGAGCTGGACCCGGTAGTCGAATACCTCCGGGATAGCGCCGCCGGACTGGATCGCGGACATGCGCGATCCCGGGCGGGCGCGCAGCTTCCGGTGGACTGCGTCGTAGTGGACGAGCGCGGCGCGCCGGCCGCGCTTGGTGGCGTAGCCGGTCGCGAGCATGGTGACGACGTCGGCGAACTCGGCGCCGGTGAGCTCCCGGTACGGCCACGCGCGGCGGCACAGGTCCAGCAGCGAGAGCTCGTCCCACTCCTCCGCCGCGACCTCGGCGACGACCTGCTGAGCGAGAACGTCCACGGGCTTGCCGGGAATCGCGACGCGATCGAGCTCGCCGTCCTTCGCCGCGCGCACCATCGCCGCGCACTCGATCAGGTCGTCGCGCGTGAGCGGGAAAAGGCGCCCTTTCGGCAGCCCCGAAACGGTGTGGCCGGACCGACCGACGCGCTGCAGAAACGTCGCGATGCGGTGCGGCGAGGAGATCTGGCAGACGAGATCGACGTGGCCGATGTCGATGCCGAGCTCGAGCGACGCCGTCGCGACGAGCACCCTGAGCTGGCCTTCCTTGAGCCGGGTCTCCGCCGACAGCCTCACCTCCTTCGCGAGGCTGCCGTGGTGCGCGGCGACGTGCTCTGCGCCGAGGTGGTCGGACAGCTGGTGCGCCATGCGCTCGGCCAGCCGCCGCGTGTTGACGAAGACGAGCGTGGTCCGGTGCGACTCGATCAGCTCGACGAGGCGCGCGTAGATCTCCTGCCACACCTCGAGCGACATCACCGCCTCGAGCGGGGAGCCCGGCACCTCGATCGCGAGGTCCATGCGGCGCTTGTGGCCCCGATCGACGATCGCGCAGTGCGCGCCCTCCGCGCCCACCAGAAAGCGCGCCACTTCCTCGATCGGCTTCTGAGTCGCCGAGAGCCCGACGCGCTGGAGCTGACGCCCGCAGACGTGGTCAAGCCGCTCGAGCGAGAGGGCGAGGTGCGCGCCGCGGCGCGACTCCAGCACCGCGTGGATCTCGTCGACGATCACCGCGCGTGCGGTCGCGAGCATCCTACGCGAGCGCTCGGCAGTGAGCAGCAGGTACAGCGACTCCGGCGTGGTAACGAGGATGTGGGGCGGCGAGCGCAGCATCGCCGCGCGCTCGACCTGCGGTGTGTCACCCGAGCGCACCGCAGCGGTAATGCGCACCGGCGGCAGGCCCGCCTCGCGGGCGATGCGCTCGATCTCGCGGCGCGGCTCGGCGAGGTTCTTGTGGATGTCGGCCGACAGCGCCTTGAGCGGCGACACGTAGATCACGCGCACCTCGTCGGGCAGTCCCGACGGCCCGGCGAGGTCGCCGCCCTCGAGGCTCTCGCGGAGCAGCGCGTCGATCGAAACGAGGAACGCGGCGAGCGTCTTGCCCGAGCCCGTGGGCGCGGCGATCAGCGCGTGCCCGCCGGCCCGGATCGCTCGCCAGCCCTCGATCTGCGCCTCGGTCGGCGGCAGGATACCCGAGGCTCCGCGGAAGCGCGTTTCCCACCAGCGGCGGATGACGGGATGGAAGTCGGAGGGGAGCATGTCGGACTAGGCACTATACTCCAACGCGGGCTGAACAAGCATACAGTTTCGCAAGCCGCTGTTCTCTGGGGCCGGATGACAGCCCGCCGGCCCGCGGTGTCTAATAGTCGCGTGAAAGGCCTCCGTGCGGAAACGGCAAAGCTGTGCGCGCTCGCGGCGCTCGGAGCCGTTTCGCTGCTGTGCCCCGCGCTTGAGATTGCCGTGACTGGCCGCTCCGAGCCCCTGGGCGGCTTCACGCTCGCCGACACGCTCGTTTCGCTCGCGGCAATCTACTGCTGGTATCACGCGGACAAGGCGCAGAGGCAGTTTCGCGCAGGGCCGTTGCAGAACGTCGGCGTCATCGCGATGGCCATCATCGCCCTGCCGGTCTATTTCGTCCGGTCGCGCGGCTGGAAGCGCGGCGGTCTTGCCACGGCCATCGCAGCCGCGTTCCTTGCGCTGACTTTCGGCCTGGAGTGGCTCGGTGAGGCAATCGGCGCAGCAATAGCTTCCTAGCATCGAGGAAAACATGATCATTACGGTGTTTCGCTCTCGCGTTAAGCCAGAGGCACAGGAGGAGTATGGACGCTGGGCCGCCCGCATGAGCGAGCTGGCGCGCCAGATGCCCGGCTACATCTCCCACAAGGGCTTCGTCGCCGACGACGGCGAGCGCGTCACGATCGTCGAGTTCGAGTCGGAGGAGACCCAGCGCGCGTGGAGCCTGCATCGCGAGCACGTCGAGGCAAAGAAGAAGGGGCGAGCGAGCTTCTACTCCGAGTACCGGATCCAGATCTGCACGGTCCAGCGCGACAGTTCGTTCCCGGGTCGGGCTTAGTCACCCCTTGCCGGTGCTCCCGAAGCCGCCTGCGCCGCGCTCGCTCGCGGCGAACTCCTCGACCACGTTGAGCTTTACCTGCACTACCGGCACGACGACGAGCTGGGCGATGCGGTCCATCGGGTTGATGGTGAACGCCGCGCCGGAGCGGTTCCAGACCGAGACCATCACCTGCCCCTGGTAGTCGGAATCAATCAACCCGACGAGATTCCCGAGCACGATGCCGTGCTTGTGGCCCAGCCCCGAGCGCGGCAGCACGATCGCGGCGAGGCCCGGATCGGAGAGATGGATCGCGATGCCGCTCGGCACGAGCTCCGCCGCGCCCGGCGCAAGCGTCAGGGGCCGCTCGACGCAGGCCCGCAGGTCGAGGCCTGCCGCGCCGGCGGTCGCGTGTTGCGGCAGCGAGCCGCGCAGGCGCGGATCGAGGATCTTGACGTCCAGGGACTTCAAGCGAAAGGACCGGCTAGCGCCGCGGCAGCATCTTCGCGATGTGCTCGACCAGCTGGCGCGCGAGCGCGATCTTGGGCGCGCGGGGCAGCTCGTGCACGCCCGCGTCGTCGAAGAGAGTGAGCGCGTTCGTGTCCTTGCCGAACGTCTCGCTGGCGAGGTTCGCGGCGAGCAGCGGTATGCCCTTCTTCTTCCGCTTCGCCTGGGCGTTCTTCATCAGGTCCTCGGTCTCGGCGGCGAAGCCGACGCAGAACGGGCCCCTCGGCAGCGCCGCGACTTCGGCCAGAATGTCGGGATTCGGCTCGAGCTCCAGGCTCACGTGACCGTTGCCGCGCTTGATCTTGTGCGGCTTGGGGTCGACCGGCCGGTAGTCGGCGACGGCGGCGACGGAGATGAAGACGTCCGCCTGTCCCGCGCGCTTCATCACCGCGCTGCGCATCTCGGCGGCGGTGAGCACGTTCACGCGATCCACGCCGGCTGGCGGCGGTAGGGAGGTCGCGCCAGAGATCAGCGTCACCTCCCCTCCCGCCTCGACGGCCGCCTGGGCCACGGCGTAACCCATCTTTCCGGAACTCTGGTTCGTGATCCCCCTCACCGTGTCGATGGGCTCATAGGTGGGACCGGCCGTGATCAGGATTTTTTTTTTGGAAAGACTCCGGGGGCCGAGGGCGGCAGCGACCGCGGCGAAGATTTCCTCGGGCTCGAGCATGCGCCCCATGCCGCCTTCGCGGTCGGCATGGTCGCCCTCCGTCGGCCCGAGTATCGAGACGCCGTCGGCGCGGAGGCGCTCGACGTTCCGCTGCGTCGCCGCGTTTTGCCACATCTCCACGTTCATGGCCGGAGCGACCAGCAGCGGGGCGCGGCGCGCAAGGCACAGGGTCGACAGCAGGTCGTCGCCGAAGCCGTTCGCGAGCTTCGCGAGGAAATCGGTCGTCGCGGGGGCGACCACGATGACGTCCCGGTCGCGGGAAAGCTCGATATGTCCCATGCCGTCCGGCACCCGCGGGTCCCACATGTCAGTGAAGACGGCCTTCCCGGAGAGGGCCTGCAGGGTCGTGGGGGTGATAAACCGGCAGGCGGCCTCGGTCATCGCGACGCGCACGTCGGCTCCCGCCTTGACGAAAAGGCGCGCCAGCTCCGCAGCCTTGTAGGCGGCGATGCCGCCGGTGATGCCGAGGAGAATCCTCTTCCCGGAAACGTCGGTCATCTCGAATCGGGACGGAACGTTAAGCCGTAAAACGAGGATTCTAAGCGAATTCCATGGCGATCAACGATTGGCCCCCGCAGGAGCGACCGCGCGAGCGCCTGCTCGCCATGGGCCCGGCCTCGCTCGCCGACGCCGAGCTGCTGGCGATCCTGCTTCGCACCGGCGTAAAGGGGAAGAGCGCCGTGGATCTGGCCCGGGACCTGCTCGGGCGGCATGGGTCGATCTCGGCCCTCCTCGAGGCGGGATCCACCGCCAGCCGAGAAATCCCGGGCTTGGGCGCCGCCAAGGTCGCGCAACTGAAGGCGGCGCTCGAGCTGGCGCGCCGCGCGCTCAGGGAGGAGATCTCGGCGCGCGACGCCTTGAGCTCTCCGCGAGCGGTGCGGGATTACCTGCGGCTCGCGCTCGCCGGGCGCGAGCAGGAAGTTTTCATGGTCTTGCTCCTCGACGCCCAGCACCGCGTCATCGTCAGCGAGGAGCTGTTCCGGGGAACGCTGACCCAGACGAGCGTTTACCCGCGGGAAGTCGTCAAGTGCGCGCTCAGGCACAACGCCGCGGCGGTGATCTTCGCGCACAACCATCCCTCGGGGGTCGCGGAGCCGAGCCATGCCGACGAGATCCTCACCCGCTCGTTGAAGACAGCCCTCGCCCTGGTCGATATCCAGGTGTTGGACCATTTCATCGTCGCCGGGACGCGCACACTGTCCTTCGCCGAGCGCGGGCTGCTCTAGAGGGTCAGCCTGCGTGCGGATTTTTCGGCTTGAAGACGCCCTTCGTTCCGCCTATAATTCGCCCTTTTTCGCAGCTGGAGCAGCCATGGCGCGCGTGTGCCAAGTCACGGGGAAGAAGCCGCAAGTGGGGCATCACGTATCCCACGCCAACAACAAGACCAAGCGCCGGTTCTACCCCAACCTTCAGTACCGCCGGTTCTGGGTGGAGAGCGAGAAGCGCTGGGTCAGGCTGCGCATCTCCAACGCGGGCGTGCGCATCATAGACAAGAAGGGCATCGACGCGGTGCTCAAGGACCTGCGGGCGCGCGGCGAGATCTGATCGAGGGGACCAACGATGAGAGAGAAGATCAAGCTAGAGTCCACCGCCGGAACGGGCCACTTCTACACCACCACCAAGAACAAGCGCACCATGCCCGAGAAGATGGAGATCAAGAAGTACGACCCCAAGGCGCGCAAGCACGTCGTCTACAAGGAAGCGAAGATCAAGTAGAACGACCGCGGCGCGCGGAAGCGTTCCGCCCGCGATGATTCGAAAAAGGCCCGCTACTGCGGGCCTTTTTTTGCGGCCGGTGCTGCAGGGGCCGGAGCCTCCGCCGCGCCCCGCTTGTACACGATTTTCTTCGTCCCGCCATCGCAAGTGCCCACGACCTTGCCGTCCTCGGCCGCGTCCTTGTCCACGATCGTCGTCGTGAAGGCAGCGACGCCGTTGTTCTTGATCTTCGTATCGATCTCGCCCTTGAGCTCCTCGCAGGGCTTCACCTGCGCGAGAGCCGGCGTTGCGATCAGAAAAGACGACGCCGCGATTGCGATGAGACTCTTCATTGATATCCCCTTTCTTGCCGGTTGGTGACTTGCCTGAGCGACAGCACGATATGCTACCGCGAAGCGTGCCCCGAAAACAAAAAACCCGCCGAAGGGCGGGTTCTCCTTCGGCCGCGGGCGGTCAGGCGACGTAGCAGCGCAGCCGCCGCGAGAATTCCTCGAGATGCCGGATCCCGCTTGCCTCGGCGCGGTGGCACCAGTCCTGAAGCTGGCGCACCAGCTGCTCGCGTGAGGCGCTCGAGCGCTCCCACACGGAGACCAGCTCCGAGCGCATCGAGTAGACCGTGTGCAGGGCCCTGGACTTGGACAGGCCCTTGTTCAGGTCCGCGCGCTCGGTCTCGCACAGGGACTTCTCATCGCGGTGCAGCCAGCGTTTCAGGCTCTGCAGGACATGGGCGTCGTGCGGCGCGAAGCGGCGCAGCTTGCCCAGCTCCTCGGCATAGGTCCGCTTGAGCGACTTGGCGTAGGTGGCGAGCACGTCGTAGCGGTGGGTGATGACAGCCTGGAGAGTCGCTGAGTCGACCGCCTTGGCCTCGGTGAAGCGGGGTGTGGGTGCGACCTTCTTCACTTGGGCGAGGCCCAGCGCCTCGAGAATGCAGATGTACATCCACCCTAGGTCGAGCTCGTACCACTTGTTCGAGAGCTTCGCCGAAGTCGCGTAGGCGTGGTGATTGTTGTGCAGCTCCTCGCCCCCGATGAGGATTCCCCACGGGACGATGTTGGTGCTCGCGTCCTCGGTGCCCCAGTTGCGGTAGCCCCAGTAGTGGCCGATGCCATTGATCACGCCGGCGGCCCAGAAAGGGATCCAGACGATCTGCGTCGCCAGCACGACCACGCCCGGAACAACGCCGAAAAGAACGATGTTGAGGACTCCCATCAGCGTGAGACCCAGCACCGCGAAGCGCGAGTAGAGATTGCGCTCGATCCAGTCGTCGGGCGTGCCGTGACCGTAACGCTCCAGCGTCTCTCGGCTGTAGGCTTCCTTCACGTACAGGAACACGCCGAGCCAGAGCACGCGGTTGATTCCGAGGATCTGCGGGCTGTGGGGATCCTCGGCTGTTTCGCACTTGGCGTGGTGCTTGCGGTGGATCGCGGCCCATTCCCTGGTGACCATGCCGGTCGTCAGCCAGAGCCAGAAACGGAAGAAATGGCTCGCCAGAGGATGCAGGTCAAGCGCGCGGTGCGCCTGGTGCCGGTGCAGGAACACCGTGACGCTGACGATGGTGATGTGGGTAAGCCCGAGCGCAGCCAGGACGACACCCCACCAGGGAAGATCAAAAATGCCTGAAAACAGTATGTTAGCCTCCATCAGCACCCTCCCCGGTCGAATCAACGGATTCTACGTGAATCCCCACAAAGGGCAAGGGCATATTTCCCAGGGCTCCGGACTTCCACATCCAGTGCCAGAGCGCGGCTAGGCGCTGCGCTCGAAGACCACGCCGAAGAAACCATCCGTGCCGTGCAGGTGGGGCCAGACTTCGAAGTAGTCGCCCATATTGAGGTCGATGCGCGCATTCTCAAGTGCCCTCGAGGCTGGCACCAGCCGGAACTGGGCATGCACGGCGAGGAAGTCTTCCGCGATGGCCCGGTTCTCCTCCTCGAGAATGCTACAGGTCGCGTAGACCAGCCGACCTCCGGGCTTCACGAGCCTGGCTGCCGCCGCGAGCAGCGTGTGCTGCTTCGCGACCAGCTCGGCGACATCTGCGGGGTCCTGGCGCCATTTCATGTCCGGATTACGGCGCAAGGTTCCGAGCCCGCTGCAGGGCGCGTCGACCAGCACCCGGTCGATCTTGCCCGCAAGGCGCTTGACGCGCGCGTCGCCGGCGCCCTCGATGCGCTGCGGATGCACGTTCGACAGCCCGGAGCGCGCCAGCCTGGGCTTCAGGCCGGCGAGGCGCTTGGGAGAGATGTCGAAGGCGTAGAGACGCCCAGTCGAGCGCATCAGCGCTCCGAGCGCCAATGTCTTGCCCCCTGCGCCCGCGCAGAAATCGACCACCATCTCGCCGCGCCTCGGAGCGACCAAGTGGCAAAGCAGCTGGCTGCCTTCATCCTGGACTTCGACGCATCCTTGCAGGAAAAGCGGGTGCCGGTTGATCGGCGGGCGGCCTTCGAGCCGCAGGCCGTCGGGCGAGTACGGCGTTGCCGAGGCCGGGATTCGGTCCTCCGAGAGCTTCTTCATCGCCGCCTCGCGTTCCATCCTCATCGTGTTCACCCGCAGGTCGAGCGAAGCCGTCTGCGCGAGGCCCCGGGCCAGATCGAGGAGAGCGGGGTCCGTGAAGCGGCGCCTCAGCTTTTCGATCACCCAGTCGGGCAACTCGCATTGCACGCCGAAGGGCTGCTCGGCCACGGCTTCCCGCTTTGCGGCGGCGAGCCATTGCTGCTCCTCGCCTCGGAGCAGCGGCTCCAACTCGCGCAAGCTGGCGCCCAGCAGGAGAGCCCAGCTCGCGAGCGCCAGGCGACGCGGGCTGACCGCCCCGACGACGGCCTCGAGGAGCCGCCGCCTGCGCAGCGCCGCATAGACCGAATCGGCGATGGCGGCGCGATCGCGCTGGCCGATCTTCGGATGGCCCCGAAAAAACGCGGAGAGCGCCGCGTCGGCGGGCTCCTTAAGCGGCAGCACGGCCGCAAACGCCGCCGTGCACGCGTCCAGCAGCGGGCGCGAGAAGCGCATCAGTTCTCGATGCGCGTGACGATCTGGTCTGCGCGCTCGCCGTCCTTGTCGACGACGAGCACGCGCACGGGGATGAAGTCGCGCTCGGTTGCGAACCAGATGTCGGTCGCCTTGTCGTCGGGACCGTCGCGAACCTTCTCGATATGCAGCGTCTGCATTTCGCCCAGGGGCGTAGCGATCTTCTCGTTCCCGACGACCTTGAAGCGGAACGGAGTCAGTCCCCGGCCGTCGGCGCGGATGATGTCGTACTCCTTGTCCGTCGGCGGTGCGAACGCGAAGGCATAGGCAAGACTCAAGGGATCCTGCGCGCCCGCCGGCATCTTCAGGGTCTCCGACTTGCCCTTGCGCCCCTGCGTGATGGTTCGGGCCTCCCAGTCGAATTTCGCCGATGCCACCCAGCCGAACGGGCGCTCGTCACGATATTCCTCGGGCCGGAGTCCCTCCAGGGTGATCTTGCCGCGGCTGGTGCGCTTGTTGAGCACTCCGAACGCGGTCAGGAATCCTCTGCCCTTGGTTTCCGACACGATCGAGTAGGTCTTGTCGTCGTGATCCAGCGTCTCGACGGCATCGCCGGCCATGCCTTTCACCGTGATCTCGTACGTCACCCTGATGTGCGCAGGAGGGCCGGCCAGGGCCATCGGAAAGAACGCCAGAGCGGCCAGCGCGAGGCAGATCCTAGTCATTCCCGGCCAGAACAGACTGGTTGGCACCGGTCTCGTTGACCCGCACGAGGCCGTTCTCGACGACCAGGCGGTCCTCGACGAACCAGCGTATGGCGAGCGGGTAGACGCGGTGCTCCTGCTGCAGCACGCGCGCGGCGAGCGCAGCTTCGCTGTCCCCAGCGCGGACCGGGACGGCGGCCTGGATGATGATGGGCCCGTGATCCACCTGGGGCGTAACGAAATGCACCGTGCAGCCGTGAACCTTGACGCCTTCCTGCAGCGCACGCCGGTGCGTGTGCAGGCCCGGAAACGCAGGCAGCAGGGACGGATGGATGTTGATCATGCGGCCGGAATGGCGCCCGACGAAACCGGCGCCCAGGACGCGCATGAATCCCGCGAGAGCGACGAGGTCGGGCGAGCACCTTTCGATCGCTTCTGCCAGCGCGTCCTCGAACGCCTCGCGCGCGGGAAACCTTCTTTCGTCGACGACCTGGGTCGCAATGCCGGCCTGCGCCGCGAATTTCAGCCCCGCGGCGTCAGCGCGGTTGCTGATCACCGCAGCGACCTCCGCGGGAAGCCCTGCGCGGACGATGGCCTCCATATTGCTGCCCCGGCCGGAGATCAGGATGGCGATCTTCTTCACGCGGCTATTCTAATAGACCCGCTCGACGCGGTAGCCCTGCTTCTCGATGAGACCGAGCATGCCGTCCTCGCCGTAGAGATGGTTCACACCGACCGCGACGAACACACCGCCTTCGCGCAAAGGCACGAAGAGGCGATGCGCCATCACGATCGATCTGTTCTCGACCACTCGCTTAAAAAGGATCCGATAATGCCCGGCGACCTCCGGATACCGCTCCTCCGCTCGCGTGCTGGCCGCGTGCACGCCGGCGAGGTCGCGGTTCAGCCAGGCCCGGATCGCCGGCTCGAGCATCGCCGCGAGTTCGTCCCGATGATCGAGCGCGTGCCTCAGCAGCTCGACCTGCGTCTCGAGGGGGATGCGGTCGAACACGGCGATCTGCTCCTCCACGCCTTCGAGTGCCAGCACGCGAAGCTTCCGCTCGCGGGCGAGCCCGATGAGCTTCTGGTCGAGCGTGACTTTGTCGTAGCCGTCCGGGGTTACGGTGACGTTCGCCAGAGCCGCCCAGGGCTTGAGGCGCGCAATCACATCATCGGGGACGTCCCGCTCGCGCAGCATCCCGAAGACCTTGGCGTAGGCCTTCGCGCCGATGAGCGTCTCGAGACGGCGTCCGTCCTCGAGCTGGCCCGCTTCCAGGAAGCGCATCGCCTCGCGCTCCCCCTGGAAGCTCTCGGTGTAGTAGCGCCTTGAGCGGGCGAGCGCGTGGGTCACGGGATCGGGCAGCTCGAGCACGCGCGGATCGGCCAGGTGGATGGTTCCGAACACGTAGCTCGACGGAATGTCGGACCTGCAGACGCGCCACAGCAGCCCCTGGGTGAACCTCCCGCCGGCTTGCTGCGCTTCGGACGGCGCGCAGACCGCGATCATGCCTGCGCACATGCACGCCAGCGCGGTCCGCATGGTTCTAGCTGTTCTGCTCTGCCGCCGGAGCGGGCTGCGGGAATCCCGCCGCGCCCTGCTGGCTGTCGGCCTCGAACAGCCCCTGCAGCTGCTCCGCGGCTTCCTTGGCCGACTGGATCAGCTGCGCCTCGTCATGCTGCACCGCGTATTGCGCGTCGATCTGCTTCTCATCGTGCCTCCTGAACAGGGCCATGGCGCGATCGGAAGCGGCGGCATCGAATCCCAGCGATAGAAGCGCCTGGCGCGCCATTTCGAGGCTCGCCGGAAAGGTCTCGCGCCAGATGAGCTTCACGCCCAGGTCGCGCAGGCGGAAAAGGTGCACGCGGTTGCGTGCGCGAGCCAGGATCGGCAGGCGCGGATAGTGCTTGCGCACCACCTGCGCCGTCTTGACCGAGGCCTCCACGTCGTCGATGGCGAGTACGAACAATTTGGCCTCACCTGTCTTCGCGGCCTCGAGCAGCTCGAGGCGCGAGGCGTCGCCGTAGTACACCTTGCTGCCGAAGCGCCTGACGAAATCCACCTGCTGGTAGCTCGCCTCGAGCGCGGTGAACGGGATGCCGCACATGCGCAGCACGCGCGACAGGATCTGGCCGACGCGCCCGTAGCCGGCGATGATCACCGGGTTGCCGGGCCCCGAGATGGTGTCGAACTCGGGCGCCGCGTGGCGCTCCTGCCAGCGGGCGAGCAACCTGTCCTGAAGCGCGAATGCCGGCGGCGACAGCAGCATGGAGACCGTGACGACGACGACCAGGATCTGCGCCGTGCGGGGTTCGAGTACCCCAAGCGCGCTCGCTGCGGCGAAAAGGACGAAAGCGAATTCGCCCCCTTGCGAAACCGCGAGCGCAAGGCGCTGCGCCGTGTCGGCGCGCGCGCCGCCGATTCTCGACATGACGTACATGAGAGCGAATTTCGCGGCGATGAGGCCACCTGCGAGCCCGAGGATCGACAGCGGCTCGTCCCGGATCAGCCCGAGATTGGTGCTCATGCCCACGGCGATGAAGAACAGGCCGAGCAAGAGCCCCTTGAAAGGCTCGATGTCGGCCTCGAGCTCATGGCGGAACTCGGAGTCCGCGAGCAGCACGCCCGCGAGAAAGGCGCCCAGCGACGGCGACAGGCCGATCTTTCGCATGACGAGGGCCGCCCCCACTACGAGAAGCAGCGCCGCCGCCGTGAATACCTCGCGCCCGCCGTAGCTCGCAACGGTCTTGAGCACAGGGCGAACCACCAGGCGGCTAGCGACAACGACGACCACAATGACCACCACACTCTTGGCCGCGGCGATCCATCCGCCCGTCGTGCCGAAGCCGCCGAGCGAGGGCAAGAGCGCGAGCAGCGGTATGACCGAGAGATCCTGGAAGAGCAGCACGGCGAACGCCTCGCGCCCGTGGCGAGTCGCCAGCTGCTTGCGCTCGGCAAGAGAGGCGAGCACCAGCGCCGTGGACGACATCGCCAGGCCGAATCCGGCGACCAGGGAAGCCTGCCACGACATCGCGAACCAGGAGGACAGGAGGGCCAGCACCGCGCCGGTGACGAGAACCTGCGCGCCGCCCAAACCGAACACCGGACGCCGCAGCACCCACAGGCGGCTGGGCTGCAGCTCGAGGCCGACCAGGAACAGGAGGAGCACCACGCCGAACTCGGCGAATTCCAGCGTGGACTCGACGTCCCCGATCATGCCCAGGCCCCAAGGCCCGATCAGCATGCCTGCGCTCAGATAGCCGAGCACCGCGCCGAGCTTCAGGCGCTGAAACAGCGGCACCAGCAGCACCGCGGCTAGAAGGAAGACGGCGGCCTGTTGTAGCGAATGCATGGCGGTATCCGCAAGAGATGACGCCCGCATTATGCGCGAGCGAGGGGGCGGCCGTTGAGCCGGCTATGCGGCCGGCAGCCCCGCGACTGCCGTCAGCATGCTCACCGCACCGAGGTCGTAGCCGTCCACGGGAAAGGACATCGATTCGTCCTGACGCTGCAGCGCCGCGATGTAGAGAAGCGGCAGGTAATGCTCGGGAGTAGGCACCGAGAGGCGCGCATCGTCCCCCAGTTTCGTAAAATCGATGAGCGCGTCGTGATCGCGCGAGGCGAGCGCCCCGCGAATGCGCTCGTTGAAACGCCGTGCCCAGTCGAAGGCCTGCGCTCCGGGCCTCATGAGGCGCAGGTTGTGCACGATGTTGCCGCTTCCCGCGATGAGGATTCCCTCCTCGCGCAGCGGGGCGAGCCGCCGGCCCGTCTCGTAGTGGAATCGCGCCGACTGCGTGCCGTCGATGCTCAGCTGCACGACCGGCACGTCCGCCCTGGGATACGCGTGCTTCAGCACCGACCAGGTGCCGTGATCCAGCCCCCAGGACTGGTCGAGCCCCACGTCGAGCGGCGCGAGCAGATCTCGCACCCGCGACGCTAGCGCAGGCTCGCCCGGAGCGGAGTATTGAACGTCGAACAGTGCCTGGGGAAAGCCGTAGAAGTCGTGGATCGTCCTGGGGCGGGTCATCGCGGTGACCGCGGTGCCCTCCGTGTACCAATGCGCTGACACGCACACGATGGCCTTCGGAGCAGGTATGGCTTCGCCCAGGCGCCGCCAGGCCTCCGTGTACGGGTTACTGTCGAGGCTGTTCATCGGACTGCCGTGCCCGAAGAACACGACCGGCATCCGGAACTCGCTCATGCAAGATCGAAAAGCAGTATCTCGGCGTCCCTGCCCTGCCCGAGCGCGATCTCGTCCGTGTCGACTGCCTTGAGCGCGTCGCCGGCTTCGAGCGGCTGGCCGTTCGCGGTGACCGAACCCCGCGCGACGTGCACGTACGCCCGCCGACCGCGCCGCAGCGTGTGGATCGCGCGATCCTCGCGGTCGAGGAGGGCGGCGTAGAGAAACGCGTCCTGGTGGATGGTCACCGAGGCGTCGCGGCCGTCCGGCGACGCGACGAGGCGCAGCCTGCCGCGCTTCGATTCAGCGTCGAAATGCTTCTGCTCGTAGCTCGGCGCGATCCCCCGGACATTGGGCTCGATCCAGATTTGGAGGAAGTGCGTCACACCCCTGGGCGCCTGATTGAACTCGCTGTGCAGCACGCCCTTTCCCGCGCTCATGCGCTGCACGTCGCCCGGCACGATGGTCGACCCGTTGCCCATGCTGTCCTCGTGCGCGAGCGCCCCGTCGAGCACGTAGCTGATGATCTCCATGTCGCGGTGGCCGTGCGTGCCGAAGCCGGTGCCCGGCTGGATCCGGTCCTCGTTGATTACGCGCAGATCGCCGAAGCCCATGTGCCCGGGGTCGTAGTAATCGGCGAACGAGAAGCTGTGGAGGGAGCGCAGCCAGCCGTGGTCCGCGAGACCGCGGTCCTGGCTTTTCCGGATTTCCATCATTGAGGATGCCCTTTCAAAGAAGCGATATGGGGCGGCCCCTGGCGTTCGTCAAGGGGTGATGATTTTCATGTTGAATGCGCGCTCGACGAGCCAAATTCCGGCGACGACGGCGATCGCGAGCGAGCCTCCGAAGAAGACGAGCCTGCGATAGAACCACGTCGCGCGCAGGAGGTATGCGACCGGCAGGAAGGCGCTCACGATGGCCAGCTGTCCCACTTCCACGCCCAAGTTGAAGCCCACGAGCGCGATGAGCAGCGCGTTCTGGGGCAGGCCGAGGTCGCGCAGGACGCTCGCGAAGCCGAAACCGTGCACAAGGCCGAAGAAGAAGGCCACCATCCAGCGACGGCCGTGGACGAGCGGGAAGACGTTGTTGAGCGCGGCGAGCACGACCGATGTGGCAATGGCCGACTCGACCAGGCGCGAAGGCAGCGCGATCACGCCGAGGGCCGCGAGGCTGAGCGTGATCGAGTGAGCCACAGTGAACGAGGTGACGATCTTGAAGACATCCCAGAACGCCGGAGCGAAGCGCTCGACCGCGCTCCAACGGCCTCCACCGAAGGCCAGCACCGCCGGAAGGAGCAGCGAGAGGAGAAAGAGGATGTGGTCGAAGCCTATCCAGATGTGCCATACGCCCTCGCGCGCGTAGTCGAAGAACTGGGTCAGCGCCGAGATCTTCTCCAGCTCGAACGATTGGGTCGCGCGCTCGGGGCTGAAGATGCCGGTGCGGGTGCCTCCGCCGTGCTCGAGTCGCAACAGGCCCTTGTGCTGCGGGTCGAGGTCGGCGAACAGGGAATAGGCAATCTCGATGGCTCCCGCATCGACCTTGCAGGCGCCCTCGAAACGCATCACCGAGTAGGCGCCGTCGCTATGGTCGTCGGCGAGAAAGTCCGTCGCGTGGACAGGGCAGTCGGCGCCGCCGGCGCGCAGCTTCAGCCTGGCGAGCGAGTAGGCCACGATGTCGGCTTGGTGGGCCCTGACCTCGCCCCAGGTGATCTCTCCGTCCCCGTTGTCGTCCAGGCCGATGGCGAAATCGAGATCGCGGAGCGCGATGTCCCATTGCCCGCTGACGGCCGTGCCCTCCACGCTGATGGCGAGGTAGCTGTCGCTCGGTTTGTGCGCAAGCGCATCCTGCGCGGCAAGCGCGAGCATCACCGCGATCAGCGCCGCCCTCATGGCTTGAGCGCCCTGAGCTTCTGCGCGGTCGCGCGGAGTCCCGGATCCTCGTGGCCGGTGCGATCGAGCCACTCGAGCGCGTCCTTGGCCGCGTCCGGGTTCTTCATCGCCAACGCCGCCTCGAGCAGGATGCGCGCGTCCCGCGGCTCGCGCTGGAGCTTCCAATTCTCCTGGGCGAGGGCGAGCGCCTTCTCCTTGTTCCCCACGAGGGTCAGGTTGAAGCGCGCCTCCTCCTGCTGGTGGAGCTTGTCGCCGCGCAGCGCGGCGGCCTCGAAGCGGGACCTCAGCGCCTCGATGTGCTCGTTCGCCTTGGGAGCCTTGAGCGCCTTCTCGGCGATGGCAAGTCGAAGCAGCAGGATGTCCGACTTCAACCAGTCAACCAGGAGCGGGATCACCTCTCCGGGCCGCCCCTGATCGAGAAGGAAATCCGAATACGCCCCCAGCAGAAACTGGTCGTTGATCGGCTCGAGATACGCCGCGCGAAAGTGCCGCTCGGCCTGCTTCGCGTTCCCCATGCGCAGCGACATCTCCGCGAGACGCGTGAGCACCCAGACCTTCATTTCGGGCGAGTCGTCGCCGCTCCGCGCGAACGCTTCCGAAAGCGAGCGGTAGGCCGCGGCAGCCTTGCCCGTCGTGCCGTCGAGATACGCGAGGCATCCGGCTGCGTACAGATCCGACGCGACGTCCTGAAGGGCGAGGCAGTCTTTGCGCGCCTGCTCGTAGTCTGCCTGCACCATGTCGATCGCCGCGCGCCAGGACCATGCGCGGGCGTTCCCGGCGTCCTCGCGCGTCGCGGCCTTCAGGTCCTGCATGGCGCCGTTGAAATCGTGGCTGTATTGCTTGAGGATCGCGCGCATGACCAGGGCGTCGAGGGGCGGCGCAGCCATGTCCCACCACGGCTTGAGCGCCGCTTGAGCGTATCCGACGTAGCGCGGATCCCCTTCTGCGTTGGCGAGCGCGAAATAGCGCTCGGCGAGGCGAACCGCGGTGTCCCGCCCGAGAGGATTCGCGGCAAGCTCGGCGCGCAGCGTGCGCAGCTCGCGCGCGACCGGGTCGCTCGGCCTCACGGGCAGGTGCTCGAGCACTACCGAATCGTCCTTGGGCACATAGGGCGCGGCGTGGGCGGCAAGCGCGAGCGTCGCGAGCGCCAGGACGCGCAGCGCCCTAGTGACCGTGCCGATGGTGTATGTCCGGGTAGTGCTCATGGCTGTGCTTCATCGGGACGTGGTCGTGTGCGTGGGAATGAGGCTCGGTCCCGTCCCATTCGAAATCGTGCTCGTGACTGTGATGCTCGTCGTGCGTATGGGAATGCGCGTGCGCGAGCGCCTCGTGCTGGTGCGCGTGGCCGTGGCGCTCGGACAGGTGCAGGGCGACCCCCGTCGCCATCAGCGCGGTCGCGACCCAGAAAGGCGCATCCGGCGCCTCCCCGAGCAACGCGAACGAAGCCGCGGCCCCGATGAAAGGCGCCGTCGCGAAGTAGGCTCCGGTTCGCGCAGTTCCCAGCAGGCGCAGCGCCACGACGAACAGGGCGAGGCTGACGCCGTATCCCAGGAAGCCGACCGCCGCCGCGGCCAGGGCGGATTCCAGGCCGGGTCGGGCGGCGCCCAGCGCGGCCGACGCGCAGAGATTGACCGCGCCCGCGGCCAGTCCCTTGATGGCCGCTATCCGCACGGGATCGCCCGCGGAGATCTTGCGGGTGAGGTTGTTGTCGATCGCCCAGCACAGGCAGGCTCCCGCGACCGCCAGCGCGGGCAAGGACGTGGTGATTTCCCCGGACGGCCAGCTGAGCAGCAGGCCGCCGCAAACGATGAGGAGCATGCCCAGCATCACGCGCCGGTCGAAGTTCTCACGAAACACGAACCAGGCGAGAAGCGCCGTGAACACGCCCTCCAGATTCAGCAGGAGCGACACGGTAGCCGCGGAAGCCGTGGAAAGCCCAAGCATGAGCAGCACGGGGCCGATCACCCCGCCGAAGACGATCGCTGCGGCAAGCCACTTGAAGTCGCTCGCGCCGAGCGCGCCGCCCCCGGAAGCCGGACGGAGCCATCTGCGCAGCAGCAGCCACGTCCCGAGCCCGAGCCCCGAGCCCGCGTACAGAAGTCCCGCGAGCGTCAGCGGCCCGACCTCGCCGACGAGCAGCTTGGCGACCGGCGTGCTGGCGCCGAAGAGCGCGGCGCCCAGGAGCGCATAGGCGATCCCGCGGTTCACTCCGAAGCGCCTCCGCGCGGGAGCGCCGAATCTTTCGCGTTTTCAGCGCTGTATGCTAGGATACGCCGCGGTTCGCCTGTTACCGGTGGCCGGAACACTCTAATAATGCTCAGAGGAGACATGAAATGAAAAAGCTATTGTCGCTGTTGGTAGCCGCTGCTTTCGCGGTGTCCGGCGGGTTTGCGGTCGCGGCGTCCCATACCGGTGCACAACCGGCAAAGAAGGACGAAATGAAGAAAGGCGACAGCAAAGGCGGGAAGAAGGCGAAGAAGAGCGACAAGAAGGCCGCGAAGAAGGACGACGCGAAGAAGTAGGCCTTCGACGCACCAGGAAGGGCAGGAGCATTCTCCTGCCCTTTTGTTTGCAGGTCGTCAGGCCTGCCCCGGAGCCGCGGCCTCCCGCTCCGCAATCTCCTTGTGGACCGCCGCCATGTCAAGCTCCTTTCCCTTGGTGATGATCTGCTCGAGCGCGGTACCCGGCAGCGCGCCCGCCTGCGAGAACAGGATCACCTTTTCGCGAAACAGCATCAGGGTCGGAATCGAGCGGATGCCGAAGGAAGCCGCCAGTTCCTGCTCGTCGTCGGTGTTCACCTTGCCGAAAACGACGTCGGCATGCTTCTCAGAGGCGGCGTCGAAGACCGGCGCAAACCCCTTGCACGGACCGCACCAGGGAGCCCAGAAGTCGACGATGACCATGTCGTTCCCGTTCACGACTTCCTCGAAAGTGTCCTTGGTCAGGGCGATGGTTGCCACGCGGCAGTCTCCGGATTTCTCGGAGCGGCAAGTATAGCAGGGGGCTCCTCGACCGGAGCCTAGCGCTTGGACTCGAGGAAGTCCGCCAGCGTGGCCCAGTACGCGGGATCGCCCGCGATGCTGTCGTGGTCGGCGCGCGGCACCTCGCGCCAGGCCTTCGGCCCGCCCCAGGCGTCGAACAGCGTGCGCGAATGCGGGACGGGGATGACGCGGTCCTCGGTCGCCACCAGGCACAACAGCGGTGTCCGGATTCGGGGCGCGTGCGCGAGTGAATCGAAGCGGTGGCGAAGCATCAGCGAGACCGGTAGGTAGGGGTAGTGCCTCCTCGCGACGGCGACCAGACTGTCGTAGGGGGACACGAGGATCAGACCGCGCAGCGGCCGCTCCCCGGCGAGGTGAACCGCTACGCCGCTGCCTAGGCTTCGGCCCATGGCGACGATACGTCCGGGATCGACTCCGGGACGCCGCACGGCGTAGTCGTACACCGAGACCGCGTCCCGCAGCAGCGCGCCTTCCCCGGGCCTGCCTTCGCTCTCGCCGTAGCCGCGGTAGTTGACGAGGAGCAGAGACCAGCCGGCGAATTTTCCCGCGGCGTCGGCCAGCCAGGATACCTCCTCCGCGTTGCCACCGAAGTAGATTACTAGCGGCGCCGGCGTACCGCGGCCTCCGGCGAACCAGCCGCGCAGCTTCACTCCGTCTGCGGCAGTGATGGTGACTTCCTTGAGGTTTGCCCGCGGCGCCGGCCGGAACTCAAGAGGCCGCGGAAAGAAGACCATGCGGTCCTGGAGCAGCCATACGAGCAGCGGCACCGCAAGCGCGACACCGAGGACGATCCTGACCAGCGAGTCCGTCATCAGTGCAGCTTGACGCGCGGTTCTGTTCCCCGCTTCAGGAAGCGCGCCAGGCTATCCAGGATCACGCCGATCGGC